>Ga0316208_1001885_pt1 | contig 18404 bp, 10 predicted proteins | sample 3monopyrite_MG_FD_204944 | JGI IMG/M metagenome (GOLD analysis project Ga0316208, IMG submission 204944) | Microbial mat bacterial communities from mineral coupon in-situ incubated in ocean water Damariscotta River, Maine, United States -... | ecosystem: Environmental > Aquatic > Marine >...
GCAAGCTGCACGAAGTAGAACGGAAAATCGCCCTGCTTCCATTCATCACGCCAGCTCTGAATCATGAGCGGGAAGAGGTGGCGATACTGGTAAGCTCGGCCAGCGTTTGACTCGCCCTGGTACCAGATCGTTCCGCGGATGCCGTACCCAATGATCGGCCTGAGAACCCCGTTGTAAAGATTCGCCGGGCGATGCTGTCCGGCGAGAACGTTACGCGGAGCACGTGGGCCGTTTGGAATTGCCTTATTAGCAGCGCGTGCTTCCTTCGCCTTAGCCTGCCACGCTTCTCGTTTTGCCTGATAAACAGCCATCGCTTTGTCGTGGTCGTAGGTCTTCTCGGTGTCGACCCATTTTGCGAGCAGTTCGCTGTAACGCTCGTCGGCTTGCAGGATGTCGCGACGAACCCACGCTTCACACGCCGAGCCGCCCCACGAGTTGTCGATCAGCCCGATCGGGATATCCAGCGTCTGATGAAGCTGCCTTCCGAAGAAATATCCCACTGCCGAAAACTGACCAACGTTTGCCGGTGCGCATTCGTGCCAGCCTTCTCCGCCGAAATCGTTTTGCGGTTCCTGCGTACCGACTTGCGGAACAGTGATCAGACGCAGGTTCGGGAACTTCGCCGTTAGCTTTTCGATGTCCACGTCGTCCGCTGCGTCGACCGGCCACTGCATGTTCGACTGCCCGGAGCAGACCCAGACTTCGCCGATCAGGACGTTTTCCAGCTTGATGGAGTTTTTACCGGAGACCGTGACCGTGTGCGGGCCGCCCGCTTTGTGAGCCGGCAGCTTCAGGTCCCAACGCTTGTCATCGCCGGCCGTCGCGGTTGCGGCGTGCTCACCGATTTTGACCGTGACTTTTTCGCCCGGCTCCGCCCAGCCCCAGACGGGAATCTCCATCTCACGCTGCAGAACCATGTTTGAGCCGAAGATCTTCGACAGTGAAACGTCCGCCTGGACACTTTCGGCAGTCGCCAAACTCGCAACGGCAGCCAGTCCGGGAATCACCCATTTAAGTAGTCGGGTCGTCAGCATCTGGTTGTCTTTCTGAGATTGGGTGGGAAGTTGAGGGGGGAGTTGGCGAGTTGCTCACTTCGACCTGGTAACCCGATGCGTCAGTTTTGAAGTTGCGCCGTTTGGAGTCGCGTAGCGACGGTAGCACATAGCTGCGGGCGTCAGCCCGCAGAAAAAGTGATTCAAGAACCTTAGCCGCGAAGCGGCGACAGCAATCACCTCGCTGCCGCCGCTTCGCGGCTCATGTGTTCATTCCTACCATTTTCCGTGGGCTGACGCCCACGGCTATGCGCTGTCGCCGCTACGCGGCTGAAGTTCGCAACTTCAAGACTCACGCGTCGGGTGACGATTTTTCTACAACACACCAGTGTGGTCTCGCTGTTTGATAGGGGCAAAGCCTGGTCGCATCAACTGACGGCGATCCAACTCCCGTATTGCTGAGATTTTCGGACCGCTCGTATACTCCGGCCCCTCAAAGCCAGCGGCGGAGCCCGTCATTCCAGCCACACCCTGGCAAGCCGAACGGATTCGGCAGCGTGTAATCATTTCTGAAGACGACCGGAGCGCCCGTGCCGGGGCATTTTCCGCAGTCACAACTTCAATGTACGAGGCTGTTGCGGCCTCAAATGCTGATCCAGTATGCGGTTGCATTGCTGGCCGCGTTCACGCTGCGCTCAGCGGTTTTCGCACAGGAGACGACGATTCCGGACTCATCCGGAGGAATTCGCGTCTCAGCGGACATTTCTCACCAGTGGAAAGAGGCCGACGGGGCGATGGTCTCCGTGATGCGTGGGAATTGCCGTGTTGAGCAGGGCGAGACTTCAATCGTCGGGCGCCAAATGGTCGTCTGGCAATCAAAGGTCAACGGCCGCGATCGTGTCGAACTTTACCTTGAAGACGACATTCGAATCAGCCGCCCGGGCAGTACCCGCAGCTTTTCGCGGCAATATCTCGACCTGTGGAGTCAGTCCGGTGTGACCTACAAAGCTCGCTGGCCGCGCGAGCATCCCGAGCCGGTCGTCGATCCCTTGCTTGGCCGTGCGACGGCTCAGCGAAAAGAATCTTCGAGAACGTTAATCCAGCAGGCCCAACTGCTGGAACTCCCGCCGCCCGGATTCAATTACAGCAGTTTTCGACAGGAAGACTCAAACGCACCGGTGCGACGCATCCGGCTTTACGCTCGGACGGGGCAATCATTTTCGGTCAAGTCGGAGAAGTCGACTCAGACGACTCCGGTCGAGCAGATCGCAATCATTTCAGGCGGCATCAAACTTAACGTCGACTCCCCGACGCCGGACGGAATTCCGGATCCAAGGGCGATGGAACTTGCCGCCGACAGCATGGTCATCTGGACGGAAGCGACCGAGCTGTCAGATTTGTCGCCAGGCACCGAGAAGCTACAGACTCGCGACACGCCGCTGCAGATTTATCTCGAAGGCAACATCGTCATCCGGCAGCAAGGCAAAACACTGCGAGCCGACCGCGCGTATTACGATGCAAGAAACGATCGAGCGTTGCTGCTCGATGCCGAGTTGAGCGTCTACGTTCCTCAGGCTCAAAGCCGACTGCGAGTCCGCGCGAATCGAATTCGCCAGCTGACCGAAGGCTCGTTCCACGCCCAGGAAGCATGGATGTCGGCCAGCCATTTTGGTCAGCCAGGATATCGGTTAGAAGCAAGTGATATCTTTTTCGAGCCGCGAGTGATCAACCCCTGGGTTCATTCTCAAGGCGGATGGATCGACCCGATTACTGGCGAAGTCGACGACGGCGAGATCAACTGGTTGACGACTCTCAACAACCGCTTTGTGGTTGGTGACACTCCGGTCTTCTTCTCTCCGTACCTGTCCGGCCCGGCGGAAGATCCTCACTTGCCGATCAAGAAGGTGGCCGTTCGATCCGACCGGATTTTCGGCACGCAGATCAGAACGGCATGGGACCCTTTCCACCTACTGTCGCGAGACGCGCCCGAAGAGCTGTCGTCCAGTCTGCTGCTCGACTGGTATTCCCGACGCGGTCCGGGAGCCGGCCTGGAAGGTGCGTACGACGGCGAAGATCTGTTTGGCATCGTCGGCAAGTACAAAGGCGACTTCCACGGCTACTACGTCAACGATCACGGTCGCGACAACCTTGGTCTTGGTCGGAACGGCTTGGACCCAGGCAACGACAATCGCGGGCGAGTCCAGATCCGGCATCGGCACGACCTGCCCGGAAACATGTCTCTGTTCGGCGAAGTCGGATACGGCAGCGATCGCAACTTGCTGGAGCAGTGGTACGAGGACGAATTCGATCGGCAGAAAGACAACGAAACACGGCTGATGCTCGAGCAGAAGTTCGACAACGTTGCCTGGAGCATCCTCGCGCAACCGCAGCTCAACGACTACGAGAATACAACCGAGTGGTACCCGAAAGGCGACATCTTCGCGCTCGCCGAGCCAATTCTCGGCAGCCCGATCACCTGGACGTCGCACTCGTCTGCTGGCTACGCGAGTCTCAACAGAGCCGACGCTCCCTCGAATCCCGCCGACATTTCCACACCGCTGCCGTACTACGGAAATGTGAACGGCGAAGTCATCATGACTCGCAGCGAAGTCACGCTGCCGTTTACAGCGGGGCCGTTCGTGATGGCTCCGTTTGCGATGGGCGAAATCGCTCACTGGGGCGAAGATTTGACGGGTAATTCGCTGGACCGGTTTGTCGGTTCAGGCGGACTTCGCGGCAGCCTCACCATGTCGCGAATTTTTCCGTACGTGCAGAGCCAGATTTTCAACCTCAACGGGCTCGCGCACCGCATGGTGTTTGACATGGAGTATTCCTACACCGACTCGTCGGAAAACATCACGAACGTCGCTCAGTACAACGCGATCGACGACAACGCTCAGGAACGATTCCAGCAACGCTTGCCTGGACATACATTCGGCGGAGCGATTCCGACGCAATTCAACGCTCGGCGTTACGCCATTCGGTCCGGAGCCGGTTCGCTGGTCACGACTCCCTGGTACGAGCTGGTCGACGATCTGCACGTTCTGCGAGCGGGCTGGCATCACCGCCTGCAGACGAAAGTCGGACCGCCGGATCGGCAGCGAATTCGAGATTGGATGACGCTTGATCTGGAAGGTTCGTGGTTCCCGAATTCCGGTCGCCACAACCCGACCGGCAAAGACTTTGCCCAGGACTTCGGCCTGTTGTCGGCTCGGTACAAGTGGCTGCTCAGCGAGCGGACGGCTCTGCTGGCTGGCAGCCTGTACGACACTTTCGACGGCGGGCAACAACTGTGGAACTTCGGCCTGCTCAGTCAGCGAAGTGCTCGCGGCAGCGTTTACGCCGGGGTTCGAGAAATCAAAGGACAGGGTGTCGACAGCCAGATCGCCACGGGCAGCATGAGCTACCTCTTCAGCGAAAAGTGGGCCGGCACCGCGAGCACCGCTTACGACCTGTCAGAAGGTCAGAACCGAGGTCAGTCGCTCTCCCTGACAAGAATCGGAGCGGACTTCCTCTTCCACTGCGGCTTCAGCTACGACCAGAGCAAAGAGAGCGTCGGAGTTGCCATCGCCCTCGAACCAAGGTTCGGACCTCGTACACCGTACTCATCTCAGATGGACAATCTGCTTCAGATTCAGTGATCAAGATCGCCATCTTCCGGCTGACAAACTTCCGCAAAGTCGTCTCTCATGAATGATCGAATCCGCAAACTGGCAACAGCGATGCTCGCCTTCAGCGTGATCGCCATCGTTCCGGGCTGCGTCCATCGCCGAGCGACCATCCGCACCGATCCGCCCGGAGCGTTGATCTCGGTCGGCGATCGCGAGATCGGCCACTCGCCCGCCTCGTTCGACTTCACCTGGTACGGCACCGAAGAAGTAACGATCCGCCGCGACGGCTACGAAATGGAGTCTCACTACATAAAACTCCGCCGGCCCTGGTACCAGATCCCGCCGCTCGACCTGATCACCGACAACCTGCTCCCCGGTCGCGTCCAGGACCGCCAGGAATTCAACTTCCAACTCCGCCCCCGAGTCGTCGTCCCCGGCACCGAACTCCTCGAACGCGGCAACGCCCTGCGCTCCGAAGCCGAGATCGGCCAGTAAGTCCAGTAAGTCGCACTTCGTCATCCTCCGTAGGGTATTGACAAGCGCAGCGCCGGCATACCAAATTGAATGCTCGTTCAAGCTGGATGGTATGCCGGCGCTGCGCTTGTCAATACCCTACGAATGCGGTCACACGGAGCGGTCATGGAGCCAGGTTAAACCTTGGTTTGCGGCTGCGGATGATTTCGGATTCGTAGGCACGGCGCATTAGCTTCAGACGGGCGGGTGAGTCCTTCTCGAAGGCGTGCAATTCCAAGGTGACACCTTTGACACCGTTCGTAGCCAGGTAGTTGGCCAGCGACTGGCGGTCGGAGCGGTCGAGGTGTTTTTTGATTCGGTCGTAGAGGTTGGAAGACTCGCCGATGTAGAGGTAACCCGTCTTGTCGCGGAAGATGTAAACGCCCGGCTGTTCCGGAACTTTGCCAGCATCCTTCTCCGCATCAGCGGCAGGCAGCGCGATGATGTCTTTCTTCCAGTCGGCGACGCGAAGGACCAGTTCAGGCTGCAGGCGACGTGATTTTCTTAACGTAAGGCTGGCTTTTCGCAGCAGGTACGGGTCGACTTTCGGAGCGACCTTCTTTGCCTCTTTGTCATACTCGGCCCGAAGTTTCGGATCGCAAAGAACGCGGTCGGTGTTGACCGAGTAGCGATCTTCCAGAAACCTCGCAGCAATCTCCGCCGCGTGCAGGTAGGCGTCCGAATTATCCCGGCGACGTTTCGAAGCTGAGATGTCTCGCAGGCCGCCAGCCTTGCGAAGATTGAGCAGCGTCCAGTTGAAATCGAACGGCGGGATGCCTGGCATCCGCTTTTGGCACTCGGCGAGAAACCTATCGTTCAACTCCGTTTGAAGAAGAACTTCGTCCGTGCTCCAACCGTCGTAGACATTGAGGTAAGCGAGCCTCGCGACGTCTTTGACTTCCCGGCGAGTTGCCGTGTCGAGGTTGGCAGGGTGGCCAGGCTTTGGTTTCAGTGCCTTTGCTGGTGCCGCATCCTCGGCGTTTGTCACACAATGAACCATGCACAGGAAGAGCAAGGCAGCACGCAGGAAGATAGCAGTGACTGGGAATTCTCGGCTGGCCCGCATGAGATACCTTTTCGTCAGGCAAAGCCTGACCTACACAAACAGCTCGCGGATTGGTTTTCCGCCGTCGGTAATTGGAACGGGGCGGTCTCCGGCGTAGAGTTCTTCAGCCGGGTTGATACCCATTGACCAGTGAATGCTTGCAAACAGGTCGGGAACGGAAACCGGTTGTTTGACGATCGACTTGGCGAGTTCGTCGGTTTCGCCGATGACTTTTCCAGTCTGAAGCCCGCCACCGGCAAGCACGACCGAGAACGCTTTCGACTGATGACCGCGTCCGCCACCGCCGTCGAATTCGGGCGGGCGACCAAATTCGGTCGAGACGACAATCAGCGTGCGGTCCAGCAGTTTCTTTTCTTCCAGATCGAGCACCAGTGTCGAAATCGCGCTGTCAAGTTCCTGAATGAGCAGGTGCTGGTTGAGTTGCCCATCGTTGTGAGTGTCCCAGCCTGTTCCGTTGACAAAATTGAGATTGTGTGAGCACTCGATAAACCGAACGCCTCGTTCAATCAACCGGCGTGAAAGCAGGCAACGCTGCCCGAACTCGCCGCCGTATCGCGCCCGCAATTCCGCGGGTTCGCGATCAAGCTCGAAGGCTTTCATGAATTCAGGCCCGGACAACCGCAGCGCCTCTTCAATCGTCGAGTCGTAGTTGGCAATCCGTTTGTCGCCCGCCGTGCGTTTGCGATAGATGTCTCGCACTCGGCTGAGCAGCCGTTCGCGTCGACCCTGGCGTTCGTCGTTGATGCCCGGAAAGCGGCTCAAACCATTCGGACCTTCGTTGGTACTTGTCAGGTAAACGTAGCCGGCTTTCGCTCCCAGAAACCCCGGGCCGCGAGTGACGTTTGGATAGCCAATCAGCACGTAAGCCGGAGCGTTATCCGAAGCCGCTCCACGTTGATGAGCGACGATTGAGCCGATCGACGGATACTCGATCGTGCCGCTGGTCGCTCGCCCGGTGTGCATTCGGTAGGTGGCGGCAGCGTGCTCGTTGATGACCTCGTGATGGACCGACCGGATCGGATTGAACCGGTCCAGGATGCCTGCACACTTCGAGAGATGCTCGCAAACCTGCTCGCCTTCGATGGCCGTGTCGATCGCGTCATAGTACGAGCCCGCCTTCTTCGCCTTGGCATCGCCCTTCTTTTTCGGATCCCACGTGTCGAGGTGGCAGGCTCCTCCGCCCAGCCAGATCATCACACAGTGATCGACTTTGCCTTTCGGAAAGTTGATCGCATGAACGTTTTCAGATTCGGCGGCGGCAAGTTTGCTCGAAGCAAGAGTAGCTCCGGCAGTCGCACCAGCAACCTGCAGAAAGTCTCGACGCGTCGGGTAAGGCTGATTAAGGCTGAACACGGCAGCAGCTCCGTTGGATTTGGTTTCGAATCAGAGAACCAGCGTACCGAGGAATGGGCACGATCGACAAACCACTGTCCTAATACTGGACGTCTTTCGCCACCTGCGCCCAGACGACGACCTCGACGGCGGCGTTGAGCGGAAGCTCGTTCACTCCGACGGCGATGCGGGTGTGTCGGCCGGCTTCGCCGAAGATTTCGGCCAGCAGGTTCGACGCTCCGTTGAGGACCTGAGGTTGAGAGTGGAAACCGTCCGCCGAGTTGACGAAGCCTTCGACGCGGACAATCTGTTTAACTTTGTCGAGCGAGCCGACGCAGCTTCGAATCTGAGCAACGCAGTTCAATGCCGCGACGCGAGCGGCGGCGGCTCCTTCTTCGACGGTGATGTCCTGTCCGACCTTGCCGCTGGCGGTCATCTCCCCGTCCTTCATCGGCAACTGGCCGCTGGTGACGACTGTGCTTCCGAAACGGATGACCGGGATGTAATCGCCGATGGCGACCGGAGCTTCAGGAAACTCGATTCCCATTTCGACGAGGCGTGCTTCAGCATTTGTGATCATGAGAGGAGTTCCGGCAAGAGTTGAAATGACAATTCGACGATGCAGAGAATGAAGAAGTGTTTGACCCGAAGCCGCAGGCGAAGGTGTTCCTGAGCGTCAAAAACACCTTCGCCTGCGGCTTCGGGTCAAACGATCAACCGTGTCAGGGTTTCTCAAACAGGATCAGGCCTGGCGAACGCCGACGGTCAGCAGCAGGTTGGCCCACAGAGCCTGTTCGGCCGTCTGAATCGTCAGGACCAGGTCGCGCGACGCGACCGCGTCGTAGAAGTCCCACTTTTGAATGGGCTGAAGTTCGATGTCCAGGCCGCTGTCCTTCAACATCGAGCGATACTCGTCCCAGACAGGTGGGTCGCCGCCAAGTGCGTACGGGTCGTCGTCCGGAATTCCCATCGTGTTGCAGGCTTCGATCGGGATCGCCGACAGAAGTGCCTGCAACGTTTGAGTGCAACTGACCAGGCCAGGCATCAGGTTCAGACTGACCAATTCGGCATTCGGGCCGAGTGTTGATGATGCCGGATAATTTCCGTCCGCGATCAGAATCTTCGAGTGATGACCGCAGCGGCCGAGGACTTCATTAATTTTCGGATGAATCAGTTGGTGCTTGAGCATGCTTCGCGTCTTTCTGGAGTCTGTGTTTTGGGTTTAGCCGAGTGGTCGCTCAGGATCGCGTTCAGAATAACTTCCCGATTTCAACCACAGAGGCACGGAGACACAGAGTTGATGGGGAGACGTTTTCTTAGCGTCTCCGCGGTTAGCACCAGTCTGCCACGAGATCGATTCGGTGAATCTGTGGCGTTATACAAGAGAGGCTCTGCTCATTGCCACGATTCGCCGGGATTCGAATTTCGGGCACGGCCTGGAGTGCGGCGAGTTGAGCAAGGCGGGGCATCTACATCGCGTTGATGAGATAATTGAGTTCGTCCTGAACTTCGATCGGGTCGTCGACGGTCGTCGTGATTTTCGCGACAACGATATGACGAAAACGTTTACGCAGGCGGTGAATGGCGACCTTGAAGGCTCCGTCGGACATGTCGAGTTCGCGGGCAGCGTCGATGGCCGTGTCGTGGCTGGACGGCGTTACCAGCCAGCGTTGCAGGACTTCGAACTTTGCAGCGTCGCCGTTTGACTCGGCTTCTGCTCGGAGCGTATCGATTGCCTGCTGCACGACAGCCAAGGCCCACTGGCGATCAAAGTACGAGTCCGGAGGAAAGCCGTCGGGATCAGCGACGTCGATTGCTGCTCCGGAGGGATTGGCGATTGCTGAATCAGCGGGAGCTGACAGAGATTGAATAATCTGTCCTCCGCCGCGTTTCAATGCGTGTTCACGGTCTCGGATGTCCGTGAGAAAATGCTTAACCGCTCCCAGCAGGTAGCTTCGGAAACGACCTCGGTTCCGGTCAACGTTCTGCAGACTCTGGCCTTCCAGCAGCTTCGCGAAGAACTCGTGCGTGAGATCGCGGGCGTCGTGCGAGGATTTTGAAGCGGCCGCCGCGATGTAACGTTGCACGAAAAGTTCGACCGGTGAGTAGTAGGTGTCGCACAACGAGCGCAACGCATCTTTTGCCTCGGGCGATTGGCCACGGGCGGCGACGACCTGCGTCCAGTGAGTTGTTTGAAATCGGTGTGACACCTGGTCGCCTGCCCTTAGTGGTCCGTTGAAAAAGGTAACCCGACGCGTGAGTCTTGATGTTGCGCAGTTTTCAGCAGCGAAGCTGCGACAGCAGATAGCTGCGGGCGTAAGCCCGCAGAATGCGGTCGAATCATGTGACCGAGCCGCGAAGCGGCGGCAGCAGGATGACAACCCGGGTTGCTGCCGCCGCTTCGCGGCTCACTAAGGGGATTGATTTGTTTTCCCCTGGCTGACGCCAGGGGCTAGATGCTGCCGTCGCTTCGCGACTGAAAACGCGCAACATCAATAATTGTCAGCGAGGGATTTGACTCCTTAGTTTTCACAGGTTTTCATCCCTCGCTGACGCGTCGGGTTACCATTAAACAAAAACCGTTTTTCAACGGTCTGTCAGTACGCACTCTGAACTTCGACTTCCGTGAGATGCCCGAGTTGCAATGACACGTTACGGAATTCAATCCACTCGTAACGCCGAGATTGAACGTGGAATCTTTTGATCGTTTCAAATTCTTCGAGCGGCAGCGTCGTCAACGAATTCCTCAGTCCATGCCCGCCGTCGCTGCCGTTCCCTTTGAGCGGAACGATCGTGCCGTCGTTCTTTTCGTAGACCAGCCGCGTTTCATGATCGTCCCGGTTTGAGTAGTTGAATGCGAGCGGAACAGAATCTCCAGATGGTTCTGTTGTCCTCACTGCACCTTCCCAGGCACCGTCCAGCGAGCCGGAGGTCGATCTGTGGAAGTGGTGTTGTCTCGGGTGCCGATCGAAGGTCAGCGACGATTTCCAGTCGCCATCGGCAATGCCGACGTCAACCGACATCTTCACAGCTTCGGGTGGGCAGGCGATTGTCTGAGTCAGAATGGCGTGTTGCCGTCGGGCGTCTGGACGATGAAAAGACCCGCCCATTGCCAGGACCTTGGAACCGGTTGGGAAACGAAGCTTTGGTTGCGAGGCGAGGTTCGTTTCGCTGTGAACTCGAACGACGATTTCTTTGATGACTTTTCCGGCGGATGAACTTTTTCCGTTGCTGGTGGGGATTGTGTCATCGATTAAAAGAGTGCCATTGGGTTTCCAGCGAGGTTCGTCATCCTCGCCCTGGACGTTCAACGCAACGATCTCGATCTTGCCCACACTGTATGCGCCTTCGAACGGCGCCAGCTTTGGCCGGGCCGGCGGTTGGATTGTTTCAAAGCGGACTGTTTCACGTGGGGAGTTGTTGAGCTGAGACTCCGGAGATTGACCGTCGGGCAGCACGACCAGCGTCGCGCCGACTCGCATCAGGGATTCTGTTGTGTAACGAAGAAGGCTGAAGTCCTGTCCCGGGCTGGGGTATGACGTCGTGCCTCTGCCTGGGCCAATTGCTGCCCGCATGTGATTCAGGTTTTCGTCCTCGGTTGGCAGGTATTCAAGGGGGATTCGGGCGCGCCCGCGACCGGTGAGTTTTGTCTGGTACCGCTTCACAACGCGTGGTTGTCTCGGCTCATCGTCATCAGGTTCCGTTAGTCGAAGTTGTACGCACTCAAGAGTCAACCAGACATTCCAGCCAGCTGGGCAGTCGACGTCGTGGAGAAACGTCAAGTGCCCTTGATCGACGACCGCGTTGCGGGTGACGACGGTGGCTTGAGTTTGAAATGCGCCGTTGAAGCCTGTCGCGACGAGCAACGCGACGGCAGCGGTCAGAACAATGGCGGCCAGCAACATTCCGATTCTGCAGCCAGTTCGATGACGGTATCTCGCCCAGAACTCGAAGAATGTTGCGACGCCGATGAAACCGAAAAAACCAAACATCCCGGCAGCTCGTTCGTACCCCGGCAAATGGCTCAGGAACCCCAGAAACCCGAGGTGCGAGATCGCAATAAACCGGATCGCCCAACGGCTGCGAATGCCGAGTCTCTGAACGATGGTCGCTTCTCCTGGAAGAGTCTCGGTTGACTCGGAATCGGGAGAAGAAGTTTTATTACGGGAACGCCTTGCTCTGGCGTTTGAATTGCTCTTGATGCGAAAGAGTATTGCGATGATGAACGATATAAGAATGGCCAACGCGAAAGGGGCAAACGCGAAAATTGGCAACCATTCGGAAGTCGCGTCTCGGTCAGGTTGGACTGAGAGTCGGTTCGTCGAGAGAATCCAGAGAACAATTCCCACAGGGAGAATCAAAGGGATGAGCAGCAATGCAAGCCCCCACCGTGATGCTCCTTTGACCCGCAGGTTGTGTGGTGGCGTCAAAGTCGGTGTGCGTCCGGTTGCTGCTCTGATTGTTGTAAGAATGGCTTCGAACCATTCGGCGACGAGATCATTGAAGTGCGTTGGTAGACCAATCAGTCCTTCGTGTGGTGAGAAGATAACCTGGTGGCTTTCTCCATCGGTCTCATAGGTCACGCTGATAAAGTCAAGTCCTGCGGGATTCACCAGCGCCGGATAGCGCCCCAGGCTAAGGTCGCGGATTGCGTGCAATGGTATCTTGTGAACGGTCACCGCCTGCGTGATCGTCAATTGGCGATCGTCGAGAATCATTTTGCCGTGGCTTCGCCATAGGGAAATCTGCCCCGTGAAAGTAGCGATGCGTTGCAGGGTGGTGACGTAACACTTGCTTGATCTTGGAGTGCATAGTGATGCAGTCTCAAAATGGGAGGGGGACTCCACTGGTGTCCTGACGATCGTCTCGACTTTATTTCGAAACTCCGTCGCGTTGTCGTACCTCAATTTGGGATCTTGTTCCAATGCACGCAGGACGATTTCGTCCAGGCGAACATCAATGTCAACTCGACGAGACGGCGGCTGCAACGCTGCTCCCGGCAGTTCACCCGTCAGCATTTCATACAGCACCACACCCAGCGAATAGATGTCCGCTCGATGGTCTACTTCGGCTGGTTGATCTCGCTGTTCCGGCGCCATGTACCTCGGCGTGCCGAGCACGGAATCACGCGTAAGTTCCTCAGGACTCTGAGTAACGTTCGCCGCGATGGATGCTTCGTCGGTAGCATCTTGAGGTGACGGGGTTTCGCCGCCAGTGTGACTGCGCAGCATTCGGGCGATGCCGAAGTCGGCGATCTTGATGCGCCCCTCTTTGTCGAGCAGCAGGTTCTCTGGCTTGATGTCGCGGTGGACGATTCCTCGGTCATGCGCGAACTGAAGTGCTTCGCAGATTGGCGGCACGATGGTCAGAGCTTCTCGCGAGGAAAGGCGACCGGCTGTCATCGCCTGGCGAAGGTTGACTCCATCGACGAATTCCATCAGCAGGAAGTAGAAGTCTCCGGTTCGACCAAAATCATGGACGGTGACAATATTTGGATGATTCACTTCGGCGAGGATCTTGCCCTCGCGCGAAAACCGGTCTGCAAAATCCGGATTGTCAGCGTGCTGCGGAGCGAGAATCTTCAGCGCGACCAGTCGACCGAGCGATTTCTGTTTTGCTTTATAGACGGCGCCCATTCCTCCGTGGCCGATCAGTTCCATGATTTCGAGCTGGTCGAATTCGGCGGCGACTTCTTCAACGGAAGGCGGAGTCCACGGTGTTGCCGGGATGCTGTCGGCGCCCGTTCCCAACGCGGCTTGTTTGAGCAGGCAGCTCGGACAGATTCCGCTCGCGATGGACGCGTCGACTTCTGCGCCGCATCGAGGACACGTTGATTCCGGAGCTGCTTCGTTTGCTGAGTCAGTCATGGTTTTCAGGCCTCAAGATCAGACATTGAGCAGCGACTGCTACTCTATCTCATACCTGAGGAAACTCGCCCCGCTGGTTACACGCAATTCGCCTGACGCGGGCAGAATTGCTGCGATCTCTCTGTTGACTGGTCATTCAAAATGACGATAAATAACTTGGTTCAAAGAGGTTGTGGCATTTTACGTGTGAGTGCGACGCGTCTGTTTCGGCGATTTTTCTTCGTTGATACAATAATTTCGCAGTTTCGTGCATCTATCCCGAACAGCCACGGTTCGTATTCGCTACGGAGACAAATAGAGCAATGATCAATCGCAGAAACATGCTTCAGGGAATGGCGGCCGGAGTCGGTGCAGCATTTGGTGCCTCGATGGTTCCTGGTCAGGCTTCCGCCGCGACGTCATCCAAAGGCGGTCCGAAGCGAATCATTTTCTTCATGCAGAATCAGGGTTTTGATCCGGCGACCTGTATTCCGGAAGGGATGATGAGCAACAGCTCGCTGGCGAAAGCCAAACTTCCCGAGCCCATCCAGGCACTCGAGCCTTACAAAGAACGACTACACATCATCAACGGCCTGCACGGTGTGCACACCAGCCCCTCGCACAGTGCCTTCTTCGGCGCGCTCGGCGGTTATCGCGGCAGTGATGGTGTGGCCCCCAGCGGGCCGACGATCGATTACGAACTCAGCAAGGCTCTGCCGCAGACGTTGATGCCTCATCTGTGCATCGGCATGGACTCCATCGAGAACATGACGACTAAGCCAACGATCGCCAACCTGTCGGCCAGCGGTGCCGGTCAGCCGATCTTCATGCATTCAAATCCGAATCACCTTTATCAGATGCTCTACGGTGGGATTTCGTCTGGCGACATCCGACTTCAGCACGAAGCTCGATCGAACGTGATGAATCAGATCGAGAAGCTGGCCGCGGCAAAGGGGCACGCGCTTCCGACTGCCGATCAGCAGCGTTACGGCCAGTTCGTTCAGGGCTTCAAGGATACGAATGGTCTGCGCGAGCGTCTCGATACCGTTGCCGATCACCTGCGAAAATTCGCTCCCGAAGTGGACGAGCGATACACCAAGCCCGAATTCGAAACCGACTGGCACGATGTTCTGCTGGACCTGGGCATTTCGTCGCTCACGTCAGGGATCACGAACACACTGACCATCGGATCCGGGCGAGGCGAAATCTTCGGAGCCTGGAAGGGGCTGGGCATTACGGAGCAGGGCCACAACCTTGGCCACATGAAGCAGCCAGACAATCCGATCTGGATCAAAATTCGCCAGTACAACAGTCGCATGCTGGTGCGGATTATGGAAACGCTGGACAACGTGCCGGAAGGCAGTGGCTCCATGATGGACAACACGCTGATCGTCTACACCAGCAACAACGCCAACGCTCAGCACACAAGCGGCACCAACTGGCCGGTCATGCTGCTGGGTAACTGCGGCGGCATTTTCAAGACCGGCTGCTTCACACAGCTGGACGGCAAGCGACCGATCAACGCTTTGTACACGACGCTCCTTCGCACCGCCGGACAGAACATTGATCGCTTCAACATGAACGACAAGCTGGCCAAGAAATTCGACGCCGGAAACGGCCCGCTCCAGGAAGTGCTGGCGTAAGCGCCGCAGTTGTTTAGAAGACCGCCGCCGATGTCGTGAGGCTTTTGTTATTGCCGTGTGACACGGCATAAAATTGCAGGAATCAATTGATTCCCGGCCCCCAGCTAAGCCGCGGAGCGGCGACAGCATGTAGCCCCTGGCGTCAGCCAGGGGTAAGGCTGATAAGACACCAAAGCCCCGGAGGGGCGACAGCAATTCAGAACTGGTACGACCGCTGTCGCCCCTTCGGGGCTCGTTTCTCTGTCGCTGCATGGATCCCCGGGCTTACGCCCGAGGCTAGATGCTGCCGCCGCTCCGCGGCTGTTCAGCTACAAAATTGATGCATCGTCAGGGTTAAACATGGCCAGATTCGTTTCAGTAGTAATCCTCTCGTTGAGCCTGCTGTCCGCAGCAAATGCCGAGTCCTACACGCCCGGTCAAAAGGTCAACAAGAAATTTGGTAGTTTTGCCAAGGCGTTTCTTGCCAGTCATTGCGTGGACTGTCATGGCGACACGGAACCAGAGGGTGATCTCTCGCTCGACAAGCTGGGGCCTGTCGACGAAGTCAACGCTGCCGTCTGGACAGCAGTGTGGGCGCAGGTCACGTTGAAGGAAATGCCACCGCAGGATGCTGACCAGCCGGAGGTCATTGAACGGCTTCAATTTTCCGACTGGATCGTTAGCGAGCTGACGCGAGTCATGCGTGACAAGGGTGGGTTCCAGGCTCATCTCGATCCCAACAAAGGCAACTTTGTCGATCACGACCTGCTCTTCGGTCCGCTGCCAGATGGCATCAAGCTTGAACCAACTTCGTCTCCGGGACGTCTTTGGCGAGTAACGCCTCAGGAGCACGTCACGCGTCTCAACGAACTGATCAACAACGAACCGGAATTCGATCCTGAAAAACCAGGCCTACGAACGCGTGGCGATGTCGTGCCCACCAACCACGGCGGCGAACTCAAGATTTACTTCGGTACAGATCGCATCATCAAATGGCAGGGCGGGACGGTGGCCTATGCGACGTCCGTTAAAAGTATGCCCGCGATCCTGTCGTCAGCGCGTAAACACGGACTGGAAAACTACCCCGACTTCTACACGGTCAACAGCGCGGAAGCGACGCAGATCATGGGAGTTGCCGGGGACATCATTCGTTACATGGCGTATGGCCCGCTGAGTATCGCCAATCCGGAACAGATCACCGACGACCCGAACACGTACAAGACTGAAGGCGATCTCCGCGGCCTGCCCACCGCCCTGGTCTACAGCACAAAGATCAAGCGTCCGCTGACGCCGGTGAATGACTTGATGAAGGAAGAGGGCGTTACCGACGAGCGATTGCGTGCCGCGGTTGACCATCTTTTCGAAGCGCTGACCTTTCGACCGCCGAGCGAAAAAGAATCGGACACTTATCTAGCCATCGTCAAACAGTCTGTCGCAAAGCTGGGCAAGAAAGATGGCGTTGTCCTTGGCCTGTCATCGATCTTTCTCGATCGCGATGCACTCTTTAGACCGGAACTGACCGAGAGTGGCAAACCGGATGAGCACGGCCGGGTCATGCTTCAGGACTGGGAACTGGGCCTGGCGGTCAATCACGCGTTGCGGTACATCCAGCCGGATGATGAATTGCGGAATTCAATCGTCGAAGGGCGGATGCGGACGAAGGCGGATGTGAAGCGGGAAGTCGAACGCATGTTGGCCGACGCCAGTGTTCGAAAGCCGCGAGTCCTGCGTTTCTTCCGTGACTTCTTCGACCACGATCTTGGCGGTTACATCTGCAAGGATTCAAAAGCGCTGGGAGAAACGGGTGCAAGCAACCGCGGGGCATCTCACTACCGTGCCATGTTCGACGCCACCGCGAGCACGGACCGACTGATCGAACTCATCCTGGAAGAAGACAAGGACGTGCTCAAGCAGTTGCTGACGACAGACAAAGTCGTGGCAACAAGGGCAGACAATGTCTACTTCGGCAGAAAACGTACGAAGGAAGAGACTACTGTGGCCGTAGCTGCAGCGAAGAAGGCAGAGGCCGAGGCAACTAAGGCGGAAGCCGCAGAGCTTGAAGCGGTCGAGAAGAAACTCGCGGAGCTTGAGGAATTCTTAAAAGCTAATCCGGATGAAAGTCGGGCGAAGAGGAAAGAACTCGCCGACGCGAAAAAAGCCGTTGCGGCGGCAAAGAAGAAGTTTGAAGCGGCGAAGAAAAAGAAGAAACGGTCGAACGTCAACCACAACGTCTCCGAGGCCAGACTGTCAGGACCAAAGATCTTCGCTCGCGTGAGTCGGCGCAGCTTCGGCGCCGGTTCCATGAAGCCGGACCGAATCCTTGCCACCGCGCCCGGAGGCCAGCGTATGGGCATCCTGACTCACCCCAGTTGGCTCGTTTCGCATTCCGACGCGATGGATAATCACGCCATCCTGCGCGGTCGATGGATTCGCGAGCGACTACTCGGCGGTGGCATTCCCGATGTGCCGATCACAGTCGACGCTATGCTTCCCGACGAGCCAAACAAGACTCTGCGCGAACGCATGCGGGTCACCAGAGAAACCTACTGCTGGACCTGTCACCAGAAAATGGACCCGCTCGGCCTTCCGTTTGAAATGTTCAATCACGCAGGCCTGTACCGTGAAACGGAACTCGACAACCCCGTCGACACCACGGGCGAGATCATCAACTCCGGCGACTCCACACTCGACGGCGAGGTCGACAACGCCCTGGACATGATCGACAAGCTCGCACAAAGCCAACGCGTCGAACAGGTCTTCGTCCGCCACGCCTTCCGTTTCTGGATGGGCCGCAACGAAACAATCAACGACGCCCCCGTCCTTCAGGCTGCATACAAGGCCTACCGTGACAACGGCGGAAGCATGAAAGCAATGCTCGCATCGTTGCTCACTTCCGACGCTTTCCTCTATCGCAGAGTCGATACCAACTAACGCGATCAATTCCAAAGTTGCTCTCGAGTCGTCGCCGAATCGGCACCCTTCAGGGGCTCGGCCATTCTGACGAGGCGCTCTTTGAATCACGTGCCCGCATTATCCCGCAGGCACTCGTGGCGTGCTTGACCGCGTTTGAGCCGATGGTACCCTGAAGCCCGCGACGTGACGATCAAGCACGTGCGGCCAGTTCAGAGATCAAATGAAATGTCCGCTTTTGACACTGTTCATCTTTACTGAGTCCGTGACGGCTTCGAAGATTGCCGAATCACAGAATAGACGAACACGCCTGAAATTCGATTCATGACAGCCAGCGAGTTTTGAGCAGCGAGAATGCATAGTCGGGACATCGAGAGTGTAACTGCCCTTCCGGTGCTATGCGGTTAGTGGGTGGTAGTTGTTGATCAGTGAACGGTGCGGGTGGAGTTGGTTCTGTTCTTTTGCGATGCGGGTCTGGTGGAACGTTTCCCAGTGGGACGACTGGAATACCG
>Ga0316208_1001886_pt1 | contig 18377 bp, 13 predicted proteins | sample 3monopyrite_MG_FD_204944 | JGI IMG/M metagenome (GOLD analysis project Ga0316208, IMG submission 204944) | Microbial mat bacterial communities from mineral coupon in-situ incubated in ocean water Damariscotta River, Maine, United States -... | ecosystem: Environmental > Aquatic > Marine >...
TTGCCAAAACTTATTTGTGGCGATCTTTTCAGATGGCAACATCTCTTGTTTTGCAATTCGATCTGCAAACGATTCAAAAAGTTTGCTATCGACCATTTGAAGTTCTTCCCACGGAACTCCAGGCGGCCAATAATCTATCACCATTCTGTTCTGAACAAACCCGCCCTTCTGCTTAACTGGAATTTTAATACTATGCGACTTCACGGCATCTGAATCGATAATGACGTTAAGCGAAATTCCATTATTTTGCTTTGCCAATTCATCGATAAGAACATTTTTCACCCAGACGCCGGGATGAAATAGTTCCGGTTGATGTCCAGTCAAAAAAAGAGGCGGCTCTCCCTCCATTTCTTCAAGACAGGAGGGCTGCTGCGGATAGATTAAAGCCGTATATTGCCTGGCAATTTCGAGGGCTTCCAAGCGGGATTTTTTTCTGCGAGATAGCAATAATTCATTTTGATTGAACAGAGCTCGATTTCTCGCAACCGCATCACCTACCTCTGAAACGGGAGGTACAATCAGTAAATCGCCGTTGCCGCGGGGAACGCGCAGTCGCGATGGTAGCTGACTTTTTTGCGAGTCAGTCTCTGAAAATTGTTTCGATAAGGCTCGTTGCTTTCGTGGAGACGGGGAACCTTGTTCGTTGATGAGCGTCTGCCCTTCGCAGACCATATTAAACCCCTGTTTTCTGAAGAGCAGAAAAACCGGGACAATCCGAAGAAACTTCTTCCAACGCCTTCGCGATCACCTGCTGGTAGTGTACCATCCGCCTGGCTGCATCATCGAGAGAGCCGCCGAACGAACGTTCTTCTTCCAGATAAATGCGAGGCACCGGGAATTCCACAATTTTTAGTTTCGCACAAGCAGCTTGAATCCAAAGTTGCAAAGGCATCGCGTAACCCGGTTCGGTAATTCGTAGCTTTTTCAAAGCAGAAACCCGATAAGCTTTGAACCCGCAAAATGTGTCGGTCAAATGAAGATTCAATTGTTGATTTAGCTGCCTGGTAATTTCGACATTAATACGCCGGCGATCTTCGGGGGCAGCCTTGTCGCTTGTGAATTCTTCCAGATATCGACTTCCCGAAACAATGTCAAATTCAATCCCCTCTTTATCAAGTTGTTCAATAAGCTGTGGAATAATTTGTGGTTGATGTTGCCCGTCACAATCGATCGTCACAATCGCATCGGCGTTTTGCTTAATCGCATATTCAAACGCCGTCTGCAAAGCGGCTCCGTATCCACGATTATCGGGATGAGTTAAAACGGTCATGTCATTTCTTGTTCGAAGAATTTCGGGCGTTGGATCAGTAGAACCATCATCGATAACAACAACATCTGTTGCGTATCGAAGCACCTCATCCAGAACAGAATTTACATGAGCCTCTTCGTTGAAAATCGGAAGGGCTACAATCCAGTTTGACATCTCTATCATTTCTTTATGGCGATAAGTATTTTGCGTTAAGCGATAGGAAGCAGTTCAGGCGAACTCTGAGCTGTATTCTAGCGCGACTTCAGGTAGAGTCAAACTGGACAGATAGATTCTTATGTCCACTTATTAATGAGTCGTTTCGTAATTTCCCCTTGGGCAAGTCTGATCTCATCGAGAATTTCCTGATCGGTTTCGATTTCGGTTAAATCTTGCAGTTTCTCCCATGAAGCCTGATTTCCCACCTGCCCCACCGCCCAGATTGCTGCCCCGCGAATGAGTTGGCTTTCATTCTGCAAAGAATTTTCCAGAATATCAAGGTAGCGAGAATCACCACTGTTTCCAAGAACAATAGCTGCATTTCGCGTTAATGCGATACGCCCGGTTCGCCAAAGTGGCGTATTTTTGAAGCGGTTACGAAATTCTTCATCATTCATCACCAGAAAATCGGTTGCACTGGGAAGTTGATCTGAAGCGGCAACCAGTTGTGGTTGCCCGCACGCTGGAGCATGGCGATTCCAGGGGCAAACTTCCTGGCACAAATCACAACCGAAAATCCAGTCTTGAATGCCGGGACGAAATTCGAGTGGAATCGGTTCGTCTCGTTGTTCAATCGTAAAATACGAAATACATCGTCTCGCATCAAGTACATGTTCTTTGACAAACGCATCAGTCGGACAAACATCCAGGCAGCGAGTACACGTTCCACAATGAGACGTTTCAAAAGGAAGATCAGCCGGCAGGTCTAAATCAGAAAGTACGGCTCCGATAAAAAAATTACTCCCTTTTCGTTTGTTAATGAGCATCGTGTTTTTGCCGAACCACCCCAAACCCGAAAGCCTTGCAAAATCACGTTCTAAAAGAGGCGCGGTATCTACGACTGCTCGCGTGACACAACCGGGAGAAAGTTCGTGCAAGTAATCCGCAAGTTTTTTGAGCATCTTCCTGACAACATCGTGATAATCACGCTCTCCTTGTGCATACTTGGCGATGCGACCAACTTGCGATAAGGTGTCCGGAACCGTTTTCGAATAACAAGTGGCTGTCATAATAACCGAACGGACCGCAGGCAAAACCGATTGTGGATGTTCATACGCCTGCTCCCGATTCGGAATATACTGCATCTGCCCAGCATACCCCGCCGAAATCCAATCATGTAAATGAGGAAATCCCGTTGCAGAAATCGCGGGAGCAATTCCACATAAATCAAATCCGAGTTCTGACGCTCGCTGAGTAATTTTCTCTTTGATTTGATCACTCATCCCTGTACGTTAATATTTCATTGGCAAGTTCCTAACCTGGACAAACCGCAGCCAAACAGGAAGTAGGTTAGGCTTTCCAGCCTGACAAATGTGGTTTCCAAAATCGTGATTATTCAGCGATGGGAGGTTTTTGCAGGAATACAGGTTGTTTGTAGGGTCCGCTATTGCGGACCACTCTTACTGGTGGATGAAATTCAAGGGATTGCTCGCCACCTTTTACCGTCTGCTGTTTTTGCCAGTTGTGGCAAAACTTTTTTCACCAACGCATCTCGTGAATTCAGTTCATTCGATTCTTTTGCCGGGCGAATTGTTGTCCGAGCCGTGACTGGAACCATCAAACTTTCTTCCAGATCAAGCTCTACCTGAATGATGCCCGTGCCAGCCTGTACTGCTGTAAGTGTTATCGGAAGAACAATTGATTTTCCCGGTGCAGGGACTTTCACTTTGCGAATTAACTCTTTCGATTTGTTTGCCAGAACGCCCTGAAGTAATTTTATTTTGAGGTCAGATTCAGCAAATACTCGCTCACTGTGATTAGTGATTTCAATTTGAACCAGGAATTCTTCCGATTGATCAACAGCAACGGGCAGGGTTAGCGAAACAGCAACATCAGGTACAAAAACAATCGTATTTGACGCCAGCGAATAATGGAGTTGCAAGCGAGTTTCAGTTTGCAGAACTGGACTGTCATGGGAAGCAATGCAAGTAATTTTGAAGTGGCGTTCTTCGTTTGGTTTGAGAAAATCAATGCCCCAGCGAAGCGTTTCCCCATGCGAGCAAGCAGCAGGGACAACATTGTTCACACAATGATGATCGGAAACAACCTCTTCCAAGACAACATTTCTTTGAATGACTGAGCTTCTATTTTTTACGACCAGTTCATAATTCACTTCTGCACCGGCTGTGACATTTTTCGGCATTTTTTTAGATACAATCACTGCAGAACTCTGCTCAAGCGATTCCAACGGCGTTACATCGTCTATTTTAATGACAGATTGCTTCACCTGCTGTGCGGCTGGGGTTTCAAACCATGAAATATACTCCTGAGTTGATAACTCGAATTGACTACCAGGTTTGAAGCGGTGCCAGCCATCCGTCAGCAGAACACTTTTTTTCCGAGGTGAAATGAAATGACTTTTTGCTGTCGATAAAACAAACTTTTCAGTATGTAGATCATTGGGAAGCAGGTCTGTTTTAACCGAATGAGCAAACAACTCTGGTTGTCTTGCAGGGGGATTAAACTCTCGCTCTGGTATTGGAAATGGGCGTACTGGAGGAACGCTCGTGGCTTCTTCTTCCGGCTCTGGAGTAAAGGCAGCAAAGGGATCAAAAGCTTTATTTGGCTTTTTGGTTACTTCAGGCTTAATCACTTCTTCAAAAACAGGTGCAGAAGTCTCGCTCTGCGGAATCGTGTCTTTATCCAGTGAAGCTAACTTTGTTGGTTGAGGAGAGCTTCTTGTTTCCAGAAACAGAAGAATCATCAGAATTAACGCGGCACTGCCTGCATAGAGTGTCATTTTCCAGACGGAACGCAATTCGTCTTCAAAGAAATTATCCCACCAGTCTTCCGCCCAGTACATCAGCGAATCCCGGTAATCATCCCAGGCGGTGAGTGGATCAACAGAAGTTTTCTTAAACCATTCCGGTGGATAGGGATAATACTGCACTGCACGATTCCTTTCGGCAGGTGAAATTGATGTAATTCGTATGAAGCACGGCAACGATTCAGCGAACCCTACGCCAAAAATGAAATGCTGCAATTTCTTCACAGAGTGGAATTGTAATAATTACCAGCCGTTTTGGGCAAGCACAGTTTTAAAAAGGGAAAAACAGGGGCATTTACCTAATTCGGATAAAACGGAACCAAAGTAGGTTAGGCTTTCCAGCCTGACACGATTGGCCCTGATATTTCCATTAACAATACAAAGTTCCCCGTTTAATCAGAGAGTGATTTCCTTGAAAACCACATTTCTCAGGCTGGAAAGCCTAACCTACAAAACATCAAAAATCCTGCCACTTTTGCGCAGCATTTTACTGATAAGAGCCTAAACGCAATGCTGTTGAAGAATTCATTTTCCCTCCTGTTTCCCGCTATACTTCCACCCAGATCGCAACTTCAACCGCTGCGTTCAGGGGAAGTTCGTTGGCGCCTACTGCAAAGCGTGTATGCTTGCCGGCTTCTCCGTACAAATCGACTAACAACTCTGAAGCTCCGTTGAGAACGTGAGCCTGGTCGTGGAATCCGGCAGCGGACTGCACAAATCCTTCCACGCGAATGACTCTACGAACTTCATCCAGGCTCCCCAGACAATGTTTTATTTGAGCCAACGCATTTAAGCAGCAGATCTTTGCAGCGTTATACCCATCATCTCTTGTAACCTCACTCCCTACTTTACCAGTAAAAACAAGCTCTTTCCCCAGCATGGGAAGTTGCCCACTGGTCATTACAAGATTACCCGTTCGCAACACAGGAACATAAAACCCAACTGCCGCCGGAGGGCTGGGTAATATATCGCCACGTTTGGCAAGAATAGCTTCAATAGATGACTGACTCATTACGTACACCTCTTCTTCAGTGAATACATTAGCGTGAAGTTTAATCGTGGGTTTTATAATTAATCGATAGATATCTCACGGTTTATCATATCAACACAGGCATAAAAAACGAGTGCCCGATACACGCTTTGAGGTAGTTAAATTGCGATTGCTGTTGTAATGTGAAAAGAAAACTGAGATATTATCTATTCAGAATGACAAGGGCTACAATGAACTAATAGAAATTCCTGGATCTGGGCTTGATCCAAAAACTCTCTTGATGGAGAACGTTAAATGAGTGTCCGCAATCTACTGTGCTGTCTGTTGCTGTTTGGCCTTCTTGTTTCTCAAGCACAGGCGGGAACTTTTACTGGAACAATTAAAGAAATAGCAGCGGATGGAAAAAGTATTACGGTTTATTCATCGAGCAGAAAAAAAGCCGTCGTCTTCCCTGTCGATGGTCGAAGCCTGAAAGTTTCAATCAATAAAAAAACGGGAAAAGTTTCTCAGTTGGAAGTCGGTAATATCGTTACGGTTTTCACATCGACCTCTGGAAACCCGTTAAAAATTTACTGCAAACAAGCTACCTCAACCAAAACAACCAGCAGGACATCGAAAAAGAAAACATCATCCAGAAAAGAGAACTCCAAACAGCCTGATGACAACGTGGAAACTGCATCAGGCTGGCCCCAGTTTCTGGGACCGAACCGTAGCAACCGCTCTGTTGAAACAGGTCTTCTAAAAAGCTGGCCCAATGCAGGCCCCCAACTAGCTTGGACGGCTCGAAATTTGGGCGAAGGATATTCAGCAGTCAGCATTGCTGACGGAAAAGTTTTCTCGATGGGAACTCGTGAGGGGCAAGAAATCGTTCTGGCTATCGACTTGAAATCTGGAAAGGAACTTTGGGCGGTTCCTCATGGTGAGATTTTTCGCGACGGACAAGGCAACGGCCCACGCAGCACCCCAACCTACGATAATGGCAACTTATATTCCCTTGGAGCATCGGGAGATTTAAGCTGCCTCAATGCGCAAAACGGTCAACAAATCTGGAAGCAAAATATTCTCACCGCTTATGGAGCCCAGAATATTCAATGGGGAATTTCTGAATCTCCATTGATTGATGGAGAAAAAGTGATTTGTACCCCCGGCGGGAATACCGCAACGATGGTCGCGTTGAATAAACAGAGCGGTGCTCCCATTTGGCTGGCCAAAGTACCCGGCAACCCCAAAGCGGGCTATGCTTCTGCGATCATTGCGACGATTCAAGGTAGAAAACAATATATCAACTTTAGTCACGATGGCCTGTTGGGGATTGATGCCGGGAACGGGACTCCTATCTGGGGAGACAATAACGCATCCAACGGCACGGCCAATTGCAGCTCTGCCATCGTGATCGGCAACGCCGTCTTCTACGCTTCAGGCTATGGAACCGGTGGGGCAATGCTTTCATTCAGCTCTCGCGAGTCTAAGCCGACGATGGTTTATAAAACCAATAAAATGAAAAATCATCATGGAGGAATGGTCTTTGTTGATGGCTTTATCTACGGAGCCAACGAACAAATCATGACCTGCTTGAACCCCCAGACCGGAGCAGCCTCTTGGGAAGATCGACTCGATGGAAATGGCAAAGGAGCCATTACTTACGCAGATGGAAACCTCTACTTCCGCAGCGAACAAGGGCCAATGTACCTGATTGAAGCAACGCCAAAACAAGCCAACATCATCAGCAAATTTGATCAACCCGAACGAAGCGGAAAACGCGCCTGGGCCCGCCCGGTTGTTGCAGACGGCAAACTCTTCCTGCGAGATCAGGATATTCTGCTTTGCTACGATATTAAAAAATAGGGCAGGTTAAGCAAACGGTTAAGCATCGCTCAAACAATAACTGTCGTCACTTCGATCCTATATTTTCTTGGCTAAACCCGACAGTAATTGTTTAACCGATACTAAGCTGAGGTTGTATTTACTCAACAGGCATAGCATATCCAACATTACTACGATTCAGCAAAAAAATCTCCTTTTACTTTCTGGGACTATGCTTTCTTTTCTTGCCCTTGGGTGATCTCTTTTTAGAGTCTGACGATTTTTGCGAATTTGATCCGGGTCTTTTTTTGGCGGCTCGCTTGGGGCTTTTGCTTTTTTCTGGAGCAGCTTTGTAAACTTTTTCCAAGGTGAAGTTGAGGACGCGTCTGCCCAAATCGACGCTGGCGACTTTGACGCGAACTTGTGATCCTAACTGTAATCGAATGCTGGTTCGTCTTCCGGTCAGGCAGTGAGTTTCGCGTTCGAAATCGAACTTATCGATTTTTTCCAGGACGCTGATATGTGTAATCCCCTCGGCTGGGACCTGTTTGAGTTGACAGAAAATCCCGAATCGTTCGACGCCGGTGATGATGCCATCGAATTCTTCGCCGATGCGTTGCTCCATATATTCGAGCAATTTCAGTTTGGTCAGATCGCGTTCGGCTCGTTCGGCTCTGCGAGATGTATCGTTGCAGTGCGTGGCGATTTGCAGAATTTTTTCGATGCTTTCGCCCTGGTATTGATCGCCTCGAATCAATAGACGATCAACAATGCGATGAACCGTTAAATCGGGATAACGACGTATCGGACTGGTGAAGTGACAATAATCTTCAACTGCGAGCGCATAATGTCCTTCTACTTCGGGGGTGTATTCTGCCTGTTTGAGACTACGTAACAAGGCGTAATGCACGGCTCGTTCCAAAGGAGTGTCTGCTGTTTGATCCAGAATCTTCTGAAAATCGAACCGGCTCGGATGCTTCGGCAGTTCCAGTCCGAGTGATTCGACAAACTCTCCGAACAGTTTTGCTTTATCGACAGCGGGAGCCGCATGAACCCGGCGCAAAAAGTGAACGCCTCGCGAAGTCAACTCCCGCGCCACTGCGATATTCGCAGCCAGCATGAATTCTTCGATGATCTGATGCGATTCATCGTTATCGGTAATGTAAGCTCCCGATACTTTCCCTTGCTTATTGAACTTCAAGCGAGTTTCGGGCATATTCAGTTCTAACGCCCCTGCACTGAAGCGGCGACCGCGAAGTTTTTTAGCCAGTTTTTGCATATCAAGCAGTAACTGATAAACTTTATCGTCCAGCTCTCCTTTCTTTTTTTCAGGTGCCTCCAGAAAATCCATCACCTGTTTATAATGGAACCGCTGCTTGACTTTGATGACCGAATTACTAAAGCGGGTATCAACGGGAATCCCCTCTTTGTTAAACTCGATAAAAACAGATTTTACGAATCGAATACGATCCTGCTGCAAACTGGCCAGCCCGTTGGAAAGAATTTCGGGCAGCATCGGAATCACTTTTGTCGGCAGGTAAACACTGGTCCCTCGCTTGAGTGCTTCCTCATCAAGAGGTGTGTTCGGCTGCACAAAGTGAGAAACATCTGCAATGTGAACCCCCAGGTGCCAATGCCCGTTATCGGTTTGAACGAGTGAAATGGCATCATCGAAATCGCGAGCATCTTTCGGGTCGATAGTGATGATCGTATCGAGAGTAAGATCGAGCCTGTCCTGAAAATCGGTTTCGTCAAAATCGGCTGCCTGCTGACTGGCTTGTTCAATTGAAGCTGGCGAGAAATCGGTGGGGAGTCCAAACTCGTGAATGATTGTCAGCGTATCGACGCCGGTTGCTCCGCGTGGTCCGAGGACTTCTACCAGCACTGCCTCGCCAACAGAAGTTTGTTTTGGAAATTTCACCATTTCGACAAGAACCATATCGTCCTCTTCGATTTGATCGGTCTGCACATCGCCAAGCCAAACGGCTTCTTCAAAATCGTTGCCGTCAATAAAGACGTAGCCCTGGCCCTGCTCTTCAAAGTAACTGCCAACAAAACGAGTGGTCGATCGGCTAACAACTTCAATAACTCGCCCGCACCGCTGCCCCCCCGATTTAGTACGGTTCAGCACGTGGATGAGAACTTCATCACCAGATTGGGCATCACCCAGATCGTTTCTTTGAACAAACAGATCGTCATCGCGACTGGTTGTTTTTGCATCGAGCAAAGTGACATAGCCATTGCCGCTGGAAACACGGCGCATAATTCCTCGTAAAGAACTGCGAGACTTCTCGGCAGTCTTGGCTTCAATGCGGTTGAACTTGCCTCGATTCAGTTTTCTTTCATCAATTAACTGTTCAAGAACAGTTTCAAATTCTGAAAACTTTTTCTTAGGCAAATTCAAAACCTCGGCTAATGCTCGGGCTTTGACTGGTTTGTAGCTTTTTTGCGAAACGGTTTTGAGAATCTGATCTCGCAAATTGGGCTTCTTGTGCTTAACTATCTGTAAGACTCCTTAAATTAATATAATTGGACACTTCTGTATGACATTTCACAGACTTGAAAAGTATTTCCCATTGCGTTAACAATTGACTCTACCTCACTATTCTGGCTTGCTATGGTAGCGGTTTGGACACAACATCCATACTGATCTGCTTATCCTGATCGCTAGAAAGGAAAAAAGTCAATGGAAAGTGGTAAGAAAAACCGCCCCGTTGTTGTAAAAATTTTGAATGAACTCAAACCCTCCTCTATTTTAGATGCTCCTTCAGGAAACGGCTGGCTAAAAAAGAACCTCGATTATCAACCCGAATTTGCGGGACTTGATTTGTTTGAGGAAAAGCCGGAAGGTTATAAAGAATTTGCCCAGGCTGATCTCGATTACGGCTTGCCCGATAGCCTTGGGAAGTATGAAGCTTTCGTGACTTGCGAAGGGCTTGAACATCTTGGCAACCCGTTGCTGCTGATCGAACACGCCAGTCGGCATCTTGTTGAAGGCGGATTGATTATCATCACGACCCCCAACACCTGGTACCCGGCTGCTCGACTGAAATTCATGCTCCGCGGTTTTTTCCCCAGCTTTCCCTGCATCGTTGGGAAAATCGAACGGGGAACTCATATGCACATCATGCCGTGGTCGTTTCCTCATCTGTTTTTATATTTGAAGCTGGCTGGCTTCAGCGATGTGCAACTTCACGAAGTGCAGGAAAAGAAACCAAGGCGTTTCTATGAAAGATTGCTCAGCTTGCCTCAGAAATTTTATTGTCGAAATAAAATGAAAAAAGCGACGACCGATGAAGAACGGCAGTTCTGGAAAACGGCAGGATCGACACAATCAATCTACGGTCGGCATTTGGTTGTCACCGCGAGAAATTGCAAAACCACGGCTTCTGAACAGGTAAACGCTGCGTCATAAAGTGGTCCGCAGCACCGTAGGGTGTGCTGCACACATCCTACGGTGCCTTTCGAGTTAATTTATCATTGCCATCATGCAGCTATTCATACCAACAAATGTGGTCCGCACAGCGGACCCGACGCGACTGGAAAGCCTACTTCTTATTACATTGCATTTCGCGAAACTGGTTCCAGTTTAACAACTTGATGTTGTTGCTCTTCAAAAAAGCGGCTGTTTCTGCAGAACTGAAGATAATACGGTCGCCGTTACGCCGTGCTGCACTGTTGGTAATCGCTCGCAATTCTTCGTTATCGTAACCACAATGAATGATTAACTCATTCACACCCGGTCCCATGTCCCGCAGCGCATTCATATAATTCATTTTGCGCTGCTCGTGTGTTTTGCCGCCGTAGAATTGTAGGACTGAATCGAGAAGAGGCAAGTTTTTTTTCTTCAGTAATTTGACCAGATCATCCGTTCCCGCTGCTAAGCCGGGATACTCTTTACCAATGGCAGCTGGAATATTCTTCATAAACAAAACGGGCAGATCGTATTCTATTCCCAGCTTTACATAAACTTTCACTAAATCGGGACGGCTGAATAACGACCCCATGTGGGTATCGAGATGACTGAGCGGAACGCCGAACTGTTTGGCACGGTCGATTTGTGCCCGCAATTCAATTTCAACTTCTTCGGCTTTGACATTCTCTGCAACCAGGCGAGAGTTATCCCAAAGATAGCCATCTTCGTCAACCAGACTGGGAACTTTATCTTTGGAGGTGACTGGACCCCAGCGGTAAAAATTCCATTCGGAAGTGAGTGTTAAATGAATGCCGTAATCGTGCTGCGGATTCTCTTTAGCGTACTTGGCAAACTCTGTAAACCAGGCACAAGGGACCATAATGCTGGCAGAAGTAACAACTTCCGATTCCAGCCCCGCAATAGTCGCCATGTTCACCGAATGAGACATGCCTGCATCATCTGCATGGATGATGACATAACGCGGTTGAGGTTCGGTCTTTTTTTCTTTTTTCGACGAATTTTCCGCTTGAACCTGACAGTTCTGCATCCCCAAAATCATCATCAAAGTAATGGTTAAAGAACAAATCACATTCAGATTGATACGCATAGAACCCATTTCATTTTGTCAGCAAAGAGTGAACGGACCAGCAAAACATTTGCATCAGCTTATCATACAAACCGGGGCATCACAATCGGCCAATTCTCTATATTCAAATTGCGATAAAAACAAGCAAACAGTTCAGTCACATTCGTATCCTGATCATAACACCAACGGCACCTTACAGGTCTCCATAGAAGTGATCGAAAATCAACAGACTTTCCCGCACGTCCAAAACAGACTGTCTGAATGTCGTCTCATCACCTACAATAGGAGATCATTTTTGACATTACAATTGGCACTTACCTAAGATCGATAGCCATGAAAATAATGATAATAGTTAGCTTGCTACAGTTGATCCTCATCGTACCAATTGATGCGCAAGAAACAACAAAATCGAATCCTGTTGTCAGAGACATGGTTACATTTTGCGCGATGGGAGATGTCCCTTATAAGCCAGAGGAAGACGTGTTGCTTCCCTGGCAGATTGCAGAGATACCGAACGAAGCGGAATTTATCATTCATGTCGGGGATATCAAATCTGGTAGTGCTGTTTGCGATGAAGCCGTTTACCAAAAGGTCTCGGGTATGCTCAGGAAGACAGTCGCTCCCGTTTTCATCATTCCCGGCGACAACGAATGGAACGATTGCACCAACCCGGCGGAAGCGTGGGAATTCTGGGAGCAGTATTTCATGCGGTTTGATCGCCAGTGGAATCATCACCTGCCGGTTTTCAGGCAGCTTGAACGTGAGGAGAATTTTTCGTTTGTAAAGGGAAATGTGCTATTTGTGGGGCTGAATATTGTGGGCGGTCGCATACACGACGCGGCTGAATGGAAGAAACGACATGCAGATAATATCGAATGGGTCCGGCGTAATCTGCATCAATTCGGGGACAAAGTCAGCAGCATGGTGATCTTCGGTCATGCCCATCCAAATGTCGGACACATCGATTTTTTTGTGCCGTTTGTTAAAGAAGCACTCAAATTCAAGAAGCCAATTCTATACCTGCATGGCGATGGACACAAATGGACCCACGACCGCCCGTTTTTTCCCGCTCAGAATGTTTTACGTGTCCAGGTTGATCAGGGGGGCATCGCGGCACCGTTGAAAGTCACAATCACCAACCACGAAACGAAACCATTTCATTTTGACAGACGAAAAGCACAAGAAGAACCTGCTCCACAATAAATGATTTCGCTTCGTTGCTTTGGGGAACCTCTACTTATTCAAACGGAGCATTTATCCAAACGGAGCACAGACATTCCTGTCTGTTCCGTAAGAGCATGCTGTAATGCAGGCAGACAGGAATGTCTCCCCTCCGTTCAATGGGAAATTTTTGGATAAAATCTTCTCACTCAATTCGAACCGTATTGAGAGAGCCCGATGGAATCGAAACCGGGAGCGATTTTCTGAAGAATCTGGTTTACTTTTTCGCGTTCGGGAGGCAGAAAGTGATTGAATGGCTCGGCCATTTTATCATCGCATATTTTTAATAGCGACAACACACACTTAGTCGCTTTGATGTGCCGGGAGGCGTACTTACCGACGGAATAGACTTCCTGTAACGCCTCGATGCACTCCAGGTACTTAGTCGCTTGCTGATCATCTTTATCTTGATACGCATTGTAACAGCCAACAAACAATTCAGGAAAAGCATTCGCCCCACCGTTGACGCCGCCATCTCCGCCCAGCTTGAGAGCCTCAATCAGTAGATGTTCCGGCCCGACCATGAAAGACCAGTCGGGGCGTAGTTTTCTTAATTCGACAAGTCGTTTGAAGTAATCGAGATCACCACTGCTATCTTTCACGCCAACGATATTCTTGTGTGTTGTTAACTTCTCTAGTGATTCAATTTCAAACCAGACTTTTGTCAAACTTGGCATATTATAAAGCATCAACGGCAGCGGCAATTCTTCGACAATGTGAGAGACATATTGTGTCAGTTCGGTTTGACCAGCCGGAAAATAGTAAGGTGTTGAAAGCACAACAGCATCAGCCCCGGACGCTTTCGCAAATTTTGCCAGCGTGACCGATTCGACAAACGATGTATCAGTAATCCCGACTAAAACGGGAACTCGCTTTTCAGCAATTCCGCAAACCAGTTCGATATATTCACGTCGCAACCTGTAACTCAAACTGGGAGCCTCACCGGTTGTTCCGAGAATAAACAAACCGCTTACTCCCCCCGCAATCATATGTTCGACAAGTCGCTTTGCTCCTTCGACATCGAGCGTATCGCGATCAAGCAACGGCGTTACAACCGGGGGAACAATTCCTGAAATTGAAAAAGTCTCTGGAGATGTAGAATTCATTGTTGTTTCTGAAATTATTGCTTCTGAATGTAGAAAAAGAAAAGTTGCCAGCAGTTATATTATCATGTGGCACTCTGGGCATTGAGTATCCATTGAGAGTGCCATGGCTCTGTGAGTCGTGGAACACCATCCAACTCAACACTATTCGCAAAGCATGTGACACGCTAACAGCAATAATGGATAGCAATTGTAACGCAAAAGTGGAAGCTTAATCCAGCGAGTCAATTTACCCAGCTTTATTGATCGCTTCGCTGTGGATAAAACCAGTCTGCCCTTTTGCTAATGGCAGCTTCAAAGTGAACGCAGTCCCTTTTCCCGGTGTGCTTTCGACACGGATGCGACCGCGATGCGATTCGATCACATCTTTACACATTGCCAGCCCCAGCCCAGACCCGCCCTGCCCGGCTTCATCAGCGGTTTTTGTGGTAAAGAAGGAATCAAATATTTTCGGCAGCACCTGTGGCGGGATGCCACAACCGGTATCTCGAATAGTGATTTCAGCAAACTGATCGGCCTGGTTTTCAGAAAGAGTGATCGTCAAAGTCCCGCCTTCATCCATTGCCTGACGCGCATTGATAATCAAATTCAGTATTACCTGTTGAATCTGATTCGCGTTAACGACGGTCGAAGGTTGTTGGTCAAAATTTTTCACCAGCGAAATTCGATGCACCTGCAAATCTTTTTCGACAAGCACAAGAACATCTTCTACCAGTTGAGCCAGTTCAAAACTTTCTTTGTGATCCCCTTTCGATCGAGCATAGGAAAGCATGCCGGTTGTTATTTTCGCTGCTCTTTGACCGGCGGCAAGAATTTTTGTGAATGATTTTTCGCGGATCGCCTCATCCTTGTGCCGCAATCCCATTTTGGCGTAGTTGATGACGGTCGTGAGAATGTTATTGAATTCATGCGTAATCGAAGAAGCGAGTACGCCAACGGTACTCATTTTTTCAGCCTGCATCAATTGTTGACGCATTTGTACGAGCTGTTGCTCCAAATTCGCAATTTTCTGTTCGTTTGATACTCCCATGATCCTGCCAATGCCTTCCTGAATCGTCAATTGATCTTGCTCGATATTCTCCCTTCTCGATCATCGTCAACGATTACGGCTACCATCACGCTGACTTACCATTCCTGATGCAACGGTCCTAATCATCTTCAGTTTCGTCAGACCTGTATGGTTCACCGAATTATGGGAAACTGGGCAATCGCGGCAATCTTACAAAACAGTAACGATTCAACAAGATCGGCTATCTTGCATGACAAACCCGCAGAGGCTGTTATCGCAGATCAAACGTAACTATTCAGCTTTGACGTAGGGTCCGCTATTGCGGACCACGCTGGGGAAATTGATCCCCCTATTTTTGCGGTGGTCCGCAATAGCAGACCCTGCTAACAAACTATATTCCTGTAAAAACCTACCATCGCTAAATAGTTACGATCAAATAAGCTAAGCAAACTCACACAAACCCCTTGATCCATTGGCTGTAACACCAGTTTTATCAAGAGGTTGTGACCGCATACTTTGTCAGGAAAAAATTAGAATTCGCCAAGAACGTTACCATCGTTGCGAATGCTGAGGTTCTGCCAGGTTGTCAGATCGATATTTTCACTGAAACCGCGTACTGACCCATCCATTAACAGTCCATTGACAGTCCCGGTGTGATAGCTTCGAGATGTGACAACCGCATAAGTAGGATCTGTACAGTTTATTGCTTCCCTACAATTCGTGAAATCTCCATCTGGGGCACCACCCGCGGCAATAGGAACAATTGTGTTTGGCGTGAAGGTCGTTGTAAAACCAGTTTGATGCACACGCCCATCGACCCATTCAGTATGACCACTTGCCATTGGTGACGTTCCGCCAATCGTATTTCCTTTCAACGTTCCGCTACTGTATGCACTAACCGTTGCAACATTGCCGGGAATCGCTGCTCCCAGGCCTGTCACATCTCCACCATCTCGAACATAAGGCGTGTAAGCTTTCACTTCAGCAAAGGCTAGCGTATTGGTTAACCCATCGGTAAAATCTCTATCTGAAGTTTTACTGTTGGGACCAAAAGCCCCCTGCCCTTTTCTGTGCGTTGTGTTATCCCAGACAAACCAAGGACCGGCGCTGTATCCGTAAGAAGTTGGATAGTGATCGCTGCCCCGTGCTTTATCGTTAGGATCTGAAGGACATTGATAGGTTGCTACCCGTACATTGGCAGGTGGTGCCCCCACTGCATACGCTTCCTCCAGAATAGCAATGTTGTACAGCGCTCCCTGTTCAACAAAAGGCATAATCCGAGCATGAATCGACCACTGTCCGCCAACGGTTCCATCGTTGGAAATACAGACAGCAGGAGGAAAGACCGTGTAGGTATCCAGGTAATTATGTAGAGCCAGACCAATCTGCTTCAAATTATTTTTACACGAACTCCGTCTGGCTGCTTCACGTGCCTGCTGGACGGCTGGAAGAAGCAAAGCCACCAGAATGGCGATGATCGCGATGACAACGAGCAATTCAATTAAAGTGAATCCACTGGATAGCCCTGCTGGCTGCTCCATTTTTTTACTCATGTCGCTTGAACGCCGAACTTGATGAAAGCCTTTATTCTGCATCGTAAAATCCTCGTTACAAAAGTAGAGTGATACCGATTTGCTCGCTGGAGACCGAACTGCTCGGTGCAGGTGGGGTCCACCTCTCCAGAGAAAGCAGACATTGAGATTCAATCTCAACAACAGACAGGGTACCGATTTTATGGGACAGGTCAACTGGAAAGCATTCTATTTTCCTCATAAAAAGCAAAAAAGAACTGATTAAGACAGGCGTTCCCTCTGAGAATCACGCCATCAATCAACATATCCCATATCATACATTTAGGTTGTGTCATTCGCCTACTCTGGCATTTTGATCTTCACATTGCCATTAATATACTCTGGAGCGACTCTTCTTTTTCGTGCTATGATTATCACAAGGGAGTCAGTAATACTCTCAGACTGTTTAACAACACAGCGAATTATTATCAGCCGTAGGTTAGGCTTTCCAGCCTGACACGAATTGCACTGATCTTTGCAATTAATAAAACAGCATTCACGGGGCAATCAAAGAGTAAATCTCATGGATGCCACATTCGTCAGGCTGGAAAGCCTAACCTACTACTTTGGTTCCGGCTTGTCCGGGTGAGGGTAAGTAAGATTCATAAAAATAAGTGGTTACCTATATTTCTTGGCCTGGCGGTTACGGTCGGTTGCCTGTGGTATTCAGTGAAGGATGTCCACTGGAAAGAGATTCGAACCAGCTTTGTCGATGCACGTTACGATACGATTCCGCTTTACCTTCTTGCTTTGCTGGTCTTCTTCTGGCTCAAGGCGATTCGCTGGAGTTGGTTGTTGCGTCCAGTCAAACATTTGAATGCAAAACAAGTGGTCAACCCGATGATGGTCGGTTTCATGGGGAATAATGTTTTGCCTGCCCACCTGGGAGAACTATTTCGGATTTTTCTTTTGGGGCGGCAACAAAAAATACCGACCGCTGCGGTCTTTACCAGCGTTGCGATCGAAAGGGTTCTGGATGTCTTTGCCGTCCTTGTTCTGGTCGGTGTGGGACTTTTAGGAGTGCGTGATATTCCTGAATCGATGCAAATTGCGTTTCAGGGAGTTGGTGCGATGGCGATAGTAGCAGTAATTCTGCTGACTGCGGGACTGATCTGGCTTGAACAAGCACTCCGAATAGCTGTGGGGATAATTCATCGACTGCCTGTTTCTGTGAAAAAACAGGAGAAACTGATCGATCTGGTAAACCACGCGGCTGCGGGAACTTCTGCTTTAAGGCAGGGGCGATTACTTATTGCGCTCATCATCAACTCGCTACTTCAATGGAGTTGCAACTGCCTGATGATTTACATTTCGCTACGCAGTTTTGGAATTAATATTCCGTTTTCCGCCACGCTGATTCTTCTGGGAGTTCTCGTTTTCGCGGTTACAATTCCCTCGACACCAGGTTTTTTTGGCCTCATTCAGGCCGCTTTTGTGGGAACCCTCGAACTCTTTTCCGTCTCGGAAGGGAGCGCTTTCGCGGCCTCCATCTATTACCACCTGCTTCAATACGTTGTCGTCACCGCAGTCGGATTGATTTGCCTGGCCCGCTCCGGTTTTTCTCTGACGCAAATTCAACGGGAATCTGAACAAAGCAGTCATCAGGATCCAGAAGACGAGACTCTTATTGACGTAACCTCTCAATCAACCTAAAGTTATCGCCATTCGTATTCTCGGAACTCTCCCAATGCTTTAATACAAACCCCTATTAATTCAAAAATCTTTATTGAACAAAGGTTAGACATCATTGTCTGCCTTTATTTCGGTCGACTCTAATGAAACAGACTCCGAATGTCTGTACTCTTTTTGAATTAATCGAGGATTCCTAATAGAAGATGGTACCTATTCAATGAGTTACGGCAGTGATGTTCCTGTTGAACCCGAAACAATTCGCGGCGAAGGCTGGCCCTGTTTGCGTCAGTTTTGTGTCTTTATGGAAAACCGT
>Ga0316208_1001888_pt1 | contig 18367 bp, 15 predicted proteins | sample 3monopyrite_MG_FD_204944 | JGI IMG/M metagenome (GOLD analysis project Ga0316208, IMG submission 204944) | Microbial mat bacterial communities from mineral coupon in-situ incubated in ocean water Damariscotta River, Maine, United States -... | ecosystem: Environmental > Aquatic > Marine >...
GCTGGATGCCGGTGGCGCTGCGCCCGCTGATGGCCCATGCGCAGCGCAGCGTGCGGATCCTGACGCCGTATTTCGTGCCCGGCGCCCAGGGCCTGCGCGAACTGATCGCGCTGGCGCGGTCGGGCGTGCGGGTTGAAATCGTCACCAACGGCCTGGCGCTGGCCGACAACGTGTTCGTGTATGGCGCCTATCGCTGGTATCGCGCGCGGCTGCTGTCGGCCGGGGTGCGGATCTTCGAAGTCGCCAGCGACACATACCCGCGCCGGATGCTGCATTCCAAGGCCATTCTGGTCGACGGCCAGCGTGGCTTCGTCGGATCCTTCAACTTCGACCTGCGCTCGGCCTTCCTGAACACGGAACTGGGCATCGTGGTCGAGGATCCGGCCCTGATCGCGGACCTGAAACGCGTGTTCGACACCCTGACCACCCCGGAACGGGCCTATTCGCTGGGCATGAACGGGCGCTGGCCCTCCTGGGCGCGCGGCGACGGTCCGATCACCTTGCTAGAGCCCGAAAGCACGAAGCTCAAGCGCGCGGTGTCATTCCTGGTCGGGCATCTGCCGATCCACCGGTTCCTCTGACCGCCAGAACGCGCCGTCCGGCGCGGGGGCCGGTCCGAAGGCGCGCGGGCCATCGACCCGGACCATCAGCGCGGTTTCCAGCCTCTGCCGATAGGCGGCACGCGGAATTTCGATCCCGCCCAGGCTGGCCAGATGGGGCGTCAGATATTGCGTGTCCATCAGCGTGAACCCGCCGAGCCGCAACCGCGCGACCAGTTCGGCCAGCGCCAGCTTCGAGCCGTCGGTCGCGCCCGAAACCATGCTTTCGGCAAAGAAGGCACCGCCCAGCGCCAGCCCGTAAACCCCGCCAACGAAGCTGCCATCGGATCCGTGAACGGCCACGCAATGCGCCAGGCCGATGCGGTGCAACTCGGTGAACACGCGCAGGATGGGCGGGTTGATCCAGGTTTCGCTGCGATCCGCGCAGCGTGCCATGACGCCGGCGAAATCCTGATCGCAGGAAAACCGGTATCCCCCGCGCCGCCGCCGTCGCCGCAAGCTGCGCGAGGCGTGAAAACGCTCCAGCGGCAGGATCCCCCGGTAGCGCGGCTCAAACCAGTGGATCTTCGCGCTGCGCCCGGACTCGGCCATCGGAAACACGCCGCCGGCATAGGCCCTGACGATCAGTTCGGGCGTCAGCTCCATCCCGGCTCCATCTTTGTGCCTCAAATATCCCGCGGGGTGAATTCGCGCAGCGAAGAGGGGGGCCGCGCCCCCCTGATCGCGTTCAGGCCTTCAGCGTCCGGTCGAGAAACTTCTCGAGCCAGTGGATGTTGTAGTCGCCGCTTTGCACATCGGGCGCGTCCAGCAGATCGAAGAACAGCGGCACCGTCGTGTCGATCCCGTCGATGATCAACTCGCCCAGCGCGCGGCGCAGGCGTTGCAGCGCCTCGGGGCGGTCGCGCCCATGGACGATCAGCTTGCCGATCAGGCTGTCGTAATAGGGCGGGATCCTGTAGCCGCCATACAGCGCCGAATCCATCCGCACGCCCAGCCCGCCGGGGGCGTGGAAGGTGTTCACCTTGCCGGGGCAGGGCGCGAAATTCGGCAGTTTCTCGGCGTTGATGCGGACCTCGATCGCGTGGCCATTGATCACCAGATCGTCTTGCGTGAAAGACAGCGGCAAGCCTTCGGCGACGCGGATTTGTTCGCGCACCAGATCGACACCGAAAATCGCCTCGGTCACCGGGTGTTCGACCTGAAGCCGGGTGTTCATCTCGATGAAATAGAACTCCCCGTCCTCGAACAGGAATTCGATTGTGCCGGCGCCCGAATAACCCATCTTCGCCACGGCGTCGGCGCAGATTCCGCCGATCCGCGCGCGTTGTTCGGCAGTGATGGAGGGGCTGGGCGCCTCCTCGAATACCTTCTGGTGGCGGCGCTGCAACGAGCAGTCGCGCTCGCCCAGATGCACCGCGTTGCCCTTGCCGTCGCCAAACACCTGGACCTCGATATGGCGCGGGCGTTGCAGGTATTTCTCGATATAGACCTCGTCGTTGCCGAAGGCCGACTTGGCCTCGGACCGGGCGGTGCGGAAGGCGTTTTCCAGCTCGGCTTCGGTGTTGGCGACCTTCATGCCGCGCCCGCCGCCACCGGCGGTGGCCTTGATGATGACCGGATAGCCCATGTCACCGGCCGCCGCGCGCGCCGTGTCAAGGTCGGGCACGCCGCCCTCGGACCCGGGAACCACCGGAATGCCCAGCGCCAGGGCGGTTTCCTTGGCGGTGATCTTGTCGCCCATCATGCGGATATGCGCGGCGCTGGGGCCGATGAAGGTCAGGTCGTGGTCCTCCAGCATCTGCACGAAGGCCGCGTTTTCCGACAGGAAGCCATAGCCGGGATGGATCGCCTGAGCGCCGGTCACCTCGCAGGCCGATATGATCGCCGGCATCGACAGATAGCTGTCGGTGGACGAGGCCGGGCCGATGCAGATCGCCTCATCGGCCATGCGCACATGCATCGCGTCGCTGTCCGCAGTCGAGTGCACGGCAACGCTGCGAATACCCATTTCCCGGCAGGCGCGGATCACCCGAAGCGCGATTTCGCCGCGATTGGCGATGAGGATCTTTTCGAACATGGGTCCGCCCCTACTCGATAATCATCAAGGGCGCGCCATATTCGACGGGCGTGCCGTCGGCGACCAGAATGCGCTTGACCGTCCCGGACGCGGGCGCCGGGATCTGGTTCATGGTTTTCATTGCCTCGATGATCAGCAGGGTCTGGCCGGCGCTGACCTGCTGGCCGACCTTCACGAACATTTCGGCGCCGGGTTCGGGCGACAGATAGGCGGTGCCGACCATCGGCGAGGCCACCGCTCCGGGCAGATTCGCGGGGTCGTCGCTGACCGGCGTCGAAGCCGGGGTCGAAGCCGAAATCGCGGCAGGCGCGGCTGCGGCCGGCAGGGCCACGGGCGACGGCGCGCTGACCAGTTGCGCCTGTTTGCTGACCCGCACATTGAGCGCATCATGGTCGCCGTATTCGCGTTTGACCGAGATTTCCGTCAGGTCGTTGGCGTTCAACAGTTCGGCCAGCGCCTTGATGAACGCAACATCCGCCGTCGTGTGATCTTTGCTCATGGACATCCTCGCGTTTGGACGGCACCGTTCTGGCCGGCCTTATCCCTGTTTTGTCTGGCCTATATAGGTCACGCGCCGACCTGTGAAAAGTGCGATTCGGCGCGCGCCCGGGCGGGATGCAACGGGGCCGCCCTGTTGGCTGGGTGCTTGCTCTGGCGTTGCGGGCATGGTGTAACCGCGCTCTACAGGGGAATGTCATGGCCAGATCCGCGCTTTCGGGAACCCGTATCCGCGCGCTGCGCACCGCGCGGCGGCTGGGTCAGGCCGATCTGGCGCGCATGGCGGGGATCTCGCCGTCCTATCTGAACCTGATCGAGCACAACCGCCGCCGCGCCGGTCCGCGCCTGATCGAAGCCATTGCCGGGGCGCTGCAGATCCCGCCCGAGGCGCTGGACGAAAGCGCCGGCGACGCCCAGATCGAGGCGCTGCGCGGGGCGGCGGCGCAGGCTGTCCCCGGCACCCCGCCTGAAACCGACCGGGCCGAGGAGTTTCTGGGCCGGTTTCCGGGCTGGGCGGCGCTGCTGTTGCAGCTCAAGGACCGGTCCGAGGACCAGGAACGCATCATCGAGCGCCTGTCGGACCGCATGACGCATGATCCGAACCTGTCCGCCGCCCTGCACGAGATCGTCTCGGCGGTGACATCGGTGCAGTCCACGGCGGCGATCCTGGCCGAATCCGACGATCTGGAGCCCGAATGGCGCACACGGTTTCACAACAACATTCACGCGGATTCGGTGCGGCTGGCCAACGCCGCCGAGGCGCTGGTCGCCTACCTGGACATTTCCGAGGAAGAAACCGGTCTGGCTGCGCCACAGGAAGAACTGGAAAGCTGGCTCGAGCGCCAGGGCTTTCATGTCGAGCCGACGGAATCCGATGAACCCACGGACTGGGAGGCCGTTACCGAAGGCCAGACCGAGCTGGCCTCGGCGCCGGCGCGCGCGCTGGCCGTGGGCTGGTTGCAGCGCGCCCATGCCGATGCCGAAGCCCTGCCGCTGGATCGCCTGCTGCCGCGCCTGATCGAGATTTTCGCGGCCAATGCCGGGTTCCTTCCCGAAGTGGTCGCCGAGGAATTCGGCGTCGATCTGCCGCGGCTGTTCCGTCGCCTCGCCGGGCTGCCACCGGTGCAGGGGGTGCCGCGGTTCGGTCTGGCGATTTGCGACGGGTCGGGGACATTGACGTTTCGCCGCCCGATCGAAGGCTTCGTGCTGCCGCGCTTTGGCGGCGCCTGCCCGCTTTGGCCGCTGTATCAGGCGCTGGCCCAGCCCAATCGGCCGCAGCGCGCGGTGATCGAATTTTCCGGCCGCCCGCCGGTGCGCTTCGCCGCGCATGCCGTGGCCATCGCCCAGCCGCCGCTGCGCTTCGATCCGCCCTTCGTGTGGGAGGCCAGCATGTTGATCACTCCGGTCTCGGCGGCGATGCCCGGCGCGGATGTGGCCGACAGCGCGCTGAAAGTCGGTTCCAGCTGCCGGGTCTGTCCGCGCCCCGATTGCGCCGCGCGGCGCGAGCCGTCGATCGTATCGGGCTGAACGCGACCGGCGGCAAAACCGCAGGCAGGCTTTGACAGACCGGCCAATCGGCGCGATAGTCGGCATGGTAGCGCTGCTGCGGCAGCGCCCCACCGACCGAGGGAGGAACGGTCTCGATGGGGCAGGAGGGGACAAAGGTTTCGGCACCCGCGGCCGAGCGCGCAGGTGGTGTGCGCCCGGACTCTGGCCCTGACGCTGGTCCTGACGCTGGTCCTGACTCTGGCCCTGACTCTGGCCCTGACTCTGGCCCGAACCCGGGTGTGCCGCCCAGCGACGGGCATGTTCTGGTGATCGAGGACGAGCCCAATATTTCCGAGGCGATCCGCTTCATCCTGCAACGCGACGGGTTGCAGGTGACGGTTCTGGGCAGCGGCGACACGGCGCTGAACACGATTGCCGATCTGCACCCTTCGTTGATCATTCTGGATGTGATGCTGCCCGGCGTCAGCGGCTTTGAAATCCTGCAGCAGATGCGCGCCAGGCCGGTGCTGGCCACGATCCCGGTGATCCTGCTGACCGCCAATGGCCAGACGGCCGCGCGGGAAAAGGCCGCGCAATACGGGGCGTCGCGCTTCATGGCAAAGCCGTTTTCGAATTCGGACCTTTTGGGGGCCGTGCGGGACCTGATGCGGACATAGCGCGATGAGCAAACCCAAGCCGCCACTGTTTCTGGAACGCGAGCCCTATCGCCGCCGCCGGCTGACCGATGGCGCCCGCTTCCTGCCGATCCTGGGCTTCGTGCTGATCCTGCTTCCCGCGCTGTGGACCCGTGGCACCGCGACCGGAACCACGGCCGAGGCTATCTATATCTTTGGACTCTGGATCCTGCTCATCGTGGCGGCGGCGCTGCTTTCCAGGCCTCTGCGCTCCATTCAGGACCGCGGAGAGGGCACCGGCCGGCCCGCGCCCGAAGCCCGGAACGGCAACAATCAGGGGTCTGATGGGGGGTCCGAAGGGGGCGGCGGTTCGGCTGCGGACGGCGCGCAATGAGCCTGAATGTCCTGATCCCGGCGGCACTGGCCTATGTCGTCTTCCTGTTTGTCATCGCGTCGCTGGCCGAACGGCGCGCCGAACGTCTGCGCGCGGCGGGATCGGCCCCGCGCTTTCTGCGCTCGCCGCTGGTCTATACGCTGTCGCTGTCGGTTTATGCGACGGCCTGGACGTTTTATGGCGCGGTCGGCTATGCCACGCGCTCGGGCCTGGAATACCTGACCATCTATCTGGGCCCGACCCTGATCTTTGTCGGCTGGTGGGGCTTGTTGCGCAAGCTGGTGCGGATCGGCAAGGCGCAGCGCGTGACCTCGATCGCCGACCTGATATCGGCGCGCTACGGGAAATCGAACCTGATCGGGGTGATCGTCACCCTGCTGGCGGTCGCCGCGACCACGCCCTATATCGCGTTGCAGCTGCAATCCATCGCCCTGTCCTTCGGCGCCATTGCGCAGGATCAGTCGCTGGCCCCGCGGCAGCTGGCGATCTGGGTGGCGGCCGGTCTGGCGCTGTTCACCATCCTGTTCGGCACGCGCAACCTGGACGCCAACGAGCAGCACCACGGGGTCGTCACCGCCATCGCCGTCGAGGCGGTGGTCAAGCTTGTCGCGCTGATGGCGGTCGGGATCTGGGTGGTCTGGGGTCTGGCCGAAGGGCCCGCCGACATCATGGCCCGCATCGCCGCCGCCGACCGCCCCGAATGGCGCGTGGACCCGGCGCGCTGGACGGGGATCACCTTTCTGGCGGGCGTGGCGGTCCTGACCTTGCCGCGCATGTTCCAGGTGATGGTGGTCGAAAACGCCGATGAGCGGCATGTCAGCGTCGCCTCCTGGGCGTTTCCGCTTTACCTCATGGCGATCAGCCTGTTCGTCCTGCCCATCGCGGTGGCCGGCATGACGATGCTGCCAGCGGATGCCAACCCCGATCTCTATGTGCTGACCCTGCCGCATACGATGGGCCAGAACGGCTTGGCGATGCTGGCGTTTCTGGGCGGCTTTTCGGCGGCGATGTCGATGGTGGTGATCGCCTCCATCGCGTTGGCGACGATGGTGTCGAACCATATCGTCGTGCCGATCTGGCTGGCGCGGCGGCAACGCACGCAATCCACCCCGGTGCAGGATCTGGGCGACATGCGTGGTCTGGTGCTCAATGCCCGGCGGCTGTCCATCGCCGTCATCCTGGCGCTGGGCTACCTGTATTTCGAAGTGTCCGGCGGGTCGCGCGCGCTGGCCAGCATCGGTCTGATCTCGTTCGCCGGGATGGCGCAGGCGCTGCCGGTGATGCTGGGGGCGTTGTTCTGGCGTGGGGCCAGCCGGGCGGGCGCGATCGGCGGGCTGCTGACCGGTGCCACCGTCTGGCTGTATGCGCTGTTTCTGCCTTCATTCGGGCCGGGCGTGGTGCTGGGCGCGGATCTGATGGCGCAGGGGCCGTTCCAGATTTCCTGGCTGCGCCCGCACGCGCTGTTCGGGGTCGAGGGGATGGACCCGTTGCTGCACGCCCTGTTCTGGTCCCTGAGCCTGAACGCGCTGGTGTTCATCATCGGATCCCTGGTCAGTTTCCCGGGGCCGCTGGAGCGTGTGCTGTCGGCGCAGTTCGTCAATGCCTTCGATCCATCGCGCGACGACGACATGCGCGGCGCGCGCGGCTGGTCGCGCGAGGCCAGCGAGAACGAGGCCGAGGATCTGCTGGCGATGGCGCAGCGGGTTCTCGATGAAAGCGAAGCGCAGCACTATTTCCACACCCAGGCGCGCTTGCAGGGCCGCGAGGGCTTCCTGCCCGATATCACGCCCGATTTCCTAGACCGGCTGGAGCGCGAACTGGCGGGCTCGGTCGGGGCCGCCACCGCCCATGCGATGATTACCCAGATTGTCGGGCGGCGCCGGGTCACGGTGGATGACCTGATGGCCGTGGCCTCGGAAACCGCGCAGATCATGGAGCACTCGGCGCAGCTGGAAGCCAAGTCCGAGGAACTGGCCCGCACCGCGCGCCAGTTGCGCGACGCCAACGAGATGCTGCAAAGACTGTCGGTGCAAAAGGACAGTTTTCTCAGCCAGATCAGCCACGAATTGCGCACACCGATGACCTCGATCCGGGCGTTTTCGGAAATCCTGATGGACCAGGACATCACGCCCGAGGAACTGGCGCGCTATGCCAGGATCATTCATGACGAAAGCATCCGCCTGACGCGCCTGCTGGACGATCTGCTGGACCTGAGCGTGCTGGAAAACGGTCAGGTCAATCTGGATCTGGGGCCCGGCACGCTGAGTGATCTTCTGGATCGCGCCCTGCTGGCGTCGAATTCGGTGCGCCCGGACCGGTTCTTTGTTGTGCAGCGAGCGGGCGCCGAAACCGGCATCGCGCTGAATACCGATATCGGGCGGCTGACGCAGGTGTTCATCAACGTGCTGTCGAACGCGCGCAAATACTGCGATGCCGAGGCCCCGGTCCTGCGGATTTCCGTGCGCCAGCGGGGCGGTGTCGTCACCGTCGATTTCATCGACAACGGATCGGGCATTCCCAAGAAGAGCCAGGGGCTGATCTTCGAGAAATTCGCCCGGCTGACGGACACGCACAAGGCCGGCGGCGCGGGGCTGGGCCTGGCGATCTGCCGCGAGATCATGCACAATCTCGGCGGCGATATCGCGTATCTTCCGGGGCAGGGCGGGGCTGCGTTCCGGCTCACTTTCCCGGCGGTGCTGCGCCAGCACTCGAAGGCCGCCGAGTAACCTGCGCGTGGAGCGGTGAAAGGCGCTTCGAAGCGCCTTGGACCGGCGCTCCCGGCCCAGGGGAATCCGCCCCAGAGAGGGCGCGCGTCCTCGATGTCGCGCGGGCAAAGCCCCGCCGGGTGCTCCGGGCGGACCGGGTGCGCCAACCAAGCGGTTTCGAAACCGCTTGCCCCGCCCAGGCCTCGCTCTCGGTCACGACTGCGGAGATGCTTCGCTCGAGCCGCTTCAAGCGGCTCTCATGGCAGCGTCTTGTTGCGGCCGTCCTCGAATTGCAGCGCGTGCAGGCGGGCATAGCTGCCGCCCCTGGCCAGCAGATCCTTGTGCGAGCCTTGCTCGACGACGCGCCCGGCTTCCATCACGACGATCTTGTCGGCATTGCGCACCGTCGCCAGCCGGTGAGCGATGACAATCGTCGTGCGCCCCTCGCTCAACCGGTCCAGGGCCTCCTGCACCAGTCGTTCCGAGCGCGCGTCCAGCGCCGATGTCGCTTCATCCAGCAACAGGATCGGCGCCGTGCGCAGCAGCGCCCGGGCAATGGCCACCCTCTGCCGCTGCCCGCCCGAAAGCGACGACCCGCGCGGGCCGACGCGGGTTTCCAGCCCATCGGGCAACTGATCCAGGAATTCATCGACATAGGCGGCCTTGATGACCGTCTGCAACCGTTCGTCGCTGACGCCGGTATCGCCCATCAGGATGTTGTCGCGCAGCGTTTCGTCGAACAGCGCGCTGTCTTGCGCCACAACCGAAAACAGTCCGCGCAGCCCGGCCAGGTCCATCTGCCGGATGTCCTGCCCGTCGATGGTCACCCGGCCGCCCTGTGGGTCCGCCAGCCGGGTCAGCAGGGTGAAGATCGTCGATTTCCCCGCGCCCGACGGTCCGACCAGCGCGGTGGTCTGCCCGGCTTCGGCGGCCAGGACCAGATCGCGCAGCACCGGGTCCTGGTCATAGGCAAAGGTGGTGTTTTCGAACCGCATCGTCTCGAAACCGGGCCGCGGCAGCGGCGCCAGCGGGCCGGTCGGCTGCTGGATGCGCGGCACTTCCTGCATCACGCCATGCACCCGGTCCAGACTGGCCAATACGGTCTGCCACGCGCCGCTGAGCCCGCCCAACCGGCGCAGCGGCTCGAACAGAAAGGCGATCGCGGCGAAAAAGGCCATGAATTCGCCGACCGTGCGGTCCCCGGCGATAATCTGGCGCCCGGCGAACACCAGCACCAGCCCGAACCCCAGGGCCGCCACCAGATCCGACATCGACCCCATCGCCGCCTGTCCGCCCGCCGTGCGCACCCGCGCTTTCACGAAGCGATCCAGGACCCGGCGCAGACGGGTTGATTCATGCTCTTCCAGCGCCGCGCGCTGAATGGTGACGATGCCGTGAAAAATCTCATCCAGACGGGTCGAGGCCGAGGCGGATGCCTCGCGGGCGGAAATCCCCATGCCACGCACCAGACGCTGAAGGATCGCCGCCGGCAGCACCAGAAGCGGCACGCCGATCAGCGCCACCAGCGTCCATTGCACATCGGTATAAAGCGCAACGCCGATCAGCACGATGATCGCGATGGCATCGCGCCCGACGCCTGGAATGATCCGGTCGAACACCGCGATCAGCTCCTGCGTGTCGCCGCGCACCCGGTCGATCAGGTGCCCGGGGGGATGTTCGTGGTGAAAGCTCTGGTCCAGTTTCATCAGATGGGCCGTCAGGTCGGCCTGGATCTGGGTCGATACCTTTTCGCCGACATAGGACATCAAGGTGCGATACAGGAAGGCCGTTACCGCCCGTGTCACAAAGGTCGCGGCGAAGGCCAGCGCGACAAACAGGATCATGTCCTCGCGCCCGGCAACCAGAACATCATCGAACATCGGCTTGAGCAGCGCGCTGAGCACCCCGGTCATCGCCCCGTCCAGCGCCATGAACACCATGCCCAGCAGGATATAGGGCAACCAGCGGCGCACATAGCGCCGCCACAGCCAGCGGCGGAGCATCCGGTCATGGGCGCGGATCTGCGTGCGGTTTGCCGATGGGCCTGGATTCGAGCGATTGTCCTGCGTTGTCATGCGGGCGGTCTCTGACTGGTTGCCGCCCGCGTATAGCGCGCCATGGCGCCAAGGGAAACCGATGATGGCGGTTCCGGCGGCGGCGCTTCATGGGTTCAACCCGCCCGGTATTTGCGGCATTCTGCGGCCGCGACAGCGACAGCGATTGCGACGGCGCGTCGCGGTGCATCGGGGGCATGATGACACAAGACCAAGGGTTGATCTTCGGTATTCTGGCCTTGACGGTCGCGGCCTTTCTGTGGGGCCGCTTGCGCCATGACGCGGTGGCGCTGGGGGCGCTGATGGCCAGCGTGATCGCCGGCGTGGTGCCGTCGGATCTGGCCTTTGCCGGGTTCGGGCACCCGGCGGTCATAACCGTCGCGGCGGTGCTGATCCTCAGCCGGGCCTTGCAGCACACAGGCGCCGTCGATGCCCTGGCGCGCAGGGTTCTGCCGGCGCAGGCCGGGCGGCTGGGCGCGGTGTCGGCGCTGATGGCGCTGGGCGCGTTCCTGTCGGCCTTCATGAACAACGTGGGCGCCATGGCGCTGCTGATGCCGCTGGCGATCCAGCTGTCGGGGCGGCTGAACATGGCGCCGGGGCAGGTGCTGATGCCGCTGGCCTTCGGCACCATCCTGGGCGGCATGACCACGCTGGTGGGCACCCCGCCGAACCTGATCGTCGCCGGGTTTCGCCCCGACAGCCTGGGCGGCGCGTTCCGGATGTTCGATTTTGCCTGGATCGGGGTGCCGGTAGCGCTGGCCGGGGTGGGGTTCGTGGCGCTGATCGGCTGGCGCCTGGTGCCGGTGCGCCGACCGGCGGGCGAGGGGGCGTTCGAGACGGGCAGCTACCTGACGGAACTGCGCGTGCCGCCCGAAAGCAAGGCGATCGCCATGACCCTGCGCCGGTTCGAGGACACGATGCAGGGCGCCGACCTTCAGATCATCGCCCTTGTGCGCGCCGGGGTGCGGCTGAATGCCCCGCATGGCGGGCGCCGCATTCGTGCCGACGATGTGCTGGTGGTCGAGGCCGACGCCAAGGCGCTGACCGAAACCGCCGCCAGGCATGGCATGACGTTGGAGGGGCTTGGCCCGCCTTCCGAGGACGACGACGCCGACGACACGGTGGTGCTGCGCGAATTCGCGGTGCTGCCCGGGGCGCGGCTGATCGGGCGCAGCGCGCGACAATTGCATCTGCGCGCGCGCTACGGCGTGGCGCTGCTGGCGGTCAGCCGGGAAGGCAGCACGCCGCGCGGCCGCCTGGGCGCGCTGGCGCTGAAATCGGGCGATCTGCTGCTGATGCGCGGCGGCGCCGAGGTGCTGGCCGAATTCGCCCGCGACATGGGCTGCGTGCCGCTGGACACCACGCCCCTGTCGGTGCCCGACCGCACCAGGGCCTGGATGGCGGCAGGGATCATGGCGGCGGCGGTGGGGCTGGCCGCGCTGGGCCTGTTGCCCGCCGCGACCGCGTTCACGCTGGGGGTGCTGGCGGTGATGGTGACGCGCACGTTGCCGATGCGCGCGGTCTATACCGCGGTCGACTGGCCGGTGGTGGTGCTGCTGGCCGCGCTGATCCCGGTGGCCGGGGCGATGCAGACGACCGGCGCGGCGGATCTGCTGGCCGGGGCGCTGGTGGGCACGCTGGCGCAGGGCAACGCGGTGGCGGCGCTGACCGTGGTGCTGGTGGTGACGATGTTCCTGTCGGACGTGATGAACAACGCCGCCACTGCCGCCGTCATGGCGCCCATCGCGTTGGGCATCGCGGCAACGCTGGGGGTGAACGCCGACGGGTTCCTGATGGCCGTCGCGATCGGCGCGAGCTGCGCCTTCCTGACCCCGATCGGGCATCAGAACAACACGCTGATCCTGGGGCCGGGGGGCTTTCGGTTCGGGGATTACTGGAAGCTGGGGCTGATCATCGAGGCGATCATCGTCGCGATATCCGTGCCGTTGATCCTGGTGGTGTGGCCGTTGTGAGGGGGGGGCTAACGATGTTTATCAATCATCATACGGCCATCCCACAAGACCCAGTGATTCAAAAAACTTCTGGCGAAAATGGTTCAACGCCAAGTCGCTTGAGTCAAATTCGAACCAATGAGAAAGCGGGTTTTTCTCTATATCGTCTTCCAAATCTGCAGCCCTTAGTCGCTCCAATTCTGAGCGCAAATTGGAGTTGTGACCAGAGAGCGTCGTATCTTTGCTTCCAGAGAGGCTCCTGGAATTCGACCCCAAATAATCTCGGTGTTTGGTCACGGCGTCTGGCCGAATGCTGAAAAGCGGGGACGGTGGGGTGGAACCCCACCCTACGCAAGGTTGAAGGCGGCAGCGCCTGGCAGGCGCCGCTTGCCGGGCGCGCGGCAATCGCCTAGACAGCCGGGCAACCCAATCCACAAAGGTGAATCATGCGCCTGAGCCGTTATTTCCTGCCCGTCCTCAAGGAAACCCCGTCCGAGGCGCAGATTGTCAGCCACCGGCTGATGCTGCGCGCCGGGATGATCCGACAGCAATCGGCGGGGATCTATTCGTGGTTGCCGCTGGGCTACAAGGTGCTGCGCCGGATCGAGCAGATCGTGCACGAAGAACAGCAGCGCGCGGGGCATATCCCGCTCTTGATGCCGACCCTGCAATCGGCCGATCTGTGGCGGCAATCGGGGCGCTATGACGCGTACGGCCCCGAGATGCTGCGCATCAAGGACCGGCACGGTCGCGACATGCTCTATGGCCCGACCAATGAGGAAATGATCACTGACATGGTCGCCAATTATGTGAACAGCTACAAGGCCTTGCCGCTGACGCTGTATCATATCCAGTGGAAATTCCGCGACGAAGTGCGGCCCCGCTTCGGCGTCATGCGCGGGCGCGAATTCCTGATGAAGGACGGCTACAATTTCGACCTGACCCGCGAAGATGCCTTGCACGCCTATAACCGCCATCTGGTGACATACCTGCGCACCTACGAGCGCATGGGTCTGCAAGCGATCCCGATGCGCGCCGACAGCGGCCCGATTGGCGGGGACTACACGCATGAATTCCTGGTGCTGGCCGAGACCGGCGAATCCGAGGTGTTCTACGACAGCGAGATCACCGATCTGAACTTTGGCGACCGCGCCGTCGATTTCGATGACAAGGCGCAATGCCAGGCCGTGTTGGAGGAATTCACCAGCCGCTACGCACGCACCGACGAAACCCACGATGCGGCCGTGTTCAACGAGATCCCCGAGGGCCGCCGGCGCGTGGCGCGCGGGATCGAGGTGGGGCAGATCTTCTACTTCGGCACCGAATATTCCGAGAAACTGGGCGCCGTGGTGCAGAATGAGGCCGGTGAGCGTGTGCCGCTGCACATGGGCTCGCACGGGATCGGCGTGTCGCGCCTGCTGGGCGCGATCATCGAGGCCAGCCATGACGAAAACGGCATCATCTGGCCCGAAGGGGTCACGCCGTTTCACGCCGGGATCGTGAACCTCAAGCAGGGCGACGCGGCGGCGGACCGCGCGTGCGAGGCATTGGAAACCGCGCTGGCGGCGGTCGGGTTGGAGACGCTCTATGATGACCGTTCCGAACGCGCGGGGGCGAAATTCGCGACGATGGATCTGATCGGCCTGCCGTGGCGGATCACCGTGGGGCCGCGGGGCTTGAAGAACGGCGTTGTCGAACTGACCAGCCGCCGCACCGGCGAAAGCGAGGAACTGACGCCCGAAGCCGCGGTGGCGCGGCTGGCGGAGATCTACGCGCCGCATCGGTGAGCCGGTGAGGGGGCGCTGCCCCCTCTTTCGCTGCGCGAAATTCACCCGCAGGATATTTGCGGATAGAAAATTTGGGCGTGGGCGCCCTGAAAAGGCGGCCATATCGCCAGGTCGCGGTGCGGCGGAATTTGGCGGTTCCCGAGTGGCAATCCAACGGGCAGGCCGCGTCAATTTGACGGCAGCACCTTGGCTGGCTCCGCATTGCATTATGCGCATGCAGCATGATAAGTCCGGTTTCGCACCGAGCGGAGCATGCCCATGAGCGACCTGATCCCTGCCATCGACGCCGCCGCCTTGTTCGCGGGCGATCCGCTGGAGATCGCGCGGGTGCGGCGCGGGGCAATGGATGTGGGCTTCCTGACGATCACCAATACCCCGATCAGCGCCGTGCATGTGCGCCGGGTATTGGCTGCCTATCGGGAATTTTTTGCCCGCCCGGCGGCCGAAAAATCCTTGGTTGATATGGCCTTGACCGGTTCGAACCGCGGGTGGGGCGGACCGCGATCCGAGCAGGTCGATCCCGCCGCGAACCCCGATTACAAGGAAGTGTTCGACATCGGGTTCGAGGTGCCGGGATCGCCGCTGGCGGTGCACGCGCCGAACCTGTGGCCCGCCGAACCCGCCGGTTTTCGCGCCCTGCTGGAAAGCTACTTTACCGAGGCGCGGGCGCTGTCGATCCGGCTGCTGGCAGCGATTGCTGGCGCCATCAGCGAGGACCCGGCATGGTTCGCGAACCGTTTCGAGCAACCCATGGCGCTGCTGCGCGGCAATTTCTATCCCGCGCGCCCGGATTGGGCCGGGGACAGGGATTTCGGCATCGCCCCGCATACCGATTACGGCTGCCTGACACTGCTGGCCACGGATGGCACGCCAGGGTTGGACGTGCAGGACCGCGACGGAAGCTGGCAGCCGGTGAATGCCCCGCCGGGCGTCTTCGTGATCAATTTCGGCGAGATGCTGGAGATGTGGTCGAACCGGCGCATCAAGGCGACGCTGCACCGCGTGCGCGGATCAACGCACGAGCGCCTGTCGATCCCGCTGTTCTTCAACCCCGATCCGGACACCAATGTCGCGCCGCTTGGCTCGGGCCGGGTGATCCGCGCGGTGGACCATCTGCAACGGCGCTACGACGAGACCTATGTGCATTTGCAGGACGCGCTGGCCAGAACCGCGCGTGGCACCGGCTGAACCCGTCCCGGGCGCCCGCCGCGCGGGAACGCCTTGATGCGCGGGCGTGGCCACGGTATCTCGGCCGGGCGGGCGCCGTCGCCCCCCTGAGCGAGCGCCGCCATGCCAACCCCGATCCTGCTGATCCTGTCCGCCGCCGGTTTCGGTGCATCGCCGCTGCTGATCGCACTCAGCGTCGAGGTTTTTCCGCCCTGGACGCTGGCCGCGCTGCGTTCGGCCTTCGGGCTGCCGTTGTTGATGCTGGTGGCGGGGATCATGGGGGTGCCGCGCCTGCCCGATCTGCATGATTGTCTGACGATCCTGGTGGGTGGTGTGCTGGTCGTGGCCATCCCCTTTGTCAGCATGGCGGCGGGGATGCAGTATATCCCGTCGGGCATGGGCGGGATGCTCTATGCCACGATGCCGCTGTTCACGCTGGCGCTGGCCGCGATCTTTCTGCGCGATGAACCGGCGACGCTGGAACAGGCGCTGCGTATCGGGTTCGGCCTTGCCGGGGTGGTGCTGATCGCCGGGCCCGGGCTGGTGGCCGACGGGTTGGGGCAGGCCGGTCTGGGCACTGTGCTGACGCTGATCTCTCCGCTCTCTTATGCGGCGGGCAATGTCTGGTTCAGGCGGCGACGCAGGATGAAGCCTTTTCTGCTGAGCGCGGGGATGTTCCTGATCGGCGCGGTGACGGTCTGGCCGCTGGCGCTGCTGATTGACGGCCCGGTCGCCGTGACGCCGGGAGCGGGGGTGATCGGGTTGCTGATCGCGCTGGTCGTGCTGGCCACGGTGGCGCCGAACATCCTGAATTATGCGCTGGTCCAGCAGGCGGGCGCGAACCACGCGGCGCTGGCGATGTTCCTGATGCCGGGCTTTGCGGTGCTGTTCGGGATGGTGTTCCGCGACGAGCGATTGCCGCTGCTGGCTTTCGCTGGCCTGGCGCTGGTGATCGCCGCGTCCAGCCTGCCGCGCCGCTGGCTGCCCGTGCGGTGGCGCGGTTCCGCGCGTTTGAGAACCTGAAATTAACCCTTTGTCGCGCAGGCTGACCCCTGGAACCGATCAAAGGGGGAACCGGCCATGCACGGTCTTGCGGCGGCTGACGAACTGGCCATGGTGCGCGCGCATCTTGCGCAGTTGCGAAAACGGGAACTGGCGCTGAAAGCACAGGTGTTGGATGCGCCGCCCGAGGACCGGGATGGCCGCTGGCACCGCATCGAACTTGTCGAGCGCTGCGTGCGGGTGTTCGATCATCGCCTGCTGCCACCCCAATGGCGTGACGATCCGCTGTTCTGGCGCGACAAGACGATCACGCAATTGCGCTGCGTTCCGCTGCGCGCGCGCCGGCCCACACCGGCACCAAGACCCACGCCCGGACCGATGCCGCTGTCTGACAGGGCCGCGGCAACCGCCGCGCCGCGCGTGATCGAGGGGCGGGCGGTGCGGCTCTGACCGGTTTGGCGGGCAGCGGCAGGAACGGGAGACCTTGCCATTTGGCATCAATTAGGATATATCTTGCCAAAAGGATAGGTCATGCCCCTGCATCCGGTCGAAACCAAACCAATCGCCTGGTCCCGCCAGCCGATCACCGACGAAGAAGGCGGCGCGATGCTGCGCGCCGTGCTGACGCTGTTCGGAAAATGGCAGTTGTCGGACGAGGAAAGCGCGGTTCTGCTGGACCTGCCGCTGCGCACATACCGGCGCTGGAAGGCGGGGCAACCCGGTCGGCTGGACCGCGACAAGAAGGCGCGGTTGTCCAATTTGCTGGGCATTCACAAGGCGTTGCGCCTGATCTTCACCGATCCGCAACGTGGCTATGCCTGGCTCAAGGCGCCAAACGCCGCGTTTGGCGGGTGCCCGGCGCTGGAGATCATGCTGGGCGGCGAATTGACCGACCTGATGCGCGTGCGCCGCCTGCTGGATGCTGAACGGGGGGGCTGGTGATCGGCGCGGGCGATGTGCCCGTCAACCCGGTGCAGTGGGACGGCGCGGTGCGGATCATTCGCAGCGCCTATCCGCCGATTGATCTGTTCGAGGACATCGCCGCGCCCGAGGACTGGCCCTTGCTGATCGCGGCCGAGCAGAAAACCAACCCGCGATTGATGGAAACGCTGGGCCAGATCGACCTGGTTCCGCCAGACCGGCGCGTCGGCGGTCCGGGCGCCAGTTATCTGATGGCGCCGTTCACCCACACAAGCCCCGACCGCCCCAGCCGGTTCACCGACGGCGTGCAGGGCGCCTTGTATGTTGCCCGCGATTTCGAGACCGCCGTGCAGGAAACCGTGCATCACCACACGCGGTTCATGACCGCCACGGCGCAGGCGCCGGGCTGGACCTCGGATTTTCGCGAGATCGTGCTCGATATCGATGCCGCCCTGCATGACATTCGCGGCGGTGATCCCCGGTTCGCGCCCTTGCTGGATCCCGATGACTACGCCACGCCGCAAGGTTTCGCGCGGCGCCTGCGCGCCACGGGCGGGCAGGGGATCGTCTATCCCAGTGTGCGCGGCGCGCGGGATTGCGCCGCGCTGTTCTTCCCCGATCTGGCGCGCGCGCCGCGGCAGGGCCGCCATCTGGGCTATCACTGGGACGGCGCGCGCGTGGATCTGCTGCGCGACAGATCCAGCGGCACCGTCTACCGCATCACGCCGTGAGATGCGCCTAGTTCCCCAGGATGCCAGGCAGCCGCAACCCGTGCTCACGCGCGCAGTCCAGCGCGGTGTCATAGCCCGCATCGGCATGGCGCCAGACGCCGCTGGCCGGATCGTTCCACAGCACGCGCTCCAGGCGTTTCGCGGCCTCGGGCGTGCCGTCCGCCACGATCACCACGCCGGCGTGCTGGCTGAACCCCATGCCAACCCCGCCGCCGTGGTGCAAGCTGACCCAGGTCGCGCCGCTGGCGGTGTTGACCAGCGCGTTCAGCAGCGGCCAGTCCGACACCGCGTCCGAGCCGTCTTTCATCGCCTCGGTCTCGCGGTTCGGCGACGCCACCGAGCCCGCGTCCAGATGGTCGCGCCCGATCACCACAGGCGCTTTCAATTCGCCCGAGG
>Ga0316208_1001892_pt1 | contig 18353 bp, 9 predicted proteins | sample 3monopyrite_MG_FD_204944 | JGI IMG/M metagenome (GOLD analysis project Ga0316208, IMG submission 204944) | Microbial mat bacterial communities from mineral coupon in-situ incubated in ocean water Damariscotta River, Maine, United States -... | ecosystem: Environmental > Aquatic > Marine > Coastal...
TTAACGTTGTAGCGACTGTAAAAGCGACAGGAGTTTATGGAAACACGGCTACTATCACAGCGAGTAACGAGACAGATCCTACACCAGGAAATAATACATCCACCAATACACCAGCTCCAGTTCCCCAAGCAGATTTAGTTACCATAAAGACAGATAATCAAACAGAATATACAGCAGGTCAAGATGTTGTTTATACGATAACGGTGACTAACAATGGGCCAAGTGATGCTGTGAATGTAAAAGTAGTAGATGATTTTCCAGCAGGAATTACGGTTGGAAAATGGAAAAAAGGAGCAGGTGCAGAAACGGTAGGATCTTTGGATGATACAACTGCCAGTTTAGTAAATGGTGCAAGTGTTACTTATACGGTAACTTTAAGTGTTCCGTCGAGTTTTATAGGGAATTTAGTAAATTTAGCGAAAATCACAAGTGATACCCCAGATCCAGATCCAACTTGTGTAGGATGTAGTGATACCAATACTCCAGCACCAACAGTTGATGTCCCATTAACAGTTGATACAGTTTGTTCAGGAGATAGATATCAAATAGAAGCATCAGCGACAAATGGTACTGTAAAATGGACGAGTTCAGGAACAGGAAGTTTTGTAAATGATTCATCTATTGATGCTATTTACATTCCAAGCGCAGGTGACATTACGAATGGAAATGTTGTTTTAACAATTACTGTTACATCAACAATTACAACAACTAAGGTTACAGATAATATAACCCTTACAATTAATCCATTACCAAATTCAGCACTAAAAGCAAATAACATTTCTATTTGCATCGGTGAAAATGGAGTTATCACTTTAATAAATAGTGAATTAGGTGTTAGTTATCAGTTAAGAAATAATAGTAATGATCTAGCTGTTGGACTTCCGGTGATTGGCACAGGAAATAACATTAATTTTAATGTGAGTCCAACTGCTACTACAACTTATAATATTTTAGCAACAAGCGCAACAACTTGTAGTAAGGAATTAGATAATGTAGTAACTGTAACTGTAAATCCTTTACCATTAAACAACTTAACAGTTTCTAATGCTGAAATTTGTGAAGGAGCATCAGCAGTAATTACCATTACAAATAGCGAAGCGGGAATTAGTTACCAATTAAGAAAAGATAGTGATGATAGTTTGATTGGTAATGCCTTAATTGGAACAGGAGGAAATCTTTCATTTACACTTTCACCTTCTGTGACTACTGTTTATAATATATTAGCTACCTCAACAAATAATTGTTCTTCTGAATTAACAAATAAAAGTACAATTACAGTTAGTACAGCACCAACTATTGTATTAGGAAATGTTAACAATGTTACCACATGCTCTGGAACCGATGGTAGTATTGAATTAACAGGATTGGCAACTAGTACATTATATAGAATGAGTTACACAAAAGACGGATTCTTATTCAATGTAAATATTCAATCTGATGGTTCGGGTGTGATATTATTAAGTAGTTTAACGGCAGGAACGTACACCAATATTAATGTAGGTTTGAAAAGCTGTACTTCAAATAGTTTAACTGGACCAATTGTTGTTACAGAACCTTCAACACCAACAATTGGGTTAGAAACAAATACAAATCCAACTGCTTGTGCAGTTTCTGATGGAACTATTACCTTAAATGGTTTAAATTCAGGTGCGAGTTATGATGTTAATTATAACTTTAATGGAACTCCAACGACTGTTAACTTGATGGCAAATGTTTCTGGTTTTGTAACTATTCAAAACTTAGTATCAGGAAATTATACAAATATTTCTGTAGCCGCAAATAGTTGTAAGTCTAATGAAATAAAAGCTGTTACATTAAGTGATCCAGGAGCACCAACACTAAGCTTGGTTCAAGTAAATAACCCACCAAACTGTGTTGGAACAGGGAGTGCTAATTTTGGAAGTTTACAAGCGTCAACCGATTATACTTTGAAGTACTCATATAATGGTGTGCAGATTACAAATAATATTAGTACAGACAATTCAGGAGGTTTTGAACTTACTAACCTTGCCATGGGATTATATGAAAATGTTACAGTAAAATCTACATCATCAGGATGTGTATCTAATGTAATTACAAGATTTGTTATTGGAACTCCAACAATTAGTATTGGTGCATTAACAAATCCAGAAACATGTAATACTAATGGGAGCTTTGAAATTCAAGGACTAGGAGCTAATTCAGCATATACTTTACAATATGAATATAATGGAAATACAGTAACTAATGCAGTTGCATCTAACCCATTTGGAAGTATTCTAGTCAATAACCTTGATGCAGGTAATTATACAAACATTACTGTAGTAGCAGGAGGCTGTACTTCTAATGCGTTAACAACAACAATTACAGCAAAAACTCCACCAGTTATTAGTTTAAGCTCCCAAAAGGACCCTACTAGTTGTGCTGTAAGTGATGGTTTTATTACCATTTCTGGTTTAGCTGCGGGTGAATCTTATGTGATATCTTATCAAGTAAATGGAGGTAATTATTCTCAAAACTTAGGAGCAAACAGTTCTGGTAATCTTACCGTATCAAATTTAGAAGGTGGAACATATAGCAATATAAAAGCAACTAATTCTAAAACAAATTGTGCTTCTAATAGCCTTTCAGAAACATTAGTAAGTCCATTAGCACCTGCTGCGCCAGTAGCATCTGCTCAAGAGTTCTGTGGGCCTAATACAGTTGTAAATTTAATTGCTACTGTTGGAGCCGGCCTAGAAGTTAAATGGTACTTAAATGCAAACGGAGGTACTTCTTTATCAACAACAGAAGCTTTAACGACAAGAACATATTATGCAGAAACATTTAATCCTTTAACTGGTTGTGCAAGCGACACAAGAACCAGTGTTGCAGTTACAATTAATAATTTGCCAGCAATGGCAATAGCAAGTGATCAAGAGTTTTGTGGACCAAAAGCAGTCTCTGACTTAATTGCTACTGTTAATGCAGGAGAAGAAGTATTATGGTACACCACCGCAACAGGTGGAGCTGCTTTAGCATCGAATGCACAGCTGATTACTGGAGTATATTATGTAAGTGCAAGAAACACAACAACTGGTTGTGTGAGTCCTAGAAGACTTGTAAATGTTACAATTAAATCTACACCAGTATTAACTTTAGGAAATGTTTCTAATGCAGCTACTTGTGGAGGGAATGAAGGGCTTGTACAATTTACAGGACTTTTAGCTTCTAAAAATTATGCAATTGTTTATAAGAAAAATAATATTTCGATTACCTCAAATATTACATCTGATAATTTAGGTAATTTAGTGTTAAATAATTTGAATGCTGGTAGTTATAGCGAATTCCAATTAGAGTTAGCAGGTTGTTCTTCCAATGTTTTAGCTGGACCAATAGTAATTACACAACCAAGTCCACCTACAATTGCATTAAGTAGCAATACAAACCCTACAACTTGTGGAGCAAGTGATGGAGCAATTATTATTAGCGGACTTGTGAACGGGGCTCTTTATAAAGTAAATTTTGAAAGAAATAACGTGCCAGTCACCTTAAATAAAACAGCAAATTCTCAAGGTTTTGTAACATTATCGGGATTAAATCAAGGGAACTATACTAATATTTCAGTTGACTCAAACGGTTGTAGCTCTAATATGTTAGCAGATGTTGTACTTAGAGATCCTGGATCACCAAATATTACAATAGATGTAGTCAACAAGCCTTTAACATGTAACGGAAAAGGAAGTATAGAAATTATTACTTTATTACCAAGTACTAATTATACTGTTAACTATACATACAATTCAGTGAATTTAACGAAGAATGCTGTTACTGACGGAACAGGTAGATTGTTATTTGATAATTTAAATGGAGGATTATATGAAAATATAAGTGTCACTACTTTAGGTGGTTGTACTTCTAATTTATTACCAAGAACAGTAATTGGAACACCAGTAATTACTCTTGGAGCTGTTGTGAATCCACCAAACTGTATTACCAATGGATCTGTAGAATTATTAGGATTAACGGCAAACGCTAGCTATACTGTTTCTTACGCACTAAATGGCACTCCAATTACACCAGTGGTTATTTTAGCAAATGGAAACGGAAGTTTAATTATTCCAAATTTAGGAACAGGTGATTATACAAATATAAAAGTAACTGATGGAAATGGTTGTGATTCTAATACCATTACTAGTTTGAAATTATTAAATCCATTTTCGCCAACTTTAACCGTAAGATCATTTACAAACTTGACAAGTTGTAGTGTAAATAATGGCGCTTTCCAATTACAAGGATTAACTCCAAATGATATATATAAATTATCTTATAAATATGAAGGTGTTTTAATTTCAGCACCATTAATTTTTGGAGCAGATACTAGTGGTACTATTTCTTTGAAAGGCTTGTCAGCTGGAGCATATACTGAAGTTTTTGTAACAAATACAATTTCTGGTTGTATTTCTAATCAAGTTACAGTATTATTAGCAGCACCAGCACCAATAACAGCTCCAACAGTTGCAGATCAAGCATTCTGTGGTTCAGCTTTATTAGCAGATGTTATGTTACCGGTTAAAACCGGAATAGAGATTAAATGGTATACTTCAGCAACAGGAGGCTCACCAATCTCTTTTTCAACGCCAATTACAACAACAACTTTTTATGCAGAGGCAACAAATATAAGTACAGGCTGTAGTAGTGCTAGAACACCAGTAAATATTACAATCAATGATCTACCTAATGCTCCTGTATCAATAGATCAAGTTTTTTGTGAGACGAAGTCAGTTTCAGATTTAAAAGCTTCAGTAGGTGTTAATGAAAAAGTAGTATGGTATTATACTCCAATAGGAGGTTCTCCTTTGTTAGATTCGTCCATGTTGTCAACTGGTACTTATTATGCTGAAACTGTAAATACAGTAACAGGTTGTGTAAGTGGTACAAGAAAAATGGTCAATGTAACTCTTAATAATTGTTCGGATTTAAGTTTAAATAAAACAATTAATAACCTTAGACCAAATGTTGGTGATGTTGTAACATTTACTATTAACATTGCAAATGATGGTAAATCAATTGCAACAGGAGTAGCTGTAGAAGATATTGTACCAAGTGGATATAAACAGATAAGTAACATTAATAAGAATGGTTCTCTATCCGGAAACACCATTACTTGGTCTGGTTTAACAGTTCCGTTATCAGGGTTAACTTTAACATACACAGCTAAAGTTAAAACCCCAACAGGAGCTACAGATGAATATAAGAATATAGCTCAAATAACAGCGAGTAATTCTCTTGATCCAGACAGTACTGTTAATAATGATGATGGAGATCAAAGTGAAGATGATGAAGATAATGTTATTGCTGTTCCACAAATTGCAGATTTAGAATTACAAAAAAGTGTTAGCACACCAACTGCTAACGTTGGAGATGTGATTACATTTACATTAAAACTTACAAATGCGGGGCCAGATGCAGGAACTAATGTAACCATAGCAGATTATATGCCAATAGGGTTTGAATATGTAAAACACAGAACAGCAAAAGGAACTTATAATACATTATCAATTCCTCATATATGGGATATTGGGACTATACAGAAAGGAGAAGCCCTCACTTTAGAAATAGATGTGCGTGTATTACAACCAACGGGCGCTTTTGGAGAATATTTCAATAAAGCAGAAGTATCTACTGTAGACCAATATGACCCAGATAGTGATCCTAATAATAGTATTACTCTTCCTGTTGAAGACGATACTTCAGGAATAGGTCTAGTATTAAATATGGATTTAGCAGTTACTAAAACAGTGAGTGATTTAACGCCAGTTGTAAATAACGAAATTACATTTACTATTAGTTTAATTAACAATAGTACAATTCCTGCTACAAACGTTCAAATAGAAGACATCTTGCCTTCTGGTTATGAGTATGTATCTCATAGAACCTCTAAAGGTGTTTATGATGAGCAAACAGGAATCTGGGGAATGAGTTCAGTTGGAATTAGTGCTAGTGAAACTTTAACAATTACTGTAAAAGTGAAGGAGACTGGAGAATATAAAAATAGTGCAAGTTTAATTGCATTAGATCAATCAGATTCAAACGCAAATAACAATATAGATAGTGTTACACCAGTACCTGTATGTTTAACTATCTATAATGAATTTTCTCCGAATAATGACGGGGTAAATGACTTTTTCACTATAGATTGTATAGACCAATATCCAAACAATACATTAATGATTGTTAATAGATGGAACAATACAGTATATAAGAAAAAAGGATACAATAATACTTGGGATGGAACTTCTAATGGAAGAGCTACTGTTAACGCAGGAGAAAAACTACCCGTAGGAACTTATTATTATATATTGGATTTAGGAGATGGTTCTACACCCAAAAAAGGATGGATTTATATTAATAGATAGAATGAAAAAAGAAAAAAGAAAAACAAATAATTTTATGAAACTTATTTATAAAAGCTTAGTTGTACTAGTAGTGATTTTTACTTCTGTAACAGAAAGTTATGGACAACAAGACCCACAGTATACTCAATATATGTTTAACACAATGAGTGTTAACCCAGGTTACGCAGGTTCTAAAGAGGATTTAAGTGTTACAGCTTTAGCAAGAACACAATGGGTTGGTTTTCCTGGTGCTCCAGAAACACAAACATTAAGTATTCATTCACCAATAGGCTTTAGTGGACTTGGGATTGGAGTTAATTTAATTAATGACAAACTCGGGCCATCACAAGAATATTATTTTGATACAAATATTTCTTATACTGTAAAAACTAGTGATAATGCACGTTTAGCTTTTGGTTTAAAGTTAGGGGTAAGATCATTAAGTTTAGACTGGTCAAAAGGAAAATATCAAAACCCAACGGATGTGGTTTTTAATAATAATATAAACAATAAAATCTTACCAACTTTAGGGGCAGGATTGTATTATTATACCGATAATTGGTATGCAGGTATATCTATCCCAAATTTTTTAAGAACAGAACATTATAGTGACTTAATAGAATCTACAGCTGTAGAAAGATTGCATTACTTTATTATTGCAGGATATGTTTTTAATCTATCAGAAGAGATAAAATTTAAACCCGCTGTATTGTCTAAAATAGTTGCAGGAGCACCATTATCAGTAGATCTTTCTGCAAATTTTTTAATTAATGAAAAGGTTAATTTAGGAATAGCTTACAGATGGGATGACTCTATAAGTAGTATATTTGGTTATCAAGTTACAGACAAATTAAACATTGGCTACGCATATGATTTAACAACCTCAAATTATAGAAATTATAATTCGGGAACGCATGAGGTTGTTTTAATTTTTGATGTGTTAAAAACGCCTAAATTAAAATCTCCTAGATTCTTTTAAAATTACAGATATGAAAAAAATTACAACAACATTTTTATTATTTTTTGTAGCCATTGTTTTTGGACAAAGAAAATATACAGCCAATTTATATTTTAAAGAATTTTCCTATGTTAAATCGGCAGAACTATATAAGAAAATATATCAAAAAGGAGATAGCACTAAATTAATTTTAGAACGATTAGGAGATTCTTATTATTTCAATAACAATACAGAGGAGTCAGAAAAATGGTATCAAAAATTATTTAAAAACTATTCTCAAGACAGTATTTCAGAAATCTACTATTTTAGGTATATCCAGAGTTTGAAAAGTAATGGAAATTATAAAAAATCAGACGAATGGATGTTGAAATTAAAAACGTTAAATAAACAAGATTTAAGAGTAAAATCGTTTGAAAATAACGCCAATTACTTAAATAAGTATCAAAATAAAAAATCAGAATTTATTAACATTTACAATTTATCTGTAAATAGTAAATATTCAGATTATGGTGCGTTTTTTAATGATAGTACAATTGTGTTTTCATCAACAAGACCAAAAACAAATTCTGAAAATACTAAAATTTATCAATGGAATAAACAACCTTTTTATAATATTTATTCAACAAAATTAATCACTTTTAAAAACGATATTAGCATTTTATTTACAGATGGAAATATTGCAAATAATTTAAATTCGGTTAATAGCAAATATCATGATGCTTCTGCTGTAATTACTAAAGATGGAAGAACAATGTATTTTACTCGTGATAATTTTGATGGTAGAAAATTAAAAACCGATATCAAAAAAGTATCTCATTTAAAAATTTATAAAGCAGAATTTATTGATAATAAATGGACTAATATTATTGAGCTTCCTTTTAATAATAAAAAATACTCAGTTGGCCATCCAGCTTTAAGTTTTGACGAAAACACGTTGTATTTTAGTTCAGATATGCCAGGAGGTTTTGGAGAAACAGATATATATAAAGTTGCTATTAAGCCAGATAACAAGTTTGGATATCCAGTTAATTTAGGATCTAATATTAATACAGAAGGAAGAGAAATGTTTCCTTTTGTAGATAGTGATGATAATTTGTTTTTTGCTTCTGATGGACATGCAGGGCTTGGAGGATTAGATATTTTTAAAACGAATATATCAAAAACGTTATTTCAAAAAGTTGAAAATTTAGGAAAACCGATTAATAGTTCAAAAGATGATTTTTCTTTTTCTTTAAGTAGAATAAAAAGAATTGGATTCTTCTCATCAAATAGAGATGGAGGAAAAGGAAATGATGATATTTATTCTTTTGCAATCCGTAAAAAAGTAGTGATTTGTAATCAATTAGTAGAAGGTGTAATAACGGATACTTTTACTAAAAATATTCTTCCAGGATCTAAAGTTCTTCTTTTTGAAAACAATATAAAAACAGATAGCTTAATTGTCGGAATTGATGCAAAATATCAGTTTAAAATAAAATGTAATACTACTTATAAAATCGAAGCTTCTAAACTTTATTATAAAAACGGTGTTAAAACTTTTGTTTCCCCAAAAATTAATGGGAAAATGATACAGAATTTAGATTTAAATTTAGGAGACGATTTCGAATATTCTAATGGACAAATAGTAGTTAAAATTAATCCAATTTATTTTAATTACAACAAATCAAACATTAGAACCGATGCTTCTTTAGAATTAGAAAAGGTAATTGCAATAATGCAAAAATATCCATCTCTAATTATTAGATCAGGTTCGCATACAGACGCTAGAGGTAAAGCAGCTTATAATGAAGCTTTATCAGATAGAAGGGCTCAATCAACGGTTAAATATATTATGTCAAAAGGTATAGATCCTACCAGGATTTCTGGTAAAGGGTATGGTGAATCACAATTGGTAAATAATTGTGTTGATAATGATACCCATACAAATAGAGTAAAATGTACAAAAGAAGAGCATCAATTAAATAGAAGAACAGAGTTTGTTGTTGTAAATTTTAACCTTGGTAAAACAACAAATAAAATAGTAATAAAACAACAAGAAATAGCTGTTTATAAAGTATTAAATGGTGACACATTATTTTCAATAGCACAAAAATTTAATACAAGTGTAGAAGTATTAAAAAAACTTAATAATTTAAAATCAAATAACCTTTTTGAAGGACAATTATTGAAGTTAAAATAACTTGTTATTAAAATTAAGAGAAACACCTTATTCAAAATAAGGTGTTTTTTTATGCAATAAACTCACAAAATCCAAGAAAATCCGTAATTTCGCAAATCGATTATTTAGAAGGAAAACATGAGCACGAAATTTGCTGAATATAAAGGACTTGACTTGCCAAAAGTTGCAGCCGAAATCTTACAATCTTGGGAAGAGAATAACATCTTCGAAAAGAGTATAACTTCACGTGAAGGAAATGAACCATTTGTTTTTTTTGAAGGGCCACCTTCAGCAAACGGTTTACCTGGAGTTCATCACGTATTAGCTCGTGCTATTAAAGATATTTTCCCACGTTATAAAACCATGAAAGGTTTTCAAGTAAAACGAAAAGCAGGTTGGGATACTCACGGTTTACCAGTAGAATTAGGCGTAGAAAAAGAATTGGGAATTACCAAAGAAGATATCGGAACCAAAATTACCGTTGAAGAATACAACGAAGCATGCAAAAAAGCAGTAATGCGTTATACGGATATTTGGAATGATATGACCCGTAAAGTTGGTTATTGGGTAGATATGGAAGATCCATATATTACCTATAAATCAAAGTACATGGAATCTGTTTGGTGGTTGTTAAAGCAAATTTATAGCAAAAAATTGATGTACAAAGGCTACACAATTCAACCGTATTCTCCAAAAGCAGGAACAGGATTAAGTTCTCACGAATTAAATCAACCAGGAACCTATCAAGATGTTACAGACACAACTGTTGTTGCACAATTTAAAACGATAAAAAATACCTTGCCACAATTTTTACAAGTTGATGGCGATGTACACTTTTTAGCATGGACTACAACTCCTTGGACACTACCGAGTAATACAGCATTAACCGTTGGGTCAAAGATTGAGTACGTTTTAGTTGATACTTTTAATCAATATACATTTGAGTCTACAAAAGTTGTGTTGGCTAAAAATTTAGTTGGAAAACAATTTGCAGGAAAAAAGTTTAATCAAGTTAAAGATACAGCAGAATTAGCAAGTTATTCAGAAGGCGATAAAAAAATTCCATATTTAGTTTTAAACGAATTTAGAGGAAAAGATTTAGTCGGAATTAAATACGAGCAATTATTAAAGTATGCGCTGCCTTATGAAAATTCTGAAAATGCTTTTAGAGTAATTTTAGGAGATTTTGTTACTACAGAAGACGGAACAGGAATTGTACATACAGCACCAACTTTTGGGGCAGATGATGCAATGGTTGCCAAACAAGCAACACCAGAAATTCCGCCTTTACTAGTGTTAGATGACAACGGAAACCCAGTTCCCTTAGTGGATTTACAAGGAAAATTCAGACCAGAATTAGGCGAGTTTGCTGGTAAATATGTTAAAAACGAATACTACAATGATGGCGAAGCACCAGAAAAATCTGTAGATGTAGAATTAGCCATCAAACTAAAAACAGAAAATAAAGCCTTTAAGGTTGAAAAATATGTGCACAGTTATCCAAATTGTTGGAGAACAGACAAACCTATTTTATATTATCCGTTAGATTCTTGGTTTATCAAGGTGACAGATGTAAAAGATAGAATGCATGAATTGAACGAAACGATTAACTGGAAACCGGAATCTACTGGAACAGGTCGTTTTGGAAATTGGTTAAAAAACGCGAATGATTGGAATTTATCTCGTTCACGTTTTTGGGGAATTCCGTTGCCAATTTGGAGAACAGAAGATGGTAAAGAAGAAATTATTATCGGTTCTGTAGAAGAATTAAAATCAGAAATGAAACTTGCTGTTGATGCAGGTGTTATGTCTGAGGATATTTTTGCTGAGTTTGAAATCGGAAATATGTCTGAAGAAAACTATGATAAAATCGATTTGCATAAAAATGTTGTTGATAAAATTACGTTAGTTTCTACATTAGGAAAACCAATGAAACGCGAAAGTGATTTGATTGATGTCTGGTTCGATTCAGGTTCTATGCCTTATGCACAATGGCATTATCCGTTTGAAAATAAAGAATTAATTGACAATAAAGAGTTTTATCCAGCAGATTTTATTGCAGAAGGCGTAGATCAAACAAGAGGATGGTTTTATACGTTGCATGCAATCGGAACGATGGTTTTTGATTCTGTTGCCTATAAAAATGTGGTTTCTAACGGATTGGTTTTAGACAAAAACGGACAGAAAATGTCGAAGCGTTTAGGAAATGCAACGAATCCTTTTGAAACATTAAAAACCTACGGAGCTGATGCAACGCGTTGGTACATGATTAGCAATGCAAATCCGTGGGATAATTTAAAATTTGATTTAGAAGGAATAGCAGAAGTTTGCCGTAAATTCTTCGGAACGTTATACAACACATATTCATTTTTTACTTTGTATGCAAATATTGATCATTTCACGTATGCAGAAGCTGATGTTCCGTTAAACGAACGACCAGAAATAGATCGTTGGATTTTATCAGAATTACATTCGCTTGTAAAAAGAGTTGACGAGTTTTATGCGGATTACGAACCAACAAAAGCAACCAGAGCAATTTCTGATTTTGTACAAGAATACTTAAGTAATTGGTATGTAAGATTGTGTAGAAGACGTTTTTGGAAAGGCGATTATGAGCAAGATAAAATTTCTGCATACCAAACTTTATATACGTGTATGTTAACCGTTGCAAAATTAAGCGCTCCTGTTGCTCCATTTTTTATGGATAGATTGTACACAGATTTAATTAATGCAACTCAAAAAGAAACTTTTGAATCTGTACATTTAGCAGAGTTTCCAACGTATGATGCATCATTTATTGATGCTTCTTTAGAACGAAAAATGGAAAACGCACAAACAATTTCTTCCTTAGTATTATCATTAAGAGCAAAAGAGAAAATTAAAGTTCGTCAACCATTACAAAAAATTATGATTCCGGTATTGGATGCACAACAGAAAGAAGAAATTGAAGCAGTTTCTGATTTGATAAAACACGAAGTAAACGTAAAGGAAATAGAGCTATTAGATGATGCTTCAGGGATTTTAGTGAAGCAAGTTAAACCCAATTTTAAAACATTGGGACCAAAGTTTGGACGCGATATGAAATCTATTTCTAATGCAATTCAAAACTTTAGTCAAGGCGATATCATTAAAATAGAAAAAGATGGAAATCTTTCTATTAATATTGACGAAAAAACCATAAATTTGGATATCTCAGATGTAGAAATTTCATCTAAAGATATTGAAGGATGGTTGGTTGCAAATGCACACAACTTAACAGTTGCTTTAGATGTTACAATTTCTGAAGAATTACGTAAAGAAGGAATCGCAAGAGAATTGGTTAATAGGATTCAAAACTTACGTAAAGATTCTGGTCTAGAAGTAACAGATAAAATTAAGTTGACAATTTTAAATTTTGAAAACTTACAAACTTCTGTTGAAGAAAATAAAGCGTATATTATGAGTGAAACATTAACCAAAGAATTGGTTTTTGTAGATTCATTAAATGATGGTACAGAAATTGAATTCGACAACATCAAAAGTAGAATATTAATTAATAAAATGTAAGAGTTATGTCAAACAACATCGTTAGATATTCAGATGAAGACTTACAAGAGTTTAAAGAAATTATTGAGAAAAAAATAGCAAGAGCTAAAGAAGATTTAGCTTTGTTAGAAAGTGCATATAAAAATAACGCCGATAACGGAACAGATGATACTTCGCCGTCGTTTAAATCTTTTGATGAAGGCGCAGATACAATGGCTAAAGAAGCAAATGTGCAATTGGCAATTCGTCAAGAAAAATTTATCAGAGATTTAAATAATGCATTACTTCGTATAGAAAATAAAACATACGGAGTTTGTAGAGTTACTGGTAAATTAATTCAGAAAGAGCGCTTAAAATTAGTTCCTCATGCTACACTTAGCATAGAAGCTAAAAGAAAACAATAACAAAAAAAGCTTCCAATTTGGGAGCTTTTTTTAAGCACAATTATATACATGTCCAAAAAATCCATCGCAATTATAACCATTTTTTTAGCATTACTAATAGATCAAGTAAGTAAAATTTATATAAAAACGCATTTCGAAATACAAGAAAGTATTCATGTATTTGATTGGTTTAGAATTCATTTTACCGAAAATAACGGAATGGCTTGGGGATTTGAATTTGGAGGTAAAGCAGGGAAATTATTTTTAACATTATTTAGAGTAGTTGCTGTAGTTGGAATTATTTATTGGTTGCGAAACACCATTAAACGAAATGCCCCAACAATTGTTGTTTTAGCAATAGCTTTAGTACTTTCTGGAGCTTTCGGAAATATTATTGATTCTGTTTTTTATGGAATAATTTTTGACGCTCCAGCTCATGGTACAGCAACACTTTTTGCAGAAAATACGTATGGAGAATTATTTCACGGAAGAGTAGTAGATATGTTGTATTTTCCTATTTATGAAGGTGAAAATTTTACCTTTTTCAATGCTATTTTTAACGGGGCAGATTCTTTTATTACTATTGGTGTAATTTTACTATTTCTATTTAACAAGCAAGCGTTTCCGCCAGAAAAAGAGAAAAATACCGAGGTGCTATAAATCTATTGCAAGTTCAATTAATTTATTTTGAATTCCGTAAATAACCAAACCAGCAACATTTTTAGATGCTGTTTTTAGTAATAAACTATTGCGATGTCCCTCAACAGTTCTTGGGCTAATACATAGTTTATCAGCAATTTCTCCAGTAGTTAATTGTGCACAGATTAATTCTAAAACTCCAAGCTCTCTTTTAGTAAGTAGTTTTTTATCTAAATCATTTTTTATCTTTTTGCCGCTAGAAGAAAGTAAATTTTCATGAATGGTCTTAATTACTTTGTCATTGTAATAAAAACCGATGTTAAAGACTTCATTAATTGTGTGAATTACTACTTTTGGACTTGTGTTTTTTAATAAATATGATGATGCTCCAACATCAATCATATTGGTAATAAAAGATTTTCCATCATAACTTGTAAGAGCAATAATTTTTATTGAAGGATATTTTTTATGAATTATTTTAGTCGTTTCTATACCGTTTAGCACAGGCATTTTTAGATCCATTAAAATAATATCTGGTAAATTTTTAGGGTTAATAGCGTCAATTAGTTCTTGACCATTTTCAGCTTCAAAATGAATTTCAAAATTCATTTCTCTTTGTAAGAGAAATGAAATGCCTTTTCTAAAAAGTTCTTCGTCATCTGCTAAAGCGATTTTTATCTTTTGTGTCATAATCTTAGAGGATTAAATGTGTATTATAAAAGTTGCGCCACTTTTCTCTTTGTTGCTAATTTTTAATGTTCCGTTTAGTAATTCAACTCTGCTTTCTATGTTTTTTAGACCCAAGCCTTTTTTAATTTGAGCTTGTTTTAAATCAAAACCAATTCCGTCATCCGAATAATTTAAATCTAATTTAGAGTTCTTGTTTTCAAGGACTAAGTTAATATTTTTTGCTTTGCCGTGTCTAATAGAGTTGTTAATAAGTTCTTGTAAAATTCTAAAAAGGTGTAGTTCTTGGTCTTTATTTAAATAATTTTCTGGGTATTTTAATTGATATGTAACTACTACTTTTCTACTTGTGTTAAAATCATCAACCAGTTCTTCAATTGCAGATTGTAACCCAAATTTATCGAGAATTGGAGGCAATAAATCATGTGCAATTTTACGAGCACTTTGTAAAGTTCTGTTTGTGATATCTATATTACTTTGGTTAACTTCTAAATATTCTTTAGCAGTTAAACCACCATCTAATAACAAATTAGAATTAAGGTGTATGACATTTAATTTAGAGCTAATATCATCATGCAGGTCTTGGGCTATTCGTTTTCTTTCGTTTTCTTGAGTAAGGATGGTTGCATGAATTAATTCTTTTTGATGCTCAATTTCTGCAGTCTTTTTTTCTAGTTCTTTTTCAATAATTTTTTTACGTGAAATGAAGAAAAAGAAAAATAGCCCAACAGACATTAATAAAAGTAATAATACACCAATAAGAACAATAGAAATTATTTGATTCTCTTGAGAAAACAATTCCTTCATTTTTTTTAAATCTTTTAGGTTAAAGCAGGGTTTTTTCTAAAATGTTTGTACCACTCTACAAAAATTAATATTTGATATAATATGTATAAAACTGCATTTGTGTTCCAAATTAACATCTTTGTTGAACCTTTAATATTTCCAGCGGTATAGAGTAAAAGACTACATAAAAAATATAAAAACATACCAGAAACAATAAAAACATACCTGCTTTCTGTACCTTCAATTTGTTGAATAAAAAAAACAAAACAAAAGATAATTAATGGAATTGAAGTTACAACAATTTCAAAAATATTAAATTTATCATAACTTGTAGGATATACAATATAATAGACACAAAGAGCAACCAATACGATTATTATAACGACTGAAATTATTTTTTTAAGAATTATTTTCTTTAAAATTTGTCTAAAAAATAAACTTAACAAAACAAACTTCCCAATAAAAAAATAATGGGATAAAAAAAGGTTATTTATTTTATGATCACTAAGATAACTAGAATATAATTGAAGAATTAAACTGCCAATTAGGTACAGTGTAAATATTTTTAGAGATGTTAACTTTAATCGATAATTCCTTAAAAATAAGATTGTATTTAATGCCAATAAAATATAACCAATATCAACTATTGTATCTTGTATACTCATTAAAATGAATTAACCATTTAAAGGACTACTTGGGTCGCAATAATCAGGACAAGGCTTTGTCATGTCATAAATATCATCACCAGGGGCACCTAATTCATTTGGCTTTATGGTAGAAATCATGTCTTTGTTGTTCTTGTCAACACCAACTATCATTAGCTTTTCAACATTATCGTCATTAACACCTAAATAAGCTCGTATACTTTCAACACCTTCTTCGGCAAGTACTTCTTGTAAATCAATTTTAGGAATGTTAAAAGCTCTACAACGTTGGTGTTCATTATAAGTACCTTCTTCTTTTCTCCATTTTTTTGCCCATTTTTTGGCCGTTTGTAAAGTAATTGTGTTCTTTTTTTTCATGATAATATGTATTGGGTTATTAATAATCCTAAATGTAGGAATTAATTTAACAATAGTATAAAAAAACAACAGTAAAATGGTATTTTCGTAGTATGTCTAACACATTAGAAATTCAAATAAAATCGTTGCCAAATTCTCCTGGCGTGTATCAATATTTTGATACAAACGATGTTATTATTTATGTTGGTAAAGCAAAAAATCTAAAAAAAAGAGTTGCTTCATATTTTACTAAAAATCATGAAAATGGTAAAACAAGAGTTTTAGTAAAGAAAATTGTAAGCATTAAACATATTGTTGTAGATACAGAAACAGATGCATTGTTGTTAGAAAATAATCTGATAAAAAAGTATCAACCAAAATACAATGTGATGCTAAAAGATGACAAAACTTATCCATGGATTTGCATCAAAAAAGAACGTTTTCCAAGAATTTTTTTAACTCGAAATGTTATCAAAGATGGCTCTGAATATTTTGGTCCATACACATCTATTAGAACAGCAAAAGCGTTATTAGATTTAATAAAAGAATTGTACACATTACGAACTTGTAATTTTGATTTAAGTGAAGAAAAAATTGCTGCAAAAAAATATAAAGTTTGTTTAGAGTATCATTTAGGAAATTGTAAAGCGCCTTGTGAAAACTTGCAATCAGAAGAAAATTACCAAGTAAATATTTCTGCAATTAGAAATATTGTTAAAGGAAATTTTAAAGAATCTTTAGAAAAATTTTCTGAGTTGATGCAAAGTTTTGCAACTAAAATGGAGTTTGAAGAAGCTCAAAAAATAAAAGAAAAATTAGATCAATTATCTAATTATCAAGCAAAATCTACGGTTGTAAATCCATCGATTAATAATGTAGATGTGTTTTCTGTTATTTCTGATAAAAGCTTTGGATATGTTAACTTTTTTAAAATTGCAAATGGCTCAATTATTCAGTCTCATACATCAGAAATCAAGAAAAAATTAGATGAATCTGATAAAGAATTATTAGAATTATCTATTATAGAAATCCGTCAACGTTTTAACTCACAGTCAAAAGAAATTTATGTTCCATTTGCAGTTGAAGTTGGGAGTGACATAAAAGTTACGATTCCGAAAACTGGAGATAAAAAAAGAATTGTAGAATTGTCAATAAGAAATGCGCGTTATTTTAGACAAGACCGATTTAAACAAATGAAAATTGTTGATCCAGATAGACATGCAAACAGAATTATGTCTCAAATGAAATCTGATTTACGTTTAAAAGAAGAACCAAGACATATTGAGTGTTTCGATAATTCTAACATTCAAGGAACGCATCCAGTTGCCGCTTGTGTTGTTTTTAGAAACGGCAAACCAAGTAAAAAAGAATACAGACATTACAATATTAAAACAGTTGTTGGCCCAGATGATTTTGCATCAATGGAAGAGGTGGTTTTTAGGCGCTACAAAAGGTTGTTAGCAGAGAATGAATCATTGCCTCAGTTGATAATTATTGACGGCGGAAAAGGGCAATTATCTTCTGCGCTTAAAAGCTTGGATGTTTTAGGATTAAGAGGTAAAATTGCCATTATTGGCATTGCAAAAAGATTGGAAGAAATTTATTATCCTGGAGATTCTATTCCTTTGTATTTAGATAAAAAATCGGAGAGTTTAAAAATCATTCAGTTTTTAAGAAACGAAGCACATCGCTTTGGGATTACCTTTCACAGAAATAAAAGAAGTAAAAGTGCCATTCAATCAGAATTAGAACAAATTCCTAGTATTGGTAAGCAAACCATTACAACATTATTGCGTAAATTTAAGTCGGCAAAAAGAGTAAAAGATGCAACACTAGAAGAGTTAAAATCTGAAGTTGGTA
>Ga0316208_1001893_pt1 | contig 18317 bp, 8 predicted proteins | sample 3monopyrite_MG_FD_204944 | JGI IMG/M metagenome (GOLD analysis project Ga0316208, IMG submission 204944) | Microbial mat bacterial communities from mineral coupon in-situ incubated in ocean water Damariscotta River, Maine, United States -... | ecosystem: Environmental > Aquatic > Marine > Coastal...
CTCACCGCGCTCGCCGGCGTGCGCACGTTCGCCACCGGCGGCATCGGCGGTGTCCACCGCGGCTACGGCACCCATCTCGATATCTCGGCTGACCTGGCCGCGCTCGCGCGGTTCCCCGTCGCGGTCGTCGCGAGCGGGACCAAATCGCTGCTCGATGTTTCCGCGACGCGCGAGGCGCTCGAAACACTCGGCGTGCCGTGCGTCGGCTACAAGACCGACCGCTTCCCCGCGTTTTATCTGCGCGAGAACCCCGAAGCCGAGTCTCGGCTTGATTGGCGGTTCGACGATTCCGATTCCCTCGCGTCATTTGTCGCGGGTGAACTCGTGCGCACGGGGCGGGGCGTGCTCATCTGCAATCCCATCCCGATCGAAGCCGAGATCAGCCTCGACGACTGGAACAGGTGGCTCAAGCAGGCCGAGCAGCGCGCACGCGACGTGTCGGGGCGTGATATCACCCCGGCCGTGCTCGGGGCGTTGCACGATATTTCCGAAGGCGCAACACTCGCAGCGAACCTCGCGCTGGTGCGGTCTAACGCGACACTCGCGGCCCAAATCGCGGCCTCGATATCTAAGATTTGACAGCAAGCCCGCGGCCTTCGGCACTTTTTAAGGATCGCAGCCTTCTCCAAAGCTCGTGATGAACTCGATGAGATCGGTCAGATCGACGATGCCGTTTGAATCCATGTCGGCCGTGAGCCCCTGACCGTTGAACGACTCGATGAACCCGGTGAGGTCGAGCGGTTCGACGGTCCCGATCAGATCCACGTCGGCCCGGCAATCGGGGCACCTAAAACCCGTAACCTTGAACCCGTCGATCGCGGCTTCGATGTACGACGCGCCGCCGCCCACAGTAAATCGCAGCGCGACAAGGTCCTCCGCCGGATCGAGCGGGAAGCGTTTGTGCGCCCAGCGGAAGGTGCTCCGCTCGTCCGAGAGCGTTTGCCATGCGCCGCCGAAGCCGTAGGAGACTTCGACGAGCATTGATTCTTCGCCAGGAGTGCCCGCGAGATCGGACGCGACCCAGAGATCGAATTCTGCAACGGGTTCATCGAGATCGGCGAGCGACACATAAGGAGTCTGGAGTACAACTTGGCCGCCCGAGACATCGGAATCGCCCGCGAGGTTTTCGGTCATCCAGCAGAGCCCGTCGCCGTCGGCGTCGAAGGGCGGATCCCAACGCAGCCCGCCGCCGGCCGGGATGCCCCGCTCCCATGCACCGCTCGTCACGCCGGCGTCAGCAGACTCAGACCAGCTCGCTTCTACGGGCGGGGTTTCCGTGAAATCCAAGGCAGCCCGGAACGGGAGCCATCCTTGGGAATTGCCGCTGGGAAAGGCGATTTCTTCGCCCTCGGCTGTGCGCAGCACGGCGAGAATCTCGTAATCAATATCGCAATCCAGCCCGCCCATCAAAGCCGTGTACAGGCCGGGCTCGACTTGCGTGAGCGGGAACGCGCCGATGCCCGCGCCCAAGCCCGATTGCCAGCGGATTCTCACCTCGCCGAACGTAACGGGGGTGAAGCCGTCGACCGCAAACTCGATGGTCGTCTGCGCGCGCGGCTTGAAGTGCTCGGGGATATCCCCGACGAACCGGATCGTTTTATTCTCGACCACGGGCTCGACGCCCGTGACCACAATCGCGAACGCCGCGTCGATCTCGGGTGTCGCGGCGTGCGCATCGAGCGCAACGGTTCTAGCCGAAACATCGATCTGCCATCGGCCCGCCTCGGGTTGATCGATAAAGACGTTTTCGATGTTGTTGATCGAGTCGGCCTCGCCTCCCGGTGTCGAGAGTACACCGTCGTGAAGCCCGTGATTCCCGAGATAAACAACACCGCTGGGAGAAATCAGCCTGAGATCGAGATCGTTGATGAGTGTGCGCACAGCAAAGGGCATCGCAGCCGGCTCGGTCCACGCGAGCGTCACCGCGAGCGATGCCTCGCCGGGATCGACCGTGACCACTCTCGACCAGCCCTCGCCAGATTCCAGGGGCGCTTCTTCGTCGCTGATCCAACGCCGAGGCCCGCCAGCCCAGATCGAAACCAGATCGGGCGTGCCCCAGCCCTGCCGGTACCTGCCCAAATCGTCGGCGGCGTGCCCAAATGCATAGGGCCTTGCGCTGTTGATCATGATCGCGCGCGACATCGCGATACTCGGGCGAACAGTCGGGACTGCGCCGGCGTCTCCGCCATGGAAGAACCCGGCCCGCCACATCTCGAACATCACGCCGGCGTGGCCGGCAACGGCCGGGGTCGCGGCGCTGGTCCCGGTGAAAATCTGGAACGCGGACTCATCCACATCGCTCGTCGTCAAAATGCCGTCGTTGAACAGCACAAGGTCGGGCTTGATGCGTCCGTCAATTGCCGGGCCGGTGCTCGCGACCCCGGCCCAGAAGTCATCACCGCGATCGAGCGTGCCCCAACCGTTGATACCACCGATCGAGATCGCGTTCTTTGCCCACGCCTCGGGCCTTGAATCGGGGCTGCCCCGGTTGGATTGTGATTGGAAGACGAGCACCCCATGATCGAGGATCGCCGTGTCGAGTTCTGCGCTCATCGCGGAGTACCGCCGGCTGATACCCGAACCCCAACTGTTCGATTGGATCTCGCCACCGAAGTCTGACATGAGACTACCGAGATGGGTGTACCTATCTTCGATTTCGAGATAACTGCTGAATAAACCGGGCTGGCCGGGCATCATGCCGCGCGCGCTGGTGTCGGCTGTGCCGCTGCCAAAGATGATCCCATAGGTCGATGTCCCGTGCTCGGTGGGCCCGTCATTGAGTGTCAGGAAGACCGGCGAAGAATCAGCTAGATCGAGGTGACCTCCGTAGAGACCTTTATCTATGACTTCGAGAACGACGCCGGCTCCGGTGAAGCCCTCGATAGATTCGATCGTGTTGGCGCCCCCGAAGTTGCGCACAAAGATGTCATCGGTGTCGGGCTCGGCCCGGGGTTCGATCCAGAGTACATCGCCCGAATCGACCAGCCGCGCGAGGGCCGAGGGATCAAGATCGGCCCGCATCGTCAGCGAGTCGGATTCGACGAGGCGCATGGTGCCGCCCAGTGAGCGCACAAACGCGTCGAGATCCCGCCGAGCGGAGCGCGAGCGATCGACCGGGATGAGCACATAAGGCCGGACCGAGCCAGCGCCTCCGAGTTGTCCGTGGCGATAAAGAAGCCGAAGGGAGGGGTCGATACGTTCCCCAGGCTTGAGAGGCTGAACGCCCGAACCGGGGGGATCAGAAAAAGAATCGGCCGCTCGGTAGATCCATCGCCCGTCGCCGAGAGGCGCGAGGAGCCGGATATCGGACCGGCTGCGGGCCGAGATTATTTGGGCATCGGTCAATCGTGCGATCATCACTTCGGGCGCGGCGACAGCAGCCGCCCCGAAAGCGGGTACGCAACAGAGGGCTATTGAGGCACATCGACGTGTGATGTCAGCACCAATTCTGGGTGATTGCACGTTCTCTCTCTTTCGTCACCGAGTCTCTCAAACGGTGGTTCTGATCTTTCAACCCCACATTTGGTCCCTAACACTGACCAAAAGTGGGTTGACTTGGCCACTCAGGCGACAATTCCTTGCCTGAGTCACGAGTATTCGATGAATCGACACGACGGATCGGATCGCATCAAATTCGTCATAAAGTACTTCTACCCAATCACATGGGGTTGACGCAAGCCGTTTTCGGGCGTTCTTTCAAGAAATGATGTTCAGAATTCGCGCAGATTCTGCCCGGCCTCTTGCTCATTTTCCCGAATTGCCTAGACTTAGTGGGTCTGAGCCATGCGTTCTCTAGGACGTTGGGCCCAATTTATAGCGGATCGGCTGGGGCCGATCTGTGTGTTTTTGTACGAGTGAGAGTCTGAAAAATTTGATTGAGCAGATCAACGTCGTTTCTCAGATGGGAAGCGACACTCGAGAGCGGGCTGTGGGTCTGGGACCGACTGGCCTTGTATGGATGACGATTCGATAAAACGGAACGCTGTTATTACACAGCCAAGGAGACCCGAGATATGCGCAAGCAGCACGCCCTAATTCTTCTCGCGATCGCCGGTTCGGCGGCCGCGGTTCATGCCCAAGACAGCACGGGTACGGCCAATGGCCTGCCCGGCGACGCGATCAATCCGATCGACGCCGCATCGCAGATCCTTCCTTACGTAGCAGACTTGACGCCCTTTGGTACATCCTGGGGCACTACGTTCGGCATCGTTCCCCTGGTCAAGGGTGTGAAGGGTGACCCCGCGTTCTTCAACGGGTTCATCGGTGCCAACGGCATCTCGGATGACCTGCTCCAGGGCGTCGGCTACGCGTCCTCGGGCTACGCCCTCTGGACCGAAGCCCCGGGTGTGGGTGTCAACCCGACGGCAAACAGCAACATGTTCACGACGGTGATGCCGACGGGTATGTCGAGCCAGTTCGCTGTGGGCATGGATAACTCCGCCCCGATCGGCGGGTTCACCGGCAACACGGTGACGACCGCGATCGTCAACTACGACCCCGCCGAGCCCAACCGTCTGTACGTCACGCGGATCGAAGCCGCCAGCAGCATCGATGCGACGGGAACCGGATCGTCGGGTGATATCGTGTTTGGCTCGCTAGATGCCAACGGCAACACATACTTGCGCGGCGGTGGCTTCCTGGCCGGCGGTGCGATCGCTCCTCAGGTTAGCAACAACTGGTACCGAGTCAATGCTCAGGACCGGACCGCGGTCGTCAACGAGATCAGCGGCGCGGGCGGCACCGAAGCGACCGATCACCTGATCATCGCCCAGGGCACCCCCCACCCGGCCCCGAGCAACATCCCCGCTTCGGTCGCGGGCGGCAACGGCATGGTCGCCGGTGCCAACTTCAACAGCCAGTATGTCCGTGGCGCACTGGTGCCGACCGGTGACACAACCCACTTCGGGCCCGAAGCGACCCAGGGATACACTCCCGGCGATCACCGCGGGCATATCGGCACGACCACCCGCGACCTGCTGGGTTCCGGCGTGGCGACCACGGCCGTCGCGGCGAAGGACCAGGTCAGCGACACCCGCGTGATCAACGTGTGGGCGACCGACGCGGCGGGCGCCGTCACCGAGGCTCACGCGTTCCAGACACCGTTGACGATCACCGACCCGACCGATGGCCGGGTTGTGAACTACCTCGCAGGGACCAGCGAATTCCGTCAGTACGTCGGAGTCGTCGGGTTCCGCTCGGGCGGCGGCATGGTCGGCCTCGGTCAGGACGCGGCGGGCAACAACTACGCCACCGCGGTCATGAGCGAATTCGGCGTTTCGTTCGATCTGTTCATGCAGACCGTCGTGGTCCGCTTCGATAGCGACGGGGCCAACCCCGAGTGGAGCATGATCGGCTGGACCGACGCATCGGGAACCGGCAAGGAAATCCTTGACGGCCCCGGCGGCGCTTCGATCGGCAACCTGGTGCCCTTCCGCACCGCGTTCCCCGGGTCGGGCCTCAACGGACCGTCGATGTCCACACCCACCTTCGACGGTGCGGGCAATGCCTGGTTCCTCGCCAGCGCCGCCCTCGATAAGATTGACCAAGACACCGGCGATCCGTTCATCGACTTTGACACCGTGCTCATCCGCGGCGTGCTCACCGAGCAGCCCGACGGCGGTTTCGGCTATGAGCTCGAGCTCGTGCTCGAACTGGGCCGGACGTTCCTGGGACAGAACTCGGGCACCCGCTACCAGATTCAGTTCATCGACTTTGTCGCCGCGAGCGGTGATAACGGTCTGGGCGTCGCGTCGCCCACCAGCATCGATCACAACAACGCACGGACCTGGGGCTGGGACGACACCAGCCTGGCCGGCGTCGATAACACCGATCCGATCACCAACGGCGGTATGGTCATGGTCGCCGACATCACTTATGATGTCGACGGCGATGGTCTGTACAACGACCCGACCGCGGGCAACGGCGATCCGCTGAGCCCGGATCAGTCGTACCAGTCGCTGCTCTACATCGGCTACTACGCCGAGGCACCCGCGGGTTGCAACGAAGCCGACCTCGTTGAGCCGTTCGGCACGCTCGATCTGTCCGACATCAACGCGTTCGTCACCGGGTTTGTCGGCATGGACCCGATCTCGGACATCGACGAGAGCGGTATCTTTGATCTGACGGACATCAACTTGTTCGTCGGTGCGTTCACCGCGGGCTGCCCGTAATCGCCGGAGGGGCCTATGGCCCTGACGGCACCGGCGTGCATTCGTCCGACTGGAAGCGTCGGATGGTACCCGGTTTGATCTGACACTTGAGCGCCCGGGCCCGACGGCTCGGGCGCTTCGTTTCACAGGACGGTGCGGCTCGCGGAACCGTCCATATTTGGCTGGGCAATCGAGCCAACCCCGACAAGAGGACATACCCATGCTGCCCCGAAACCAATGCACGCTCATCCGTACCTTGCCCGTTGCAGTCGCGCTCCTCGCGGGCGGGGTTGCCTGGGCACAGTGGGACCCGAATAACGGCGAGTGGTACAAATCTGACCCCAACGATCTCCGCGTCATGACATGGAACCTCCAAGACGGGATCCGGACCGAGGCGGCAAAGAGCAACTCGGTCAGCGGCTGGAACGGCATCGTGCGGATCGTCGCGGGATTGCAGCCGGATATTCTCATCCTGCAAGAGACAGCCGACAACGGGTGCGGCGGGTGCGTCGATACGGTGTCGGAACTCGAAACCGTGTTTGAACTGCTTTTCCACGGCGGGGCCGACCCGTTTGAGGGGGGGACAGTCGGTGTGTTTGTGCAGATGTTCGCGCCCGGGTATGACCTGCCGTATGTGTTTGTGAACCCGGTCAACGATGGGTTCAACCGCAACGTGATTCTTTCTCGGTATCCGTTCTTGGATCTCAACGGCGACGGCTCGGCAACCGAATCGGACTTCTTTGTGCTCGCCGATGAGTATGCCCCCACGGGCTCGGTGATCCGCGGGCATATGTTCGCCGAGATCGACCTGCCAGACGCGGTGTACGAGGGCGATGTGGTTGTCGGGAACGCGCACTTCAAGGCGGGCGGGAGCAGCAGCGACTTTGCCCAGAGGCTCCAAGAGGCCCAGGTCTCGGCGTACTTCATCGATTACGCGTTCAACGGGGGCGGGGTTGGCCTGCCCGATCCGAACAACAAAATCCTCTTTCCCAATCCCACCATGACGCTCGACGATGAGACGCCGGTGATCTGGGGCGGGGACTGGAACGAAGACGAGCAGAACAACGGCCGGAAAGGCCCGGCCGAATGGATAACCCGGGCGGAGTTTACGGGCGGCACCGACGGCACGGACCGCGACCGTTCTGATTCGACGTACGACGATGCCCGTGATTTTTTCAACAACAACCGGGGCACGCGGAACAATACCAAGCTCGATTATCTCGCCTGGCAAGACAGCGTGATAGAGGGCATTACTCGGGAGTTCATTTTCGATTCGTCGAGCGTGCCGGGCGTCGCGCAGTTGCCCGAGCCCGTGCGCACGTTCCCGTCGGTTCCCGATCTCACGTCGATCTTCGCGTCTGACCACAAGCCGGTAGTCATCGATATCCAACTCCCGCTTTCGACCGCGGGGCCTTGCAACCTTGCCGACTTGGCCGCGCCGTTCGGCGTGCTTGATCTGACGGATATCAACTCCTTCACGGTCGGGTTCATCACGCTCGATCCGATCGCGGATCTCAACACCAACGGCGTGTTTGATCTCACGGATATCAATCTGTTTATCAATAACTTTGTCAACGGCTGCCCGTAAACGCTCGCGCGAATCAGGCATTACAAATGAAAACACCCTCGGCCGGTCTCATGGACTAGCCGAGGGTGTTGTTGTTGACAGATCATGTTCGCTGCGAATCAGCGTCGCCGGCGAGCGGCCCAGCCGGCACCGATCCCAAGGAGCACGGTGCCACCCGGGGCGGGCACATTCGGGGGGCCTTCGGGCGGGCCGTCCGGCGGGGGCGGGCCTTGCGGCGGGTCATCGCCCGGCGGATCATCGAACTCGTCGTCGGGAAGATCTCCCGGCGGGGGCGATGGTAAGTCGTCGGCGGCAGGGGGCTCCTCGAACGGTGGTTCGAGCGGGTCTGGTGGAAGGTTCGACGGGTCGAACGGATTGAGGCTGTTGCCGCCGCCGCTCCTTCCCGGCGTGCCCGAGAAACCTTTGGAACTCCCGTATGAGTTCCGGCGGTTGTAATTGCTCACCTTCGATTGGCTCGATCCCCCGGCCGGCGCGTCCTTGTCGGGTGGGGTAGGCTTGAAGACAAACTCGAGCCCCTCGACATCGGAGACGCCCGAGCCCAACAGATCGAACGCCACGATCGAGTTGTCGGATCGGTTGTCGACGATGAGCTGCTTTGTGTTGCGGTCGAACATCGCGGTGCGGTCGTTGTAGCCGTCCCACGCGAGCCCGCCGTACTGGGCCGTGTCGGTATCGACGCGGACACCTTCGAGGCGCACACCCTTGACCTCGCCCGAGCTCGGCTCGACCATAACGACTCTGCCCTTGGCATCGTCTGAGACCATCAGCAGCCCCGCGGGCCCGAGGGTCATATCGCCGCCCATGGTGACGCCGCCGAACCGCCAGCGGATATCGCCCACCGCTTCGATTTCTACGGTGCGGTCGATGTTGGCATGGATGCGCGCGATGCGGTCGTCGGTTGTCGGGTCGCCGTCGGCCCCGAGCACGTACATCTCGTTGTAGAGCGGATCGCCCGCGATGCCCGTGACCTGCCACGCGGGGTCCCAGCCGCCGTCGAGCATCGAGCCGATGACCTCGGCCGAGATCGGGCCGCCGGTATCAATATCGTGCAGATCGATGTGCATCAGCACCGGGCCCGCGTGGCTGCCGACATCATCGTGAACGACGAAGAACGCGTCGTAGGTGTTGACGATCGTGAACGCGCGGATCTCGCCACTGATGGCTTCGCTGTCGTAGCCATCGCGGACATGGATCGGCCCGTAATCGACGATCGTCGCGGCCGGGTTTCGGACATCATCGATCGCAAAGAGTTGCGCATCCTCGGCGTCGATGCCCCAGAGACGCAGCAGATCATCCGCCTGTGCGACGCCGGCCGAGATGGAGAGAGCGCAAGCGATCACGCTCCCGAAGTGTGCCCGTTCCATGAGCGTTCCCCGAGTCACTACTGAGACTCAAACAGTTATCTGGCAAGTGGTTACAAACCCTCACACAGATATACGCATGAAATATTCAATAGGATCCGGCCCTTGGCAACCCAGCCATCTGCTTCATCGCACAACCACGCCGGGTCGTACGGATTGGGCGGGTTTATCGGCAGCAACCGGCCGGATGAGCAGTTGGAGAGGCCGAGAATCTCGCGTAGAATGGCAACATGATCTGGGGCCCAAGACTCGCCGAACTCAAAGACCCGGGCGCACGCTTCCGCGCCGAGCACTCCGCCTGGCTCACCCACGCCATGCGCACCGACGCGGGCTACCCGCGCATCCCGGCAAAGCCAACCCTGCACGGCGGGTTTGAAAACCTGATGCGCCTGCCGACCGGGCCCATGCACGCGGAGCGATGGTGGCGGATCGCTCTGGGCCGGGTGGGGCTGGTGCGGATCGGTAAGAATTGACAAAGGTGTCAGGCCGCCCGGCCGCACTGATTGATGATCAACGCGAGCCAGCCGTTTCGATTTTCCGCATCCCGTTGGCCATGCACTTCCCTTCCCAAAGGAATTGCATTGTTTGTTGGTCGAGTTTAGATTTACCTGTCGGCGGCCTCTTGGCACATCCGCACGATATCGTCGATCTTGGCGGTAACTTTCGTCAGATCCATCGTGCCAGCCATCTGCTGGCACATAGATTCAAGGATCCCCGCGAGTTCTCCCAGCCCCAGCACCGGGGCAACACCCGCGAGCTGCATCAGCAGCGAAAGCACAAGCGTCGCGTCGGCGCCCTTCACGGCTTCTTCGAGCTTGCCGCAAGTCTTGACGAGTTCGGGGAGCAGGGCCGCGACGATCTGGGCATCGGCCTGGACACCGCCGGCTTCTCCGCCCGCGCCCTCGGCCGGTGGATCGACCATGAACTCGCCGATTGTTCGGATCAGGCTGTCTTGGCTGAACGGCTTGGCGAGAAAACCTTTCACACCGGGGTGCGTGATCAGGCTGTACGTCGTGTCGGCGCGGTCGGCGCTGACCATCACCACGGGCGGCGACCAGCCCGGGGTTTCGTGGAGTTTTTTCACGAAGTCACCGCCGTTTTCTTCGCCGAGATGGATATCGCAGAGCAGAAGCCCGACGCCCGACCGCACGAGCTTCTCGGCCTCGGCGATGTTTGTCGCGTGCTTGATGCGGAGCTGCGTCGTGCGCAAGAAGTGCTTGACAAGCTGCACGTCCATATCGCTATCTTCGACGAGAAGGATCGAACCCATCAGCGTGTCGGGATCGACTTTTTCGACCGCGAAAATCTCTTGCATCGGGTCGGGGCGCATGATCTCGCGGAGCGGGATTTCCTCGTCAAAGATGATCCCGATCTCGTGGACCATGCCCGAGATATGCGTGCATCGCACGATCTTGCCCTTGACAAACAGATCGCCCTTCATCGGGTGCGGGATCGTGACCACGCACTCGTTGCCGGTGTGTAGGTATGAACGATGGAGCAACCCGACGCCGCCCTTGGAAAGATTCCGGCACGCCATCCGAGTCTCGATCTCCGACCCGCCCGGCTGGAGGATCTTGATCGCGAGCGATTCGTGGCGGAAGTTCCATCTCGAATCGATCCGGTTGGCCGAGCCCCCCGATCCTTCCGCTGATTGCTGGTCGATTTTATTGAACAGGCCGTCGAGTTCTTTGTCTCGGAGGCCGAGCGTGTTGAGTCGTTGGTCGTCCGCCATGGTCATGGATCCTCGGAGCCGGGGGGAGTTTTACTCAACCCTGATCGGGGATCAAAATAGGTAACTTCACGGTGTAGCCGTGAGATCCAGAACCAACTCTCCGCGGAGCGGCACAACCGCCTGCCCCGGCACGCGCAGCCCGAAGATTATGGTGTGATCGGACCCTCCGCTTATAGGGCCAAGCGAATCGCTAGAGCAAACGCATTTAATTCGTAGCGTATGTGCCACGGCCATCTTGGCCGTGCGGAACTCGGTTGCTCGAATCTGCGGCCGGGACGGCCGTGCCACACGCCACGCTTTGATTCAGCATGCTCTAGCCAAGAATCAGCGGCGATCAGACATCCAGATTCTTCACCTCGAGCGCGTGCTCTTCGATGAACTTGCGCCTCGGCTCGACATGCTCGCCCATCAGCACGCTAAACAGCGAATCCGCGTCGCCGGCCTGGGCCCATGTCACACGCAGCATCGTGCGCGCATCCGGGTCCATCGTGGTCTCCCACAATTGCTCGGCGTCCATCTCGCCCAGCCCCTTGAACCGCTTGACTTCCATCCCGCGACGCCCGATCTCGTGCAACGCGGGGAGGATTTTTTCCAGGTTCGAGGCTTCGACAAATCGCCCGTGCGAGGCCGGCATCGGTTCGCTCTCGCCCGAATCGCCCTCGGCATCTGCAAGATCGGACGGCTTTGTGTCGGTCATGATCTCCCAGACAAACCGCGAGGGCAGGCGCTCGCCGGTGACCGATTCTTCCTGCATGAGCGCCCAGTCGTCGATCGTCAACCCGAGTTCGCTCAGTTGTTCAAACACGATCTTGAGTTCTTTGTTCTCGTGCAACTCGCGGACGGTCGCCTCGGGCTTGTGGGCTTCGGGTTCTTCGGTTCCGGGCTCTTGCTCGGATTTAGTTTCTTCTTCGATTTCATCTTCCACAACGGCAATGTCCGCGAGAATCCAGCCGTGCTTTTCGACGAGCTCCAACGCCTCGGCCTCGCTCCATGCGTGCAGCGTCGCCGCCCGGCACGCCACCTGATGCGTCGGCAGAACACCGTCTTTGCGCGCACTGAGGAGGTCAACAAACAGCACGCCGCGTCGTTCGGCGACCTCGACAAGTTCAACGAGTCGGCCCAGTGATTTGATGATCTTGCTCAGATCATCGCCCTCGATTGTGCGCTCGATCTTGGGCTCGCCGTTCACCGCGGTCTGGGGGACAACCCCGTCGGAGGTCCACCCGGCGATGTCGCGGACGTGGAGCCGGGCGCGCTCGAGTCCGATCTGGGTGAGCGTGCCCGAGAGTTCGCGCTCGTTGAGGACGTACTTGGTCTTCTTTTTCTTGCCGCCGCCCCAAGCGATCTGGTAGAGCGGGGGCTGTGCGCAGTAGATGTTCCCCCGGCGGACAAGCTCGGGCATCTGCCGGAAGAAGAACGTGAGCAGCAGCGTGCGGATGTGGCTGCCGTCCACGTCGGCATCGGTCATAATGACGATCCGACCGTAGCGGAGTTTGGCGATATCGAACTCGGGCCCGATGCCCGTTCGCAGCGCGCTGATAAGCGTCCGGATTTCCTCGAACCCGAGCACCTTGTCGATCCGGGCACGCTCGACATTGAGCAGTTTGCCCCGGAGCGGCAGGATCGCCTGGTTCTCCACGTTCCGGCCCTGGGTCGCGCTGCCGCCCGCCGAATCGCCTTCCACCAGAAACAGTTCTGCCTTCTCGACGTCTTTGGTCTTGCAATCACGCAGTTTATGGGGCATCGACCCGGAATCGAGCGCGGTCTTGCGGCGTGTCAGTTCGCGCGCACGCCGGGCGGCCTCGCGGGCCTGGGCCGCGATGATGCCGCGCAGGCAGAGTTTCTTGGCTTCCGCCGGGTTGGTTTCGAGCCATTCGCCCAGCGCGTCATTCACAGCCTGCGAAACAAATCCCTCGACCTCGGGGTTGAGGAGTTTTTCCTTGGGCTGGTTGTTGAACGTCGGATCGGGGATCTTGATCGACACGATCGCGATCAGGCCCTCGCGCAGGTCGTCACCCGTCGGGGTCGGGTCTTTGTCTTTGATGATGTTCGATTTGCGGGCGTAGCCGTTGATCGTCCGCGTCAGACTGTTTTTGAACCCCGAGCCGTGGGTACCGCCGTCGGCGTTGTTGATATTGTTTGCGAAGGTGAGGACGTTTTCTGAGTACCCGTCGTTGTACTGCATCACGACCTCGCAGATCATGTCTTCGGCGGGGATTTCCTTCTTGATATATATCGGGCTCGAGACCGCAGTCTTGCCCTTCATCAGGTGATCGATGTACTCTGGCAGACCAGTCTCGGCATGGAACACGGCGCTCTTGGGCTTCCCGTCGGCGCCGACCCGTTCATCGGTCAGACGGATCGTCACACCCGGATTCAGGAACGCGAGCTCGCGGAGCCGGCCTTCGAGGATCTCGAACCGGAAATCGCAATCCTCAAAGATCGTCGCGTCGGGTTTGAACTCGATGATGGTGCCCGTCGCCTTGGCACCCGCCGGGATATCTCCCGTCTCATGGATCGGGTTGATGACGACGCCGCGCTCGAACCGGATCTTGTGGATCTTGCCCTCGCGGTGGACTTCTGCTTCGAGGTACTCACTCAGGGCGTTGACGCAGGAAACGCCCACGCCGTGGAGCCCGCCCGAGACTTTGTACGCCGAATCTTCCTGCTGGAACTTGCCGCCCGCGTGCAGGCGGGTCATGACGACCTCGATGGCCGATTTGCCGTTGAGCGTCGGGTCATCGTTGACAACCGGATCGACCGGGATCCCCCGGCCGTCGTCGCTCACTCGGCACGAGCCGTCGGCTTCGATCGAGACCGATACCGTGGTGGCGAAGCCCGCCATCGCCTCGTCGATCGAGTTATCAACAACTTCGTACACCAAGTGGTGCAGCGCGTTGACACCCGTTCCTCCGATGTACATACCGGGGCGTTTTCGGACGGCCTCGAGCCCTTCGAGCACCTTGATCTGTTCCGCCCCGTATGAGCCCTTGACCGGGTGCCCGTTCTGGCGTGAAACCGCTTGGCCGTTCTGCTGCGCGTCATCTGACATGGAATCATTAACCCTTCATGCCGGCATCGTGCTCGGCTGAATCGAGTGTTCATTTGGACCGATCAAACCGCCGTGTAGATCGCCGGTTGATCGCCCGTTTGTGCCAAATCCTCGCCACGCGAGCGATGTGCCACACGGGGCCGGGGCCCCGCTTCAAACGGTCCGCAAATAATAGGACGAACGCTGGTGTTTCTCGCCTCATTGACCCGAAACAAATCACTTCTGAATCCGACAGATTCTGCACCGAGCATGCCCCAGCAAACCAGCCCCACAACCGACGATCAACTCGCCCCGGTTGCGGGGCCTCGGAGCCTGTATTTCTCGCAAGGGGGCATCACCGGGGGAGGCGGAAACATCACCGTCTCGGCCGCGATTTTACCCATCGTGCTCTTGGGTGGTTTCGGGTTGTCGATCGCGGCCTTTGTCGCCCTTGCGAAGTTCCCCTGGCTCCCGGTGGCGGCCCGGGCGCTCATCATCAGTGTGATATGCATCATCGGGCTCTACTGGATCGGAAAAGCCCTGGCACGCGGGTACCGCCGAGCGATGACGGCGCTCAAAATGCCGATGGAAATGGACCCGTCGGCGGTGGTCAACGTCATCTGCTGGCCCGATCAAAAACAGCGGATCGAACGGCTTATCCCGCCCCAAGGCAACGAAGGCGCGTTCGAGCCCGAGGCGTGCCGCGTCTGGATCGCCCGGCGAACGAGCATGGCAAAGAAGTATCAAGACGTGCGGTTCCGCAAGCGGATGCTTATCTCGATCATTATTTGGCCGATTCTGATCAACACAGTCGCCCAGCTCGCTGTTTACAAAGTCATCACCATCGACTACCAGGCCGTGATCGCTGTGCTCATCTTCGGGCTCATGATCCCGATCGGTTGGGGGTTTTTACATCCGACGTTTCTGCGGGTCTCACCGGGCCGGATCGATATTTTCAAGTTTGGCTACTTTGGTCGCAAACCGAGTGTCGAAACCATTAGCCTGCGCGGCGTGCCGATCCGGCTGGATCTCCGCCGCAAGGAACTCCTCATCGGGGGGTGGACACCTATCCATCCGGAATCTGAGCCGGATTCTGAACCCGAAGAACCGGCAGTCGAATCCGCCGAACCAGAAACCAAACTCAACAATTCCATGATGACGCAGGTCCAGAAAAACGCGCAAGAGGCCCTTGGATCAGATTCGCAGGTCCGCGATCTGGTCATCATCCCGCTCTGGGCGACGCTGGGCGTGCGCACACTCGAAGAAGCCGTCTTCCGGGCGGCCGTCTCGACCGCCGAGCCCATGCCGCTTCCCGATGACAAACTGATCGGGTAAGTCGGCCCGGGGATCGCCCGTGCAGCGCGTACCATTGGGCCTATGCCGACCCACACACCAAATGACCAAACTCGCCCCGCCGCGTGCCGATTCCGGGGCTTCCGCCGGGCCGCTTCGCGCACGCTTCCGCTCGCGGTGCTCGCGATGCTGATGATCGGCGTCGGGCTCACGCTCGTGATCTATCAACAGACTTCCCAGAATATCACTTCCGCAACGCAAACCCAGACGCCGCCCGGCATCGAAGTCGAGCAACTGCTCGGCAACAGCCAAGAATCCGGGACCGGGATGGTGATCCAGATCGCCGACAAAGATGACCCAGCGCGCCTGGCCGCGGAGATTTTGGCAGACCGGTACGACCCGGAAGGGCCGACGATCCGTCTTGTCGAAAAGCCCAAGGCTTGGCTGTTTGGCGAGGACGGCTCGGCGTGGCTGATCGAGGCGGACCGGGGCCGGTTTTACATCCCCGAAGGCGAGGACAACCCGCGCGAGGGCACCCTGACGGGCAACGTGATCGCAAGACGATTCGAGCAGATCGCCGGTGCCGCCAACACCCGGCCAGACCCGGACACCGACGCGCCCGTGCTCACGGCCACGACCGATGAACCCTTGCGGTTCAATCTCGATCTGCTCACGTTCGAGACCGACGGGCTCCTCGAAATCGACACCGACGCGATGTCGTTCCGGGGGCGAGGCGCGTACGTCGTGCTCAACGAGCAACGCGGGAGCATCACGACACTCCGCGTCGATCGGGGCGAACGGATTGTCTACACACCCGCGCCGGCGGAGCCCGCGAAAACCGCCAAAAAAACAGACACATCGGCGCGCACAAACGATGCTGCGGACGAAGCCATCGCGGCCGAGCCGTCCGCCTCGTCGCCCGTCCCGGCTGCGGATGAGCCCAAGATCGACTACTACAAAGTCATCATCACCGACAACGTGGAGGGCGTGAACGGCGGCCGAACGATCTCGTCTGATCTCCTCACAATCTGGGCGAGATTGATCGACAACCAACTCCCGCAGAACGGCCCCGCGAGCCCGACCGCGACTGCGCGCACGCCAATCGAAGCCGTGCTCATCGCCGCGGTCGCGGCCCAGTCGGGCATCCATCCGGGTCCGCCGGATCTCGTAGCCCGGGCGGGCGAAGAATCGCGCACGAACGAGGATACTGAACCGGAAGATTCTGCCACGCCGCCGCCCGAGCCGGTCGTGCTGACATGGGACGGCCCGCTGACCGTGGAACCCCTAGCCGACACCCCGCGGCAACTTTCTATGAGCGATCATCTCGCGCTGCGATTTGAAGCGACCGACGGCGAAGTCGAGATGCACGACGCCGCATCGGGCGCACATGCGAGGTCACTCGCAGCAACGTATTTCGCGCAGCGAGAGCGGGTTGAACTCCAAGGCAGCGGCGGGTCGATCGTGCTGGCGAGCCCGGGCGCGGGCCGGATTGAGGGCATGAACGCGGTCGATATCGAGTTCGCGGCCGGCGTGGTCACGATCCCGACGGCGGGCGAATTGTTCGGCAAAGAACACGACGGCGGCGGCGCGGACCCATCGCCCCAGACCGTCGCTTGGAGCGAGGCCGCGTCGTTTGTCTTTACGATCGCGGATGGCCGGATGACCGATCGGCTCGAACGGGCCGGTTTCCGGGGCCGGGTCCGCGGCGCAAACAAAGACGCAACGATCGACGGCGACACGCTGATCGCATTGTTCGACACGCCCGAGGGCGAATCGCCCCGTTTGCTCCAACTCAACGTCGAGGGCGCGCTCGCCGAGGACGGCCGGGGCGGATCGGTCGGGGGCGAGGGCCTGGAAGTCCACTTCGCAAAGGGAACCCACGGCGAGGATATCGACCCCACCCGCGCGATCCTGTCGGGAGAGGCGTTCGCCAAACGCGACGGACGCGAAACGATCCGCGGCCAGTGGATCGATGCCTCGCTAGCCCGCGATGAATACGGCAAGGTGATCGTCACGCTCGCCGAGGCCAAGGGAGAAGTCGAGTTTGAAGACGGCGCGGGCATCGAAGGCCGGGGCGATAGGCTGGTCGCCGATGCTTTGGGCCAGAAGGCCACGATCACCAGCGACGGCTCGGGCGAGACGGCGTGGGTGAGCCGCGACGGTACACGGATCACCGGCCCCGATATCCGCCTGGACAGCCCCGCGCGCACGGTCGAGGTCTTCGGGCCAGGCTCGTTCGCACACTCGGGCAAGGCCGGGGTTGCAACCGAAACCGGATCGACTGCACGCGCGATCAACGCTTCGTGGACAGGGCGGATGTCGTTTGATGACACAGCGGGAACGGTCTCGTGTCTGGGCGGTGTCCGCGCTGAATCACCATCGGCCGATGGTTCGATCGACACGGTTACGGGCGATCGGCTGGAGATCACGCTCGCCCCGCTCGACCAAGACCAGCCGGCCGAGGAGGGCACGGACCGCCTGCGGTTTGCCGAGGTCTTCGGGAGCCCGGAGCGGCCCGCGCGGGCCGAATCCAAGCGGTACGCCGGCGGCGTGGCCCCGATGGATCAATCCGAAACCCGGGCCGAGGAGATCGAAGAACTCTTCCGCCTCGAAGGGTCGATGATCCGGTTCGCCTCGCTCGACGACACGATCGAAGTCCCCGCAGCGGGCAAGTTGTTTATCCTTGATCGCAGCCCCGAATCTTCGGAAAACCCGGCAAACGATGCCCAAGAGCAAGGCTCATCGCCCCTGCTTGCGCCCGACGGCAAGCGGGGCACAACGCTTGTCACATGGGCCGAGTCGATGGAATTTGACCGCAGGGCTGGTCGGGCCGTGTTCCACGGCGAGGCCCGGATCGCTAACAAGCCGCTCGATGCAAGCGAGATGTCCGATGTCACGGCCGACCTAATCACGGCGTCGTTCCGCCCGGCCGGGGACGATGCGGAGGGCCGTTCGGGCGATCTTCGCTGGGCGATCGCGGAGGGCGACGCGCTGCTGCGTATGGAGAACCTGCGAGAGATCCTCGCGGACCGCCTGATCTACAACCCCGAGATGGGCAAGATCGAGGCATTGGGCGAGAACGGGCGACGGGTGGAGATTTCTGATCTTCGCCGGGGGAATACAACCAACGCGCGTGCGATTCGCTGGGATCTTGCGACCGACC
>Ga0316208_1001894_pt1 | contig 18313 bp, 19 predicted proteins | sample 3monopyrite_MG_FD_204944 | JGI IMG/M metagenome (GOLD analysis project Ga0316208, IMG submission 204944) | Microbial mat bacterial communities from mineral coupon in-situ incubated in ocean water Damariscotta River, Maine, United States -... | ecosystem: Environmental > Aquatic > Marine >...
GTTGTTTACATCATCAAGTGGCAGGTCTGACATCAGATAGGCGAAGCCGCCTTCACCGAGGCCAAAGCTGACATAGCCATTGTCATACAAACCCTGAATGATAAGGGGGTCCATTCGTTCTCGGGCATAGTCGACTTCATCATATGAGCGAAATGTCAGTGGCAGACTATAGACCTGTGAATCAGGGTCTATGCCTTGCAGGCCCCCCCCGGTGATAGCGCCGCCATGAAGCTGACCAATGCGTATTTTTCTTAATACGCTTTTATCATTGCCCATGACTCCACCAGGGTAAAAACGGAATTTAACCCGCCCCTGGGTGCGTTTTTTAATTTCCTTGGCACCCTCTTTTAGCTCGGTCATCCAGCGGGTACCATCGGGTGCAACGGTAGCAATCTTGAATGTTGTTGCATAAGCTGAGGTACTGATTAGTGCAAACACAAGGACAAGGTTGGCGAGGTGCTTCAACATATTGTTATTCCTCAAAATATTCTTTCGATGTACTCAATAGCTGTTTCGCCTGTTGCTTTGCAACAGCATTACTTAGATTGAGTGTGACAACCGTTGTTTTGGCTTCAATGACTTCATTAAGTAGCTGGTCGTGCAGTGCCTGATTAAACATAAGTCTGGCGTAATGACGGGCAAACTCAACCTTGGCGATGAGATCCTGGCCTTCAGATATTTCTATGGCCTTCTCAAAATGCATTCGTCCTGTTTCTGGTTTGCCACCCAATGCCGATGGCAACTGACTATTGATGACAGCCAGGTAAAGATGTCCACGGCCCCATTCAAAGCGTTCGTCAATCTCAACCACCCTTTTCATAACAGCTTCAACTTTAGGTACTTGAGCCAACCCGTTCCAGTCGTCACGATGGTTCTGAATCCAGCCTGCCCAGGCTGTACCAAATACGTAGAGCAGGCCAATATTGTCATCGTCAATGCTGGTCAGGATTGTTTGGAATTGGTCCAGGTTAAGATTGTCCTGTGAACAGATCGTTGCCTTCTTAGTGCATATTGCTGTCCGAGCCTGCTGCAAGGATTTTTCTGTTAGTTGCTTCGCTTGGGTATCACTGGAGGCAAACAATAACCCATAGGCGCTATTCAGATTGGCGCTGGCACTGAGAATGGTTGGGTTCTCAGGGGCGCCCAGCACCAGACTATCCATCATCACCATGAAGGCGGGGAGGCTAGCGGCGGCAACTTCTGGATCGGTTTGGCTCAATATGGCATTGCCAAGATTATCGGCAAAACGCTCGGTAACCATTGAGGTGCAACCGCTCAGGCTGAGCAGTAAAAAAAATGGAAAAAGGATATGGATCATGCCTTGGGGTATTTATATCGGTCAATCAAAAGTTGTGGGGCTTGATTGTATAAAAATAACACCCTTGATAGCAATCTGAGTATTGCCCCGTTTGAGTTGGGCTTATATATTCTATGTGGCAATATGCATGGTGTAATTTAAACAGGATATTTTGAAAATGAAAAAACAATTGGTTTTAGCTGCGATGTTTGTCGGGCTTTGGGGTGGTCAGGCGGTGGCATTGGAACTGGAGACTGACAAGCAACGATTTAGCTATTTCGTCGGTTTGCAGATTGGTCAGCAAATAAAGCACGATGGTATTGAGCTTGATGAGGCTGCATTCGTCGCCGCCATCCAGGACATTGCTGCTGGTGCTGAGCCACGCCTGTCGCAAGCTGAATTGCAGGCGACCTTGCAACGGGTTCAGCAACAGCGTACAGCTGAAGCGCAAAAGGCTGGCGAGAACAATCGTCTTGAGGGCGAAGGCTTTTTGGAAAATAACAAGAAAAAGGCTGGCGTTAAAGTGACGGCCAGTGGCTTGCAATACAAGGTAATCAATGCCGGTTCAGGGGCCAAACCTTTGCCCAGCTCCACGGTAGAGGTGCACTATCGCGGCACTCTAATCAATGGCACCGAATTTGATAGCTCATACAGCCGTGGCCAACCGGCAACATTTCCGGTGAATGGTGTCATCAAGGGCTGGACCGAGGCACTACAGCTGATGCAGGAGGGGGCAAAGTGGCAGCTGTTTATTCCACCAGAGCTTGCCTACGGTAGTCGTGGCACTGGTGCTGATATTGGCCCTAACTCAACACTCATTTTTGATGTTGAACTGCTTGAGATCAAAAACTAGTCAGTTGTAATCCAGTCATTCTGGGCGCTTTTCAGTTTGGTATCGTCCTGCGCGCAGCGATAAAAGACTTTTATCGCATAACTGTGTGGGTCTTCTAACCATAAATAAGCGTCCAGAATGGTTTTGAGCAGGGCACCGGAATAGACTTTTGCAGTCGATAACACCCGTCTATTGTTGAGCACGGCTAGATCCAGGGCATGCTCGGCAGGAACACCCAGGCGTGAATTGATTACCGAGTCATAACCAATCATGGCTTGTGAATAACAGAGATACTCTTCATCATTTGTCGGTAGGGCTTCGAATGCAGTTGAAGTTAACGGTATGGTAAGCAAGGTAAGTAAAATCAGTGGCTTAACTAAGGTGTTCATGGTGCACCTCCTGTAGTCGCTCAGTGGCACCGCTGTGCGGAAAATCTATAAGCAACACGAGTTAGATACTAGTGATATCGGCAAGTTCATATCATTAGTGAAATGCTTCACTATGTGTTGAATATGACTGGCCAGAAAATCGGTCGAAGATTAAAATGTTCCGCCTTAACCAGTCGAGGAATCTACATGAGTTTGTTGAAAATTTTTTCTGCTGCCAATGCACAACCACTGCGCACAGTTGACGTACACGAACTGATTACGGCCGAGTTGGATCAGATTGGGATCAAATTCGAAGCATGGCAGACCAATCAGCCGCTGTCTGATACTGCTGAGCAGGATGAAGTGATTACTGCTTACCGTGAATCGGTTGACCGTTTAATGACCGAGTATAGCTTTCGGTCTGTTGATGTGATCGCGCTAGGCCCTGATCATCCGGACAAGGAAGCGCTACGACAGAAATTTCTTAGTGAACACGTTCACAGTGAATTTGAAGTACGCTTTTTTGTTGACGGCAAGGGCCTGTTCTACATTCATAAGGACGACAAAGTCTTTGGTGTGATGTGTGCGAAGGGTGACCTGATCAGCGTGCCAGCCAATACTAAACACTGGTTTGACATGGGGGAGGCGCCATCATTCAAATGCATTCGCCTGTATTCCAACCCGGAAGGCTGGGTGGCCCAGTACAGCGGTGATCAGATAGCCAATAATTTCCCCCTTTTTGACCAGTTCTAGTCATGGTTAAGGCTATCGTTACCGATATCGAGGGCACCACCTCATCGCTATCGTTTGTCAAAGACGTGCTGTTTCCCTATGCCCGAAAACACATAACTACATTTGTACGTCAGCACGCAGACGAGGTTGAGGTTAAGGCTCAACTCGATGAAGTGAAGCAGCTTGTTGGTAAAGAGCTGGATCTTGAAGCCGTGACCCAGCAGTTAAAGCAGTGGATAGATGAAGACCAGAAGATCACACCACTGAAAACCCTGCAAGGCATGATATGGGAGGCCGGCTACAAGGCCGGTGACTTCACTGGCCATGTCTATGAAGATGCCGTCTGCAAACTGCGTGACTGGCACGCACAGGGCATCAAGCTTTATGTTTTCTCATCCGGCTCGGTCAAGGCGCAGCAACTGATCTTTGGTTACAGCGATTTTGGTGATTTGACAGCGTTGTTTACGGGGTATTTCGATACCCGCATAGGTTCGAAGCGTGAAGCACAGGCCTATGACCAGATTGCTAGGTCGATTACTGTGCCGGCAGATGAAATTCTATTCTTATCTGACATTGAACAAGAGTTGGATGCTGCCAGTGAGGCTGGTATGCAAACGTTTTTATTGACTAGAGATATGAATACCAACAATTCAAATCTGCACCCCTCATCGTCAAATTTTACTGAGATTAATCTTACTGGCATCTAGTCGTAAATAATTTACGCAGATTTTAGCCATAAGCGCACTTCCAAAAGTACACGAAAACACCTTGTCAACGTGCAGTTTGGGATGATTATATTTTTACCCGCGTCAATCTGGGTGTGGCTGTGTTGGGTTCCATCTCAGGAGACGTATCGCAATGGCAGGATGGCACACCTATACGCCCCCTGCCAGGTGTAATCGTCAAGGCCAGAAGTGTGAGGAACAACACTATCGCCACACAATCGATCACCGATAACAATGGCGTCTATTATCTGGGCCAACTCAAGCCAGGTGACTATGAATTGCTGTTGGAGCCTACTAGCGTACCACCATCGCTACGAAGTGAGGCTGAGTCACCCAAAGTGACTTTGCCAGTCAGCCTTGACGCAACTGATATTGAAAATATTCATATCCGTCTGCTCTCCAAACCATAGCGGCAGCAGCTCCATCATATCTTATTGATATTAATATATTTCCTTGATGCGTTTTTTTCTGCCTGATGCGTGTCTTTCCCTTAAATCAGAGTCAATATACCGGTCTGTAGTTGCCATGCTGGCGTGCCCGGCATCATCCCGTACATGTTCTCTAGGCCGAAATTTCACGTCTTCGGATATGCCGGTATGTCGTAACCAATGAACTGTCGCTGCTTTTAGATCAGCAGCATCTTCTTCCAGGCCATCTTTTTTCATTCGCAAGAAGGCGTTGTCAAAACACTCCTGTACAACATATCGTATATGCCGCGTACTGGTTATTGGGCCCTTACCTTTAGATTTAGCAATGAGCGGGATTTGTTCATCCTGGTTTGGCAGGGGAGATAAACCAAGATAATTACGGTATCTTTTCAGCGCTTTTAACATATCGTCACAAACCGTTATCGTACGATTTTTATTCCCTTTACCAATAACATGAAGCCACCAGTTACCGTCATGGTCTTTTCGAAAATCGCTCATGACGGGGCTGGAACGCTCATCTGCAACCAGTTCAGATATGCGTAAATACATCGAAAACAAGCAGTTCATTATGAATAAGGTGCGTTCATGTTCTTCAGGAGCCTCTGCGGCCATTGCTTCAGCTGTCTTTACAACATAATCCCATTGAATCGTGCTGATGCGACGCACAATTTGTTTGGACTGATTTTTTCGAATAAATTTACTTTTTTGCCTGATTAAAGCAACTGGATTCGACTCAACCAGGTTTTCTTGAATCAGGTACCCATAAAAAGATGACAATACGGTGAATGTCGCTTTTATTGCCGATTGTGATGGACAAAATTGATCTTGTTCCGGTGTCCCACCATCATTAAATTGTGCTTTCGATATAGAAACCACGAACGGACGCCATTCTTTATTGGCCTGGCGTTCGCCTTTTATATTTTTAAAACGAGCTACGTTCTTGGTTCCAATCCATGCGTTAGGCGGGTTAAAACAAAACTGAATATATTCTTCAATACTTTCACGCTTGAGGCTTAGTATTGAAACTTGCTCAATACGCCAGGCCCATTGCAATAGCCGTTCAATCTCACGGCGGTAACTGTTATAGGTTGCAGTGCTGCCGTTGTAGCTGTAAAGAAATTTCAATGCGTATTCTAAATCAACATCCGCACCAACAATATTTTTGTCTGTATATATATCTGCGGAGAATACCTTTTGGTTAAATGGATTGCCAATAGAGTTCAGGTTATCAATGATCGGCGCAGGCGAAATACGTTTAGGATTCATGGAGTCTTATTTGCTATGGGTACCAATTCAGGGCAATTATAGGAGAAAATGCAGGTCAAATCAAATTTCCGATATTCACAAATATCGGAAATATTAAGAAAGTATTTCACCGAGAGATTACAGCCATTTATTTCAGAGCAAAACCACCAACCTTTCAAGCATAGCCTTTATATTGCTCATCCCTTCACCCAGACAATGAATAATATCTTCCATGGTAATCTCTGCTTCGGTTTTGCCCGCTGCCCAGTTAACACTCACCGCGCAACAGGCATAGGCCATACCCAGTTCACGCGCCAGGGCTGCTTCGGGCATGCCAGTCATGCCAACCATGGTGCAGCCATCGCGTTGCATACGTTTGATCTCTGCAGCGGTTTCAAGTCGTGGCCCCTGGGCTGCAGCATAGGTGCCGTAGTCTGAGAACTGAATATTGGCTTGTTGGCAGGCCTCTATCAGAGCCTGGCGCAGTTTTTCATCGTAAGGGTTGCTGAAGTCAATGTGAGTGACGTCCTCCAGGCCCTCTTCATAAAAGGTGTGTTTACGGCCCCAGGTGTAATCGATGATCTGATCGGGGATGGCCAGCGAGGTGGGTACAAAGGTCTCATCCATAGCACCGCAGGCGGCGATGGCGATGACCTTTTCCACCCCGGCATCTCTCAGGGCGCGGATATTGGCGCGGTAATTAATCATGTGTGGCGGAATGGTGTGACCACCACCATGACGTGGCAGAAAGATAACCTCACGACCGAACAATGTTCCGTAGGTCAGTGGTTCTGATGGCTTACCGAAGGCGGTATGGACCTCTACCCGCTTGTTAATTTCAAGCTCGGACAGTTTGGTTAAGCCAGTGCCACCGATGATTGCGATGTTGCTCATCAATTACTCCAGATATTTTTTATAGCCCGGATGTAATGAGATGGAATCCGGGAGTTTAATTTTTGTTCTCCGGATACGCACTCGCTTCATCCGGGCGACCAATTACATACCTTTTACGGCGTAGATTCCGGCGGCATTACGCAGATAGCCTTTATAATCCATGCCATAACCAAACAGGTAGCGATCCTCAACATCCAGGCCGACAAAATCAACTTTCATTTTGCTTGGTCGTTGGCGAATTTTTTCCACCAGCACGGCGCTATATACCTCGGCTGCGCCAGCCGCTTTGCAATCATGAGCGATAGTTTCAAGTGTCAGACCTTCGTCAAAGATGTCATCAACCAACAACACCACTCTGTCCTTGAGCGGTTTGTGGGGTTTGACTATCCAGTCCAGTTCACCGCCCTGGGTATTGTGACCATAGCGGGTGGCGTGAATATAGTCGGTCGTTAAGGGGAAATCCAGCCGAGGCAAAAGCATGCCCGCCGGAATGACACCGCCACTCATAATGCAAAGCACGATTGGATTTTTATCTGCCAGTTTTGCGTTGATCTCTGCGGCCATCTTGTCGAAGCCAGCCTCGACCTGCGCCTTGCTGCACAACAGATCGGCCTCTTGCATGACCTGTATTGATTCTTCCAGATATTCAGATGTCATAGTTGTAACTCACTAATTATTCAGCATGCCCTGTAATCACAGTGCGATTAGGTGTTGCGGGTAGATGCGGCAGTGTTATCTGCGGAAACTCACCTGTCAGCGTTTTAAGAAATGCGACGATGTCACCCACCTGATGATCCGTCAACTCACGGTTCAGCTGGGTTTTTGCCATGACACGGACGGCCTCATCCAGGGTCTTAACTGCGCCATTGTGAAAATATGGCGCGGTGATGGCAATATTTCGCAGTGATGGCACTCGCCACATGCGGGTATCGGTTTTCACCCGGCTAAAATCATATCGACCAATGTCATCGGCAAGTCCGTAACGTTTTTCATAATCAGTGCCCGGATAGTTTGGAAACAGCTCATAAAAGCCTTCACCCTGCTGCAAGGCCAAGCCTGGATTGGGGCCGGCCAGATTGACCCAGAAATGACACGAGGCACAACGGACATCGATAAATTTCTGGAAGCCACGTTGTTCCCGATCCGAAATAGCCTGTTCATCACCCTTTAAAAACCTATCAAATGGACTGTTACCGGTCACCAGGGTGCGTTCAAAACTGGCGATGGCCTTGGCAATAGTAGTTGCGCTGAGCCCTTCGCCTGCGAACACCGCAGCAAACTGTAAACGATAGCCATCGATGCTATTTATCCGTTTAAGCAATGCCTTGCTGTCTGGCATGCCCATTACATTTTTATCAAGGATATGTTGCAGGGCCTGTTTTTCCAGTGTTTTGCTGCTGCCATCCCAGTTATAAATGGTGTGATAGGCGGCGTTCCACAATGTTAGTGTGCTGCGGCGCCCCTTATTGCCATAAACACCAACGGGCTGAGCCAGGCCATCCTCACCGCCTGCAGCAAGGTTGTGACAGCTGTTACATGAGTGGGTGCCGGTAATCGACAGGCGCGGATCAAAGAACAGCTGCTTGCCCAATTCAATCTTGGCATCTGTTTGCGGGTTATCTGTCGGAATCGGCGGCTGTGCTGGCAGGGGTTGGAAGGTCCATGGAATTTCAGCCTGTGCTGAGCCCACAGCAATCAAAAAAAGCAGTACCGAAATTATCATCTTTAATCTCATTCCCCTGCCCTTTCCACAAAGTTTTTTATTATGACCGTGTTGCTGCAATGCGTTCTTCAATTGTTACACCATCTGGGATATGCAGCGTTGAAGTCGGGAATGCAACCTCGGCCTCATGGCCTACGATAATGTTATGAATTTTCAATAAGACATCATGTTTAACCTCATGAAACTTTATCCAGTTAGTGGTTTTGGTGAAGGTATACACAAAAAAGTCTACTGATGATGAGGCAAAGGCATTGAAATTGACGATCATGGTTTGGCTACCATCAATTTCCGGGTGTTCGAGCAGCATCCTTTTAACATCATCGGTGATGGCAGACATCTTGGCGACATCATTATAGCGAATGCCAATGGTTTCATAGATGCGGCGATGACTCATGCGCGATGGGTTTTCCACTGCAATAGTGGCGAAGATAGAGTTGGGAATATACAGCGGCCGCTTATCAAAGGTGCGAATCCGCGTCTGTCGCCAACCGATATTCTCTACCGTGCCTTCAATTTCACGGTCGGGCGAACGCACCCAGTCGCCAACGGCAAAGGGGCGATCAAGATAAATTACCAGGCCACCGAAGAAATTGGCGAGCAGATCCTTGGCTGCAAAACCGATGGCGATACCGCCGATGCCGCCAAATGCCAATACACCAGAGATGCTGTAACCCATAGTCTGCAAGGCCACCAGTGTGGCAGTGATGATGACCGACAACCTTAGCAGCTTGCCAATCGCATCGACGGTGGTGTGATCAACCTCTTTGCCTTGCTTGTTACGCTGGGCGATTAGATTCTCCTGGGCATTCCTGATGAATCGCAGCAAAAACCAGACGATCACGGCAATGACACCCAGCTCACGAATCGGTGTGATGGCTTCAAAGATTATCGCGTCGGTGACCTGTTGCACAATCGTGGCAGCAAAGGCCAAACCGACGATCCAGATCAGCAGCGACAGCGGCGCGCGAATGGACTCTACCAAGGCGTCATCCCAGAGTGTTTTGGTCTTTGTCAGGCGTTTATGGATGCGATGCAGAATAGCCTTCTGAATAAAATCAATCATCAGGGTGACAAACACCACCACAAAGACCTGCACTATCCAGCCACTTTGCCCGGTGTATTGTTGAATCTCTGACAGCAATTGTTCCATTACCAGTTCTCTTGTAAATCTAGCAAACGATTTTACAACAAATCAACGGGCTTGGCCTGATTCAACCAATCCAGTGCTTGCACGGCCTGATGCCACTGCGGATTGTTATGCAACTGGTCACGGGTGAGCGGTTTACGACCATGCATACGTGCAAGACGTAGGTGTGAGGCCGGATTATCAAAACGCTTCAGCCGTTCGAGGGTGTTGCAGATCTCGGCAATATTGTCGCATACCAGCACCATGTCGCAACCGGCTTCCAGTGCCGCTTCGGCCCGGTCACTGACGCTGCCCATCACCGACGCACCTTGCATCAGTAGGTCATCACTGAAGATTGCGCCCTGAAACTCCAGCCGTTTACGGAGAACTTGCTGTAACCAGAAACGAGAAAATGCTGCGGGTTGCGCATCGACCTGGGGATAAATGACATGCCCAGGCATCACCCCCGCCAGACCCGAAAGAATCAGGCGTTCAAACGGTACCAGGTCATCCAGTTCAATATCAACAAAGGCGCGTTCATCGCGGGCAATGCCAACATGGGTATCTACCTCAACAAAGCCATGGCCGGGGAAGTGCTTGCCAGTGGCCGCCATGCCCGCCCTTTGCATACCGGCAATATAGCTATGGGCCAGATCAGCAACGACATGGGCCTGACGATGGAAAGAACGATCACCAATAATTTCAGAAACACCGTAATCAAGGTCCAGTACCGGTGAAAAACTGAAATCTACGCCCACAGCACGCAGCTCAACGGCCATTAACCAACCAGCCGTTTCGGCTAGGCGTTTGGCGCGTTTGCTATCGTGATCGTAAATCTCGCCGATACGGCGCAACGGTGGCAGACGGGTAAAACCGTCACGAAATCGCTGCACCCTGCCACCCTCATGATCAACACAAACCAGCAGCTGGGGATTGCGCAGCATGTGGATATCGGCAATCAGATCTTGCAGTTGCCGCAGCGATTCATAATTTCGCGTGAACAGGATTACCGCTCCGACCATCGGGTGGTTAAGCATTTCTTTTTCTTCGCCTGTCAGTTGCGTGCCTGACAGCCCCACCATTACCGGACCTAACGACATTCCAGTTCCTTCTATTTATCTCTTTGACGGCCGTGAACATCGAGCCTGTCACGTAACTGGTCGCCCAACAGGTTCACCGCCAATACCACCAGCATTAACATCACACCAGGCACCAATACCATGTGCGGAGCCACCAACAAATAACGCGCGCCGTCGCGAATCATGCTGCCCCATGAGGCCTCGGGTGGCTGCACGCCAAGCCCTAGAAACGACAGCCCTGCCTCTGATATTACCGCACCGGCCACAGCAAAGGTGGCCTCAACAATCAATGGTGCCATGATCAAGGGCAGAATGTGATAAATGATAATCCTGGCCGGCCGGGTGCCCAGCGAGTGTGCCGCCTGAATATGTTCACGGTGTTTGATGGTCAGTACTTGGGCACGCGCCAGCCGGGCAAAACCGACCCAGCCAACCACGCTAAGGGCAATGATGACATTATTAATGCCCGGCCCCAGCAGACCGGCAAGCGCTATCGCCAACAGGATGCCGGGAAAGGCGAGAAAGATATCAATGATGCGCACGATCAGGTGATCCAACCAGCCACCTTTGTAGGCGCTCACCGCGCCAATCACAGTGCCAATGATGGATGAAAGAAACACCACTACCACGGCCACCACAAATGAGGTCTGCGCGCCGGCCACCAGCCTGTCCCATAGTGGCCGCCCCAAATCATCGTAACCAAGCCAGGCATCAGCGCCGGGGTCAAGCAGTATCTTGGGCAGGTCAATATGATTGGGCGCCAAGCCCATCAGGCCACCAAACAGGGCAAAAAAGGCCCAGAGAAGCAGCGTTGCTGTTGGCCACCAAAGACGTATCATTAACCTTGCTCCAACCGGATACGGGGATCAAGCCAGCCATAAACCAGATCCGTCAGGGTGTTGACCACTACATAGGTCAGGCTGATTACCAACACACAGGCCTGCACTACCGGGTAGTCGCGTCGTTGGATTGATTCAATGGTCAACTGTCCCAGACCTGGCCAGGAGAACACCACTTCAGTAATCACCGCCCCACCCAGCAACACACCTAGCTGTAAGCCTAATAACGTGATGACTGGTAGCATGGCGTTACGCATGGCATGACGCCAGACAATCAGACGTTCGCTCAGGCCTTTGGCTCGTGCAGTGCGGATGTAGTCTTCGTTGAGGGTTTCTAACAATGTAGCCCTGACCATCCGCGACAGGATCGCCGCCATGGCCGTGCCCAGTGTCAAGGCCGGCAAAATCAAAGAGACAAAACCATCACGACCACTGACCGGAAACCAGCCCAGCCAGAGTGAAAATACCAGGATCAAGATCGGCCCCATGAGGAAATTGGGGATAGATACACCGATCAGAGACAGGCCCATAGCGCCTTGGTCCCAGTGGCTATCTTTTTTGACCGCTGCAAGTACGCCTAAGGGAAAGGCTATCAACACCGCCACGACCAACGAACTAACAGCAAGCTGGACGGTGGCCGGAATGCGTTCGATCAGCATATCGACAATTGGTCGTTGTGAATAAAGCGACTTACCAAGATCCAATTGCAACAGATTACCCATATATTGGCCGAACTGCGTCAGCAAGGGTTGATCCAAGCCAAGGGCATGACGCAAGGCCTCGCGGTCAGCCGGTTGGGCCGACTCGCCCAGCATCACCTCGACCGGATCACCGGGCACCATATGCAGAAACAGAAACACCAGGCAAGTGACACCAAAGATGACAAACAGGGCACTGGCGAGGCGTGAAAAGAGAAAGCTCAGCATAGTGTGTTAATTAACAACCTTTAAATTTCCCCCAACCCTTTATGCCCTATGGGTGCTCTTTGAAAAAGAGGGGGCTTGAATGTGCAACCCAGCAGCAAAATTCCTTGCGTCAACGACTGGCTATTCTTTTTTGTCCCCCTTTTGAAAGGGGGATAGGGGGGATTTCATCTACTCGGAAATCAACACCCTCGTCCCAACTGACACTATATCAAACAAGCGAATAACGTCACGATTAAGCATACGCACACAGCCATGTGAATTGGCAACACCCAGTACCTCATCATCCGGCGCACCATGAATATAGATATAACGACGCATGGTATCGACCTTACCCAATCGATTCAGACCAGGCTCCAGACCGCTTAGCCAAAGTATTCGACTCAGGATCCAGTCTCGGCCTGGTTGTTCTGCGTTCAGTTCAGCCGAATAGATTTCACCTGTTGGGCGACGACCAATAAAGACGGCATTCTCCGGCTGCCCTGCACCAATCTTTGCCCGCAGCTTGTGCCAGCCGCGTGGCGTGCATTCACTGCCAAACTGCTCACCGGGGCCATTGCTAGCAGTGGAGACGTCAAACACTTCCAGTATTTTCTTGCCACGAAGCAGACACAAACATTGACCTGCAATACTGATCTTTAACCAATATTCTCCAGAACTAATCGCGTCTGACATTAATCACTCCATCATAATTACCATCTCGCGCCAGGCTGTAGCCGCTAATGCCCTTGCGTGCGGCGAACAGATGATCTTCATACCACAGCGGCACATAGGGCAATCGATCCAGTAAGTGAGCCTGTAGCTGGGCGTAGTGTTTTGCCTGCTGTGGTAGTTCCAATTCGGACTCAGCGGCATCAATCAGTGCATCGGCCCGGATATCAGCATAGCGACCGCGATTGGCGCCATTGGGCGGTACCGATTCGCTGTGAAAGACATAACGAAAGATATCTGGCGTTTTGATTCCAACCCAGCTGAGACTAAACATCTGAAAGCGGCCCGCCTTGATATCACCATAAAAGGTGCCCCAGTCATAACTGCGCAGATCGACATCGATACCGACCTCGGATAACTGCTGCTGGATGACCGTGGCCAGGCGAATCCGAAACGGATCACTGGAAGTCTTATAGATAATGCGTGGTCGCTTGCCATCAACATAACCGGCCTGTTTTAACAGCCGCCGTGCCTTGGCCGGGTCATACGGATACAACGGTAGGTCTGAATTACCCGCCCAGTGATCCGGCGGCAACAGGGCACTGGCCGGTGTGGCGGCATCACCCATGACATATTTGATGATCGCCTCGCGATTCAAGGCATAAGCAATCGCGCGGCGCAATTGCAGATTGCCGGTATCTTGATCCCGCATATTAAAACCCAGGTAGGTGAAGTTGGAGCCAGCTGCCTTAAGCAGTTCAACCTCGTCTTGTTTGGCCAGATAGGTCACCAGCTCGGAAGGCAGGTTGTTTTGCAGCATGTCGATCTCACCACGGAGTAGCTTTAACACCCTGACGGTAGGATTTTTGACCGCAATAAATTCAAACGCCTGCTTATCACTTAAACGCTGCAGCTGTAACCTGCCCTCCTCCGGCCAGTCGACAAACTGAAACGGGCCACTGCCAACGGGCTGACGATTAAATACATGATTAGAGGCAAGCAAATGAGTGGGCATGATGCCAATCACCAACCGCCCAGGGAACAGCGGATCTGATTTATTGAGATGGAAGTCGATGGTTTGGCCATCAACTACGTCTATCGAATCAATCATGTTAAAACCAGCCAAGTGCGGCGAGGCGGTATCAGGATTAAGGACAGAGTCGTAGGTTGCCTTGATATCAGCTGTTGTTAAGGCAGTACCATCATGAAACATAGACGGCTGGTCGCTCAATTGAAAACGATAATGCATTGAGGTCAGCGTCTGCCAACTGGCCAGCGCGGGCTTGGCAAGGTAGGCGTCATCAAAATCAACCAGGCGCTGGTAAAGCAGGCGATTGATGCGCGACGAGACCGCATCAGTGGCAAAGCGGGGGTCAAGATTGATCGGTGCGCTGGACAGGCCAAAGCGCAAGGCTTGGCCAGCCTGTTTGCTGCAAGAAGTAAGAACAAACAGCGCCAGCAATAGGATCGCCAGTCCAAGAAGGTTCCGAAAAAATTCATCACTTCGACTCCTAAGCAACCGGTACAAACGAAGGCCGGAGTCTAGCGTTGTTAAGGGGTAAACAGATCTCCGTATACCCTGGAGTGACGATGATAAAGTCTCGTTAAAAGTGTCAAACACGGTAAAAATTATGCCCTATCCTGCCATTCTTTATAAGGATGTTTGACCAGGCAGACATTGTAATAACGTTCATCGTCAGAGACCTCATCACCTGCCCATGACGGTTTTTCAAAGACTTCATCTTCCGAACCCAACTCTATCTCGGCCACAATCAAGCCGGCGTTGTCACCCTCGAACACATCCACTTCCCAGATGTGGCCAGCGTGATTAACAAAATGACGTACCTTTTCGATCTTTGGGCCAAGACAGAGATCTTCCAGTATATCCTCAGCATCAGCCAGCGGGATCACATATTCAAACTCATACCGGCTCACACCCAGGGTCATACTTTTGATATTGAGATAAGCCTTACCATCAGCGACACGCACCCGCACCGAGGTACCATCAGAGCTGGCCAGATAGCCCTGGCGGTAAAACGACTGTTTGCTAACAGCCGCACGCCATGTATCATCGATGACCAAAAATTTTCGTTCAATTTCAGTTGCCATGAGAAGTTTTCCGTACAACTATAAAACTGATAATATACAGGACTTTATCGATTGAATGGCTATTCGTAAAAAAAACACGTTTAGCGCAATCTAACAGCCCTTACGCAATAATTTTTGAGTATTGAGAAGCAACTATGAACGATATCAAACCTAACAATATCATGCCCGTTCCCGCCTATTATATCGACAACAAAGAGGATGAGATAAGTCTGATCGATATCTTTCTAGTCCTTCTCAAGCGCAAGTTAGTCATTCTGTTAACTCTTTTGACCTGCACAGCCCTGGCAGTACTCGTGGTGTTTATTGCTCCTGTTGCTATGGAAAAAACAACCTATGCAACAAGCATCAAAATCGGTGGTAATCCCCCTATAGAGACCAATACAAATGCCCTGACCAAACTGAAGGAAAGCCACATTCCGATTACCCAAGCTGACTTTAAGGATGGCGACATAAGGAAAGGTCTGGAGGTGAAGGTAAGGGCACCGGAAAACAGCGATCTGGTGATTCTAGAAACCACTACACAGGCCAAGAATATAGACCAGGTGAAAGAATTACACCAGAAAATTGCCGAGCGATTCATTGCCGATCATGACGAAAAGTTTACGCTACAACGGATGGCGATTGAAAACCAGGTTAAGCCCCTGCTGGCAACACTGGAAAACCTAAAAAACAGCACCAACCTGGCCAACCTGCGAATTGATGTCACCGATCTCAGAAAACAATATTTGGAATCGGACAGTATTTCTGAAAGTAAAAAACTGGATATTAGGGATGAACTCAGATTCCTGCAATCCAAACTCATAGAAGAGGAACGGTCGACCAGCAAGCAAATTATAGACTTACAGAGCACTATCAATGAACTCCGCTATAAGCAGGAAATAACACCCGAAACATCCTTACTCAGTCTCACCCTCAAATCCGGCAGCAAGCGCAAATCACCTCTAATGATTATTGCCTTAGGCGTCATTTTAGGCGGCATGTTAGGGATATTTGCAGCATTCATAGTTGAATTCATCAGCAGGGCGAAAGCGGAAGAGAAAAGGCGTAGCTTAGAAAATTCAGGTTCGCAAAGCTAGAGCGATATAATGCAACACATGCGGCTCTACCCCAGAATACAGTTCATTAGATATTCATTCAGCTTTAAAACGTCTAAAAAAAACCGTTCAAAACGGTGCAGGGGAATTTACCTCAATTCGTTCACCCGTATTTGGCTGTGTAAAGCGCAGTCGTTCTGCATGTAGCTGTAATCTGTCGGCCGCTACGCCGTAAAGCTCATCGCCAATGATGGCGGCATCGAGCCCATCCTTGTGCGAGGCATGCATGCGCAGCTGGTGCGTTCGTCCGGTGACCGGGTAAAAATAAAGCCGCGTCGTCGACTGCTGTCGTGTTATCACTTGCCAATGGGTTGTAGCTGATTTGCCATGAGAAAAACACACCAGTTGGCGCGGCCTGTCATCCAGGTCTACACGTAATGGCAGTTCAATGGTGCCCCTGTGCTGATGCTCTGGCAGCCGTTTTGACAGCATTGCTATATAGCGTTTTTCAACACTGCGTTGTTCAAACTGATATTGCAAGGCCTTATGTGTCGCGGAATTTTTGGCTACCAGTAACAGACCAGAGGTGGACATATCTAGCCGGTGCACTAGTAGTGGCCCTGTGGCATCGGGATAGCGCTGCTGTAGCCGTGTCAGTACTGAGTCTTGCACTTCCTTGCCTGGCACCGACAGCAAACCACTGGGTTTGTTAACTACCACCAGGTCGTCATCCTCATAAACCGTTGCTGGGGCCTTATGATCATGAAAATTGTCACCTAGCACTGGGGCCGCCTGCACCTCCAGGCCCGTTAACATAAACGGTAATATCGGCAGGCACTTGCTGCGACAGGCGGGATAATAGTGACCATGATGACGTACACCTTGTTTCGGCGCGGCGCCCCACCAGAATTCGGCCAGGGCTAGCGGTGTTAGGTCATGTTGACAGGCAAAATGAATCAGCTTCGGTGCGGCACAATCACCTGCACCGCTCGGTGGATTGCCATCTTCAAAAAAATGAGCTATAGATTTTTGCTCCCCCCGTTTATTACTGAGTGCATAGGTGGCAAACACCTGTTGGTGCAGTCTGTTTGAGAGCTTGGCGCGAGACTTTTTTAAGACCGTTATCTGGATCTCGATTTCATCCAGTTGTGCTAGTAGAACATCTAACCTGACCTGCCACTGTGCATTGACTTGTTTGAGCTCTCGCTTATCCTGCTGACTTTCGAATGAGAGCCGTCTCAGGAGCTTATCCTGCTCATTGGTGGGCTCAGCATTTGCCAACACTCGTCGCTCACTGCGTCTTGCCTTACGGCTTTTATGCTGCTGTTTCAGCGTTTGTATGTCAGCATCTCGCAACTGGCTCAGCTGTTTTAGCTGGGCATGCAGCTGGTGGTATTTGGTCTTGTTTTGCAATGCCTGTATCTGCATGGCGTAATTGGCAAGTTCGGTTTCACCCGCTGGCAAAAAGGCTTGGCGCTGAAGCTGATCAAACACAGGCGGAACAAAACCCGGTAACTGCCACTGCCCGGCCAGCATGCCGGAAAAGGCAGAGACAAAACCAATCTGGTCATGATTATCTCTAATCACCAACACACCAAACATCTTACCCCCATCAACTGAATCAAAATCATGTTGCCAGGCTGACTGGCTTGTTAGCCATGTTTGCAGCTGGACTGCCGCCTGCTTGGCTATGGCATGGGGTGTGCCGCTAAACGGGCTTGGAAATGCCTTGGGTAGCCCACTTTCTTGGGGTGCGGTTGAAAAACGAGTGATGAAGGGCATTTCAATTGACCGATTAAACGGGCCTGTACCAGACCGGTTGGTTACTGTAATTGCGTTTGGCCATTATCAAGAACAGCACAGTCGTAATCCCAGCCGAGCCAAACACCATACACATCACCATAATTTGATAACGGGCGGCGATCAATGGTGATACGCCTGAGAGAATCTGGCCTGTCATCATACCCGGCAACGAGACCAGGCCGACAGCAAACAATGAATTGATAACCGGGATCATTGCCGCACGCAACGCAATCACCCGTGCCTCGGCGTATTCGACATTACGCTCAATCTCCGACTCCAGCCGCTCCACCGCCAGTGCCACGCTGTTCATGGCATTGGCGAAGACCATGCCCGCCAGCGGTATTATCTGAGTGGGCTGATACCAAGGCTCTATCTCTAATACGTAAGCGCTCAACAAACCCCATCTAACAACCACGCCCCATCATTGCTATCGTCTTTATTTCAATATCATCAAGGCGAACGGTATGACATCAGCACAGAAAAAAGACTTCTGGCAACAACACAT
>Ga0316208_1001895_pt1 | contig 18305 bp, 13 predicted proteins | sample 3monopyrite_MG_FD_204944 | JGI IMG/M metagenome (GOLD analysis project Ga0316208, IMG submission 204944) | Microbial mat bacterial communities from mineral coupon in-situ incubated in ocean water Damariscotta River, Maine, United States -... | ecosystem: Environmental > Aquatic > Marine >...
CTTTGGCGAAGTACGCGGTGGCTTTTTTTAGGATGTCACGCTCCTCCGTGACACGCGCCAGTTCCTGCTTCAGACGTCTGATCTCCGTAGACTGGTCGTCTTTTGCGACACCGTCAGGGGACGCTGATTAAAGGGCAAGGTGTCTACAAATCTAAGGGCATATCAATCGATGAACGCTTGCCCGATTGAGTGGTGAAACTAGTATGGTGAGCTATTTTGAGAACAACCCAATCACGGGATTGTCAAGATCTCCATTGTGGAACCAAAGAATGCCAAGAATTTTCCTATGGGCACTCATCGTGATCGTGGCGATAGCGCCGCTCCCGCTTGGGAGCAATAGGCCTCTCGCATGGTCTCTTTTGGCGCTGGAGGTTGGTCTACTGATGATCGCCTGGTCTGTTTACCACTTGTGGACCTCGCAGCCTCTGCCGGTCTCAGTGCGCCGCATCCGAACCCCGCTTCTTTTATTTACTCTCGCTTGCGCCTGGGTCTTGGTTCAACTCATTCCCAATATCCCATTCGGTCTGGCGCATCCGGCATGGCAGGAAGTGAATACCTTTTTCACAGCGGATGTACCTGAGCGGATTACCATTGATCCGGATCGAACAGTGACAACTTTCATGCGCTGGTTGACCTATGCAGGCGTGTTTTGGCTGGCGCTGCAGCTTGGGCGCGACCGCACCTCTGCTCATACGGCTTTGCGTGCCTTTGCAACTATTGCCGCGGCCTATGCTATATATGGGCTTATTGCGCTCTTTGCCGCGGGCGACACACTCCTAATGTACGAAAAATGGGCCGGAAAAGGGTCGGTCACCAGCACTTTCGTCAATCGCAACTCCTACGCGACATTCGCGGGTCTCGGTGTTGTTGCCACAGCAGCGCTCATTTTTGCGGCGTCACCTCGGCCCAGAGCTGAACCTCTTTTGTCGAGACAACGCCTCTACGATGTCCTTACACATTCGCTAACCCAAAGCGGCCTCATGTATGTCTGGCTGTTTCTGTCATTGACCGCGTTGCTCCTTACGGGATCACGGGCTGGCGCCCTGAGTACGCTTTTTGCGCTGGCAATGCTCGGGCTACAATTGATGTGGGTTAGGCGTTTGAATCTTGGCTCGCGACTTACGGGTATTGCGCTGTTCTGCGTGGTGGGCGCTCTAACTATTGGGTTTAGTGGCAACTATTTGGGTGATCGCTTAGCCGAGGGCGGGGGTCAAAAACGGCTAGAGGTGTATGAGCAAACCCTGAGCGCCATAGAGGACCACACGCTTTTAGGCTCGGGTCTCGGGAGTTTTCCTCAGATATTTCAACTCTACCGAGAAACAGAGACATTGCGAGCCCGGTATGTGGCTAGAGCACATAACACCTACCTGGAGAATGCTCTCGAACTCGGCCTACCCGCCGTTTTCTCCCTCGTAGGAGCGCTGGGGTTCTTGGCATGGCAATGCGGTCGAGGCGTGTTTCAACGGTCGCGGGACAGGCATTTCCCTGCGATGGGACTATCCGTAACTGTGTTAGTGGGATTACACGCGTTGGTTGACTTCAGTCTACAGATACCTGCTGTGGTGGTCGCCTACATGTTTTTGATAGGGATTGCCGTCGCTCAATCATCGAGCTCGCGCCGCAAATAGCTATCGATCAACATTGCGTTTGCGCCGAAGAGAACGTGCAATGCTAAGTGCTCTGTCGGTATCGGCTGACGTCAACTTGAGAAAATCAAGCAGCTGGTTTGCTGCGGTATCAGGCAAGTCAGCGAGTATGTACCCCCATATCCAGGGATGCGAAGCGCCAAATTTAATCTGTTGGAGAGCTGCCTCCCGCAAAACTGGCGGCAGGCGTTCCCACTCAAGCATGTACAGCGTCATTCTGAATTGAAAAAGCTGACTCTCTTTCGAACCAAGCCGAAACGATCGATCCAGAGCCGCAAGCGTGTAGGGGGACAGCCCATCCAGCAGATAACTGAGATGCGTGTAGCGGGTCCATAAATATGCATCGAGCGGGCGTCGCTTTAGTGCCGCCTCGACGCTTGCAAGAGCCTGCCGCAGTCCCAGCTTGTCTGAAGTGCTGTTCTGCTCTGCTAATATGCGTCGGAGAGCGAGGTAGCTGAGTTTGCTATGCAGCGACGCTGTCTCCACATCATATGTCAAGGCAGTGCGAAGGTCTGCTTCGATGTCGCGGAGCTCTTCGCCTGTTAGGAGTTTACCCTGCTCCAGGTCAAACATAGCGATTGAGGCAGGTAGAGAAATAAATGCCGCTCCCGCGCGAGGCACGGCAAACAGTATCAGCAACATCCCCACAAAAAGTGCCGCAATACCAACACCATTTCTGTGTGCAAACCGGGAGATGTGCTGCACGGTATTCAATGTTTAGCTCAAGTAGTAGTCGCTGTAGCGACCATAATAATAGGTTGCGTCTCCGTACCCATAGCGGCTCTGTTTTTCCATATCCACCTGCTCAAACACGGCCCCGGCAAGATCAGCGCCAAAGTCTCTCAGCTTTGCGACGGATTGTTCCGCTGCTGTCTTGGGCGTGTCTTGCCATTTCACGACGAAAATGACTTTGTCTAATTGAGATGAAAGCGATTTCGAGTCGGATACCGGCAGTATGGGAGGAGAATCCACGATCACCATATCAAATTTTCGCCGCAGCTGTGACAGCAGGTCTTTCATCGCGTCGGACGCGAGCAGATCAGCAGGGTTTGCGGGTTGACGCGTTGTTGCGAGATAGTCGAACCCGCCATCAGCGCTATTCTGCAGAGCGTCATCAAGTGAGCAGGAGTGGGTTAGGAAATCGATCATGTCGAATTCCCCCTGTTCAGCACCTATGATCTTCTGAATGGATGGACGCCGAAGGTCGGCATCCACCAGAACCACGTTCAGACCGGCTCGGACAAGAGACGTCGCAAAGCTGATAGCCGTTGTTGTCTTGCCTTCATTCGGCAGCGAGGACGTGATCAAAATAGATTTTGGAGGATTGTCCACGTCGGATAGCGCAAGGGCGGCCTGCAGTTCGCGGAAACTCTCCGAGTAAGCCGAAAGTGGTTTTGCTTTGACAAAGCGGTGCGGGCTCTTGCCTGCTTGAGCGCCTGAAAGGTCTTTGTCTTTCAGGAAAGGAACAGTGGCAAGGACAGGAAGCTCCAGATGCTCTTCGAGCTCGCGGGGTGTTCTGAACCGGTCATCAAGATACTCACGGACGAAAGCCGCGCCGACGCCCAGCATTGTGGACCCAAGAAGTGCGAGAACAACATTCAAGGTCGTTCGCGGGGAACTTTTAGAAACAGGTAGTATTGCGCGTGAAATGATGCGAGCGTCTGCTTCCTGAAGGTCTTCCTGTTGCCGTGTCTCTTTAAATCGAGCCAGAAAACTTTCATAGAGCGTGCGGTTGGAACTGGCTTCTCGCTGCAGTTCGCGCAAACGAACACGATCCTGCTCCCGCTCTCCTGCGGTTGCTGTTGTCGCAGCCAAGCTGCGTTCTAAAGATTGAACGCGTGTTCGCGCAACGGCGACCTCGTTTTCCAGACTGACGACGATGCGACTGACTTCAGATTGAATTTGCTTGTCAAGGTCACGTCGCTCGTCCTTGATTTCAATGATACTTGGGTGTCGCTCGCCGTAGCGGGCACGAAGCTGCGCTTCCTTTCGGATAAGCTCGGACTGCTCGCGACGGAGATCACGAATGACCTCTGATGAAAGCACTTCCGCGATGGAATCAAAACTCCGGCCGCGATTGACCAGTTCGCGAACACGTGCGAGACGTGCCTGACTACCGTCCAATTCCGCCCGTGCCAGAAGGAGCTGACTGTTGATTTCTCTTAGCTGTTGCTCGGTAAGCGTGGAGCCATCCGCGTCGATCAGGCCATGTGCAGCGCGAAAGAGTTCGGCAGTTTCTTCAGTCGCCTTGACCTGCTCTCGCAGGTCCTGAAGCCGTTTGTCAAGCCATTCAGTCGCGCGCCGTGCTGCTTCATATTTCGCTTCCAACTGGTCCACCAGGTACGCGTCCGCGATGGCATTGGTAATGCGTTCAGCCTTTCGGGGCACTTCGGATGTGAAAGACAGGGAAATGACTTGCGTTCGAGCTGTGCGTCGGACGGAGAGGCGTTGGAGGAACGCCGTTACGGTGGCTATTCTCTCAGCCTGCTGCTTCTCTTCAACGTCCTGCTCCACGCCCGGAAACAAGCTGCGCACTAAACTGATTGGATTGAGCGAGGTGATCCAGCCCTTCTCACGGAGCGCTTCGTTGAATTCAGGGTCTGTCATGAGATCAAGAGTGTCGATAACCCTGAATGCAAGTGCCTGTGACCGGATGATCTCTACCTGACTATCCACAGTTGAGCTGTCTGCTGACAGTCCTGAAAGTACCGCTTCAACGTCCACGACATTTGATTGCCTTGTATCGATCAGGATCTTTGCCGTTGCGGTGTACAAAGGGGTGAGCTGGAGTGTGACCACCAAGGTGACGAGCGTTATGGCAACAGCGATAGTAGCTATCAGCTTAGTGTTCCGGCGCAGCGTAAGCATCACTTGCCGCAAGTCGATCAGATCAACTCCGTGGTCTTGGCTCATGAGTTTCGTCATCTTTCTAAGGCAGATTTCAAAATTGAAGCGAGGCTCATCCGATGGAGCCAATCACCCGATTTCTATGGGCGTTTCTGAGTAGCATAAACTCGCGCGGATACTATCTAGGGCAATCGTTGATGACAATGACGCAGGTCCGGGAATTGACCTTTCTGGGATCTAGGTAAATGCATAGCGAGAGCTCCTCTGTGAACCGCTGTCACAATAATGTAAGGCAACAATGGTAGCGCTACGAAAAGCTGCATTTCCGTTGCTTTCCGCCAGCGAGGACAGGATTAAGAGCACTTAGGTTAATACCGTTGACTGAGATGTGGTTTGTTCAGCAAACGGTGCTTCACAACCTCCTTCCATGCAGTTGAAGGTCAATTTGTGGCGAAAAAAGGGGGACTCTTGGATTTATCGTTGGTACGTTTCCTCGAACAGAGGGTACAGGACGTTGTCAGTCAATTCGCTACATTGGTTTCTATATGCGTTTACACATTCAGTTCTGTGTAAACGCATGAGGCAATACTTATCATGGTGATCGGGCATGAAGGAATAGTCGTGTTCCTGGTTTCGCTCGCGGGGTGCGCACTCCTATATTGGACGAAAAATTTGCATCTTGGCCGGTCTGCTCGCGGGCATTCTGGAGGCGCGGTGCAGAGTGCCCATGGCAATCCCACACCTCGCATCGGAGGGGTTGCGATAGGCGGCGCACTCGTGGTTTCGCTGTTTTTTGCTCCTACCTCAATGCTGGACAATTATGGTCCATTCGTCATTTCGCTAACCCCGGTTTTCTTGGCAGGTCTTGCCGATGACCTTGGCTATCATGTTCCGCCATGGTCACGCCTCATGGCCGCGGCACTCTCGAGCATCCTGGCGATAGCTTTGCTGCAGATGTGGATTCCTCGAGTCGACATCCCCTATGTCGATGCGCTTGTCGCGTATGCGCCGGTCGGGATTCTGCTGACGATCTTTGCAACGTCAGGTGTGTGCAACGCCTTCAACCTTATCGATGGATTGAATGGTCTGTCTGCAGGCACAGGGGTGATGGTAGCGGTTGGCATTGCTGCAATCGCGCATGCTGGCGGAGATCCGAACTTCGTCCAACTCAGCATACTGCTGGTTGGCGCCCTGGCCGGATTTTTGATTTTCAATTTCCCCTTAGGGAAATTGTTTTTGGGGGACGCAGGTGCTTATTCACTAGGTCATATTCTGGCCTGGTTCGCGATTTTGGCCGTCAACCGGATTCCCGATGTCACCGTCTGGGCGCTCCTCCTCGTCTTCTTTTGGCCGGTTGCAGATACCTTGTTTGCGATCTATCGTCGGACCCGATCAGGTCACAAACTCGATCAACCTGACCGGCTGCATTATCATCAGTTTGTGATGCGAGCGCTAGAGATCGCCTGGTTGGGCCGTGGCAAACGTCATATTTCAAACCCGTTGGCTACGCTGGTAATGATGCCGCTGATTGCAATGCCGGTGCTCGTAGGTGTTCTCCTGTGGGATCAACCTCTGCTGAGCTTTATCGCCGTCCTCGTTTTCGCTCTGCTCTTCGTGGGCAGTTATATGCTTGGAATTCGTTTCGCAGCGGCAAGGCGGGGCCGGTTTCGCTCTGGTTCGTTGCCGCGACCCTCGCCGGGGAAGGAATCCCACAGCGTTTAGCACCGCCCTCGTGGAAGAGCTGGGTGCGCCCATTTTGCTGCTGCTCCCTCAAGAACTTCAAGCATCCTTCGGGCCAGGGCAGACCGGTCAAACTGACGCGCTGCCGTCGGTCCGTTGTTCCTAAATCGTTCGCGGAGCGTAGCATGGCCCTTTAGGGCAAGCAGGTTTTCAACCAGTGCCTCTGCATTCTCAGGCTCAAAGGTGAGCCCGATATCCGTGCGGGTGACAATGTCGGCAGACTCACCCTCCACACCATGCAAAACCGGGATACCCATGCCCATACACTCAAAAAGCTTTGAGGGAATGACTGTTTTGAAGAGATCGCTTTTCCGCAGGTGAATAATCGAACTGTCCAACAGGGACCAGTAACGCACGACTTCGTCTTTGGGAACGCTGTCCACAAACAGAATGTTGTTGAGACCTTCAGAGGCGGCCCGTGCTTCCAGCCCGGCCCTGTTTGCGCCGTCACCAATCATCAGAATCCGAAATGCATCGCCGTCGTCGCGACGGCTTAGTATCTTTGCTGCGTCAATGAGTGTGTCCAGGCCGTGCGCGAGGCCGTGTGTGCCAATGTATCCGGCGACAAACTTTCCCTTAAGGTCGAGCGAGGCTTCAAGTTCCGGGTCTTTCTCCATTGGCGAAAAACGGCTCACATCGACACCGTTCGTAACCACTGAAATTTTTGAACCATCAATTCCGCGGGAAATGAGGTTTTGCTTGAAAGCATGAGTTACAGCGACAATTGCCGATGCCCGTCGGTAGAGAAAAAGCTCCAGTTTTTCGAGCCAGTCAAGCAGGCGCGATTGGCGCACCGCACCCACGGCCCGAATGGATTCAGGCCAGATATCGCGCAGCTCAAACACCCAGGGTCTGCGTTTGACGGTAGACACAAACCAGGCCGCGCACGCGGTAAAAAACTGGGGGGATGTGCCAATAATCAGATCAACACGGCGAACAAAAAGTGCAGCGATACTGGCAGTGACCATGTAGCTCAAATAGTCGAGGATACGTTTAGCAAAGCCTTCGTTCCGGGTGATGTAGCTCCAGACACGGATCACCTGAATTCCGTCAACTTCTTCGCGACTCCAAAGGCGATTTCGGTAGCCGTCAAATACCTCGCCTTTCGGAAAATTAGGTGCGCAGGTGATGACGGTCACTTTATGCCCGGCCTTCGCCCACTCTCGGCAGTGTTCAAAAGTGCGACGGGCAGGCGCGTTCACCTCTGGCGGAAAATTGTCGGTGAGAAAAAGGATATGCATAAAAGTCCTTAGGCCCAGGAAAGTGTCAGGCTAGATCGATGATCGCTGATGGGGATGACAAGGCAGGATGTCGGGCGCGTGACGCCGAACTCAGGATGCCAGGTTGCGGCCTCCAGTTTGGTTCGACCGCCAGTGCTTTGCCAATCAACCGAAATGCCATTTGCAAGCAAGAGCGTGCCGCTTGCGCCATCACTTGCAACGGTCCCTCGCACATCGGGATGTAGGTGGAAGCGCGCTTCTGCGGAATAGCTTTGTGTCGACAGCACGTCTTCAATTTGGAATTTCTGAGGACCCAAGAGCCACCGGCGTGTGTGCGTTGGGCCGTCTTTAAGACGCGAATACCCGTCATGCGAACACTCCACCGAAAGGCCGTCGTCCCTCTCAATCACGGGCAAGGTTGGACGTGCGCGCCGAGCCACGCGAAAGCCGCTCCAGACTTCCGACGAGTTCTGACCTCCAATTGCAACGGTGTTGTGAGCCCGGGTGCCGCGTTGGCGCAGGCGTTCTTCCCCAAGCCCATAGACAGATGTGCCAGAATTCACGAAAACTCTTGAGCCAAACAGTGAGAGCTCAAAGGAGAGTGTATCGGCATGCGCGTGTCCGGGCAGGTAGTCCGGTCCTATTGGTGCGACATCAAGAAGCGCCGCTGCATTGTGCGCGTCGAGCCGCACATACCCGCTAGATGAAAGCCATGTGAGCCTCTCGGGCGCTGGGGGAGGCGCGAAACCAAGCCGCATGGCATATGAGGAAAGTTCGGCGGGCGACGGGGCAATATTGAACGCCGCATCATTGAAGAAACTGATTTCTCCGTCTGGATGGCACATGGATTGATGCCAGCTGAGCATATCGTCGATACGCGCCAACCAATCAGCTTTGAGCGTCTTCTGGGAGGGAGAGAGCGACGTCTCGAAGCATCTGAAGAGGTTGGCAAGGTCCAACATGTCTTCAAGTGCGATTGCATGATACATCGTGCTGAGCTCGAATTGGCCGCCATCAGCGAGAATCTGCTCAGGAACCTCCCGGCGCAAAATGTCGAAGCCCTTCTGGAGCCATCTGTCTGCTTCAGGGCCTTCGAAGTAGAGGCCTGCGAATATGAGTGCCTTGGCGTTCGCAAACAGATGGTTGCCGAGAAGATGCCATTCAAGACGCTTGAGCAACCATCGAGCTTGAATGGCGAGGCTATGCTCAACGGCGTCGGTTAGATTATTGCCGCCCAACGCCCATTTGATCCAATTTACAATGCGCAGCGATGTCGGATAGGGCGCCCAGCCAGCGCCTGTCGCTGGCGGATTGGCTTCTATCCAGTTTTCTAACAGCGCTCGATGCCAGGCAGTGCGACCGGCGTGGTCATGCGCGTTGAGGTCATCGAAGTAATGTTGGTTGTAGCGCCAGAGTGCCTCTCGCTCCGGTCCGTCCCAACCAAGCTCAGAAAGCGTCCCAGTCTCATTCAGAAACTGAAATGTATCCGGTCCGAGCATGCTGGGGCGCCGCTCTGCAGGTGTCGTCCTCGTGTTGGTTGGTGACCGCTTTGGCGGCGGGGGCGACCTATTAGGTTTTGGCCGCGCCAACCTGAACCAAAGACGTCCATAGAACTGAATAGGCTGGAGATGCCTAAGGGTATGGAAATGGAGGGAGAGTGTTTTCAATAGTTGCATTGTATCAGAGGCAGTCTGCTAGTGCTCAACATCACAAGTTGCAAATTCAAGGACAATGCCTCGACCTATTTCGTTTCCATCCAGCGCATTAATGTTCCATCGAAGTCCTTGATACAAATACCGTGTGCATAGATGTTTTGTGTATCTCGCATCGTTGCAAAAACGATCCGAGGGTGAGTTAATCGGTCCGACATCCTTTCAAAATTGGCTATTTCAGTCCAATCTCCACCAGAAATGGATGCCAAGACGCTAACACAGTTGCTTTGGTCGAGCTCGGTATAGTCCACCATGGTGGATACAAGCATCGTGTCACCAACTGCGGCAGAACTTATTGCCGGGCCCGGAAGGTCGGCGAGCTTCGCCATCTCGCCGGTGGCGGGGTTGATCTTGTAGATAAAGTTTGGTTCGAGGTTGGAGTCCATCGGTGCAATTAAGGCTTCTTCTGTGACAATCAACGTTGCAGCGCGCGCCGATTGTGTTCCGCGCGCGACCGGCTCCAGGGTCTTGAACCTGTCATAAGTCACCCAAATTCCCGCTTCATCGCCCAGGTCACCGGTCAGGACCCATGCGCAGTCTCGAAATTTGTCATAGAAAACCCCGTGGATATGACGAATGGTATTTTCAGAAAACATATAGGCTGTATCCCAGTTTTGCCCGTCCCGGCTTGAGAAAATTCTCACAGGGTCTCGTGGAAATGGACTGGGGCCAGTCTTGTGATCTGGGGAATTCTGAAACCAGCGCCCGTTGGAAAAATACTCTCCAAACGCTATTTCGCCGTCGGGAAAGAGGCACAAGTTGAGCGGCCTGCTACCGCGCTCAATATGGAAGACTTTCTGAAATTCTGAAGCCCCGGGTGCGCGATAGACAATCTCTTTTCGCACAATGCCGACCATGGACCCGTCTGGCAGAACCTCGAGCGCGTGAAAGCCTTCGCGGAATAGTCTTTCTGAATATCGGAAGGAACTTCTCAAGCGCGCCAGCAGACCCGGATCGTATTTGGCAACGGTTTCAAAGTTGGTGCCGTCATCGGACGAGCTTTTCAAAGTATAGCCGTCGCTCGCATAAAGCTTTTCTTGATCGGCAAACAGAGGAACAAGGCCGGGGATAGGTTCACAAAAATTGAGTGTCATGACGTGAGCCTCCGGTAGAGGATGGAGAAGAGCGGTGCGACCATCGCTCCAATATGACAAAGCGATTGTTGCCAGAATGGAAGGTTCTTGGAGCCGTCTGCCTGCGAATACTTATCTCCGACATGTTTAGCCGGAAAAACAACGGCCTCTGTGAAGGCGATCTGAAACGGCGTGAGTTCGCTTCTCCACAATTCCTTATTGTCAGGCATCAGCTCTTTCAGAGTGTTTTCTTTCCACGCACGTTCGCTTTCCCTCAGCAATTCCTTGGCTGAGGTCTGAAACTCTATCATTTGCTCGGAAAAAGGAATATCGAGGAACTTTGTCACGGATGAGAGTGTGTCATGGGGTGCTTCCAACAAATCTTCGTAGTAGAGCACGTGACATCGTGAGTGGTTTGGCCCTGCCGCGTCCAATTGCGCGCGTGCGGTGAATGCGTGTAGCCACCACGGACGCTTACTGGACCAACTGGCTTTTAGTTTGGACAAGACAACGTCTCTTGGGTCGCGAACAATGTGAAGGACCAAGGAGGCCGGAAATAAGGCCAGCAAGGATTGTGTGCTTTCCAAAAGCCTCGGGTCCTTGTCTCCTGACCAGATTGCCTCCGAACCTTGATTGTGGTTCAGCAAAGCAAGGTAGAATTCAAGAGCGGTCGCGGGTTGGTTTGCTTCTAAGAAAGTTTGAAGCGCTTCGGCGCTGCCAAACATTTCCTTTAGACGGTTGTCAGACAGAATTTGAGCCGGAATTGACTGCGTATTGTCTGCCATTGCTGCCGAGAGCGCCGCATTGGTCTTTTTGTTCAGTACATAGTTTCGCAGGGCCTGGGTTTCTGCGATGAAGCTCACCTTCGGGTGGGCATTCAACATGCTCTGCAAAAGGCTGGTGCCAGACCGCCCAACACCAACGATGAACACAACACGGGCATCATGCTGATCGGCATCGTGGCGGCGCTCTGCGCCCATGTCAGACGGAAGGGTCACGTGTTCATCCTCGCTCGGCCGCAGAAAACAGGTTTGAATCCGGAAGAACGTCTTCGATGAAATTGAGATGCCAAAGCATGAAATTGATCAGCCCGAAATAAAGCCTGTCATTTTTACGCTCCAACAATCGTTCCACCTCCTGCACGTGGAACACCCCAGTCCGGCGACTAAACTCCAGAAGGAGGGGGTTGTACTTTTGTCCGAACGCGCCGGTTTTCCAGTCTTTCACAGGGGCTTGAAACCCGCGCTTCTTCTGGTACACGAAATCGTGCCCCAACCTTTCAGCTGCGATACTCTTGAAAATCCCTTTGCCTTCCATGGAAGATTTTTCGCGGATACTGGGTGACAGAGAAAGATAGAATTCGATCAGACGATGGTCGAGAAAGGGGACCCTTCCTTCGATCGAGCTTGCCATTCCCATTTTGTCGACCCTGGGAAGCATAAGCTCTGGCAAACGGAAGCGCAGATCCATGTATGACATCCAACCGGTCACGTCTGACGGATCTCGCCGTTGAGTATATTCCTGCCAGATAGGATCAATGATATCTGTGTAGGTATCGGGAAATTCCTGTAGAAAATCGGGGCCAAGAAGCCGGCGCTTTTCTCTCTCTGAAAAATCCATCGCGCCACCCCAAAACAGCGGCTGCCCTTTTTCGATGCGATTGAGAAACTCAACGCCGCGGTGGGCGACATCACCCAGTGGAGAGGCTGCGAAGGTGCCAAGCTTTGCGAGAGGCCCGTGCATCCATTTGGGGACATGTGACAAGGCGTTGCTGAGCTGAAGAACCTTCTTCCAGCTTTCATATCCAACAAATAGCTCGTCGCTGCCTTCGCCTGTCAGAATGACTTTTGTACCCGCGCGGCCCGCTGCTGCCGACAGCATATAGACGGGAATACAAATGGGAGCAGATATGGGTTCGTCCTGATAGTGAGCAATACGAGGCAATAGGTCGATGAACGCGGCCTCGGTTACCGGAACCTCGGTGTGGTGAGAGTTACCGAACGCGGCAAACTCCTTGGCAACGTCGCCTTCACAATAATCCGGATGGCCCGGAAACGTTGCGGTGTAGGACAGCACGTTAGAGGAGCGCTGAGACAGAGAGGAAAGAAGGTAGGTTGAGTCAACGCCACCCGACAAGAAGACCCCCACGGGCACATCGGAGACGAGCCGGTAGTCAATCGCGCTTTGAAGCAGCCGCTCAACTTCATCTGCTGCGTCAGCCAAATTGCTCAATTGTGATGGCGGTGTATCGAGGGGATTCCAGTAGCACCATTCGTCTTCTTGTCCGCTCGACAGGTCGATGCTTCTGACGGTTGCCGGTTTGAGTTTCTCAACACCCTGGAACAAACTCCGCGGCGCCGGCAAAGATCTGAACGACAGGTGGTGATAAAGATTTTCTCTGTCCAAAGTCGGACGGAAGTCATCCAGCCCGCGAAATGCTTTGATCTCTGAGGCGAAGTATACGTTCTCGCCCGAGCGAAGGATCGACAATGGCTTGATGCCAACTCTGTCGCGGACAAGAAACAGCTTGTTCTGCCGTTTGTCGAACAACGAAAAAGCGAACATCCCAATCAGCTTCGAGAGCAGTTTTTCAAGGCCCCAAACCTGATACCCGTTGATCAGAACTTCCGTATCAGAGGAATGCGTCTTGAAACGCTTGCCTTCAGACAATAATTCCTGCCGCAGCTCATGGTGATTATATATCTCACCGTTGAACGCAATCGTGACGTCATCATCGATGCTCGCCATCGGTTGGTTGGCATCCTCAGACAGATCAATGATCGCCAGGCGGTTATGGCCCAGGCCCAAAGTGCGTGCCTCGTTTGCCCAGACCCCACGCCCATCAGGGCCTCGGTGGGCCAGCACCTCCAGCATGTTTTCGATGGGTTTTGGCGTCACATTTCCACGAGGAGACACCCAGCCTGCGATTCCACACATGAGCTAGCTCCCCACCGTAAGAATTTGGCGGAACGCGCTCTTGAGAATATTCATTCGCGTCGCAATCCGAAATTCCTCACCTGCGCTAAGGGCGCCAGCCTGCAGCTGTTGGAAAAAGGTTGGGTCATCGGCCAGCCTGTCCAAGGCATCGGCAAGCGCCTCTGGATTGCCGACAGGGACAAGCAGACCGTTCACACCATCTTTGACGATCTCCTGCAGACTATCCAGCTTCGTTGCAATAATGGGAACACCCAGCTGCATCGCCTCAAGAAGAATGCCGGGATAGCCTTCGGCGACGCGGTGAGAGGGGAGCAACAAAACATCGTGTGATTCAATCACGCCCGCGACGCTCTCGAAAGGTACCGGGCCGGAAATTTTGACGTCTGGATAGGATGGGTCATCGACGAACTCGTCACAGTCGATCATCGGACCAGCGACAGTGAAGGCGTAGGTTGAATGAACCCTTTTACTGGCTTCAAGAATATCAACCACACCCTTCGACTTTTTTACCTGCGACAAAAACAGCGCCCGCCGACATTCAGTTGGAAGTGAACTATCTCGAGGGCTCATGTCGCGGGTCGTTGGAAGCCAGCGGACATTCGGGAATTCGGGAAAGGCGCTAACCAGTGTCTTTGTTTGCAAATAGGAAATTTCGGCGTTTCGCAATGTGTATGAAAACAGTTTCCGGGCAAAAAAGGACGCGGCGCTAGAGGCGTGAAACATATCCCCACCAAACACCCGGACAACAAACCGGCGCCTGAAAAGGGTTCGCACAATAAATGTCATAAGCCACGCGGTCTTGAGCGCCGCGTGCGCTGACAGATTGAGCATGACGATATCAGACCTGGGTGTCCGCCAGATCAATGCCGCATAGGTGCGCAAAAGCGCACCAATATTGGCAAAAAGGACAGCGATACGACCGCGCCCTGCTATCGGCCGCGATGTGTTAATCACTTCAATCTCGGTCTCGGTATCATCGCGCAGGAATGCGACAAGGTTCCGGAATGATACCTTGGTCCCACCAATGACATCATTTTCGATCGGAAGCGGACCTATGAGGAGGATACGCATGCAAAGAGAACCATGAATCGGGACTGGAAGGGCAGAACTCAAAAACGCACCTGTTTTTGGCGCGCCCAAACAAAGAAAACAAGCAACTTATACAGCATCATACCATGGTCGTTGTGGTGATTTGTATGCTGATTGAGCCGTTCTTCTACGACAGAAAAATTAAGCAAGTTTTGCAGATTGTCTCGCACGTCATTCATTGCTTCGAGGAAATACGGGACAAGGTCCTTCCGCATCCACTGACCTTGCGGCACTTCAAACCCTCGTTTGCGTCCGTTAATCACTTCGTCCGGCAGTATGTCGCGTAAGGCATGTTTAAGAATGAACTTTTTTGTGCCGCCTCTCACCTTCATGTTCGAGGGTAGTTGCGATACATAGCCAACGAGGTCGTTGTCCATAAGGGGCACCCTAACTTCGATGGAGTGAGCCATTGATGACCGATCCACTTTCCTGAAATAGACGTCAGGCAGAATAACCCTGCGGTCGATCATCATCATTTTCTGGGTTAGATCGGGCTCGTCAAGAGAACCGGAGACCTCCATATACCGATGGAATGCGTCTTCGTATTGGGTCTCGCTGCGCGCCTTGTCCGCAAAAAGGCCGTACGAGGGCGTGTCGAACGAGTCTTGCGACATCAATCGCGCGAACATCAAGCCCTGATTGGGTTCAGAAAAGGCATCAATTGTTCGAAATGCGCGGCGAAGTTGAGGGAACCTATCCCCGAACTGGAGGGCAAGCGGGCGCAGGTACCGTAGGTTTTTCCAGAAGGTAAACTTCGCCAACCGGGAGTATCGATCATACCCGCCAAAAATCTCGTCCCCACCATCTCCCTGCAAAACAACCTTCGCATGGTTCTTAATCGCGCCGCTCATCGCAAACACAGCCAGGCTCGCGGGATCGCCAAAGGGTTCGTCATGGGCGCTGATGCATTTCTCGAGCGTCTCCGGAACGTCCATGCTGGAAAGCACGATTTCATTGTGATCTGTGCCGAACTTCTGAGCAGTTCTGCGGGCAACCGGAAGCTCACTGGAGTCGCTATTGACGTCAAAACCCACCGAAAAAGTTGTCACAGGATTGGAAGATTGCTCAGCAGCCATGGCAGTGATGGCAGACGAATCCACGCCGCCGCTTAGGAATATGCCCACAGGAACATCGGCGACGAGCTGACGTTGCACCGCTTGTTTCAGCAGCTGACGCACCTGCTCTGCTGCTTCGTCTAGGTCGATATTGGCGTCCGTGGATGTGGCATCGAAGGCGGCAGCATCATAATAGGTGTGCTGTTCAACAGCCCCAGCTGTAATGCGGACTGTGCAACCTGGGGGAACACTTTCGACATTGGCATAGAATGTCCGCTCACCAAGGGATGCACCATAGTGAAGATACTCGTTGACCGCCTTCAAATCAGGCTGTCGCTGAAACGCGGGAAGGGTATCCAATGACTTGATTTCTGAAGCGAACGCGATCCCGCCGTCTTCCAGTCTTGCCAGATACAGGGGCTTAATGCCGAAACGATCCCGTGCAAGAACAAGGTTTTTGCTTTTCCGGTCCCAGATGGCGCAGGCAAACATGCCGTTCCAGCGTTCAAAAGCAGCTTCGCCCCATTCTTGATAAGAGGCGAGGATGACCTCGCTATCACTGTGCCCGCTAAACGTGTGGCCTTTCTGCTGGAGGATGGTACGTAGGTCACCAAAATTGTAGACCTCGCCATTATAGACAATGACGTACCGGCCCGAGCTGGAATGCATGGGTTGGTGCCCTGCGGCGCTGAGGTCAATAATGCTCAGCCGCGCGTGACCAAGCGCAATGCCGTCTTCTACAAACTGGCCTTGCCAGTCCGGCCCCCGGTGGTGGATGGCATGGACCATGCTGCGGACCGAAGAGCCAAGCTCATCGATCGATATGTCAGACAACAGTCCGGCAATTCCGCACATTAGGCCCGCTCTCGCGTCTTGTATGTCAGCACAGTTAGCAAGAACACATTATTGGCTGGTCAAGCCATCGTGAAAGTCCGCAATGTTGATTCCAGTCTTAATAACCTTGCCTGGAATTCCCGCGACGACACTGTCTGCATCGACGGAGTTGAGGACGACTGAGTTGGCGCCGACCACCACTCTCTCTCCGAGTTGGATTGGGCCCAGGATTTTTGCACCACTCCCAATAACGCAGTAGTTGCCGATGGTTGGGACCTCTATGATTTTTGAACGACCGCCAATAGTCACGCCGGTGCCAATCCGGACAAAGTCTCCAACCACCGCGTTCTGGTGAATAACAACACCAAGGCCACCATATCCCAGGCTGACACCTTTCCCGATGGTCGCACCCGGCCCGATGAAGCAAGCAAAAAGAATGCGGTTCAGAAAGGTAATCAAATTGGCAATTGGTTTGAGCCCATGTTGGTAAAACCAGCTTGCCAACCTAAATAGTACCAGGGGTGCACTGCCTAGCATTGCTTACGGCCCTCCTTGGGGGCTTGCGTTTCGGTACGCTGCCGCGTCACGATGAAGGTGGCGATAGAGTGAGCAGATCTACATAGTTTCCAACAAGCCTTTCTAGAGAAACATTTTCTTCCGCGAAGTCCCTATTACGCTTTCCAATTGAGTTTTTTTCAGCACACGTGAGTTTACTGAAAGCACAAATTTTTTCAGCTATCTCGTGTGGACCACTTGGATCAAATAGAAAACCTCCGTGTGGTTCATCAACCAAGATTGAGTGGTCACCGACGTCACTTGCCAACACAGGCATGCCACAGGCTAATGCTTCACATATTGCATTTGGTAATCCTTCGAAGAATGAAGGGTGAACAAGTGCATCGTAGTTTCGCATAAGCTCGTGAATGTCGGATTGAACACCGAGAAAGCGAAATTTATCTGAAAGCTGATTCTCCTCCAAAAAGGCGAGGGTTTCCTGGCTAAGCGGTCCAAGACTGTCGTGATCCTCGACTAGGCCCACCCAATCGATGACAATCTCTATGTCTTTTTCAAGGGCACATAATCGAAATGCCTTTGCAAGGTTAAGAGAATTCTTCTTGTCAAGAAGACGGGACACCGCCAACAGTCTAACTGGTTCCACATCGCAATGTCTGTCTACGTAGATGCCACTAGGTTTGAATTTCTGCAGATCATAGCCATTGTAAATTGTGCAAAGTCGTTCTTCCATCCATGGAAAATGGTGCGCCATCTTTAGTCGCTGGTGGTGTGAGTTCGTTGTCACCTTGTCGGCGAAGAAGTGCATCATCTGGCCGATCCACTGAGACCAAGGCAGCCTGTCGTGCGTATAGGTGAAGCGTTCTGAGACAACTAGAAAGAAACTCGGTCTAAACAGCTTGGCTAGCTCTGCATAGAAGCATGGAGTTTCGAGGAAAGAAATGACAACGTCTATTTTCTTTCCCTTGATGATGTTTAACAAACCCCAGACAGGGCCAAGAGAGAAACGGTGTGCTTTGGTAAGCCTCGCTTGAGGTATCTCATGGGCATCTAGATCTGGTTTGAAGTGCTGCTCGTCATGGTATGTCGCAACAATCACGCTGTGTCCTTCTGCTTTGAGGCCAATGGCAAGGTTGGTAATTTGTCGCTGGGCGCCACCAGGCCCTAGATGATCAATGAAAAGCAGAATATTCTTGGTCATCAATTGAGGTTCTCATTCTGAGCTAAGAGGTGGCTCCGTTCGTCTGAACAGTTTTGAGCGGTTTCGTAAGTGAGTTTTCCGCTCGGTTATGCCGCGACCGGGATTGGTCTTGGCGGGTTGAGATATACCTGATCGGGCGTCTGCCCGGCAAGCGATGAATGCGGTCTCCTTGTGTTGTAGAAGGTGATGTATCGGCGCAGGCATTCCCGAGCGACTGATACGCTGTCGTAGGCACGCAGGTAGACCTCTTCGTATTTGACCTGACCTGAGACCCATCTTTCCTCCGGGTAATTGGAGAATCTGTGTGTTCGATTTTGACCTTATGCAGCCTGTTTTTGCAAAGCCATTTGCGTGGCGTATTCTGCGGGCGTGAGATTGCCCAATGATGAGTGTGGTCTGTTGTGGTTGTAGTCTTCCTTCCATTGATTGATGTGATAG
>Ga0316208_1001897_pt1 | contig 18287 bp, 16 predicted proteins | sample 3monopyrite_MG_FD_204944 | JGI IMG/M metagenome (GOLD analysis project Ga0316208, IMG submission 204944) | Microbial mat bacterial communities from mineral coupon in-situ incubated in ocean water Damariscotta River, Maine, United States -... | ecosystem: Environmental > Aquatic > Marine >...
CACAACCCGACAGGCGCAAACCTGACCACCGACCAAATGGCCGCTGTCATCGCCTTGATGAACACCCGCGGCGCCATTCCCTTTGTCGATATCGCCTATCAGGGCTTTGGCGACGGGTTGGACGCAGACGCCCAAATCACCCGTATGATCGCGGCTGGTTTCGACAATGTGCTGATCGCGGCCTCCTGCTCGAAAAACTTCGGCATCTACCGCGAACGCACAGGCATCCTGATGGCCGTGGCCCGCCATGCGCAAGAGGCAAAACTCACGCAACAAAACCTCAACTACCTGAACCGGCAAAACTACTCGTTCCCGCCCGACCACGGCGCACGGGTTGTCACCACAATCCTCAATGACCCTGCACTTCGGGCCGATTGGGAGGCCGAGCTTGAGGACACCCGCAACGGGATGCTCTCGTTGCGCAAACAGCTTGCCGACGAGCTGCGGCGCCTGACCAACTCGGACCGGTTTGATTTTCTCGCGCACCACCGCGGCATGTTCAGCCAACTTGGCACCACACCCGAAATGGTTGAAAAACTGCGCGCCGATCACGGCATCTATATGGTCAGCGACAGCCGCATGAACATCGCGGGGCTCAATACAGATACCGTGCCAATCCTCGCGCGTGCCATCGTCGCCGCAGGTATCTAATCCCACAGGCGTCGCGGGACACTCTCCGCGACGCCAAAATGCTGCACTTGCAAAATGACCCTTGCGATACCTTGCGCAACAATCTAACCCTTGTGGCGATGATTTTGATACAAAGGTGCGTCACCCATGTCCTTCCGCCTGCAACCCACGCCCCCCGCCCGTCCAAACCGCTGCCAGCTTTTCGGCCCCGGCTCCAACACCAAACTCTTCGAAAAAATGGCGGCCAGCAACGCAGATGTGATCAACCTCGACTTAGAGGACAGCGTATCGCCATCCGACAAAGACAGCGCACGCGCCAATGTCATCAACGCTGTCAACACCATCGACTGGAACAGCAAAACCCTGTCGGTGCGGATCAATTCGCTCGACACCCCCTACTGGTATCGCGACGTCGTGGATTTGCTGGAACAGGCCGGCGACAGGCTCGACCAGATCATGATCCCCAAGGTAGGCTGCGCCGCTGACATCTACGCCGTCGACGCGCTTGTCACCGCAATCGAGACTGCCAAATCGCGCAGCAAAAAGATCAATTTCGAGGTCATCATCGAATCCGCCGCAGGGCTCGTGAACGTCAATGAGATCGCCGCCGCCTCGCCGCGCATGGTCGCCATGTCACTGGGTGCGGCTGACTTCGCCGCCTCCATGGGGATGCAAACCACCGGCATCGGCGGCACCCAAGACAATTACTACATGTTGCAGGGCGAAAATCGCCACTACTCGGACCCTTGGCACTGGGCACAAACCGCGATTGTCGCGGCCTGCCGCACTCACGGCATCCTGCCCGTTGATGGCCCCTTTGGCGACTTTTCAGATGATGAGGGTTACCGCGCCCAAGCCCGCCGCTCTGCCACCCTCGGCATGGTCGGCAAATGGGCGATCCACCCCAAACAAATCGGCTTGGCAAATGAGGTCTTCACCCCCTCCGACGCCACCGTCGCCGAGGCCCGCGAAATCCTCGCCGCCATGGCCACAGCCACCGCAAACGGCGAAGGGGCCACCGTCTACAAAGGCCGCCTTGTTGATATCGCCTCGATCAAACAAGCCGAAGTCATCGTTCAGCAATTTGAATTGATTGAAGGCACAAAATGAACCTCTGGTGGTCGGCTTACATCATTGACCCGCCTCATTTTATTTCTCTACGTTAATCATATTGAAACAAATTTGACTATCGGAAGGAAATTTAGGGGGCCTATATACTTAACTAGCCAAAGTTGATTCTTGAATCGTTAGCAACTTGGTGCTATGTATGCTTTGCAACCTTTGCTTGGTGAACTGGCCCTAGGGCCTCATCGTGATAGCCAAGATCGCCGACATGGCAGGTTGCACCTCAATAATACATAGTTTTCCCATGGCTCCAAAGATCATACTCGCGTGTAATCATATGCTTGATTATGTCATATGACTGTATGTCGCCTCTCTCCCACTTTCTCTGGATCGCCCATGCACAGTAGTCTGCGACTTGCAGGCATGGATCGCAATGCGAAGGCCTGAAATCCACAACCCAAGGAACGCCCTTGATAGTTTGGCTGGCGACATCATCTAATTCATTGCAGAATGTCAGGCGTTCTTTCTTTGTGCCTATTGATGCCGCAGTAACGAGCAGCTCGTCGCCGTTGTCGATTAATGGCGCGATTCCATGCTTCAATGTGTAGAACCAAGGGTATTTATAAAATCGTGATTTGCTTGTTGTGGTCTTGGGCTGGGCCTTTGCTTTTTCACAAATCGTCGCCTGAATTTTGATTTCATGCTTCGCTATCACGTCGAACACAGCATCGCGAACAACCTGCTTGTCTGTTGTCGCATGGAAATAGTCCCCGACTGGCTTACGTTGCCAAACCAATTCACGTCTCAATTTCACTAGGTCAGCGGCAACGCTTAGGTCTTCCATTACCACAGTGCAAATAATGAAGTATTTTGAAATGTTTTGGTTGCGATTGAAGGTAAGGCAGCCCGCTTCGTCTGAAAATAGGTATTTCTTAGCCAATCTTCTTAGCCCTCAATTAAAATGTCGTCGTATTCACCCGCCGCCAACAACTCTTCGTCGTATGCAACACCCATCGCTTCAATTTTCTTGCGTTTTTTGTAAAGTGCGAGTTCTGCCTTCGCATGCTTCTTAGCTGTTTCGGCGTTGAAATTCCGCCACCCCTCAAACACAGGGTAATCGTTGACCTCAAGCAGACGATCCAACTTGTCATGCAGAGTGGACATAGTCATTTTGTTTCCGCGCAACGCCGAAGCCTCCGCAAAAAGTAAGAATTGCTCCGACAACAAGTGAAGCCGATATAGTTCATCGTTTGAGAGGTAATTTTTGCCGACGATTACTTCTGATGCAATCGGATCTTTTCCTTTAAACGTTTGAACCCCCATATTATTTTCGTGATGGTCTGCACGATCCATGATCAACTTTGAACCAGTCGTTCCAGTAACTGCAAAATGGAACTTGTCTTGCAATAGGGCATAAAAGGTTTTCACTTGTTGTGACGACGGCTGATAGTCAGACGCGCTGATCTTAAAGCATTCACGAACTTTCGCGTATATTTGCTTTTCTTCCGAGCGTAAGGCACGAAGTTTTGCAGCAAGCTTGTTTAACTTTTCGGGCGACTCGCGGAGCGCACGGTCATTAAGGACGTAACCCTCTTCAATGTAGGCCTTTAATGTCTGTGTAGCCCATTGACGAAATCTGGTAGCTGCCTTGGAGTTGACACGATAACCCACTGAAATAACAGTATCGAGGCTGTAAGCCGTTACTGGCTTTGTTGATCCAGCAATATTGAATTTATTGATATTGCTCTCTGCCTTGAGTTCTCCGTCCTCAAAAATGTTTTTCAAGTGAGTAGAAACGTTCGGCTGTTTGGTGCCAAACAAATCGGCAATTTGAGCCTGTGTCGCCCATATCGTTTCAGTGCCAGCATCGAGACGAAAAGTTATAGGTTCAATGTTTCCGGGGTCTGTATATTCCACAAACTCGGCATTGTGGATTATTTCACCCTCGATAGGTTCATAGATTGGCGTTGCCTTGGGGGCTACAGCCGACAGGACATCCTCAAACGTCGCATCAATTGGCTCAATAATTTCGGGCTTTTTAACCATTGATCAAATCCTTGTAGGTCAGACGCTTATCAACCATGCGGTCAATCGTCATGTTTATGAAATTAAGTGTGCCCACTTTTGAAGTGTTATGGCGGAAGGAAAATTCGTTCACATAGCGGTGCAGGTGATCTTCGCTCATGTAGTGGTAAACGCCGATATAACCGCGCTTGAGCAGTGACCAGAAGCTTTCGATGCCGTTTGTGTGTGCCATGTCGCGAACGTACTCACCAGCGGAGTGACGAACTGTCTTGTGAGTGTAGCCCTTGGCAGCAAGGCCATTGTAGGCGCGGAATTCATCCGTAACGACCTCGCCACCATCTTGGGCGTTATCTTGCACGAAACCGACCAGAGTGGCCGCATCGGTGCGCTTAACAGGCTTGGCGCGAACTACGCCGTTCTCGTCACGCATACCAACGACTGCCACCTTGCCAACAGCGCCACGACCAGCGTGAAGTTTTTTGTCAGCGTGCTTGTTCTTTTCTTTGCCGCCAACGTAGGTTTCATCAACCTGCACTTGGCCGTCCATCTTGTCGTCATTGCCGCCCATCCATGTTTCGCGGATGCGCTGCGCAAGGAACCATGCTGTTTTCTGGGTGACACCCAATTCACGAGCCATCTGGGTGCTTGGGATGCCCTTACGGGCACTTGTGAGCATGTAGATCGCCAGCAACCACTTCAAAAGCGGCAAGCGGCTCTCGGAAAGAACGGTGCCAGTGCGAACGCTGAAATGCTTACGGCAGGATTTGCAGCGGTAGGCCATTGGCTTGTGATCTTTGCATTCGGATACATCAACGGAGCCACAGTGGCCGCATACAGGCGTATCATTCCAGCGGCGCGTTTCGAAAAACGAGCGGGCAGCTTCCTCATTTGGGAATTTCTGGAAGAACTCGAATGTGCTAAGTGTATCTGACATGGACCTAATCTCTCTTGTTGAGATTAAACTAGCCAAAAGACAAGGTGGCGTCAAGTCAATTTTGGCTAGTTAAGTATATAGGCCCCAAATTTAGATGCCGCGTATAGGTTATTGGAATGCTTACACAGCATATAGTGACAGTTATCTCGCAGATGAAATTACTGCAAATGGCTTTGAGGCCGTCAGCCTAAATGGCATCACAGCGGCAGAGCTTGCCAGTCTGGACGCGCTTTACCTTGTGAACGATAACGGTGGCTGGAATATGAGCGCCTCAGAAACTGCCGCGCTGGACGCAGCGGTGAATGGCGGCATGGGTCTTGTCGTTTTTGATCGAAGCGCAGAAGGTTCAGATGGCACAATCCCGGGGCTTGATGGGGCAACCATTGTTTCGCAATACGATGTCGATGTAAATGTCGCGGCCACGGCGCCCGCGACTTTCGTGACCGCGAATGGCACAATCAATGACGACACGCTCGATGGCGGCGATTGGTCCCATCACGGCTATGCAGATAGCGATACATTGCCAAATGGTGCCACTGTTTTGCTGACAACCGCAAATGCGAGCGAGGCGGTCGCTTTTTCCTACAACTTTGGCGAGGGCACCGTTTTTTACGCAACAGTGCCGATTGATTATTATTCTGGCATCAGTGACTTAGCGATTACGACGACCGAAGTTGCGACACTTGTGGGCAATGCTCTCAGCCACGTGCTCGAGCTTGGGCCGATTGAATTTGATCATGCAACGACAACCGAGTTGTTTGCGTCTCGGGGCGGTAAAGTTGCGTTTTTATCCGAGTTGGCGCTGGCCGCGTATCATCTCGATACCGAAGGCGATCACGAAATTGAAGGAGACTTTATCAACGACTTTAAACAGCCTGGGGAAGACGCCTATGCTGGCCTCCCTGATGGTTTGGAACTGCTGGATGCGGACGATCTCCCGGGACTTGCATTGCAACCCAGCGGACCCGCCGGGTTCTTCCAAGAAGGAATTGCGAACGGCATTTTTACAACCGCGAATTCCGCCGCGCTTGTTGCGCGCAGTGAAGATGCGATGTTTGTTGCATTTAGAGGAACAAATGATACGGACGCCGGCATCCTAGATGCCCCCGATGCCGGTCAATGGCTACCCGCTACGATGCCCCGCCATTTCGCCAATTTTGACTTACTTTTCGATGAAATTCGAACCTATCTTGTACAGAACCCCGAGATAAAGGTTCTATACTTTGCGGGCCATAGTTTAGGTGGCGCTATGGTTGAAGCCGTAATGCGTGACGCTGCATCAGAGTTCCCGACGGTCTCGGTCTCTGCCGTGACATTTGCATCACCTGGCTATCCAGGTGATGCTCAGGATAGACCAGAGTTCCAGCATGCTAACTACAAAATTGCGGGGGACTTTGTGCCTTGGTCCAATAATGTGCTCGACAATGACTCTTCGGGTGACATCACAAAGATCAAACATAATCTGAAAGATCAAACAGATGGAACGCGCCCAGATCCAGTCGATGGAGAAGTTCAAGAACTTCGCACCGTTGGTGGCACGGATCTACACTCGATGCGCCTTTACAATGATTTTATTACCTTCTTTGCCAGTCAGGGAGTTTTCAACACTTACCAAAACGACATCGACTACGACACCATCATCGCCCATGGCACTGCCGTCAATATTGATGCTCAGGAGTACAAAATCGGCACTGCCGACGATGACATTACAGGCGGTTTCCGTTGGGAGATCATTCTTGGCGGCGGTGGCAATGACACCATCAATGCGGGACGTGGCAATGACTTTGTCAAAGGCGGTGCCGACAACGATCTGATCCGAGGGGAGAACGGCCTAGATTATATCGAGGGCGGCTCTGGCAATGACACGATCAAAGGCGGCAAAAAAGCTGACGAGCTATATGGTGACGACGACGACGATGTCATTTACGGCGAAACTGGTGAAGACGAGATTTTCGGCGGTGCAGGCAACGACCTTATGTGGGGCGGCGATGAGAATGACATCGTCGGTGCGGGGATCAATGACGACACTGTTTACGGTGGAGATGGCAATGACGTCATCAAAGGTGATTGGGGCCAAGACACCCTTTACGGCGGCAAAGGTGAAGATAAGATCGACGCCAATCAGAAAGACGACCTGATTTACGGAGATGACGGTAATGATTTGCTGTACGCGGGTGTCGGCGAAGATACCGTTTATGGCGGCAACGACGAAGACTGGATTCGCGGAGGCGATCACGCTGATTATCTTTATGGCGGCAACCAAGACGATGCAATCTTTGGTGATGATGGTGCCGATACCATTAAGGGCGGTGACGGTGAGGATATTATTTTTGGCGGTGCCGGCAGAGATGTTATTTACGGCAACAAGAAATACGATGTGATGTCAGGCGGCGCCGATCAGGACACGTTTGCCTTTACTGATGTTAAGGAAACCAACTCTACCGGATGGAATCCAAACCCCGATCTGATCAAAGACTTTGGCTTTGGCGGTATTGACGATGTTATCGATTTGAGCGGCATCGATGCCAAGTGGGGCCGCGCCTACGCTGGCGATCAAAGTTTCCTCTACATTGGGCAGGGTCGCTTTAACGGTAAGAGCGGAGATTTGCGTATTGAAATCGACGGAAATCAAACAATCATTCAAGGTGATACGACTGGTAACGGCAAAGCAAACTTTGAGATTATCCTTTCGGGGCAGCACATTCTTAGTGCGGACGATTTTGTCCTCTGACACATCTCGTTGGGGCGGGCTTGCGTCTGCCCCCCATGCCACTTTATATCTGTAGGAACAGTTGTAAAAGGCGCCTCCCATGATCCAATATCTTGAGTTCGAAAAACCACTGGCCGAAATCGAAGGCAAAGCCGAAGAGCTGCGCGCAATGGCCCGTGACAACGAAGAGATGGATGTCGAAAAAGAGGCGGCAGCGCTGGACAAAAAAGCCGCCGATCTTCTGACCTCACTGTATAAATCACTGACCCCTTGGCGCAAATGCCAAGTGGCGCGCCACCCCGACCGCCCGCATTGCAAGGATTATATCGAGGCGCTTTTTACCGAATACACGCCGCTTGCAGGCGACCGCAACTTTGCCGATGATCACGCGGTCATGGGCGGGATTGCACGGCTCGACGGTCGGCCCGTCATGGTGATCGGCCATGAAAAAGGCAACGACACCAAATCGCGGATCGAGCGCAACTTCGGCATGGCCCGCCCCGAAGGATATCGCAAGGCGATCCGCCTGATGGATCTCGCCAACCGCTTCGGCCTGCCTGTGATCACCCTTGTCGACACGCCGGGCGCCTATCCCGGTAAAGGCGCCGAAGAACGCGGTCAATCAGAAGCCATCGCGCGCTCGACTGAAAAATGCCTCGACCTTAGCGTGCCACTGATCTCGGTTGTGATCGGCGAAGGCGGCTCTGGCGGGGCTGTGGCATTTGCAACCGCCAACCGCGTGGTCATGCTGGAACACTCGATCTACTCGGTCATCAGCCCCGAAGGCTGCGCATCAATCTTGTGGAAAGACGGCGGCAAAATGCGCGAAGCCGCCGAAGCCCTGCGCCTGACCGCCCAAAACCTAGCCGAACTCGGCGTCTGTGACGAAATCATCCCCGAACCCCGCGGCGGCGCACACCGCGACAAAGCGGCCGCCATCACATCGGTCGGTGCGGCAATCACCAAACTGCTTGTCGAAATGGACGGCAAAAAACCCGACGCAATCCGCAAAGCACGGCGCAGCAAATACCTCGCACTGGGATCAAAAGGACTGGCTGCCTAAAGCGGCGACCACATCGTCTCTTTGGCGCGCGCGCCCCATGTCGCATCATAGGTCGCGCCATCAAACCCGGCTTCCGCTTCGGTCAAAATCTCGCCCAAACTGGGCAGACCCGTACTCTCATCGGTGCCATCCCATGTTTGTGCCCGCATCAACGCCCGCGCGCATTGAATATAAACCTGCGCCACACGGACCACGATCACCGACCGCGGCTTGCGGCCCCTATCATCAAACCCAGCGATCACACTCGCGTCAATCGTGACCTCGGCCGTGCCATTCACACGGATCACATTATTTGACCCACGCACAATAAACATCAGGCTCACACGCCCGTCAGCCACTATATTGCGCAAACAATCCATGCGGTTATTCCCGCGCCAATCGGGCATCAATAGCGTCTTGGGATCGGCAAATTGCACCACCGGACCATCATCGCCACGCGGACTACCATTCGTGCCATCGGGGCCAACCGTGCTCAAAATACACAAACGCGATGCCGCAATCCACTTGGCATAAAGCGGGGTGACATGATCCGCGACCTTCGTCAGCGATGGCTTTGCGGGCACACCATAAAGCGCCTCCAATTGCGCAATATCGGTAACCTTACCCATCAAACCCCGCCTCGGCGGCCAAAGCATCAGAGCGCGCCTCGACATCGGCCTCCAGCTTTTTCATAAAATCGGCCACCGGCATCCCCGGCGCGATCGCTGGCAGAAATTCGACAACCGCCACACCCGGCTTGCGGTAAAATCCGCGCTTGGGCCAAAACACGCCCGCATTTGTGGCCACCGGCACACAAGGCTGCCCCATATCGCGATACAGCGCACCGGTGCCAATCTTGTAGGGTGCCTTCACGCCGGGTGCGATGCGGGTGCCTTGCGAATAAATGATCAACTGGCCGGGCAGGGCCTTGCCCGATTTCACATCCGCCAACATGGCCTTGATCGCCGCACCGCGCTTGCCGCGTTTCACGGGAATACAGCCAATGCGCAAACCAAATTGCCCCAAAACCGGCGCATACTTCAAAATATCCTTCATGATAAATTTGCCACGCGGCACAGCATTATAGATCATCAGCACATCCAGAAATGACTGGTGCTTGGCGGCGATCATCACCTCGCCGGTGGGTGGCGTGCCGCGCACTTCAAATCGCAAGCCGATCATCCATTTGGCAGTCCACTCGACCCAGCGGCAATAGGCGTGACAGCCCGCAATCGCGCCATGCGGCGACATAATCGCCCATGGGGCCCAAAGAACACCAACCACAAACATCGCCAGATAAATCTGCAAGTTGAAAACAACAGATCGCAGCAGTTGGATGGCATAACTCATGACTGCTCCTTCAAGGTTTTCAACGCAGCGGCCCGGGTCGCGAAAAACGCAACTGTCGCGGCCAGTGGCGGGATGATCAGCGGCCAGAACCAATGCGCGCCCTGAAACCCGAGCCCTGTCAAAAACCCGCCCGCCACATCCGCCGATGGCAACAAGAGCACCGCCAGAACACCGCCCCCCGTGCCAAGCGCCGCGCCCCAGAATGCGCGCAGGGTAAAGCGGCGCACAAATGCACGTGCGATGTAGATATCTCTCGCGCCCACTAGGCGCATCACACGGATCACTTGGGCATTGGCAGCAAGTGCCGCTTGCGCCGCCAAGGTAATCATCGCGGCGGTCGAGGCGGCGATCAAAATCAACGCGAGCCAACCCAGACTGCGCAACCTGTTGGCCGCCGCCACCAGCGGTTCGCGCCAACGGGTATGGTCGTCCAACACTGCACCGGGCACTTCGGCCTGCAACCTTGCGCGCAGGCCTGTGGCGTCATATCCATCACCTTCTTCAATGATTTCAATCAATTGCGGAATTGGCAAATCCTCGATCGGCAGATCGGAACCAAACCACGGCTCTAACAACTTGCGCTGCTCGTCGGCGGTCAACGGGCGGGCCTGCGCCACACCGGGCGTGGTCTGCAACACCTCGACGGCGGCCAATAACTGCGCGTCAGCCTGATCCGCAGGGGCCGAAATCCGCAACGTCGATGTACGGGCCAACTCGGCGGACCAGCGGTCTGCCAAGCGCCCTGTGGCCAATGACAACGCCAATGCAAAGACCGCCAGAAACGCCATCGCACCGGCGGTAAACAGGGTCAACTTTGCGGTAAATCCGGTGGGTGGCACCGCGCGTTCGGCTTGCGGATCACCGGCAACCAAACCAAACAGGCGGGTAATATCAGACTTCATAGCTCGACCCCCGCCTGCATCAACCGGCGGTCTTTCAGGCGCAGCACACGGGTCGTGACCTGTGATTTGGCGGCGCGGATAATGTTCATATCATGGGTCGCAATCAGCACCGTCTTGCCCATCCGGTTCAACTCGACGAGCAAGGTCAAAAGGCGCTGCGACATCTCCCAATCGATATTGCCCGTCGGCTCATCGGCAATAATTACATCCGGTGACATGATCACCGCGCGGGCCAAAGCGGCGCGTTGACGCTCGCCACCCGATAATTGCGGCGGCAATTGCGCGGCCTGTTTCGTCAACCCGACCCAGCCCAACAATTCCGATAAATTCCCCACAGCCTCTGCATCACGGCCCGACACGGTCAACGGCAGCGCAATGTTATCGGTCAACGGCAAATGATCCAGAAACTGGCAATCCTGATGCACAACGCCGATCCGGCGGCGCGTCAAGGCCACCGCGTCACGGTCCATTGTGGCGGCATCCTCGCCAAACAGACGGACCTGACCGCCCGTGGCCTGCAACTCGCCATAACATAATTTCAGCAGCGTCGTCTTGCCCGCACCCGACGGGCCGGTCAGAAAATGGAACGATCCCGCCGCAAGATTAAGCGAGACCTGACTGAACAGTTCCGCCCCACCATAGCTATAGGCCACATTATCGAGGTCAATCACGGCATCATCCTTTAGGCTGTCGCGCCTGTTCTGCCCAAATTTGCAACAGTTATCAATGTTATGACAGGGGAAACAGTCGCATTTCATTGGCCTTTCTTTGGCCAATGGGTAAATAATAGTTAACCAAGCTGCGCAAAGATGCGGCAAACGGGCGAAAAGGAACTTGTTATGCGACTGATCTGTCCAAACTGCGGGGCACAATACGAGGTGGCAGATGATGTCATTCCTCAAGAGGGTCGTGATGTGCAGTGCTCGAACTGCGCACACACATGGTTTGAAAACCGCGGCGCCTCCGACATCGAAGACGATTTCTCCGAAGACGTCGCAGCCCCCTCGGCGCGCACCGATGACGTTGAACAATGGGGGGCGGAAGATTACGCACCAAAACCCGCCGCCAAAGCCACCCCCAAACCCGCGCCGCAACGCCAGGAACTGGACCCCGCGATTACTGACATCCTGCGCGAAGAGGCCGCCCGCGAAGCCACCGCCAGACGCGCGGAAGCCGACGCCATGGAAAGCCAACCGGACCTTGGTCTCGACAGCGCAGAGGCCGCCCCCGATCAACGCACCGTTGAGGCCCAAGACCGCATGGCCCAGCGCAAGGGCGAGCCACAGCCCGCATCTGCCGCCCCCAGCCGCGCGGCTATTGCTGCGGCCTCGCGTGGTGACCTGCTGCCCGATATCGAAGAAATCAACTCCAGCCTGCGCCCCGAGTCCGAGCGCGGCACCGAATACCTCGACCCCTATGCTGTGCCCGAAACCCGCAAACGCGGCTCTCGAACCGGATTTTTCGGGGTTTTGTTGATCCTTGGGATCATGACCGCGGTCTATAGCTTCGCGCCAAAAATCAGCGCCCTGGCACCCGCCGCAGGCGGCCCCCTGACCCGCTATGTCGAAACCGTTGACACAGGCAGGCTCTGGCTTGACGCGCAATTGCGGCGGGCCGTGGACGCGATGACCACAGAAGCGGTCGAGAGCCCCCCCGCGCCCGACAGCACTCCGTCAGTCAGCAGCGAAGCCCCCGAAATGGCGCCCGTCGAGCAATAGCGGCCTGATCGCCTAGAACTGGTCCAGCAAGCGGCGCAAGTAATCGCGCTCGGCCTCGGGGCGGGCCTGTTCTGCGGACCGGCGGCGGATTTCGCCCAGCAATTCTTCCGCGCGGCGGTAGACATCGCCGCCCTGCAACAGGCTGTCGTCGGTGCCAAACTGGCCGGTATTGCCCGGCTCACGGCCCAGCGGATCACGGCGGGTCGGCTGTGCGCGGCCCACGTCCTCACCGCGTTGCGTGCCCTGACCGGGCTCGATATTTTCGTTCTGCGCCAGCGCCTCGCTCAAGGCGCGCATCCCGCCGCGCAACGCGTCCATCGCCTCGGCCTGCTGGTCAATCGCCTCGGCAAAATCACCCTCGCGCAATGCCTGTTCGGCCCCGTCCATCGCGCCCTCGGCACGGTCCAGCGCGTCACGGGCAACATCACCAGCCTCGCCACCCAAATTCGGCAAAGCGTCTTGCTGGCGCTGTAACTCGTCGCGCAACGCCTGCTGACGCTCAGCCAAAGACGCCTCTCCGCCGGCACCGCCCTCGCCCTGCTGGCCCTCGGTGGCATCCTCGCCCACGCCTTGGCCTTGGCCCTGCTCACCATCTTGCCCGGGGTCCTGCCCGCCTTGGCCTTGCTGACCTCTGCTCTGGCCTTGCTGGCTTTGCCTGTTGGCGCGGTCCTGCAATTCGCGGAACGCATCATCGGACAATTGCTCCTGATCCTGCAATGTCTCGGCTAAATCCTGCATCGATTGCTGACCGGGCGTGCGCGGACCGCCCTCGCCATTCTCGCCTTGGGTGACGCGAAGATTCTCCATCATCTGGTTGAGCTGCTCCATCAATGCAGCAGCCTCCGCCATGCGGCCCTCTTCCATCAGCTCTTGAATACGGTCCATCAGGGCCTGCAATTCGTCCTGCGTGATCTGCGGATTATCCGCGCCATTATCGGCCTGATCGGTGCCATCCGACGGCTCCATCTGATCGGCCAACATCTGCATGTAGTCATTGGTGGCATCGCGCAGCTCTTGCATCAATTCGGCAATCTCGGCGTCCGTGGCCCCATTGCGCATCGCCTCGGCAAGCCGCTCTTGGGCACGGCGCAACCGCTCTCTGGCATCGGCCAATGTGCCGTCTTCCAACTGGATCGCCAAATCCCACAGCGCTTGCACAATCTCGGCTTGGGCCGGCTCGCCAAGACCACCTGCGGCATCAAAACGCTCCAACCTGCGAATAATTGCACGCATCCGCAAATAAGTCGTCTCGTTGGAAAACAGCCCCTCGGGGCGATAGGAAATCGCGCGCATGATCTGCGCCACTCTGGGCGCATTGGCCCGCGCCCACATCAAATCGCGTCGCTGCTCGATGATCGCCTTGGCAAAGGGTTGGAAAAACCTGCGGCCGGGCAAGATAATCGGCTCTGGCGGGCTTTCGCCCACTTGTCCCGCCGCATCTACCACCTGCATCGACAGGGTCACAGGCAAGTTTGCCAGCGGATGCAGCGACAGGTTCTCGACCAGAAACGCATCAAAATCCGCGCGATCCCCATTAAACGGCATCGGCAAATCCAGCACCAGCGGCGCAACCCCGTCAGGGTCAATCTCCAGACCATAGCGCCGGTCCACGGCCGCCAGATCCAGCGCAATCGTCGCCGTGCCACTTTCGATCCCGTAATCATCAAAGCCCAAAAACGGTTGCGACATCTCGCCCATCGCATCGGCCTCGACAGGGCCGGTCAATTCCACCAGCGGCGGCGCATCGGCAACCACCTGCACGTCCCACACCGCACCATTGTCGCCCGCGATGGCAAGTGTGCCCGTGGTCTGCGCCGTAAATATCTGCTGGTTTTGCGATGCGGCACCCAAATCCTCTATGCGCCCCGAAATCGTCTCGGCCACTGTCAAGGCCCCGACTTCGCCATATAGCCGCAGCGTCACTTTGCTGCCCACGGGGATCAACAGCAAACCTTGCGGAATATCGTTCAAATACAACGCGGGTTTGCCAGTATAACTCGGCGGTGTGATCCAGCCTTCCCACACCGGACCTGTCGCCAGCACCTGACCGCCACCCGATATCTGGTCGCCGACACTGCCAATCCGCCAGACCGAGCCAAACATCAACGCGGCCACAAAGAACAACAACGCAATAAACCGCAACCCGTACGGATCACGATCCGAAATGCGCAAATTCGGCTCGACCGCTCTGGCGGCATGACTGCGCGTTTGCATCCGGGCCAAATGGGCGCGCCACACCGCCTCCGACGCAGGGTCGCCGCGGCCAATCGCTTGGGCGTCGGCCATCGCGGCAATTGGCCTGCCGGGGATGGCTGCATCAACGCGGGAAATCGCACTGACCCGACTGGGCATACGAAACCGGCGCAAGCCAAACACCGCCGCGGCAATCAAACCCGTCGTCGCAACAACCACCAAGATCCAGAACGCTTCAAGCGGCAAAACGTCCTGCCAGCCAAACATCAACGGCGCCAGAATGAGAAACACTACCGACAACAGCGGCCAGAACGCGCGCACAGCAGTTTCGGCAACCATCCCGACACGGGTGGCAAATACCGGCCATTTCAAATGGCCCTGCGGATCAGTCGGGGTCGCCAGTCTGCTTCTCCCAATAAGTTGGCTATATTATAGCCACGTTGGTATCGTATCGCGCGCGATCATCTCTTCATAGGTAGGGCGTGCGCGGATAACTGCAAATTGATCGCCGTGCACCAACACTTCGGGGATCATCGGGCGTGAATTATACTCCGAACTCATCACCGCGCCATATGCCCCCGCCGACCGGAACGCGACCAGATCACCGGCTGCCATTTGCGGCATCTCGCGGCCCTTGGCAAAGGTATCTCCGCTTTCGCACACAGGGCCGACAACGTCATATTTTGCAGGGACATGCGCCACCGCAGGTGCGACCACGGGCACAATATCATGGTGCGCTTCATACATCGCAGGGCGGATCAAATCGTTCATCGCACCATCAATGATCAAAAACTCGCGGTCCTCGCCCTGTTTGACGTAAATCACCTTTGAAACCATCAAGCCCGCATTGCCCGAAATCAAACGCCCCGGCTCAATCTCGATCTCGCAGTCCAGATGCCCCAGCGTGCGCTTGATCATCGCACCATATTCCATCGGCACCGGCGGGGCGGCATTATCGCGCGCGTAAGGTATGCCCAAACCGCCGCCCAAATCCAACCGCGCAATGTTATGCCCGTCCGCGCGCAGCACCTCCACCAGATCCGCGACCTTGAGATACGCCGCTTCAAACGGCGCCAAATCCGTCAGTTGCGACCCGATATGCACATCGATACCAATCACTTCCAATCCCGGCAATTCAGCGGCCATCTTATAGACAGCGCGTGCGCGGCTAATGGGAATTCCGAACTTGTTTTCGGACTTGCCGGTCGCGATCTTGGCATGGGTCTTGGCATCCACATCGGGGTTCACGCGAATGGTGATCGGGGCCACAACCCCCATCTGCACCGCCACCTCCGACAGCACCACCATCTCGGGCTCGCTCTCGACGTTAAACTGGCGAATACCGCCCTCCAGCGCCATGCGCATTTCATCCGCCGTCTTGCCCACGCCCGAAAACACGATCTTGTCACCGGGCACACCGGCTGCGCGGGCGCGCAAATATTCGCCGCCCGACACCACATCCATGCCCGCACCAACATCCGCCAACACCCGCAGAACCGCCTGATTTGACAGCGATTTCATCGCAAAGCACACCAGATGCGGCACACCGTCCAGTGCCTCGTCAAACAGCTTGAAATGCCGCTCCAACGTCGCCGTGGAATAAACATAAAACGGCGTGCCAACAGCGGCGGCAATCTGCGCCACAGACACATCTTCGGCACATAGCTGGCCGTCACGATACAGAAAATGATCCACGCCGCATCCTTTAAGACTAAATCCACTTGCGACATATCAGATTGCGCGCAAAGCCCAACCCTTCAAACGCGCATTCAGGTCACGGGACGCGACCGCAAAAATAGATACAGCGGCAAACCAAAACTCACCCCGACCCCAAACGTCGCGGGGATCGCGATCAGCGCGATCCAGTTGCGGCGCACCGAGACCTCGGAGACAATAAAAACCGTCAAAGCAATCGCCGCAATCGTCAGGTCCCACACCAGACCCGAGGTGGCCGCATTCGCGTGCCATGCATCGACCATTGCCATCAAATCCCAGCCCTCGGCCTGAAACCACGCAATAAAATAAGACATCGGATGGATCGCACCCCAAACCGCCAGCGCCAGATAGACGTAGCGGATCATAGGGCCGCGCTCACGCTCACCGGCCCCTGACCTGCCGTCACCGCCGCACCGCCCGCGCCCACACCAATGCCCACTGGCGACCCCTTCGCGCCCAGCGAAATCTTTGGACTGATCCCGCCCAACCCAATGCCAAACCCAAGTTTCGCCGTCGGTCGCAGCGGCTCACCTTCCGCGCCACAGCCCGCCAAAAACCCGATCAACCCGATTGCAAACAGTTTTCTCATCCCAGAGCCTCTTTCCATTCCGCCACGCGCAACCGCACTTGGGCGGGCGCTGTGCCACCAAAACTGACGCGCGACGCCACAGAATTCTGCACACCCAACACGCCAAACACGTCCTTGGTAATCGCTTCATGCACCGATTGCATCTCCGCTAGGGTCAAATCGGGTAAATCCGCCCCCTTGGCCTCGGCCATTGCCACCAATGTGCCCGTCACATGATGCGCATCACGGAACGGCAGGCCCAGTTCGCGCACCAGCCAATCAGCCAAATCCGTCGCGGTCGAAAACCCTGTCGCGGCCGCGGCCTCCAAACTCGGCACATTGGCCTGCATATCGCCCACCATCCCCGCCATCGCAGCCAGCGCCAGCATCAGGTTATCGGCGGCATCAAAGGTCTGTTCCTTGTCTTCCTGCATGTCCTTGGAATAGGTCAGCGGCAGCCCCTTCATCACCGTCATCAACGCAACATTGGCGCCGAAAATCCGGCCTATCTTGGCGCGAATCAACTCGGCAGCATCAGGGTTGCGCTTTTGCGGCATGATGCTCGATCCGGTCGACCACTTGTCCGACATCTTCACAAACCGGAACTGGGCCGACGACCAAATCACCAACTCTTCCGCCAAACGGCTCAAATGCATCGCGCAAATGCTGGCACTGGCCAAAAACTCCAGCGCAAAATCACGATCCGCCACCGCATCCAAGCTATTGGCCATCGGGCGATCAAAGCCCAACGCCTTGGCCGTCATATGCCGGTCAATCGGAAACGAGGTGCCCGCCAGCGCCGCAGCGCCAAGCGGCGAAGTATTCATCCGCACACGGGCGTCTGCAAACCTTGACCGGTCGCGCGCAAACATCTCGACATAGGCCATCATGTGGTGGCCCCATGTGACAGGCTGGGCGACCTGCAAATGGGTAAATCCGGGCATCACCCAATCCGCCCCCGCCTCAGCTTGACCCAACAAGGCCTTCATCAACGCCGCAAGCGCACCATCCACCGCATCACATTGCTCGCGCACCCATAGCCGGAAATCGACGGCCACCTGATCATTGCGCGACCTTGCCGTGTGCAAACGCCCCGCAGGCTCACCGATCAAATCCTTCAGACGCGCCTCCACATTCATGTGAATATCTTCTAATGCGGCGGAAAACGGAAAGTCCCCCGCTTCAATCTCTGACAATACCGTGAGCAGGCCTTCCCCAATCGCATCCGCATCTTTATCGTTGATGATACCACAGGCGGCCAACATGGCGGCATGTGCGCGAGACCCTGCAATATCTTGGGCGGCCATGCGACGGTCAAAGCCGATGGATGCGTTAATCGCTTCCATGATGGCATCAGGTCCGGCGGCAAAACGGCCACCCCACATTGTATTGGCGGTCTTGGTCATGGTGAAAAGGTGCTTTCATGCGCAAGTT
>Ga0316208_1001898_pt1 | contig 18285 bp, 15 predicted proteins | sample 3monopyrite_MG_FD_204944 | JGI IMG/M metagenome (GOLD analysis project Ga0316208, IMG submission 204944) | Microbial mat bacterial communities from mineral coupon in-situ incubated in ocean water Damariscotta River, Maine, United States -... | ecosystem: Environmental > Aquatic > Marine >...
GACAACTTTGCCAAGAACGCCGTCACGGGGCTCGATAGTAATTGGGTAATGATCGATAGCGAGGCCCCGGCCCGTGTCGAAATTCCCAACTTGGGAGACATGGTGGCGGCCGCGGCCGTGGGTAATTTCTCTACACCCACGTTTCCCGCTGAGTGGCTCGCCGAGTTTACCGCGAAAGAGCTCGCTGATGCCGAGGGCAACATCTCGGGGTACTTTGCCGACGGAAAGTGGTGTCCGCGGGAGACTCCCCTCGAGTACTGCCGCCGAATGAAATACAACGACGAACTGCGTTCGTCACGAGGATAAGTGCTGTTTGTTTTTGGGCCGCGCCCCTTTTGAAACCCCGCGTGGTTGGCTAAACATGGGCCGCGCCCCTTTTGAAACCCCGCGTGGTTGGCTAAACATGGGCCGCGCCCTGTCAAAACAAAAACGCGCGGTTGGCCGTAACTATTCGCGGCGCTCACTTTGTTCCGATGGCCACAAAGGCCCGCAGCCCCTCGGAGTGAATCGCCGCGCGGATCTTCTCGAGACGGTCGGTTAGCTCATTGAGCTGCACCCCGGTGTCCCCGTTCAGGTACTCGCGCCACAGCACAAAGCTACCCGATCCGGCCGAGAGTTCGCGGTCAAAGGCGCAGCGCCACTCGACCCAGGTACCGGCCCAGTACCACGTGTTGGGCGGAGGCGGCCCGGCCGTTGGTGTGTAGTGGCCCTCGAACGCCCGAATGTCAGCAGCAGCGTCGCGACCTTCACGAATGTTTTCGACGGCCTCTGCGAGGCTGTGGCTGTTGCAGTGTCCGAGGCGGAAGTAGAAGTTGTGGGTGGTCTGAACGCGCACGCCGTCTTCGCGCGTTGTGTGCGTGTTCACCGAAGACACCGACATGTCGGGCGTGGCCTCCCGAACACTCACCATTTTGCCCTGTGTGTAGTACCCGGGACGGACCCCGGCGTTGACCAACGCGACGTTCACCGCGAACTCGAGATGGTACTCCATCGGCTGGATCGCCTTGTGGGTGGACTGGTGCACGTGGAGGAGCCTGGGAATAGTGCCGTAAATGTCCTCCATGATGTTCGGGCTGGTGTTTATGTCGCGGAGGCTTCAAAAATGACACAACGTGCTGGCTGCGCCTCCGGTGAGTCTTGCGAGGGCCAAGGGGGTGTAACCCCTTAAATATGGCTTTTTTCGCAGCGGCTCCAAAAATGGCACAACATGCTGTCGCTCAAACAGAAATACCGTTCTGCGTGAGGAGCTCGCGGTAGGCCTCAGTGAGCTCGCGCTGCTCCTTCAGCGCGGCTTCCAAATCCGCGATGCGGGCGTTAGCAGCCGTTGCGATTCGGGTGCGCGACCCGACGGTCTCCACCAGATCCTGTTGGAGCTTTTGGGTCTGGGCGAAGGTCGACACCCGGCTGTTGCGCAGACTGCGGGCGCGGGCGTGGAGCGGCTCGAGCTTCTCCTGAAAGATGCGGTTCAGTATCGTCACCGAGGTCTCCAGATCGGCCGCAAACGCGGCGAGCTCCTTGTCTTCCTGTGTCTGGCGGGTGTTGATCTGGCTGGCCGACGCCGTGAGGGCGGTGAGCGCGACATCGGCCGGCCCACCGCGGGAGCGCATGTCCTGCGCGCGCTTGAGCCGCGAGCGGGCTTGCTGGCGGTGCTCTTCGAGAGCGGGGTCTTCGGTCTCCAGGGCCTGAATCATCTCTTCGCTAAACTGGGGGACGCCGATCTCTTCGAGTTGGGGCGGCTCATTGGGCCCACCCGGGGTGGAAAATGCGCCCTCGCTCATGTCGCGCGATACAAAAACGTGGATCATCTCTAATCCGTGGCTAGACCGAGCGGATGTCAAACGTGACCCCCACATCTACAAGCCCCCCGGACCGGTTTTCGATTTCCAGGGCTCCGCTGGCCCGCACGCTGAAGGTGATCTCTCCATCGGTCCCGGTGGTGCCGGTTAGGGCCGTGTCAAAAGCGGCGAGAGCCATCCCGACCCCCCCATAGCTGCGAACCGCATAGGTCCCGCCAAGGGCGGCGATCCGCCGGAACGACACGATGATGGTGTTCCCGGGAAGCGCGCCAGCGGTGTCCGTGACCGCCCCCCGAAAGCTGCCTCCGGCGTCGAGCGCGCCGCTGAGCGACTGGACGCCGTCGTCCGCGATGCTTTTGTACGTCACCGAGGTGGTGCCCTGGGTCCACCCGCTCATGACGGCTATACTCCGCGCGGCTCGGGGTCGCCTTATTTAAGGGGGTCGCCCCCCGCAAGACTTGTGCGCGGCCCCCCGCAAGACTTGTGCGCGTTCAGCGACGATAGCATCAAAATACACTATGTGCGCACCAACGGCGTCACACGCTCACAGCTGGGGCTGGGGGATCGCGATGATGGTGACAAAGAAGTCCCGGGGGACCGCCCCCACGTTCTTCACCCCCAGCGTGACCCCGTCGTCGTACTGGCGAAGCTCCACCTCGTTGTCGCCGGCGATCTTGCGAAAGGTGCCGGTCGTGTAGGAAAACTCAATGTTCCCAATCGAGGGGGTCTGGGTGCTGCTGCTGCTCTCCATCTGGACCGCAAGGTCGAAGGTGCCACCCGCCCCGATAAGCGCGGCCCAGTTCGCCGGGGTGAGGCCGCGAAGCCCCCCGATGTCGTTGGAGGCTGCCCCCCACGCGGCCGAAGTCAGCGCCCCGGCGGCCCAGGCCGCGCCGTCCCAGTACTGCCAGGTGGCCCGGGCGTCGACGCTGACAAGAAAGCGAACGCTCGTCGTGCCCGGGGATTCCGCGACGACCGCGTCAAAAGCGACGCCGGCCTCCCAGTTGCTCGAGTTTAGGCTCGTCGCCGTCGTCGCGTACAGGGGTCCGGTTGGATAACCCGTGCCATCGGCCCGCTGGATGCGAATTTCGCGGATGACCACGTAGGTCGCGTTGTTGGGGTTGCTGAAGAGCAGCCGAAAGCGGCTGCTTGTCGCGGCCGCCGCGAGCGTCACCAGCTGGGTCCCGGCCCCGTACACGCCGGTGAAGGACTCCTCCGTATTCCAGGTGGTACCATCGGTCGAAGTCTGGAGCGCGAAATCCGCGACATAGCTCGTGTTGTACCACACGAGCTCCACCGACAGCACGGTCTCAACCGCGGCCGTGGTGATTCCCCACCACGCGCCGGTCGGCGACTCGCTCGACGAGTTGTACCAGTACGTGTTGGTGTTTCCGTCCGCGCCGGCCCCAGGGCTCGTCTGCGACGAACTCGCCGCCGTGGTGGTGCCCGCGTCCAGGGACAGGTTGTAGGTACCCGCCGCCACCGTCGTGGGCTTCAGGTGGATTCGGCCGCTCTCGGCCTCAATGTTCGCGGTCTCCGGGGCGATGTCCGCTGGGGTGATGTCGTCCAGGGACCTGTCGGTTCGGTTCTCCGTGGCATAGTACGCGGCCTGGATCAAAATGGTCCGACCCGGGATGTTGTGGGACGTTGTGTACTCTGTGTCGGGCTGAACGTCGCCAGTCTGAAGGTACACCGCGCCGCGCATCCGGTGGGGGTGGATGGACGGAGTCGCCATGGCGCTGCTATACGAAAAAGGAGGGGCCGCTCTTTTTCGAAACACGGCCTCGGGCGTCCGCTCGCCCGCTTGGTACCCGGCGGGAAATCCAAATACGCGCAATTTAAAAAGCAGAGCGACTCACTCGTACTGGGTAAGGAGCTCCTTCAGGGCGGTGAGGAGCTCCTTGGGCCTCCTCTCCACTTTGCGCGCAAAGAGGAGCGCCCGCATCTCATCGGTCTTGCAGAAGGAGAGAGGAGTATTGCCGGCGCCGCTCTTCGCGTTCACGTCCGCGCCTGCAGCGATCAGTTTTTGGGCGAGTTCAAGGTGACCATAGTTGCACGCAGAATGGAGAGGAGTCCAGTCGGAGCCGCTCTTCGCGTTCACATCCGCGCCTGCAGCGAGCAGCGTTTGGACAACCTCGAGGGCACCATTGATGCACGCATAGTGGAGAGGAGTCCAGCCGGTGTTGGTCTTCGCGTGAACATCCGCGCCTGCAGCGATCAGTGTTTGGGCAGCCTCAAGGTTACCATTACTGCACGCAGAGTGGAGAGGAGTCATGTCGGTGTTGGACTTCGCGTGAACGTCCGCGCCTGCAGCGATCAGCGCTTGAGCGACCTCGAGGTGACCTTCTCTGCACGCAGTGTGGAGAGGAGTCGAGCCGGCGTTGTTCTTCGCGTTCACGTCGAGACCGAGCCGGACCAGAGCTTCGACCTCCGCACCAGCAGTGCAGCGATGAAGGGCGGAAACACCGCTGGAACCGGTGACAAGGGTCTTGGCGGCGGCGAGAATGGCAGACATGATGTATCACGGAGTATTGGTATTGTCGGGAAATACCCCTTCAAATGTGCGCAACCCAAAAAGTAGCGCGGTTCATTATTCTGGCGATCGGGCCGTCTTCTCGACCACCGTCTGGCAGCGTCGAGTTCCGCCTTTTTAACCCGGCGTCGGTGCGCTTAGCGGGCGCTCAGTAGGACAGGAAGTGGCCGGCCGAGAACGCGGCGACATACTGGACCCCCAGGCTCACCATCGCGACGTGGCCGGCGTAGGTGTCGTCGGCGTGGGTGGAGTCGCGCTCGATCGAGAGCAAGAGGTAGTCCCCGAGCCCGGTGGCCGGCCGGGAGTTCAGGGCGCTGACGTCGAGATACACGGGCGCTTCGACCCGAAACTCGTCCTTTGCGACCGGGGCGGCGCTGAGAACAACGGTCGACATCTCGTTGGCGCCGGTCGCGGGGGCGTCGGCGGCGGACCCAAAGACCGCCTCCCCGTCGGCCAGCCGGGACCACCGAAACATCCAGCGAACGTTACCGGTGTTGGCGCTCGTGGTGCTCCAGCCAAGCTGGAGCTTGATCGGGTTGCTCGTGTCGATGTCCGAGGGGATCGGCTCCAGGATCCCGATTCGGTCGACTTCGCCCTTGATGAAGTAGTTCAGCGACCGGCCGACCTCCAGGGACTTTCCGAGGTACAGGTCCTGGTTCGCCGGGGCGTTCACGCCGGGCGTGGAGTCCGAAAACTTCCACGGCAGCGCCCGAATTTCCCGAGCGCGGCCGAAGAACTGGGTGAAACCGTCGGCGCCCACAATAAAGCTGTGGGGGTGGATCTTGATTTGGTCGAAGCCCGGGGCGGCCGTGAGCCCCCCGGTCGCGCATACCCGCACCCAGAACAGCGCGTCGCTGCCGTTGACAGTTCGCGTGGCCCAGCCGGGCGTCCTTCCCAGCCGCACATGCTCGGAGGCCGTCCGCTCAAACAGCGCGGTGGAAAACGCCGTGTAGGGGGGCACCGAACCACAGGACATCGTTTTGACCGGGAGCCACGCCGACCCGTCCCAGTAGTCGGCGGACAGCAGCGCGGACTCCCCCGCCGCGACCGGCGTGCCCACGATCACAAAGAAGCCCCCAAACTCGCGGGGGGCGCCCACGTAGACGCAGTTTCCGGCGGCGGTGCCGGGGAACGCCAGGGAGGCCCCGCCAAAGTCGGTCGCCGCGGCGGTCACGTCGGTCCAGGTGCCAGAGTCACCGCTCGTGTTCGTGTACACGGCCATTTCGTGAATGAAGGGTCCCCCGCTTCCCATCGCGGACTCGGTCGGGTACTGGGGGGTGCCGACGGCGAGCTCGCCGGCGACCTGAAGCCCGGTGTCGCCGGCGGTCGTGCCAAAGGTCACCGCGGAGATGGGGAGCGCGTTGGGGTTCAGCACGAGCGGCCACTGGATCCGGCAGAAACTGAAGGTGATCGCGGCCGCGGCGGTCGCCCGAACGTCCACGTCCGCGACGGTCGAGCCCACGACCGTCACCTCGGTGCAGTCCATGGTCGTTGCCGCGTTCGAGCCGTCGAGCACAAACGTCGAGCCGCAGTTGTTGGCGACGATCACGGTTCCCACCGCGACGGCCCCCGCGTCGCCAACCAGCCCGTCGGTGCAGTAGTTGAGCACACAGCCGCGGGCCCGCATCTGGCTTCCCGCTCCGGTGCCGATCATACCGGTCGTCACCTTGTGGAGGGGATTCCCGGCGACGAACACGTTTATCGCCCGAACCTGGGCCCCGTTTTCGGCGCGGATGCCGGTCACGATCGGCGCGGTCCCGGTCGAGGCGATGCGGGCCTCCACCAGGAGGAGAATTCCCCCGGAGGCGCCGGTCCCCACCGCTCCAGTTTCGCAGTTCGTGATCAGCAGGTCCTTCGCCGGCGAGAGGAGGGGCCCGGTCGTGCAGTCCTTGTAGACCGCGACGCCGCCGGCGCCGGAGGCTCCGGTGATGTGGATGTTTTCGACAGCGGCGCCATTTCCGAGCTCAAAGACGTGGGCCGCCGGATTGGTCGGCACGACGGTCACCGACAGGTTCGAGGCCCCGCTCACGGTGCACTTGTCTGGCACAACGAGGGGGCACGTTTCGACATAGGGGGTGCCCGGAAGCACGTGCACGACGGTCGCGAGGGGGGCGAGGGCGGCCGCGGCGGCGAGCCCGGACGCGATCGTGCTGTGGCCATCAGCGCTGCCGGGGTTGTTGCTCACGACAATGAGCTGGGGGGTGACCTCCACTCCCCCCGGGGAGCAGATCCCGTTCGCGGCGTAAAGCTTTTCGGCGCTGAAGCCCGCGGACGCCATCGCTATACGCGGGCCCAAAGGCCGCTCAATACTGGCGTAAATCTAGCTTCATTGAAGCGGCGGCCCAAGTATAGCGATGGCGAGCCCGTATCCGCTGATCACGGGGGCGCCCCCCGGCCTGATTTCCACTGGAAATGCGTCCACGACCCCCCTTGCCGCGGCCGCCACCTACACCGGCGCGGCCGAAGACACGACCGCCTACTCCGCGATCATCGTGACGGTGTACGCAGAGCCGGCGTCCGCGGACGGCACCCTGTTTCTGGAGTTCAGCCCCGACGGCGCGGTCTGGCGCCGGATCAAAACGATCGCGATCGCGGACCCGACGATCGCGGAGCCCCAGCCCCTCTTGCCCCTCGCCCAGGAGTTCTTTCGGGTGCGCTACACCAACGGCGCGACCCCCCAGACGATCTTCGAGCTCGACGTGAAGTACCACGCCTTTGCGAACCCCGAGCTGGTCTCGCAGATCGAGCAGACGCTGTCGTCGGTGACCCCGGTCCGCAACGTCCGCGCGGTCATCGCCGGCAAAAACCCCGCCGGCAGCTACGCGAACGTCCCCCTCGACGCAGCCGGAAATCTCTCTGTCGCCTACGGAGACTCCCCGGCGCTCGACGCGTTCAGCCGGCTCCGGGTGTCCTCGCCGGTGAGCCTGTTCGACAGCAAGACGCTCCGCGGCACAAAGGAGACCCTCTTCTGGGACGAGGCCCTCACTGGCACCGGCACGTCCACGGTCAACACGGCGGAGAGCTCGGTTGAGCTCGCGGTCACCGCGAGCGGCGACGCGGTGGTCCGGCAGTCCAAGCAGCGGGTCGTCTACCAGCCGGGGAAGTCGCTCATGCACGTGATGACGTTTGTCCCCCCGGTCGTCGACGCCAACGTCCGCTGGCGGGCCGGCTATTTCGACGCCAACGACGGCATCTTTCTGCAGGGCGTCGGCACGACGATCAGCGTCGTCCAGCGCACAAGCACGAGCGGCGCCCCGAGCGACGCCAAGACCGTCAACCAGGTGGATTGGAACCTCGACGGCTTTGGTGGCGGCAACCCCCTCAATCCGTCCGGCATCACGATGGACTTCGACAACAAAAACGTCCTCATGTGGATTGACCTCCAGTGGCTGAGCGTCGGCCGCGTTCGTGTCGGCTTTGATCTCGGCGGCGTCCTGTACCCCGCGCACGAATTCAACACGTCCAACCTAACAGACGTCGCGTACATGAAGAACCCCAACCTCGTCTTTCGGTACGAGATCACGGCCACCGGCGCGCCGGGAGCCACCCGCACCTTCGACGCAATCTGCTGCTCCGCGAGCAGCGAGGGGGGGCACGAACCCCTCGGACTCACCACACCGGTGAGCCGCGGCCGGTCGGCCCTCGTCATCGCCGCCGCGTACGAGGAGCTCGTAGCGGTCCGAATTCAGTCGGGCGCGACCGACGTGATGACCGCGATCCTCGACAGCTTCTCGATCATGTGCACAACCGGCGGTAACATCCACTACGTCATCGCGGTCAATCCGGTCCTCAACGCTGCCGGCGCCGGCACCTGGATCGCTGCGTCGCCCCAGTCGAGCCTTGAGTACAACATCACCCGGGGCGGCACCTGGACCAACAACCGAACAAACGAGGACCACCGGATTCTCGAGGGCTATTTCAGCAACAACGCGGACGGCTCGACCCGCGACATCGACACAACCTACACCCTCGGGACGGACCTCGGCGGCACGACCGATATCTACAGCCTGCTCGCCGCGAACGTGCTCGCCGCAAGCGAGACCGTATTCGGCTCCCTCATGATATCCGAGATATTTTAGAGTCACCGTGCCCTATCCGGTACACGCATGTCCTTTTTTTGGAAACGGGTGTTTGTGACCAAACTCCACGTGTGCGCGCGATTTGTTAAAAGCGGCGTTTGTCGGTGTGCGTACTGCCAAAAACACCCGTGTGCGACCGGTGCCAATAAGATCTAAAGTCGCTCGGGCGCAAGTTCGATTTTTTCGCAGTTGTCGGTCCACTGTCCAAATTGCTCGCCCCCTATTTCGCGCGCGGTCAGATTCCAAATAAGGTCTGCGTGGCTAATCACGAGCACCGAGCGAGTGTCCACCCAGCTTGCCAACAAACGTGTGAGCTCGGCGATTCTCGCTGCCACGCTCGTTGGAGTTTCGGGTACAAAAGTTTCGCCCGGCAAGCAGTCGCAGAGATCGGTCACGACTTCTCGCGCGCAGCCGAGAGTGAGGCTCTCACTAAACGTGATGCGCGAAAGCTCGAGTGTGTGCCGCGCGCGTTTCAGTGGGGACACCACGACCAAATCGTAGTGTCCTGTAAGCGCTCGAGCCTGAGCCGCCCCGCGCGCGCTCAGCCCACAATCAGGAAGATCCGTTCCTTCGTCGTTGAACACGCTGGCCGCGTGCCGCATCAGAGTGATTGTCGCTGTGCGCGTCTTCGTCCGCTTTTTGGAAAGGGTGCATTCTCGGGGTTGAATTACGCTTACATACGCGAGAAGAGACACATCTCTAAAAGCGGGTTTGAATTTACCGTGCCGGATGTACCCAGTGGCGGCTACTTGCCCATCCGTGACCACTTGCCCAGCTCGTGAACCATGCCCACTTACAAGATTTTGCTCGTCGGCGACCCCGGTGTTGGAAAGACCGCCTTTGTCCGCCGCCTTCAAGACGATACGTTCCTGAAGATATATCTCGCGAGTGTCGGGGTTAAGATGACCACAATCGGTCCGGACTCCGACGATGTGGTGTTCGAAGTCTGGGACAGCTCGATTGGTGTCTTTCGCCAGGGGTTTCACGCAGCGATTGTGATGTTCTCGGTCGACAACCTGAATTCGTACAGGAGTGTGTCCGTCTGGATCCGCCGAATTCGGGAGTTGAGTGGTGACATTCCGATCATAGTCTGCGCAAACAAGGTCGATGAGCGCGCCCGCATCGTGACGGGATTGCAAGTGACCCAATTCCAGGTCCCGAATGTGTACCCGATCGAGACCTCCGTCAAGACAGGGTATTACCTCTCCCGGCCCCTCAAGCTACTCACCCAAGGGCTCGCCATCCGTGCCGCTTTGGGGCTGATCGCTCCGATACCGAAAGGAACATGCGCGGCCGCCAGACTTGAGGCCGCCAGACTCGAGGTTGCCAATATAGAGGCCATTAAGCGTGAGCGGGCCACCAGGCGCGAGACCGCCAAGCAAGAAGCTGCTAAGCTCACGGCCGCTAAGCTCGAGGCTGACAAGCGTGAGGCTGCTAAGCTCGAGGCCGCCAAGCGCGAGATCGACAAGCAAGAAGCCGCCAAGCGCGAGGCTGCTAAGCTCGAGGCTGACAAGCTTGAGGCCGACAAGCAAGAAGCTGCCAAGCGCGAGGCCGCTAAGCAAGAATCTGCTAAGCTCACGGCCGCTAAGCTCGAGGCCGCCAAGTGCGAGATCGCCAAGCAAGAAGCCGCCAAGCGCGAGGCTGACAAGCTTGAGCGGGCCGCTAAGCTCGAGGCCGCCAAGCGCGATCGGGTGGTCAAGCGCGACAAGGTGGCTCTTCTCATAGAGAAGATGAACAGGGCAACGGACATGCTGATGCAGGCGTACCGCCTCGGAGAGAACGACGACCACCCGGCGCTTGTCGATCTGAACATTGCCGAGGCCAAGAAGATCCTGAAGACGCTCGCCTAGCCGCCCGCTTTTTGGAAAGTGGTATTCTAGTGGTCGTACCTTGCGTGCGCACGTGAAAAATGGTCTGTGTCCGGCGTCTAGTGGCTCGCGGACCGTTCCCGCGGGGGCGGTGGAGGCCAGTCGCCCTCCCAGTCAAACGGGGGGGCGACCCCACCGATGGCGCTCGGATACAGCGCCGGCGCGCCACACACGGCGCAGATAAGGTAGGGCGCGGGCGCCGGGGGGGCGGCTTCTTCCTGCGCCGTAAGGTCCGCGGCCGCCAATGCGGCGGGATCGCACCAGCGCCGCCAGGCCTGGTCCAGCAGTGCCGCCAACAGCGACGCGAGCAGACAGACCCCCACAACCGCCGCCCCCACGCAGATCACGACGATGGTGCTCGTGTCGCTCATATACGAACCACTCGGTGTGTGGGCCAATTTGAAGAGCCGCGCTCATATACTGGACACCATGTCGGAGCTTACCGTCGCAGACCTTCCCAGGCTGTTTGTCCGGAAGGGCCGCGCGCTTGGCGCCCTTCTCGCCGCAAATGACTTCGCCGGCCTCGAAACTCTGAGCAAAAGCGGCGTGGATTTGCTTACCGCGGTCAATGACGAGCCCCATACGCTTATTCCCGGCGCCGATCTCGCGGTGGTTGCGCAATCCAAACAGTACGGCTGCCTGGCGGAAGATTTATGGCCGGCGTTTCCAGGGACGAAGCACGCCCACCGCGCGGCGAACATCGAGCGGTACGCGACGACTGCCACGGCACGCGCCCTTGAGGCCGGAGCGATTGATGCCGTCGAGTGGGCGCTGGGCCCGACAGGGTTCAACATCACCCACCCAGCGCGCTGGAGAAACCCGTTCCCCCCCGCTCCGAAAAGCGACATTCCGATGATATTCTCTCTGCTCGCGCACGATGGGTTTCGGCTTGGGAGAGAACTTCCGGTCGCGACATATGTCGAGCTGTTCGCCCGCGGCCTGATCGACACCCAAATGGAGTATTTCGGCTGGAACGTGAACCATATGTTTGTCGATAAACTTCCGCGGGGCGTCGAAGACAGAAACACAGTTATCGAGGCAGCGCTTAAGTGTGGCCTGGACTTGAGCGTTTTGCGGACCAGCTTTTATGCTATCACATCCACTGACATTCACTTCGCGTTGTATCGCGCGGAATTTCCCAACGCGACCAACGAAAATTTCATTCGGACATGCTGCGATAGAGTTTTGTGCTATAGCACGCAGAGGTTGCGTGACCCCGAATGGGCGGCCCCATATGTGGATGAGCTCGAGTACTGGCAAATTATTCGCAAAACTTTGACGGCGAAGACTTTCTGTCACGAAGAGTGCGCTGCACTCAGCGAGTACGCCCGCCAAAAACTAACCCCCGGTCCAAAAAACGCGGTCGCGCAGTAGTCGGGGCTGTGTGTTTTTGGTCTTGCGGCTCGATCGAAGCGTGTGCGCACAATTAAAGGCGTAGTTCCACCCAGCATCTGATTGCCTTGCAAATCGAATATATCCATCATGTCTGCCATCCTCAACGCCGCCGCCCTTCTCGCCACTGACGCCGATGGCAACACCCCTCTCCACTCCTGCAAGACCGCAGAGGAAGCCAGAGCGTTGCTGAATGTTGGGCTTGATGCAAACGCGCGTAATCGCGATGGCAGCACCCCTCTCATCTCTGCATGCAGAGAGGAAAACCTCGAAGTTGTTTCAGCGCTTTTGAAGCGCGGGGCTGACGTGAACGCAAAGGACTGCCACAATTTGACTGCTCTCATTGATGCGGCCATGCGCGGAAATCTCGTGATCACCCAAACGCTCCTCGCTGCTGGCGCGGATATTACCGCGACATACGACATCGGACACACACCTCTCCACTACGCATGCAGACTCGGCCACGTTGATACCGCCCAAGCGCTCATTGATTTCGGCGCGGACGTAAATGTGAAGAACACCGAGGATGCGACCCCTCTCCATTCTGCGTGCAGAGGAAGTCACCACGACATCATTCGCGCGCTTGTGGCAGCCGGGGCGGACGTAAATGTGAAGAACTTCCGCGGCGCAACTCCTCTTGACTTCTGCTCGACTGACGAAACGAGGGCTTTCTTCGTGACGAAGAAGGCACCGGAAGTCGACTTCCTCTCAGCCCTGAAGACGCTCATCGCTCAATACGAGTGAACTGACGCCGCTAACTTTTTGCATAATGCGCCCGCCAAAAACGCGGTCGCACAGTAGGTGTTTATGCGCTTCGATCGGGGCCAAACGCAGCGACCATCGTCCGGTACATGGCAAGGTCTTGGGCCAGAGCGTCTACCTGCGCCAGAAGCGCGCGGCGGGTCTCGCGAAGATCCGCGGGCGTGGCAGTTGGGCGCGCGAGGCGTCCGGTCGCGCCCGGCAAATCAGCCGCCGCACGCATTATTTTGAAACTCTGTCCATATGCGGCGCTGGCCTCGGTTGCAGGACGCGGCTCTACAAGCCACGGAACGCCCCCGCGTCCTCAGCGGGCATGGAGTGGACCTCAATATGTCCGATTTGGTGCTGCATTGTGGCAACTGATATTAGCGACGCGAGGATTCAAAAAGAGAGTGTCACCCTACGCGCACGTCTGGCGGTAGAGCTCGGTGAAGAGGGGGTGCGGGTGCAGCGGGGAGCTGCGGTACTCGGGGTGAAACTGGACGCCCACAAACCAGGCTCCACCGGTCCACTCCAGCACGACCGGCACGCGGCGCTCGGCATCGAGCGCGGAGTAGCCGCGAACGAGGACGCCGGCGGCTTCGAGCCGTTCCTCCCAGTCATGGGCCAGCGCGTGGCGGTGGCGGAAGCGCTCGGACACGGTGACCCGTCCCGAGTCCTCTCGGTCGCGCCGGTAGGGGGCCGTGGCAGCGGCCATCTCCAGCTCAAACTCGCCGCAGCGAAGAGTGCCACCGATATCGCCGCCGCTGTGGGCCGGCATTGGGCCGATCACTGCGTTGTCGGAAGCGGCCCCGCACTCGGCAAGCCCGGCGGCGAACCCGCCTTCGCGAGCGGCCGCGACGGCCATCGTCTGCATCCCGAGACAGATCGCGAGAGTGGGGAGGCCCACGAGGCGGGCGGCGGCGCACGCGGCGACCTTGCCCTCAACTCCGCGGTTTCCAAACCCCCCGGCGACAACGATCGCGGCCGGCGTGTCCGCTGCGTCCATGAACGCCCCAAGCGCGATCTTCGCGGCGCCCACCCGCTCTTCGTGGGTGTCCCCCGCAAAGTCTTCCGCGTCGATGTAGCTGACCACAAACCCGGCGTCCTGGAGCCCGGTTTGGAGCGACAGATAGGTGTCCGCGCCGCCGGCGTACTTTGCGACGATCGCCACGCGGGGCCGCATGGACTCCGGTGATTCGGCTGGCGCGTTGAACCGAGCCCACTCCCCCCAGTCGGGAACCGGCGCCGCGGGCCGGGGCATACCGCGGGTGACAAGCGCGTCAATCAGAACTCCGACCGCGCCGGCGTCAGTGAGCGCGACGGGAGCGGCATACACCGAGGCGAGGTCCGGAAGCGCCACTGCGCGCCCGGGGGCGGCCGCGGCGTTGACCTTCGCAATGGTGGCGGCGTCTGGCGCGACAGCCGCGCGGCACACCACGAGGTCCGGCGCAATGCCGGCCGCCCTCAAGCGCTTGATTGCGCCCTGCGCGGGCTTGGTCTTGTGCTCTCCCAGCGTGGAGGGCCGGGGGAGATAGGCGACCTGGACTGCAACGGTCGGGGCTTGCAGCGCGAGCTGCCGGCCGGCCTCGAGAAAGACCGCGGCTTCGACGTCCCCGGGGGTGCCCCCGATTTCGACAAAGCAGACGCCGTCGGGGACCGCCCCGAGCTGGTCAGCCGCCCCGGTCCGGATCGCGTCAATGACAGCGTTGCTCACATGGGGAAAGTACTGAACGGTCTGGCCCAGGTAGTCCCCCCGACGCTCGGCCGCAAAGACGCCGCGAATCACCCGCCCGGCGGTGATCGACGCGCTACCGGGGAGGTCCCGACCGAGAAAGCGCTCGTAGTGCCCAATGTCGAGATCGGCCTCGCGGCCGTCGGCGAGCACGTACACTTCGCCGTGCTGGTGCGGGGACATTGTTCCGGCGTCGACATTGAGGTAGGGGTCCACCTTCAGAATCGCGACGGGAAGCCCGAGCGCGGTAAAGGCGCGCGCGAGGGCGGCGGTCGTGATGCCCTTGCCGACCCCCGAAATCACTCCCCCAAATACCAGAACGAAATGGATCATCGCGCACAATATGTACCGCCCGCGGCATTCAAAAAGTTTGTAACTCCCTTTGAACGACCGCGATGGTAAGCCACATGCCGCCGCGTCGCTCTCTATGACACTCGCCGCGCCGCCCGGCACCTACCCCCCCGGTGTCGCCACCGCCGCCCAGCTTCGCCACGCGATCGGGGAGGGAGACCTGCCCACGATACGAAAGATCTCGGTGTCCCCGAAGATCACCAGCCTGTACACGCCCGGGCTGGTCGCGGTCGCGGTAAAGAGCGGCCACATGGGAATCCTGGAGTGGGCGGTGTATCGCTTTGTTCTCGCCCACCGGGTCCCCCGCTATTTACTCGCCGGCCTTCTCACCGCGTCCCAGGGCGCCCCGTCGCTATTCGCGAAGGGGGTCGCCCCTGCGGCCAACGAAACCTCGTTTGGCGGAGCCTTTGACTTTGCGGCGTGGTGCGTTCGGCGGACTGACGCGGCGGCTCCCCCCGCGAATCGAGCCCTGGGCAGCCGGACCGCCGCAGAAGTGGCCGCGGGGGCTCCCGACTGGCCGGCCGAAATAGCCGCGGCCTGGGCCGCCGCCGACAGCCTCGCGTGGCGCAACTGGAGCCACTCAGTTCGGGTCCACGCCTGGCTCGAGGCCCTGTTTGGTGGAGACACGCGGTTTGGGGCAACACCTGGGTGACAGCCGGGCGAACAGCGCAGGCCTTTTAGCGCGCGGCCTTTGGCAGGGGCGGGGGCTCGACCGCGCCCTCCGCGAGCTGCAGAACGCCGCCCTCGATCGGCAGCTCCGTCAGCACCGTGTTCAGGTACTCCTTCAGGTTGGCGAGCGCGTTTTTGGCGTCCGCCCCGCGCTCGAACTCCAGCTCGTTGTCGATGATGCACGTCACCATCGCGTCGTACTTCTGATACCCCATGCACGGCTGCTTCGCAAAGAGGGAGTCCGCCGCCTTGATTGTCATCGGAGACAGAACTTCGGCCACCGGCCGGCTTTTCCAGCCCTTAGCCGTGTGGACCAGCGCGACCGGTTCTTTTTGGTTCGGCTGGTAGCACGTGAAGTTTTCTGGGTGCTGGGGGTCGCAGTAGATAAAGGCGACGAGGCCCTCAACGGCGGCGTGGGCGGCGAGCCGCGGGGTTTTGCAGTTGTCGACACAGTAGTCAAAGAGCCCGCGGACCTGCTCGCGCGTGATGTGGCTGGTCGTTTCGGCCCCGAACACATTGATGGTGAAGTTCCGCCGATCGATGTTGACAAACGCGTCATGGGCCGGCGCGATCACGACTCCCCCACGATCCGCCGCATTCACGGGAGCGGCGACCATTGCGGGAGCGGCCCGCAGCGCCGCGATCTCGTCCCGCATCTCTGCCATTTCGGCCGCATGCCGGGCTTCTTGTCGCAGCACATGCTGATACAGCATGTCCATTCCATTGTTACCATTGCGCTGGTTGGGTGCAATCTTACACACCGTGCGAATGTGCCGGTTTTTGGCGTTATTGGATGAGAACACTCGGCCACAGAAATGACACCTCTTCTTCTCTAGCTCGGGATCCGCCTGAACCTCCGGTGGCAGTTCTTCCGGCTCAACAATCAAAGCACACGGCGTCTTCCTCGCCATGTGTTGCCTAAGATAAGATGCGCGAGGAAATTCTTTTTGGCACCGTGTGCAGCGCGTGATGGCCATGTCTGAACTGTACTTTCGTGTCTGAAAATGTACCTTTCGTGTCTAATTTATTAAGCTATATCCGATCAGTGCGCGCCCTAGCGTAAAATAACAGGACCACGTATACAGTCCCCCTGTTTATATTTGTACCCAAAAGGACATAGATAAACCCTGTACCGGATGTAACATCTTAACGCCCAAAATGGGGGTTTGTGCCTCTATCGCTTGTGTCTAAAAATGTACCTTTTACGTACCTTTTGTAATATCGGTGTGTTTGAAAATGTACCTTTTGTGCAGAATCCGTCGGCTAGCCAATGTTGGTCACGGGAGATGTGTGGGTTTATCCCGATCAGCGCACACAACGGTATGTTTGTAATTGTACTGCTGGACTGGATGCGTGTGGGTACTGCTGATCTGTTTTGTGGCCACCCACCGACAGGGTACATTTTCCGTCAATAAATAAACACGCCCAGGTCAGGCGGCGGAAGTTTAGCTGGCCGACCCATCCATTTCTGTCCGAAATTCTGACAGGGTTTGTCGGGTGGGTCCACCCGCGCCACCCGCGACAACTAGTGCCACCCGCGACAACTAGTGCCATGAGCCAGAGCCCAAATCGGACGTTTGTGCCCCTAACGACCATGTCTGAAAATGTACCTTTTTGGTACCTTTTGCGTTATCGGTGTGTTTGAAAATGTACCTTTTGTGCAGAGTTAGTCGGGAGAACACCTGTAAATACGAGAGACTGGTGATTTTGTCTCGATCAGTACACAAAGCGATGTGTTTGAAAATGTACCCACTGATCGTTGTGTGAGAGTCCCGCTGGTCTGTTTTGTACTCACCCACCACCGGGGTACATTTTCCGTCGATAAATAAACACACCAGATCGGGTAGGTGAAAAATTCTGAGATGTTTTGTCTGACCCGCCCGAGGTCTGTCAGAATTTTGTTCCCTGTTTGCCAAGTGGAGCCCGGCCCACAAGTACCCGCGCGGTGTCGAAACAGCGACCATGGTATCAACACCCGGCGATGGAAAAGGTACCTTTTATGTACCTCGGTCAAAATAGATCGATGGAAAAGGTACCTTTTGAGTGGAGTTCATCGAGCCATCAGGTCACATAACGGGGCATACACACAAACTGTACCCTCAGCGGCTAAAGCGTAGCGATGGAAAATGTACCCTCGTTTTGGCCCGGGTTGTGTGCATGTGGGTGTCGCTATCCCATTTTGGGTCCACCCTCAGCGGGGTACATTTTCCATCGCTAATTCATCGGCCTGGCTCAAGTCGGAGGGAGATCAGAAAATCTGAAATGATTCGACGGCCACCAACACTCCGCCCGGCCGGGCTCGCCACGAATCAAAGGACAGCGTCGCGCGCAGGCACCAAGGTTGACGCGCGCGATGGCGCGGACTCTGCTCCACTGCGACAGCAGTCGTGGCCACTCAGACACCGCAGCGGAACTGGTCCTGAGCGGAGCGAGTCGCACCGCTGAGAACGGCGACGGGAAGACTCCGGCCGAACTGACCGGCACACCCGAGCTCCGCACCCTGTTCGCGCCGGCGGTAAAGGCCGCCATTTGAACCGCCCGCGCTTTTTGTGTCACAATGTTGCACAACGCCGCGAAAGCCGGCGATCTTGCTGAAGTCCAGCGCCTGCTTGCTGCTGGCGCCGAGCTAGACGCGCGCAACAATACAGGCTGGACACCCTTCCACGGGGCCTGCTATGGTGGTCACCTAGAAGTTGTCCGCTTGTTGCTGAAAAGAGGCGCCGAGATTGGCGCACGCTCTAGCGCGAGGTGTACTCCCCTTCACCGGGCCTGCTATGGTGGCCACCTAGAAGTTGTCGACGAGTTGCTCAGCGGAGGCGCCGAACTTGATGCGCGCGATAGCGGGGGCTGGACACCCCTCCACCACGCCAGCTATGGTGGCCACCCAAAAGTTGTCCGCTTGTTGCTCAGCGGAGGCCCCGAGATAGACGCGCGCACCATCAACGGCACGACTCCGCTCCACTACGCCAGCTATGGTGGCTACCTAGAAATTGTCCGCTTGTTGCTCAGCGGAGGCGCCGAGATAGACGCGCGCGACAACAAAGGCTGGACTCCGCTCCACCACGCCTGCAGAGAGGGCCACTCAGACACCGCAGCGGAACTAATTTTGAGAGGCGCCAGTCGCTTC
>Ga0316208_1001900_pt1 | contig 18278 bp, 15 predicted proteins | sample 3monopyrite_MG_FD_204944 | JGI IMG/M metagenome (GOLD analysis project Ga0316208, IMG submission 204944) | Microbial mat bacterial communities from mineral coupon in-situ incubated in ocean water Damariscotta River, Maine, United States -... | ecosystem: Environmental > Aquatic > Marine >...
GTGTCAGGCGTGAACAACGTGCCGACTTCTTCCAGTCGCTTGCGTCCCAGGACCACGCCCTTCACCGCCAGACGACGTCGCTGGTCGTCATCCAGCAGGATGCGTTTCTTGCCGAGTTTCTGTTTCAGAACCTGGTTCTCTGTCCGCAGATACTCGATGACTTCCTGCTGCTGACGGTTCATCCAGCCGGCCAGGATCACGAGGAAGAGCTGCCAGGGCTGCAGAATAAATTCCATGATCGGCCTCATGATGGGGCAAAAGACTCCACCATGTTCCTTGATCTGCCGGTCGTCAACGCTGCTTTAGGCTTAGAATTCAATTTGACTCCAATCGTAAGCCCCGCAGCAGATGGACATTACGCGTCAGCGGAATATTTTGACCGGACGGCAGGTCCTGCGAGAGCACTCGAGCGGCCAGCGCTTCGGCTTCCGCAAAGTCCTGCCGCAAGATTAATTTCTTTGCCTCGCGCAGCAGGTCATCTGTCGAGGGGTTTGTAAGGTGTCGGGCAATGAGGACCGCGCCAATTACAGCCACACTGACAATCGCGACCACCCGCCAATGATGCATGCAACAAAACCTTCAATACTCGCGCTGGTCAGCACGGACCTCTCAACGCGTCATCAAGCATCGGAATTCATCGGAATTCAAACGGGGTGAAGTCTGCTGCGGAAACGCTGCCCGGCATCGAAAAAGGCCCGCACGTTGCGGATCAGTCCAGGCCGCTACCCGTTGTCAGCTAAGGCGAGCGGCAGATGAGAACTTACCTGCCGCACGCCTAACAGTAAATCCGCAACACATCGACGACAACCCCTGCGGATTGCTCTCGCTGATGTTGAGTCAGATCGCCGGCTCTTCGTCCGTGGTCTTTGGATTTGTGGCAGCGATCATCGGTTTCAGAGGATGAACGATTGTCACCAGCACGAAGCTCAGCGTCAGCAGCAGGTACCAGGCGATGAGTTTGTTGATCGGGACCATGTGCCACACTCCGGTCTGGTTTGGGTAGACCCAGACTTTGGAGTAGGTGGCGATGTTCTCGGCAATCCAGACAAAGATCGCCGTCAAGAACTGAGCCAGCATTAGCGGCATGCTTCGATGAACTTTGTCCATCCGGAAGTAAATCATGCACCGGCCATAGAGCACCGCTGACGCCAGCAGCAGTCCGTTGCGGATGTCAACTATGTAATGGTGCGTGAAAAAGTTCGCATAGATCAGCGCGGCGAGAACGAACGATGCCCACGTCGGCGGAGCGTTGGTAAACTGAAAATCAAGAATGCGGAAGACGCGAGCGATGTAACTGCCGACCGCGCTGTACATGAACCCTGCAAACAGAGGCACGTTGCCAAGGCGGACGTACGCTTCGCCAGGGTAGTGCCAGGCATTGATCGCGTCAGACGTTTTGAACAGCTCCATGAATGTGGCCACGACGTGAAAGATCATGATCACTGCAGCTTCACGATACGATTCCAGCCGAAACGCCAGCAGCACGACCTGAAATCCAACCGCCGCCAGGAACAGAAAGTCGTTTCGGTACAGACCGTCGATCGGGTACCAGAAGTGCGTAACCGCCATCAAAACCAGCAGGTACGCTCCGAAGATGGACGACGATGCCAGCTTGATCCCAAACAGCCAGAACTCATAGAGAAACGTTCTCATTCGGAAACTCGCGGTGCCTTCGTGACTGTTGAGTGAGGTTTGGAAGTTAGCCGCTCGCCTTGCGCCTCGCCAACATTGTCTCTGAGCGGCGCTAATCCTGACACAGTTGATCGTTTGACCCGAAGCCGCAGGCGAAGGTGCGATTTACGTTCAGAAACGCCTTCGCCTGCGGCTTTGGGTCAAACAAACTTTCCATGCCAACCCTTTGAAGATTTATGAACCGACCACCGAGACTCTTCCACTTTTCGAACGGTGCAGATTTCCGGAAAAGGCTGATACGATGCCTCATCTGAATCTTGCTTTAGCGAACAAACCGATCTTGCCAACAGGAAATAGAACAATGACTCAGTCAACTCGCCGCCAATTCATCCAGTCAGGAATCGCCGCCGGAGCTTTCCTGGCAACGTCGTCGCATCGTTCGTTCGCTGCCAGCGCGAATGAAGAGATCAATCTTGGATTCATCAGTTGCGGCGGGCGAGCGAACCAGTTGATGGGGATGTTCGACAAAATCGACGGTGTGAAGATCACGGCACTCTGCGACCCCGACGGCGGCCGGGTTGCGGCGACGAAGAAACGGTATCCCAAAGCGAAAGGGTACGCCGATTTGCGAGACCTGCTTGAAGACGATGGAGTTGACGCCGTCGTCGTCGCCACGTGCAACCATTGGCACTGCCTGGCGGCGATCTGGGCGATGGAAGCCGGCAAAGATGTGTATGTCGAAAAGCCGCTGTCTCACAGCCAGTGGGAAGGCCAGCAGACTGTCGCCGCCGCGAGGAAGCACGACCGAATCTGTCAGGTCGGCACTCAGCAACGCTCTGATCCGATGCAGGCTGAAATCAAGAAGTTCCTGCACGAAGAAAAAGGTCTCGGAGAAATTGTTTCCGCCCGAGTGAACCGATACGGCGTGCGAGGATCGATTGGCAAGACGTCGACCCCGCTGAAGATTGATTCAAAGGTCAATTATGAACTCTGGCTCGGACCTGCTCAGGACAAACCGATCTTCCGCAACAAACTTCAGTACGACTGGCACTGGGACTGGAACACCGGGTCGGGCGAGATGGGCAACTGGGGCGTGCACGTTCTCGACGACCTGCGCAACAACGTCTTCCTGGACAAAGTCGCCCTTCCAAAACGAATCTTCGGCGGCGGTGGCCGAGTTGCCTGGAACGACGCTGGTGACACTCCCAACGTCCACTTTGTTTACTTCGACACGGGCTCGATTCCGGTCGTGATTGGTCTGAGTAATCTGACCGAAGCACCGGGCAAACGCGGATCAGCAAAGCATCCAGGCCCGGGCAGTGGATATATCGCCTACTGCGAAGGTGGTCGTTTCGAGGGGCAACGCGGAAGTGGAGCGGCCTTCGACAAAAACGGCAAGAAAATCAAATCCTTCAAAGGCCGAGGCGGCAACGGCCTGCACCAGGCAAACTTTATCGACGCCGTACGTTCTCGTGACTCGTCCACGTTGAACACTGACGTCGAAGTGGGACACCTTTCGACCGGATGGTGCAACCTCGCCAACATCGCGTTCCGAGCCGGCGATACGTTTACTCACGAAGCCGCGAAAGAAGTCAACGGAGATCGCGGAGTCTGGAGCAGCCTGCTGGGAGAGACTGAAAAGCATCTCGGAGCACACGGCATCGACATCGCCAGCTCCCAAATCAAACTCAGCCCGATGCTGCAGGTCGACGTCGAAAAAGAAGTCTTCGTCGGTGAAAATGCTGCCTCTGCCAACAAGCTTCTCAAACGCCAGTACCGGTCGGGCTACGAAGTCCCGACACTCGTTTGAGCGACTGGAAGTTCAGGATGATTTTATTAAACGCAGAGTTCGCAGAGGTAAAAAACGCAGAGGGAGTGGAGAGATAACCTGACGTTCAGAGATCAACTTGCAGAACGCTCAGCGTCCTCAGCGTTTTGAACCTCTGCGTCCTCTGCGATTAAATCATTCGGATCGGCTCAGGCGATGATTGCGTCGATTGGTTTTCCGAAGTCGATCTCCAGACGCTTGCGACCAGGAACTTCCAGGTCGCGAGGATTCAATCCGAGCTGATTCAGCACCGTCGCGTGGGCGTCGGTGACGTAGTGTCGGTCTTCGACGGCGTGGAAGCCGATGTCGTCGGTGGCTCCGTGAACGGTCCCGCCTTTGATTCCGCCGCCGGCCATCCAGATTGAGAATCCGTACGGGTGGTGGTCTCGTCCGTCGGATTTCTCGGCTCCTGGCGTGCGGCCGAATTCTGTTCCCCACACGACCAGCGTTTCGTCGAGCAGGCCTCGCTGTTTCAGATCTTTGAGTAAGCCAGCAATCGGTTGGTCGACCGCCTTCGAACGTGTCGAGTGATTGGCGATGAGTTTGCTGTGAGCATCCCAGCCATCATCGTAGATTTGCACGAATCGAACGCCGCGTTCGACAAGCCGTCTCGCGACCAGACTCTGCCGACCAACCGTCTTCGTCGCCGCATCATTCAGGCCGTACATTTCCTGGGTGGCTGCGGTTTCGCGTTCAAGATTGACGACTTCCGGCACAGCCATCTGCATTCGAAATGCCAGCTCGTAGGATTTAATGCGGGCCCGCAGTGCTGCGTCGTCGGGATAGGTAATCGCCGTTTCGCCGGACAGTTGTTGAAGGAGATCTAACTGCCCGCGGCGTTCTTCGACAAAGACATCCGGGCCGGGCGATCCAAACGGCATGGCCTTGTTCGGCTGAACATTGAGCCGCACTCCGGAATGTTCCGGCCCCAGATAGCTGCCATCGTGAGCCCCTTTTCCGCCGCAGCAATCTCCCGGCGGCGGACCGAGGACAACGAAGCTGGGCAGGTTGTTGTTCAGCGATCCCAGACCGTAATTCACCCAGGAACCGATCGACGGATAGAAGCCGTCAAAGATATGGCGACCGGTGTGAAACTGAAGCTGCGCCGCGTGGTCGTTATCGGTCGTCCACATCGAACGCACGACGGACATGTCGTCGACGCAGCTGCCAACGTGCGGCCACCAGTCACTGACTTCGATGCCACTTTCGCCGCGTTTCCGAAACCCCTTCTGCAGAGGATACAGCTTCGCCATTAACGCTCGCGGTGTTCCGGCAAAGTCCCGCACATTCTTGCGGTAGAACTCGGACTCAAGCACTGACTTGCCGTATGGCGACTCGTCAACCGTCATGCCGGCGAATTCGGTGAGCTTCGGTTTTGGATCGAAGCTCTCCATATGGCTTGTTCCTCCGAGCATGAAGTACCAGATCACGCTCTTCGCCTTCGGAGCGATCTTCGGAAGCCCGCTCGGCAGCGCCCACGAGTCGGCACCTCGAGCTTTCTCCTGAGCGAGCATTGCTCCCAGAGCCAGACCGGTAAATCCCATCCCGCAATCACCGAGGAATCCTCGCCGGGAAACGCGACCGCAGGGAAACTGGTTAATCATGATCAGGTCTCGGATGGACTGAATTCTTCGATGATGAAGTCGTAGTTCGACTATCGGATCGTGACGAAATCGTTGTGGCAATACAAAACGTGAATGAGATTCTCTTTCGCCCGCATTTCATTCTTCGGCGACGGAGCCACCTTCGCGACAGCAGAGCCACCAAATGCTGTGAGCTTCGACGATGTCAGCAGTTCAGTCTGGCCATCCAGAAACTTCAGACAAAGCGTCAACTCCGACGCCGTCGGCTGGCGCGAGATGATTCGTTCGAACCCGGCGGTGATGAAATCTCTATTCGCAACATCGCTGTCCGCGCCAGCCGTCGCCTTGTCGATCTGCCTGGCAAGGTGACGTGACATCTCAAGCGGCAACGCACTGTTTGACAGAGCGAGAGCCTGCTGAGGCACCACGCTGTCGCTGCGACGGTAGCAGGCGTTGGGGTTGGCGACGTCGAACAATTCCAGAAACTTCATTCGATCGTCCGGCGTGATGCGAAAGTACAAACTGCGGCGAAGCGTCGTCGCGCCGACTGTAGGCGGGATGTCCGGCCCTCCGCGCGTCAGGTCGAGCTTACCCGCACTGGCCAGAACACAATCCCGAACCACTTCGGCTTCCATTCGTCGAGAGTTGGCTCGCCACAGAAACTGGTTTTCGGGATCGGTTTGCCGATCCGATGAATCTTCATCCGCTGCAGAACTCATCCGATAAGTTCGCGAAACGACGATCTGCCGGTGAAGATGTTTCATCGACCAGTTGTTCGCGACAAGTTCCGAAGCCAGCCAGTCGAGCAACTCAGGATGCGATGGCTGCTTGCCATTCAGCCCGAAGTTTTCGACTGAGGGAACGATGGCCTCGCCGAAATGTCGCAGCCAGATGTGGTTTGCGGCGATTCTCGCAGTCCGCGGATTTTGGGGATCGGTAATCCAGTTGGCCAGCGCCGCGCGTCGCCCTGTGCTGGTTTTCGGATACGTCGGGCCAATCGGCTCGTACTTAGTATCCGTGCTGGCGGCGGCTTCGACCGCAGCGGTGAGTTTCTTCTTCGCCTCAGCAAGTTTTTTGTCGGCTGCCGAGTCGGTTGGTTGCTTAGCATCTCCCAAAGCCTCAACTGCATTCCGAGCCTGCTTCAGTAACTCGACTTGTTGCACCGCAACGAGCAAATCAATTGCCGCCTGAGCGACCGCAACCTGGCGTTCCGCGGTGCTCGCCAGTTCGGCCAGCGCCGTGGCGCTATCGCCCTCCGACTGAGAGTGCTGAGCCTGTTCCGCCGCGATTCTCGTACGGAGGGAATCGAGTTGCCGCTCGGTCAACGCAACTCGTTTCTCCTGAAGAGCGACCGCGTGAACGGCTTCGAGCTGCTTGCGCCGCAGGTCGTCAACGCTTTCACGCAACTCCTGAATCTCCAGCTCGATGAATTCAGCAGCGCCGCTGTGAACCCACAACGCAAACTTTCCGTCGCGGCGAACTGCAGGCATGACGTATTCGAGTTTTAACTCACCGTTCAGCGAGATGTTGAGCAGCGGCCCGCGAACCGTGACTTCGACAAGCGTTTCTTCGCCGACGTTCAGCTTGACCGGGACAATCCCTTCCCGTGGGTAAACCTGCTTGCCGCCCTTTCGATGAAATGCCTGGATGCTCTGACGCGTGTCGCCCGTGCTTGTGTAAACGTCCTGCGAGTTTCCCTTGTCGACGAAGTCAAAGCTGAATCCCACCGACCGGTAACTACCTGGCGAAAGCGTCCGGTATCGAACCTTCGCCTTGAAATCTCTGGGATGATTCTTTGTCGTGACGATCGTGGCAAAACTGGTAACCGACTTCTGAGCAAGATGCCCGTCCTCGAACTTCCAGTCGCCGTTCAGCGTTTTCCAGGTGTCTGGCCTGGGAGCAGCGAAGTCATCGTGCAGGAACGGTTTCTCGTCCGAATCTTCAGTATCGGGATCGACAGTCTGCTTCGATTTTGTAGCGGCGATGACTCCGTCCAGTTTCTCAGTCGCGGTCTTCACATCGCTTCGCAGTTTTTCCAGCTGAGTTTCCGCCGCCCCGAAACTTGTCTCAGCAACGTCAATCAGGCTTTTGGAGTAATCACTCCGCAACGCCGGGTACCAGGCTGCGGAGGGCAACGAAACGGGACTGATCTCCGGCAGTGGAACGCCGAGTGCTTCCGGAACGGCCGGGCTAATCGGTTGAGACTTGTCGGGCGACCGGTCGTTGCCACGTTCGAAGAGCCACGTCGGAGTATCGATGGTCTTGTCGTAAATCCGCGACAGACCGTCGACGGGGATCTCACCGAGTGTTTGATCCTTGATGACGCCGCTGCCGGCCGAGAGAGGATCGGTGCGGACATCGTGCGGTTCGAAGAACGCTCGAAACCGGTAGTAGTCCAACTGCGAAATCGGGTCGTACTTGTGGTCGTGGCACCGGCAGCAGCGCAGCGTCAGGCCGAGGAATGCCTGACTCGTCTGCTCGACGGTCTCAAACAGCCAGACGTTCCGATCGAACTTGTACCAGTTGCGGCCGAGGAATCCGGTCGCTCGCAGAGTCTGCGTGTCGGTCGGTGCGATTTCGTCGGCGGCGAGCATCTCGCGCACCATCTGATCGTAACCCTTATCTTCGTTTAGCGATTCAATGATCCAGTTGCGCCACTTCCAGATGTGCCGCTGACTGTACCGCATTTCGTTGCTGGCTCGCCGTCCGTACCAGTCGCTGTACCGCCAGACGTCCATCCAGTGCCGCCCCCAGCGCTCGCCGTACTGAGGTCGTGACAGCAGGTCGTCAACCACGGCAGCGAAAGCTTCGTCCGAGGGGTCGGCAACGAACGAATGCAGCTCTTCCCGAGTCGGCGGCAGGCCGATCAGATCCAGAAAGACTCGCCTCAACAGAATCGCCGGCGGCGCATCGTCAACCGGTTTCAGATCATGCTCCCGATGCTTCTGTCGAATGAAGCGATCAATCGGCGACCTGTCCCAAACGCTGAACTCTTCTGGCGAAACTTCCGGTCGCACGACAGGCTGGTAGGACCAGTAGTCTTTGGGATCGGTCAGCGGCTTTTCATCGGCAGGAGCCTGGGCTCCCGCTTTAATCCACTCGACAATGATTGCGACTTCGGATTCTGAAAGACGCTCGCCCTCGCCTTCCGGCGGCATTGAGAACCCAGCATCACCGGTCAGGACTCCGACCAACTGACTTTCATCCGGATTCGTTAGTGAAATCGCCGAGCCGTTCTCGCCACCCTTCCTGATCGCGGCGGCCGTGTCGAGACGCAAGCCACCCTTCTGACGAACCGGTCCGTGACAGGCGACGCAATGGCTGATCAGGAGCGGCTTCACTTCTGAGAGGTAATCAACCTCGGCGCGGACTTCGAGAGCGGCAGATAGAACAAGCCAGCTGGTGCAGAGAACGGTCGCGAATCTCATGTCGCTTCATCCTGCGGACGGCGAATGGGGAATTGTCGATAGTACTCGACAACCCTCCCGATTCCGAAGTCGTCGCCGCAGAAAGTTCTGTCACGTCAGTCATGTGTTGACCGAACGGTCAAGCGGCGCTGACGTCCATCGATTCCATTTTACGGAGCTCGATGTCGGAAAATCGTTTTCGAATTGTCGGCAGAATGCTTCCCATGACGACCGTTCCGATCAATCCGAGAAGAAGCGGAGGGTAGTAGACGACGTAGGGCTGTCCGATTGCCAGTGCGACGATTCCCGTGATCAGGCAAACGACTCCGAAGACAACCGCGCACCAGCAGATCCCAATCGTGACCTTTCTGCCACGACCGAGGCCGCTCAGAGTTCCGACGATGGCTCCCATGATTCCGAGCAGTGGACCGAGCACTCCTCCAAGCCAGGAGGCGGTCCGATTTCCCCACCACGCTCCTTCGGCGGTCATCGCATCGGCCCATTCGTTGGCTTCCATCTCGGAAAGTTTCAACGGGCTAATCCAAACTTTGCCGTCCGCCGGTAAAATGAGATTAATCTCCAGCTTTGTCGGTGTGCCGGATCTTGAGCTGCTTCGAAATGGAAGGGTGAATTCTCGCGAAGCCGAGGCTCCATGAATCACGCCCATCGGTCCGCTGTCAGACAGAGTCTTCGTGAAGTACGGACCTCCGCCATCGGCAAAATGATTCCACATTTCCAGATAGCCAGGCTGTTCGACGCCCTCGTAGCGAATGCTGCCCTGAACCTTGTAGTTGAATTTAGAGATGTCTGGCTGCTCGATCGTCACCAGTCTTGTCGTCAGAGGCTGACCCGTTTCGTTACTGATGAGCAATTCTTCCTCGGCAGTCTGAGAACTTTCGCTCGGTGCCTGCACGACTTCGCCAGACTGAAGCTCGCCCTTCGACTTAAGTTCCGACCAGCGAATCGTCGTCACCTGGTCCTCGGCCATCGCTGCGGAGCCGGTCAGTAGAAGTGCCAGCGTTGCCTTAAGCAGATTCCGATTGGTCATGTGACTTTTCCTGTTCTTTCAGATGAGCTGACAGCAGCAGCTTGAATGTCTCGTGGCTGAGCTTCTGATCGGCGAACTGTGCCCGGAGCAAACGTTCGAATTCCGAAACCTCGGCGTGCTGCTCGACGACCTCGATCTTAGTGATCAGTCGGTCCAGCCGGAGTCGGATCGTCGGATAGGTCACGCCGTACAGCTTGGCGACCTCTTTCAAAGACCCGGATGCCAGCACAAAACGCCTGACAAACGCCAGATCCTCGTCGCTCAAAAACTCAAACCATGCTCGACCGGACACGAATATTCCTCAAGCGACCATTAACAATGTGAAACTTTCAGACATATTCGACATTCACAATGCGAAAGTCAAGTTTCTTTTTATAAAAGTATCAGAACGGTAGAGGGAACTGGTGCCGAGCCGCCACGCGACAACTTTCTTTCACTCTCCCGTGCACCGGGAGAGTGAACAACGTGGCCATCGGAATGACGAAAATCGTCGCTCTCACCGAATTCGGGAAGTTATTTCGCGGCCGGTCCTTCGTTTTCGACCTCGAATAAGGAGTCCGGCATTTCAGTCTCGAAATCGAGATAGAAATGCCTGACCTGATCGAATGTCGGCGGCCGGCCATTTTCGTGGACCTTCCCGACCTTCCACCGCATGACGGTGGGGTACCAAATCCCGCGCGGAGACTGGGCAAGCTCTTCCATGATGTAAGGCCGCGACTCGTCGGCTCCAGATTCGGTTTCCCACCTCATGGTCACAAAGCTGCGTGAAGGATCGATCCAGTAGCGTGCCTTGTAGTTGGCATCCGGGCCGTCTCCTCTTGTGGAACTGCACTCCACGAGAATCGAGTTGGCGGGCCCAGTTCCTGGAATTGCGACAACTCTTGCATCAAAGTGCTGACCAATTGGCAGCGTTGGGTAAGCATAGAACTCGGGGCGATACCACCGGCTTTCACTAGATTCCCCCTGCTCAATACCTCGGTTCGGATCCAGTCTGCGCTTCACTTCCCAACCATCTACCTGCTGAAATTTAGCTCCTTCCGGCCAGGCGAGGCGTGCCTGGTAAATTGTGATACCGTCGCAAATCGAGACTGGAAGGAATTTGTGGTGACGGGCGTAGCCTTTGATCCATTCATGCATATCCGCGTCCGGTTCAGGGGCAGAGGGCCATTCAGAATCCAATCGATACTGCCCCCACTCAATCCGCCAGCGGCGGCCCTTCCGAAAGACCCGATAAAGAGAGGGTAGGCTACGAAGGTCTCCAATCTGCTCCTTTGAGTTCCTGGCAAGAACCTTCAGCTCCAGAGCCTGATAATCGTCGAAGCGTTCCAGGCCAGCCTTCGTGCCGGCGATCAACCGAGCCAGGTCTGTCTTCGGAACTCGATCAACGATTTCGGCAGACCGAGGCACGCCGAGGTCATAAACATCGTTTGGCCCTGTCTTCGGATAGTCGAGTTGAAAATCGACATTTTCTGAGCGTTCGTTACTGAGCAATGCCAGACTCATCCGAACTGGAAGCAGCGTCTCCGCATCGACTCGAATGACCATCTCCGCACGTTCGAGATCATTGGGACGACCAGAATGAGGTCGCAGTGTCAGTACATACTCGATCCACTCTCGCCCGTTTTCGCTGACACGGCGTTTGTTCTGCTCGACAATCTTCATATTCGGAGGACCGGATGTGAGCGCGTTGTCACCGCGAAAGATGCCGCGGAACATCGTCGTGAAGGCTTGAAAGCCGGCCTCGGAATTCGAAGTCTGTGGCACTCGATAGAGCCGCTCAGCGTCCGGGTCGAACGTATGACGAATGGCCAAACGATGGTCGTCATACTGGACGGTCTCACCTCGTCGACTGGCCGAGACTTCTCGGAGCGGTGAAAACCAGAACTCGTGGCGATCACCGTTCTTTCCATGACGAACTCCGTGTATCCAGGGTTTCCCCTGAACAACTTCCACAACGTCGGCCCACGCATCGGCGTGAAGTTCTCGCCAGACGAAAATCCCAATCAGCAACAGCAGGGCGACGACGACACAGGCAGACATGCGCCGGCGCGTCGAGCGGCGATACTTCATTGGCGTATCAAGCTGCTGAGCCTTCTCCTGCGTGGCCACAATGTCTTCCTGTTCTATCGGCTCAGCACGGACAGCCAGAACGGAATCCAGCAGGACTCCCGACAGTTCTGCGTGCAGATGAGAATCTTCTGTTGAACCTTCTAATTCGTCCATCAAGAGGCTCCTTCAGTTTTCAGTTCAAGCAACGACTCCAGTTTCACTCGAGCTTTGTGCAGAGCAGTACCGACCGCACCGACATCGATTTCGAGAGCCTCTGCGATCTGCGCATGCGATAGATCCGCGAAATAACGCAGAGAAAAGACTTCGGCCTGCCGATCTGGAAGCTGGCAGATTGCTCGACGCAATCTTTCCGCAGCCTCTTTGACAATCACCAATTCCAACGGGCAGCCGCCTGTGGCGGGAACGTCGACATCCTCCATAGACGGCAACGTTCGACGCCGACGTAGTAGATCGATCGCCCGATTGGTCGCGATCCGGTTAAGCAACCCGCCCCAATTGCGGACCGAGCGGTCTTCCCACAATCGAAAAACCTCAAGGAAGACTTCCTGGACAGTGTCATCGACATCTGGTCCCTGCCCCAGAATGTTCTGGACCTGACGAAAAACATCCGGACCATGCTCGCGAACGATCTGGTCCCAGTTCCGCATTTCTTCTCCCCGCACGAGTTTCAGGAACGCCTCGTCCCATCCTACATGGCGAGTCCAGCACGTTCCGCATCACCCGCCAAAATCCCGATTTCTGTTTTTGTTGCAAGAGTGCATGCTTCTTCCGTCAACTTTGCTGAGTGATGGCGTGCCAGGCGAGGAGGGCGTCTCGGGTTTCTCGGACGTCGTGGACTCGGATCATGTCGGCTCCCTGGGCGGCGACGGCGATGGCGACTCCGATGGTTCCGAAGGTGCGTTCTTCGACCGGACGGCCGAGGACCTTGGCGAGGAATCGTTTTCTGGAATGGCCGATCAGGACGGGGCGGTCGAGGCTTCGAAGGGCTTCGATGTTTGATAGCAGCTCGACATTGTGCTGCGCGGTTTTCCCGAATCCGATGCCAGGGTCGGTGACGACTCGGTCACGAGCGATCCCGGCCTGTTCCAAAGCGTCGAGCCGGGCGGAAAGGAAGCTGGAGACTTCGCTGACCACGTCGTCGTAGTGAGGATCTGCCTGCATCGTTTGTGGCGTGCCCAGGATGTGCATGCAGATCACGCCGCAGTCGGACTCGGCACAAACGTCGACGATTTCTGGTTCGAACGTCAGCCCCGAGATGTCGTTGACGATGTCGGCTCCGGCGGCGAGTGCCTGGCGGGCGACTTCGGCTTTCGTCGTGTCGATCGAGATCAGCCGGTCGGTGTTCTTTCGAACCTGAGCGACGACGTCGACAACGCGTCTTAGTTCTTCCTTTAACGAAACCTGTTCGGCATTGGGACGCGTGGACTCGCCGCCGATATCCAGAATGTCGGCTCCGTCTTCGGCAAGTTTCAGAGCGTGATCGACGGCGGCGTTGCGGTCCAGAAAGTTGCCGCCGTCAGAAAAGCTGTCCGGGGTAACGTTCACAATGCCCATGATCAGCGGAAAACCGCCGAGTTGGTGCGTCTTTTCCCCACATTGCCATGCGAGCTGGCGAATTGCTGATCCCATCGAAAACCTCAGTCACGGCGACAAAACAAGGTATTCTTCCTGTTGATCCTGTGCCATGCTGCCCGCTTCATGCTGAGGCATTGCCTGTCGCGCACAGATTCCGTCGTCGGACCATAATTGATGACGAGCGATCAGGCATGTGAGTGCTGACCTTCGAATTGCGAGAAATCTGTCGAAAAACTCTCGTGATACCGACGGAACAATTGAGTGGCGTTACCAACTGCGTTCAAATGACGGTTACTTTTAGTCACGCCGCAAAACGACGGGCCTTTCTCCTGGAGACAAACAGTGTTTGAACGGAAACAACTGACCGCCGGTTTTGGAGCAGCGATTGCCCTGCTCGCCATGTCTCTGTCAGCCTCGGCTTCGGTTTCTTTGGAGCTCGCAGTTCACGAAGCCGCTCGCACGGCGAGGTTGAAAAAGATCGACAAGGTGCTGGTCATCGTCCGGGAAAGCAGCCGTTCGGCCAACGCCCCGGAAATCGCCGGCGTTCTGCGAGCTGTCGAGAAGATGGCCTTCGACATGCTCAAGAAAGAGTCCGGTGTTGAAGGCATCGTCGAGCGGAAACTTCGCGACGCTGTCGGAAAAACGAAAGCTCGCACGGCCATGCGACCGTCTGAAGTGAGACGGTTCACGACGTTGACCGACAGCAAAGCTGGAGCGGTCCTGAACCTCGACTATAAAGAAGTCAACAATCGCAGCCGTCATGAATTTTGTGATTCCCGGAGCCGGACTCTGGTACGTGGGCAAGCGGGCTCTGGGCGTGGTGAGTCTGCTGGTCGCCACAGCGATCGTCGTGCTTCTGGCCGGAATCGTGTTGACAGGGGATCAGATTCACTACGTGATCCTCGCAGTCGCCGCCGGTTCAGCAGGTCTGGCGCATGCCATCGGTAGTCGCTCTACGAAGTCCGAACGCCGGAATGGTCAGCCCACCAGTTCGAGCACAACCACTGAAACGTCATCACTCCGGCCACCGTTCGACATTGACGACGAGGCATCAGAAGAATCGCTCCCGACCAGTGATTCACCTTGCTGCACACCAGTCGCAAGGCCGTAAACAAATTGGAATTCGGAATTGAACAGGAGACAACAGAGTCTTCGGGCCATCAGTTTGCTCCTGTTCGATTTCTGGACTGAATGAGTTCAATCCTTCTCATCTTCGATCTCGCCGACGAGTTCTTCCAGGACGTCTTCCAGCGTGACGATCCCGAGCGTCAACTCTGCATCGGTGACGACCGCCATGTGAACGTGCTCGTCGCGGAACACCATCAGCATGTCATCCGACCGCTCAGTTGTTTTGAAGTTTAGAATACGACGGGCAATGGAAGTCACCGGATCTCCGTCGCGGCCGGACAGAATGGCATCCAGAATATCCCGCCCCGTGACAATCCCCTCGATGTGATTCAATGAGCCGAGAAAGACCGGGTATCGTGAGAACCCGGCATCGCGAACCTGCTCCGCGGCCTCTCGGATTGTGGCGGAAGCGGCGACTCCGACGACCTTGTCCCGCGGTGTCATGATGTCACACGCCGTGCTGTCGTTCAGCCGGAACGCCCGATAGATCATAAGAATCTCATCGCTCTCGATGTGCCCGGCGCGGCGGCCCATCAGGGCTAGTGCTCTGACCTGCCGCTCCGTGCCGATGAGACGGGGGCTGCGTGTAAAACACCCGGACAGCCAGGCGAGTCCACTGACCAGCGGGTACATCGCCAGCCCGATGACCTGCAGAGGACCCGCGGACCACCGTCCCAGCAGTGGTGCGTGATGAGCCCCAACGGCCTTCGGCAGAATCTCGGAGAAGACGATCGTGCCGAGCGTCAGGACCACTGTTACTGCGACAAGTGACTGAGGACCGAAGCGACTCACGGCCTCATGGCTGACGAGAATTGGTCCGAGTACGTTGATGGCGTTCGTCAGAATGACAATGACCACGACGGATCGGGCGAGTTGCTGTTTCACCTGACGCAGACGCCTCGCCCCTCGACGATGGTCGTGGATCAGCTCCTCGATTTCCGGCGGAGTAACACTTAGCACCGCCGCATCAACGGCCGCCATCAGCCCCGACAGAAACAGAAAGACCAGGATGTACAGAGCCAGTGTAGTCATGGTGAAACTCCGTGTTGGGCACTTGCAGATTCAGTGCCGCAAGTGCCGCGAGCCGAGAAAATTGCGGCACGGCACGCCGAATGCCGAATCGCGGCGGCTCTGAGCGAACGCTTCACGAATTCCCCGTTTTCTCGACCTGGACGAGTCCTAAGGAATAGTCCTCAAATAAGTTCCTTGTTTGACCGGAAGCCGAAGGCGCCCGCGTTTCAGACGCTGGCACGCATTCAAAACACCATCGCCTGCGGCTTCGGGTCAAACAAGGCAACGGAAATCGGGAAGTTATTTCGGGACTGATCCTAACGGCACCGGTCTTGCCCCGATGGGAAGTATGGACGAGACACCATCGGCCCGGCGTTCTGCGATCCTCACGGCACGCAGTGGGCGGGTTCGCACACTCACACAACTCGTCAACAGGAGACAGTCCCATGGTTCACAGCCCAGCCACGCACGCCATCGCCAGTGACACTGGCACGAGCCCGTCGGCGAATGGTCGAACGACAGCTTCGCGCTCGCGGAATCAGCGACGTCCGCGTGCTGCAGGCAATGAACGAAGTCCCGCGTGAGGCATTCGTCCCGGAAGCCGATCGAGAGTCAGCCTACGCAGATTGCCCTCTGCCGATCGATCATCACCAGACGATCTCGCAGCCCTACACGGTCGCGTTCATGTGCGAGGCACTGCGACTCACCGGCTTTGAAACAGTCCTCGAAATCGGAACTGGTTCGGGCTACGCGGTCGGTGTGCTGTCATGTCTGGCGAATCGGGTGATCTCGATCGAACGCATTCCTGAACTCGCCCAGTCAGCACGTCGACGGGTCGCAGAACTTGGTTACACCAACGTTGAGATTCTCTGCGGAGACGGAACGCTCGGCCTTCCCGAAGAGGCTCCCATCGACGCGATCGTCGTCGCGGCCGGCGCACCTGAGCTTCCACCTGAGTACGCAAGTCAGATCGCTGACGGCGGCCGCATCGTGATCCCGGTCGGGCATGCGGAGTCGCATCAACGCATGTGTCGATTCACTCGCCGAGGTGAGGACCAGTTCGTCGAAGACCTTGGTGGCTTTACCTTCGTTCCGCTGGTCGGCCAACGGGGCTGGAGTGCGGAAGACACGACCGACCATTAACCGAGGATTCCTCATCAAGTCACGAGTGGACACCACCGCCCCGAAACGACATTGAATTTTGAACTGATTGTTTGGCGGAGCATGTCTCTGCTCGGCTACTGGCTGCTCGGTTCTCTGCTGAGCAGCAGCAAGCCATGACGGACAAAATTCAACTGTTCCTCGCCAACCTGCAATGGAATCAGGAACTCAACGAAGCACTTTCTCAGCTCAACGAGCAGCAGAAACTAATATCGCATCATCGAACGGTGACGACTCAACTCGACACCGCGCGGGCGCCATTTCGTGACGAGTATCAACGACTTGCAGTCGAATGAGAGGCCGACCGGGCTTACGCTTGCCACTCGAATCAAGCTTCTTCGTCATCAGTTCACGGTGCCAGCGCAAGAATGTGTCCGGCGCTACGAGTGGACTCGAACTCAGTTCTCGGACGACGTAGCGTTGACGACCGCCAGGTCAAGGCACATGGTTCCAGTTGTGACCACCGGCCGTGGACCAGAACGCCGCGTTCACACGGTCCTCGTGACCAGCAACGTGATGCCGAGGAAGAGTCGACTCAGCCGGAAAGTTCTATCCATGACCAATTCCAGACCCTCGAACGACGGGAAAAAGCACAGAGCACTCACGTGGCGTGAACGGTCGTACGAGATCATCTTTGAGGCCGACACACGGGCTGGAAAACTGTTTGACGTCATCCTGCTGATTGCGATTTTGCTCAGCGTGCTGGTCGTCATGTGCGAGAGCGTCAAGTCAATTCGCGACGATTATCCGAAGCTGCTCAGTGGAGCCGAATGGTTCTTCACAGTGCTGTTCACCATCGAGTACCTGATGCGAGTTGTTTCAGCACCTCGTCCGAAGCGATACATCTTCAGCTTCTATGGAATTGTCGATCTGTTGGCGATTCTACCGACGTACATTATCGCTCTGCCTTATTTCGCAGGCGGACCAAGCGTGCAGCGACTGGCTGTTATTCGCGCACTTCGACTGTTGCGTGCGTTTCGCATTTTCAAGCTGGCACACATGCTTTCGGAGGCCACGGCCTTGCGCGGGGCGATATGGGCTGCTCGCGCCAAGGTCGCTGTGTTTCTTTCCTTCGTGTTGATTGCGGTCGTGATCGTCGGATCGGCCATGCATCTGATTGAAGGTGGACGCATTGATGCGAACAACGATCCGATTGAATCCGGATTTGATTCGGTTCCTGAGAGCATGTACTGGGCCGTCGTGACAATGACGACAGTTGGTTACGGAAATGTTTCGCCGATAACTCCCCTCGGAAAGGCGTTGGCCGCCTGCATGATGGTCCTGGGTTACTGCATGATCATCGTGCCAACGGGCATTGTCTCAGCCGAACTGGCTCACGCTGGTGCGAAGAGCCTGACCACTCAAGTCTGCCCTGAATGCATGGCGGAAGGTCATGACGTGGATGCCATCCACTGCAAGTACTGCGGCGTCCGCCTGTAACTCCGTGTGGTCACAGTCGCTCCGCCGTCGGTGAACTTCAATGACCGATGTCAGTGCGACCGACGGGCGCTAATTGATTCACGGTCGACCAGACATGAGAGCACTCGCCGGCTCCGGGCCGGAGTTTCCATTCATCTACCTCGCGACCGCGACCTGATGTCCGGACTCTGTATTCGGCGGTGACGTGTCCGACGAACAGCCGGTGTCTTTGAGGCTGTCGTCCAAACAGGGATAGGCGGCCTCGATCGCCCATGCTGACGGACAGTCGTGCCACTCTACGCCGGTAACCGCATTTCGTGTTGATTTTGCTTAAGTTCTTTGGCGGCACTGATTTGTTGTTTGGTTGCTTTGGTTATTTTTGGCGCACCGATGCGTTGGCGTTTGTTTTTTCTCGG
>Ga0316208_1001901_pt1 | contig 18277 bp, 13 predicted proteins | sample 3monopyrite_MG_FD_204944 | JGI IMG/M metagenome (GOLD analysis project Ga0316208, IMG submission 204944) | Microbial mat bacterial communities from mineral coupon in-situ incubated in ocean water Damariscotta River, Maine, United States -... | ecosystem: Environmental > Aquatic > Marine >...
CGAGGCCGCATCAAAGTTTGGAATATCGCACACCGTGGAATGTGTATCACGGGATCAAAAAAAGAGGGGGAGCGTGATTGACCTCCTCTCGGAACAAAAAAAGGGACTCTCGGAACAAAACAAAGGGGAGCCGTCCCCGTCATCCCGCCGCCGCATCAACCTGGCAAGCGTGAAGGCTGACACGACGGCGGGACGAAGGGAACTCAGCAACCGATATGATGAAAATGAACAAATTAAAATGAGCTTAAAGTAACCTGAAATCTGTCCAACGATTGGGATCCACTATAGAGTCAATGCCATTGAGAGGTGAAGCTGGCAACAGCGAAGTAGGGTGTGCTGTGCACACCAATTGTGTTTCACAATTTATGGAAAGGTCGCCATTGTAGCATTCATCACTCTACAATCGTGATACGCACAGCGTACCTTACGGGGCTACCCAGCTTATTTTGTCAGCGATTCTCGTTTTTCTGAGATAAGTGCCAAGAGTGCATTTTGGGGATCTGCGAATTTCTTCAGGCCTTCCTGCATCAAGGTTTCTTCCAGATGCTGGAAGTTGACGAGTTGATCGATCTCGTCCAGAACTTTCTGAGCGGGGAGTTGATCGACCTGGCGTGTGAACGTTTTTCCTGTCATCGCCTGAACTGCTTCGTTAGTGGCGGGAGGATTTGTTTGAATGTCGGAACCGGCGAGCGCTGAAACGTACTTGTCTTTTGGATCGTCAGGTTTTTTGGTGCCGGTGCTGGCGAAGATCATTTCCTGATCGAGAGGCAAGTTTTTATCTGCCCAGAATTTTTGATTTTCCTGCCAAATTCGTTTTGCGTTCACGATCCCAACTTCTCCCTGAGCAGCGGGTGAAAGATCAGGCAGGTGCTGTTCGGTGTAGACATCGATTCGACTGATAAAAATGCTGTAGACAGATTTCAAACTGTTCGGATCGCTTCGACGTTGTGCCCCTCGCCAAACGGCATCTCTTGCGAGTTCGTATTGACGAGCCGAGAAGATGAGGGTCACATTCACCGTCACGCCAGCGGCTACCATCTGTTCGACCGCAGCCAAACCGCCCGGCGTTGCAGGGACTTTAATCATCCGGTTTTTATGCCCGGCTGCCCATTGTTTGGCCAGTTCAACATACCGTGCTGCTTTTTCTTCAATACTCAACGGGCAAGATTCTGCTTCCAAAAGTGGATCGAGTTCGAAGCTGACATACCCATCATTCCCTGAAGTATCGCGGCTAACTTCTGCAAAAACATCCTGTGCATTTCGGACAAGCTGATCCGTCATCTTCCAGGCAACTTCGTCATCGGTGAGACCTTCTGCCAAAAGGCTTGCCAATTCAGAATCGAAGCGACCCGTCTTGAGCAGGTTGGTGACGATAATCGGATTTGAAGTGGCGCCAGTTGCCCCGAGCACCCGGTTTTCAAGAACCAGATCAGGATCAATACTATCAAGCCAGAGTTTTGTCCCGGCTGCAATTAAACTTTCGAGAGGCGTCATCAAAATATACTTTCATGAAATATTGTAACGAAGACAGAAAACTCAAACTTATTCGTTCTGTTAAGGGAATCTCTCTTTATTCAAAAAATGCCTGGTGAACGGAGGGTAGATATTCTTGTCTGCTTTAATAAGGCCTACTCAAACGAAACAGACGCCGAATGTCTGCGCTCCTTTTGTATGAATAGAGATTCTGTTTACTGCATCGTTACAAAATTTCGGACATAAGCCAAGGGCAGGTAGACTCTTTGTTAGACCAATCCAGAAAGTGAGCCGATGGCGTCGCGGAAGGTTTTGGTTTCTACTCCCATTTTCTGAATCATGGTGAGTAGCAGGCTCGCCAGCGGGGGGGGGGATTATTCTCATCGAAAGCGAGGTGTTGTCTCTGCTTCAAGCCCGGTTTGTTTCCGCCTGCAATTAATGTAGGCAGATTTTTCGGAGAGTGACCGCCCCTATGCCCGAATTCATGCCTGAACTGTAAAGGACAATCGTGTTATCGAGCATATTCCCTTCGGCTCCTTTGGTCGATTTAAGGAATTCGAGAAAACGAGCCAGGCGTGTCAGGTGAAATCGATCGACGGTTCTCAGCTTGGCGAGCATTCCAGGATGCCATGACAGCAACATTAAAAACGAACCCACCAACAACAGACATTCTTCGAATAGATTTCATTGCTTCCAATCTCTCAGGCCCGGGGAATTTGTAGATGTGTCGTAACTATACAGCTTTGACGTAGGGGCCGCTATGCGGATCACGTTGGGGAGTGGAACCTCCTGTGTCATGCGGTGGTCCGCGGGTAGCGGACCCTACAAGCAACACCATATTGTACATTTGAACATCTCAATTGATCGAAAGTCCTACGTAATGTGGGCTTTTCGGTCTTTTTTTTTTTGAAAATATTATCATTTTATATTCAGGCTGCCTTTATGATAAAAAATAGAATATTCACTTGTTTTTTAAGTGTTTTTTCATGATGAGTGACAGATTCTGACACACTAGACAGAATCATCCTGAATATTTATCTATAAGATGTCCTTTTAACCATTGACTTAGGCACACTGGTATATTAGTAATTATCCTAGTTGACATCCATTTCAATATGGAAATTTGGTTTTACCCATTGGGCCTGCAATTATTGTGATGTCAGAATTAACTTTTTGGTTCTCTTGAAAAAGTTCGCTCACTGTGAGCTTGTATTCTATTCAAAAGGCAAAGTTTGGACATCCAGATAGGAGTGTTATTATGATTAGTAAAGTTCACCCCCCGTTAACAGAACGTCAGCAAGCGATTTATGATTTTCTCAAAGATAAAATTATGAATCGGGGCTACGGTCCGACCGTGCGAGAGATCGGTAACCATTTTGGAATCCGCTCTCCCAACGGCGTGATGTGTCACCTCAAAGCTCTTGAGCGTAAAGGTTTGATCACGCGAGAATCTCACATGTCTCGGGCGATTCAATTGACCGATCATTCGCAAATGAGATCGACTTCAATGAAATTGGCCGGACAGATTCAGGCTGGTACACCAGTTCTGGCTGTCGAAGATGAAGATAAAGTAGATTTTTCAGGATTATTTGACGACGATTCACGTTTCTGCCTGCGAGTCAAAGGAGACTCGATGATCGAAGATCATATTGCAGAAGGCGACTATGTTGTTGTTAAAAAGCAAAACACGTGTAACGATGGCGATATCGTTGTTGCGCTTGTCGATGGCACCGATGCAACATTGAAAAGGTTCTACAAAGAAGCAAATCGTGTTCGATTGGAGCCTGCCAATTCATCGATGAAACCGATTTTCTCCAATAATGTCGAAGTGCTTGGAGTTGTTAACGGCGTTATCAGGCAATACCAGGCGTAGCTTCTCACAATAACCTGATGCAGATCGCACTATATTTAAGAGAATTAAGTGCAAACTCACTGTTGTGGGTTCTGTCAGTGTTGGCGAGCTGTTTTGAGCGGGGATATCCTTTATCAGGTATCCTCGCTTTTTTCTTTAATCGCTTCTATTCTGCGACGTTTGGTTTTACATGAATTTAGGTTGCCCGTAAGATTGTACAGAGAGCGGATCCTGCACCTATACTTCAAAAAACAAGGCGGAAACAACAATGCAGAACAAACGCAGCGCGCAGAACAAACGTAACGCATTCACGTTGATTGAACTATTGGTGGTTATTGCGATCATCGCGGTTCTTGTTGCCCTGCTGCTTCCAGCCGTCCAGCAGGCACGCGAAGCGGCTCGCAGGTCTTCTTGCAAAAATAACATGAAGCAGCTTGCATTGGCGCTGCATAATTATGCCGATGCTCATACTGTTTTCCCATTGGGGGCAGCCATCGATTTAGGTGTGACATCAACCGGAAACAACGGTTCGTGGGGCGTGCATGGTCGGATTCTTCCTTTTCTGGAACAGGGAAACCTGACGAACCTTGTGGATCTGACAGTCGGCTGGGATTTCCAGACAGCAATTGATGGGTTAAAAATACCGACTTACGCCTGCCCTTCCGATGCAAAAAGTGACGAAGCAAGAAATCCCGGCGGTGGGAAAGTGACTCTTTACCCCACATCGTACAGCTTCAGTTATGGCACCTGGTTTGTCTTTGATCCCACGACCGGTCGGGGGGGAGATGGTATGTTCTTTCCCAACAGCAAACTATCTTTTAAGGATGCAACCGATGGGTCTTCAAATACACTTATCGCTGCAGAAGTAAAAGCCTGGACCCCCTACATGAGAAACGGTGGCCCTGCGACGACAACCATTCCGAATACAACAGCTCAGGTTCAAACAATTATTGCCTCTGGGGCACAGTTCAAAAACACGGGACATACCGAATGGCCCGATGGACGAGTTCATCATTCTGGTTTTACAGTCACTCTTCTTCCGAATTCCATTGTGAATTTCACCAACGCAGGCACCTTGTACCCCGAAATGGATTATAACTCCTGGCAGGAAGGGAAAAACGGCATTGCAGGCAATCCCAGTTACGCGATTGTCACTTCCAGAAGCTATCATACGGGGATGGTAAACGTCAGCCTGCTGGATGGATCGGTTCGTTCCATCAGCGAAAATATCGATCTGTCGATTTGGCGAGCATTAGGCACACGAGCCGGCGGCGAAGTGCTTGGCGAGTTTTAATCATTGCCAGCAAGCGGCAGCTATCTTAGATACCTTATAGGGGCCAAGTTGTACTTTTTTCGTAACCCATCTGCGATCAGACTGCTCTCGGTGGGATAATGAATATTGGTTTCGACAACAAACGAATCCGCCCGTACTTTTTCCACCGCCTGCGGCACCCGTTCGTGACCGTAGGCATCAATTAAATGATTGATTATCTCGATAGTAGCTGGCTTCACCAGAGTGAGGTTATCGTGAATTCGACGCCAGTGGAATGAGGTTTTAATATTCCAGTCGCCAATACTCAGCATGTGTCGCAGCGTGCGATGCTGTTCGCAGAGGTCTTGCAGTTTGTCGTAATTGTGATTGCAATCATGGCGAACAATAGTCATGATCAGAATTTGCCAGTAATCAAATCCTTCGCGTCCGATATCATCCCTGCTGTTTGCATTGACATCGCTGGCAATCAACTGAAGAATCTCGTCACGCAATTCCGGTTGCTTGTAAGGGACGCTCGAAAAATAGCTGTCGTATCCTTGATGTTCTATTTTCTTGGCTGAAGGCCATAATCACCATAGCCTGGGGCGTTGCCCCAGGCTATGGTGAAAGAGGCCTTTGGCCAAAAAATAAATATGAAATCAGACAGTAATTGTTCGAGCGATACTAAACTTTCTGAAGCCCTCGTAAAATCGGGATAATTTCATCGCGGCAATTAAGATTCAGTTGCACATCGCTGATCGCAACAGAATCGAACTGAAGCTGTGTGGAATAAGATTTTCGCATGATTTTCCCCTTGAAGATGTTTTCGTTTTGTGAGCTAAAACTGTGGTTTTAGTAAAACCACAAACAACTTCAAGGAAATTTCACGATTTTTACACCGTTTTCCAAACCCCAAACAATTTATTCACAGACACAAGCTACATTAGCGAAATGAATTATATTCAGGGTAGTTGCGTTTCTGCTATCTGGTACTGCGATCCGATTCAGCAATCGGCCCTATGCCTCTATATATCACTGAATCGCTGCAATTTCTTCAAGTATGAGTTATTTGAAAATTGATACATCCAAGTACAAAATACGATCAAGAGATTCTTTGCTGCCGAACTGATATTTGCTGGCGCCAGATTCTGATAAAACTGCAAACCGACTACCAATCATCGCGATACCTTCTGCCATGGGCGGAAAATCAATCCTGCCGAGGTAGTTGATCTCATCAAGAAACCAGAGGGGCAGCGTCTCGCCATTTTTTATTTTTATCATTTTGTGGGCTGGTTCACTCATCGGATTTCGGTAAACGGCAATCAGGCTTCGATTTGCACGACCATAAGAGATGCTGAGGAAGATGCGATCCCTTGAAATGACCATCCCTTGAATTTTTGCCTTACAGAAAATATACACTTCGGCTTACCCAGTGGATCAGTCTTATCGTAACCGTAGACCCACGCATAATGGAGTTTTCCACTACGGTTTTTCATGTGGTGCGAACGATCTGTTGGATACTTATTTCCGCAGGCGAATTCGCCGATAAAAAGTAAGTCGTCAGTAGGGGTACAAAAATCGGCGGTTGTTTCAGATTTATGTATCGCGCTGGCACGAATATTCGCTGCTGTTTTTCCAGAAAGAAACGGAGCCAGTTCGTATTGTAAAACTTGACCATCCGAAGCAACAAACAAAGAATCATCCAGAACGGCGATTCCTCCCACATGACCAATATAAAACTGCCCGGAAGGATTTTGAAGTTTGAGAGCCGATAACATTTTTCCGGTGGCTGCATTCAAAACAGAAATAAACGCAGGCGCATTCTCGAAGTAATGCGAGATAAGAACTTTATTCTGACCGGGAATGTATGCCATCCCCTGCGGAATCGTATTTTGTCGAAGACCGGGAATCACCGGTCCCGGAAATGATTTCACAGATGGCGGTTTAATTTTACTTGCATTACGAGGCTGGAACTGGCTGATGTGTGATGGTTGCGAATTGCTTTGGTAAATAAAAATCAGAACCAAAACACCACCACTTAACAAGAGCAACCATTTGCGGTAACGCAGTAACTGGTGAATTTTAACCATCGTGTTTTCATTCCAACAAAATGGTTTCGGTTTATGTGCCTCAGTTCAACCTACTAATATAGCAATACAGATTGGTCTGATGTAGAAAGAAGTGGCTAAATTTAGTGATCAAACACGCAAGGCGATTTCTTTCAGGTATTCATTTAGGCCCATATTATGTGCTTTTGACAACGATTCTAACAAGGCAACTGAAGCAGCCTGTTCCCCTTTTTCAACTCGACGAAGATTTCGGGCTGCCACCCCTTGTATATCAGTTTGCTTCAGCCTTTTTTCAACACGTAGCTGTTTAATCGCTTCTCCATATCGACGATTATACTCCCGATTTTTCTTCTTGGCTTGAAGCAATGCAACGGGGTCAATCAAGCGTTGGAATTGCTCGAATCCAAGATGCACACCAGCATGTGACCAATATAAATAACTTCCATCTTCATCAATTTCAAATGCACGGATTTGCTTGGGGTCACTGCCAATGATTCCTTCTAATTTCCCAAGAGGAATTCGCATACGCTCAAATGAAGGAAGAAGCAAAACCAGATCATTCTCTTCAATCCACGCATCAACAATCCGGATATGTGTATCTGTAGAAAAGCTGCCTGCCAGTAAACGAGAAATGATTGCCTCAATCTGCTTACTTGATTTTTCGCGAGCTAAATGCAACCTTTGAGCAGTTCTTACTTTCAACATCATCAACTTATCAGGAATCGCTTCCACAGGAAGATCTTCAGGAAAGAGTACATACTTTACGTTTATTCCCAATGCCATTTTCTTAAATGATTGTACAAGCTGAGCCTCAAGGCTGGAGACCACTACAGTCAAATCATAATCTGCCCCATTTTCCCTGGAACGGTCTTGATTGCATTGTTCAATTGTTTTGAGATCAAATCGCTTACGCTCACGCTTTGGCAATCGCCGAATTGAAGCACTGCAAAGCGAACGGTATCGGTTATTCGTTACTGCCACGCGCACGCGACTCACTGACGAGTCAGTACACTGCTTCGCTTGTTGTTTCAATTGCGTCATGGTATTAGCCATTCTGATAACCTCAATTACTGTGAATTTGCTCCCATTGTATCAGAAGATCAACGCGATGCTCCTCAGCCAAATCACAAATTTCTTTCTGGATTTTTCTCGATAGTTTTTTATCGCTCCACTTAACCTGAATCATCTCGTCTTTATCTAACATGAAACGAACACGCATCTCCCATTCCCCACTTTTCTTAACATGAAAGTGAGGAGGCTCATGATCATCTGAGTAGAACCAGATTTTCAACCCGTCCATCTGAAATGCGGTTACATTTGCCATTGTTATACTAACCCAGATCGGACATTTATCAACAATAACTCCATACATATGTCCTATTTGTATTAGATTGTAAGGTGCTTAACCTCAGCAACTTCTATCATATCAATAAGTTGCGTTATCTGGGGTATTCGATGCAAACCAGCTTACTGTCTACTCCACCGTCACACTCTTGGCGAGGTTTCGTGGACGATCGACGTTGCATTTTCTGAGTAGCGCGATGTGATACGAAAGTAATTGCAGCGGAATCGAAGTAATCAGTGGTTGCAAGTATTCCTCGACATCGGGGACATAAATGACATCGTCGGCCAGTTCTGCAATTTTTTCATCTCCCTGGCAAGCGATGGCAATGACCGGTCCTTTGCGTGCTTTGACCTCTTCAAGATTACTGATGACCTTGGGGTAGATACCGCATTTGGGAACGACAAATACCGAGGGGGTATTATCATCCACCAATGCCAGCGGCCCGTGTTTCATTTCTGCAGCGGGGTAACCTTCTGCGTGAATGTAGCTGATTTCTTTCAGTTTTAATGCTCCTTCAAGGGCAACCGGGAAATTATACAAGCGGCCCAGGTAAAGGAAGTTATTGTTATCTGCATATTTTTCTGCCACATACTTGACCATCTCATGACATTTTAATGTCTGCTCCATCAGTTCGGGCATTTCCTGCAAGCTACGGATAATTCTTTTGCCTGCCGGGTACGAAAGATGCCTCATTCGTCCAAAGAATAATGCCAGCAATGTTAAAACGGTTACTTGTGAAGTAAATGCTTTCGTGGATGCGACACCAATTTCAGGCCCGGCGTGCAAATAAATGCCGCCATCTGCTTCGCGGGCAATCGTGGAGCCGACAACATTACAAATCGCAAGTGTGGGATGCCCTTTTCGTTTGCATTCGCGCATCGCAGCGAGTGTATCAGCCGTTTCACCCGATTGCGTAATAGCGAAGATCATCGTGTTTTCCGACATCGGAGGGTTTCGATAGCGCAGTTCACTGGCGTATTCCACTTCGGTTGGGATGCGTGCGAATTCTTCGAGCAGGTATTCCCCGACCAGCCCCGCGTGCCAACTTGTGCCACACGCTGTGAGGACGATACGATCAATACGGCGTAACTGTTGAGCCGTCATATTCAAACCGCCGAATACTGCGGTTGCTTCGTCATCGTTGAACCGGCCCCGCAGCGCATTTTCTACCGCATGAGGCTGCTCGTAAATTTCCTTGAGCATGTAATGTTTGTAATCGCCGAGGTCTGCATTGCCATCGGCTTGTTCAATAATTTGAACTTTCGGATTGATCGCGCCCGTGTCGCGATGAATAATCTTCAAGTCTTCAGCGGTGATGATGGCCAGTTCGTTATCGGAAAGATAAACGACTTCGTCGGTATGCCCAGCGAGCGGACCGGCATCGCTGGCGACAAAATGTTCTTTGTTCCCGATTCCAATGACCAGCGGGCTGCCGACGCGGGCAACGATCATTGTTCCGGGAATATCGCGAAACAGAACCACCAGCCCATAAGTTCCCTTTAGCTGTTTCAACGTGAGTTGAACGGCATCCAGGCAACTCTTCGGGTTTGTTACTTCCTCCCGCTTTTCAAGAAGTTGTTTGTATTCGTAAGCCAGCAAATGGGCGACAACTTCCGAATCGGTCGCTGTTTTGAATTCGTATCCCTTTTCCTTCAAGGCGTCTCGCAGTGTCGTGTAATTTTCGATTACGCCGTTATGCACCAGGCAAACTTCTCCCTCGCCACCAAAATGGGGATGCGAATTCACATCGTTCACTTCGCCATGCGTTGCCCAGCGTGTATGACCGATTCCCAATGTGCCAGTCACAGGCTGCTCGGCTACCAACTGGCTCAATTCCTGCACTCGCCCCGCTTTTTTTCTTAAAGTGAGGTCACCTTCATGCAGCACCACAATTCCCGCACTGTCGTACCCACGGTATTCCAGTCGATGCAAACCATCCAAAAGAATATTCTGGGCTTCCTGATGCCCGATGTATCCAATAATCCCGCACATGTTTTTTCATCCTGAAAATAATAATAAAAACTCTGCCTTCACTGTGAAAGCTATCAAAACAGAGTAACAATGGTCAACAACGACTTTATTTTCCGAAAAAGTTGAAGATATTTCGAAAGGCGAACAAGCCGCAAAATTATCGCCCTCACAAAATATCAATTCATATCGATTTATTCACTGGACACTTGAGGACTTCGCAAATTCCAGATATCCTCAAAGTTCAAGGTTCCTCTTCAGAACCGGTTTCATTCACTTACATTTCCGAGCCAAATCGCTGGCTGAATCATTTCAAATTATTCTCGATTTATCAGCAAGAAAATTCCATGAGTATTAAAGTTACCTGCGAAGAATGTTTCTCTGATTATACCGTGAAAGATCAGTTTGCGGGCAGAAAAATTAAATGTAAGGAGTGTGGTGCGGCCATTCGTATTCCAGCCACCAGACAGTTTGAAGAGGATGACACCTTCGACGACAATTCGTACGCGGAACAGGAGTTCCCTCGAAAACGCCCACCTAAAAAAAGAAATGTTTCAAAAAAGGAGAAACCTGCCCGAAAAAAATACAACGGCGGCGGAGTGCCTGCGGCAGGCATCGCCGGGGGAGCAGGGACACTTCTGGTAATTGTTCTCGTCGTGATTGTAAAAACAGGCTTGCTGCAAAATCTGGTTCTGTCCCGCGTGAATTGGACGCCTTACACCACGCCTGACGGCAATTTAACGGTATTGGTGACAGGCAAAGTGAAGGAAAAGAAGATGCCCGTCGATCCAAATATTGTCAAGCAACGCATTGACATTGTCGATCATCATCAGTTCGGATGCGCGATCACTTCCATCGAGTTAAAAGACTCAGTCGCTAATCCGATCACAGGGAAACCACTATCACCTACGGGGATAAAAATCTATCTCCTGCCTGGAGTCCTTCAAATGATACCGGGAAGCAGGCAACTGGAAACGAGTGAATCCAGTTTTTCGGGCGTTCCCGCTCTATTGGCAAAACTGGAAGTCCCGCTGCCCAACGGTAAAAAAGCGATTAATAATCTGGGAATCATCTCCATTGATAAATATCTGTATTCTGTCGAGTTTATTACGACTAAAGGGAAACCGCGAGAGAAGGACAAAAAGAAATTCTTTGATTCCATTAAACTCAGCGATACCCTGGTTCAGAAATACAACGAACTCAAAGGAGGGCTTGCTCCTGCTGCCCTGGCGAAGCAGGCACCAAATAATCGCCCCCAAAATAATGCCATTCCTGATACGCCAAACATTGATATCAATGTTTCTCCAATGAATAACCCGTTGGTGAAATCTACCCCATCTCATCTATCAAAGCCTGTTGCTTCCAAAGCAGTGAAAGAAATCCCAAAGAAGAAGATCAGTTGGTCGGTCAAACCGGACCCGCTGCCTGAGCAGCCTGAATGGGAGATGGCAAAAAAGGTTGAGATAAACCTACCGGACATGACAAAAGAAATCTACAGGCCGGATCCATTTGGGCCGACCTTACTTTGTCGAGCAAGCTTCCGTACCCCAGGAGCACTCGCAATATTCAGCCTTGCTACAGGGAAGCGAGAAAGTCTTTTTCAGGGGTCTCCAAGGCGACCTCCCAAACGCTGTTTCAGTCCAGATGCCAAACTGATGGGGACGCATCAGACGAATACAGAAGCTATCGATATCTGGGATTTAAAATCAGGAGAACTCATACACAAACTCGCCTTTACTAGAAATAGGAATGAGGGTACCGGTATCCATCAGTTGCATTTTACCGATCCAGATCACGTCCTGATCATGCAATGGCAAAACCCTGATATCAAAATAAGCGATTACAGTATTTACGATCTTTCACAGAAGGCAGAAACCCTGAGTCCAGTCAGGAAATTTAGTGCTCAGACAATGGCGTATCGATCCGATTTAATCAATAGCCCTGGAAATCGATATACCGCCGGAGTGTCTCATGACAGGAAAGGTGCCTACATTATTGACTGGGAAAATGGAAAGTTTGCTGGAGAACTCAATATTCCAGGTTCCTCCGAACGAGGCAATGCCTTTTACGTGAAGGGGCTCGGTTTTTCGCCTGATGGGAAATACATTTCCGTGTTAGGCGAAGCGACTAATGAAACAGCCGTTTTCGGTATCTCCACCTCAACAGGAAAGCTGGAGTGGGAACATCATTGGGATCGCTCGCTTAAATTATTGATCCCCGGATCTGATGATGATTCGGTCGATAAACCTGGGCATGCTCTGAACTGGCTGGCTGATTCAACCGCGTTTTCGCTCAGGGGACGGATGCTGGTTGATGCCAAGACCGGGAAAACCCTTTGGTTTATGGAATCATATCACGATAAAGAACACAATATTCTCCACAATAATCGCCCGTTTTATCTGACAAGCCAGGGGATGCTTTCCACTGAATCAAATGGACGCAAAATGCAACTCCAACTGAAAAAGTTCTCGCCGGAAAATCTACAAAAATCTCTCGCTTTACTTGATCAACCTGATCAGGCAAAGATTGCACCGGGTTCAAGCGTTGCCTTGGATATTAAAATCGACAAGGTACTACATGTCAAAAAAGATCAGGCGATGAAAGAAGTCACCGAACTGTTGACAGAAAAACTGGAAAAAGAAGGGTTTACTGTCGCCGACGAAGCAGATTACGTCCTGCATGTTGATTACCGCGAAGTTCCCGGTGAAGAATGGACCTCGCGAAATGGTAAAGGGAAATTTCCTTCCGTAGTCATGCAGTATCGGATACAATGGCTTCCCCAAGGAAAGAAAAAAGAATTGTGGGAAGTCGAAAATGATTTCATTCCCTTCTCTGTCTATTTCCGGGATAAAGAGGTGACTGCATTAATGATCCGCGATAAAATTTTCGAACAATTCAAAGATCATCTTCTGGGCAGACCAATCGTCTATTTTATTCCCAAGGATGAAGAACTCCCCATGCTGCCTCAGTTTGATTCAACTCATTATTAACAACCGCCAAGCCATGTGCAGGAAGTGAAAAAATCAAATTGCAGCGAATGATAACCCTTATATTGGAAGAAGTCGGGAATAGAGACATAATACTCAGCAGTAGAGTCTGTGCCAAAGAAGGGTGTAATCAAACACCGTCAAACACAGCCTGAGCTACGTCATTGATTCGCTCTGCGCTGCCGCGTTATTTTGAATTCACAGAACTGGATTTTGTAGGTTGGGCAATCGCCAGGTGAGGAGTAGACATTGAAGGTTGTCGTTGCGAATCTTCGCTTTTATCGATTTCCAACGCCAAGTCTTCCAGTATTTTCTCTTCCAGTTGAGCATCACTCATTACAGAATTCGCTTCGACCTTAACTGTTTTTTTGATCAAACTACCAAGCGGTCCTGCCAGTAAAGCAGGCAGAAAAATGATATCTGCAAGAAGAGCAGCAGTGACCAATGCAGCCATCAGGATGCCAAATCGACTGATCATTAACAGCGAAGCGGGTGCAAGCACGAGAAGCCCGACTGCGACAATGAAACTTGTTTGCCACATCGCCGGGGCACAGTGCCCGAGAGCCAACTCGATGGCCTCCTCTTTCGTTTTGCCCATTTTCAATCCCTCGCGATACCACGTCAACAGGTGCAGCGTTCCATCCACAGCGATCCCAAGTGCAACCGATGCAGTGATCATCGTGCCGATGTCGATGCGTTGTCCCGAGAAGGAAATCAAACCGAAGACAAAACCAATGGGCAGCAGATTCGGAAGCATCGCGATCAAACCAGCGATCGGACTTTTCAGAAGGACAATCATCACAACTGCAATCACAACAAATGCCAGACCAAAACTTTTGACCAAGCTTTCCAGGAGTGCCTTTTGTGTCCGCAAAAACACAGGGACCATTCCGGTCACTGTATGATTTGAACCGGGATGGAATTTTAGAACCGACTGAGAAATACCGTTCAACTCATCCATCAACAAGCCGTAATCGTTATCAGCCATCACATACGCTTGCGCCGAAATTCGCCAAAGTTCGTCGCCTTGGTTGCTTAAATTAGGATCGCCATCTATCGGACTGAGGGTATCACTATCAGCAATCGTAAACAGAGAATTTGCTGCTTCAAACTCTCCATCAGCAACGCGTCTTTGTAGGATGTTGCTTCTTTTGTTGTAAAGAATACTTCTGCGGGTGAAGCCTCTGTCGCCCTCTATCTTGACTGGTTTTTCTATCTTTTTCTGGAAATCTGCCAGGGAAACGGCTCCGGTAATTTCTTGATGATTCCGGATTTTTCCGGTTATTGCTCGAACGATTTCCATCCGTTCCAAAAACTTCAATTCACTTTGTGCTTCTTCATCGAATCGTACAATTGTATCGACCGTGCTGATGCCGATCACGTGATCTTCCAGGAACCAGTAATCAGCCAGAATGCGAGAATCTTTCGGAAAATAACGGATGACCTTTGTTTCACTGCGGAAGAATTGCAGGCCGTAAACACCAAAGGCAAGCAGCGCCAGACACCCCAAAGAAACGGGAGTTGAAAATCGGATCAGACCACGAGCCAGTTTCTTCCAATGCTTCCCATCGACTTCATGCTCTTTGGGCGGCTTGCCCGGCCAGATTTGCATTAATGAAGGGAGCACCATCAACACGAAAAACAGGGCAACGCCACAACCAACCGCTGCGAAGAAACCAAAATCCTTAACGGGATTCAAAGGGCTTGTCATTAAAGAAGCCAGACCGACCGCAGTGGTTGCACTGGCGAGAACACAGGGTTGGGCAGCCATGCGGATGGCATTGACAATGGAATTTTCCATATCAACATGGGCGGCATGTTTCCAATAACTTGCTAAGTGAATGGCCCCCGAAAGAGATAACACCGAAAGCAACGTCGGCATCACAATCAAGACCATATTCATTGTCGAGCCGGTCATCGGAATGAGTGCAATAGTCAGCAAGGTGGCATACATTGAAACGGTTAACACCAGCAGCCCGAGCCGAAAAGATCGCAGCATGACAAAAGCAAGTAGAAAAGTGGCCAAAGCCGAAAGGCCCATCAACGAGCGGAAATACCACGGTGCGGCCGGATCGAAAGAAGCCTTGGCGACTTCCTGATTCAACGTTGCCTCACCAACCGGACGTCCCCCCATGTGTATTGAATCGACATCGATAAAACATTCTTTTGCAATATTGCGAATATCGTTAAACGCATCCAGATAGCCTGCCTTCCCTGTTTTTTCTGTTAATGTAACAACAAGGGCAACAGGGGTTCCCGCAGAGAAAAAGCTTTCTTCGATCAGCGGAGTTCCTTCAGGATTTTGGTTGCTGGGACGAGATTTAATCGAGGCAAGCATTTCGTGGACTTGCTTGGCAACTGCACTGCCAGGATGAACCCCGTGCCAGGTTAGCTGAAAATCGTGCTGAGGATATTCCAGAGGCGGGTACTCCTCTTCTTCCGACAAGTCTTCCTCTTGCGAGTCCGCATCGTCCTCTGGTTTCTTTCCCGGCGGTCGTTGTTTAATCTGCGATAATGGTTCAAATTCTAACGGCGGTTCCCAAAGTGTGATCGCAGGCAAAACGGAAATATCGAGTTGAAGTTCCTGTTGAACCCGTTTGATAATTTCCTTCTGAATTTGAGCCGGCTTTTCTTTGCCCAAATCTGTCAGGCGGACCTTCATCGCCCCGTGACCAATGACTAACCCACGCAATCTGGAAACGGCTTCGTCCTGCTCAATGTTGTGGCGAGCCATCTGCTTCAACGCTTCGCGAGGAGTCAGGACTTCTTCGATATACGAACTTCCTCTGCGGGGAACTCCTTGGGGATCTGTGTAACCTTCCAGCTTGGCTGCTAACAATTCCACTCTCGGGTCATCGACATAGCTGTCGTCCCAGGTGATAAACAGACGATCCTGGGTTGGGAAATTATTGCGATACCAACCAAGCAGGATCGCTTGCGGATCATCCTCGGGCAACCACGTCTCGACATCGTTTTGCATTTCGATTTGCTTCAACGCCGTGACTAAAAACGGAACAGCAAACAACAACAGGGCTAAAACCCATATTGAATATGAGTTTCCCCAGGGATCTCGTTTTTTGAAGAAGCTAAGCATAAATAATGATATTAAAAAGCAGGAACCTGCCGGTATAAAAAAACACACTCTCTCCGCGTTCTGATAGCCATCAGGCACCAGCTTCGCTGAAAAAACAAGAAGAGAACGTCGAGACTTGCGGGAACCTCTATTGATTCAAAAGGAACACAGACATTCGGCGTCTGTCTCGTTTGAGCATGCTGTTTCGTAGGCAGACAGGAATGTCTACCCTCCGTCCAGTAGGAAATTTTGAATAAATAGAGGTTCCCTTGCTCACTAAAGACAGTCCGAAGTGTAACCTATTTCTCCGGTTAAGGAAAAGTCCGATTTGGGCATTGTCGCCTGATTTCAGTTTGATTCGTAAAATAGTAACGAAATTTCAACTTCTCTTTCTCGCGTCATATAGGGGACATGGGGACTCTGCTTAAAGTGTGATCTGTATCTGTCATCGCCCTTAAATCGAACTGACATGTTTGCGTGAGAACCCCATTTTAGGGGCAAACCCCCTTATCTCGTTACTTTTTTGAACGAAATCGGCTTTTTTCCGTTTTTTCGAGAACAATTGCGAACCTGTTTGGCGTTACTATGGTCATAAGAATAGAGGGAGGTCTACACTTATATGATCTCCCCTTAATTCAAGTTTCTCAGCTTTTCTCTATCCATTACAAAAAAGACCCGAAAATTTGTTTGGGGTTCTGGCTGTTATCGAGTAAAGTTTGGTGACTGACAAAATTGTGAGGTTCACTCTTCTTTTTAATCCAGACACTGCGGCAATACCGCAGGAGGTGCGACGATGCTTAATTCAACCACAAAGACAAATGCAACAACCGTAACGGTAGCGATTAACGCAGCCATTAACGCGGTCAACGTGCAGGTCCGTGGCGTCGCCCATTCGCTATTGGAACGTCTGGATTATTGGCTGTTTAGCGGCGGCCCCGATTTTTATGGGACAGCATCTCAACAGATGCGGCAACCGGCAGGTCTGATAAAACGCAGACTTATATGTTGCCCCGTGATGTCCTGCCATTCGGGGTCAGGCAATTTTCAAACGAGTATCGCAATGGCTCGCTCGTTTGAAATGTGTAATCGATAAGTATCGGTTTTCACAATTTGTTGTCTGATAAGTCAGCCCGGCACGGTCTTCGAGACTGATCGCTGCGGTTATTGACAATGCGACGCTATACATTTTTCTGCATAACGATTCCAGAACCTGATTTCAATTCGTCCTGCTCTGTTCATCACCTGAAGCAGTTTGCCGGGAAGAAATTGAAAACAGTTTTTTGCAACACAAAGCAAGTTTCACATGAAGGGAAACGCCTGCTTTAATTGTTGTTCTGGCTTCTTCGTGATGCAGTCACGAAAGGTAAGAAGAGATGGATGATACTCAATTAATACTGTTCGTTACTGCGGCTCAGTCTGGTGACCGGGAAGCTTTCGGGGAACTTGTCCGCGAATACGAATCAAATGTTTTCGCCGTCGTCATGAAACGATTACGCAACAGTGCAGAAGCACATGAAGTAACCCAGGAAGTTTTTCTGCGAGCGATGCGAAAAATTTCGCAGTTGCGTGAACCGCAGCGTTTCATCGGCTGGTTGCTTCGTATCGCCGTTCGATTGTCAATCAATCGTGCGATCCGACGTCCGCCTGAATCGACTTACTCACCTGAAATGTTTTCCCTGGTTGGGCAAAGCGATGAGGCTGAACCATGGGAAGGATTACTGCAAGATGAACGAGCCGAGCAGTTACGGGATGGCATCGGTCGCTTGCGCGATCTTGACCGGGATACGTTGATTGCTTTCTACTTCGAAGGACAGTCTTTGAAAGAAATGAGCGATCACTTCGCCAGCCCGATCGGAACCATCAAACGCCGATTGCACACCGCGCGACATCGTCTGCGAGAACAACTCGCAGAAATGCAGCCGGTATAAACAAAAACCTTAACCACAACAGGCCGCGCCAATAACGCGGCCTGTTGCATTTCCTGGTTCCCTGAAATCTGTTCACTCAAAAAAACAGTTTGAAAGGAGAGTAGGTATCCTGCCAGTTTTGCGCAGCATTTCATTGCTAAGATATTAAAGAACCACGAAAGAACCGAAAAATACGAAAAAAAAATACGAAAAAAAAAATACGAAAAACTAAACTACTACCGGCTGAAGGCCGGTAGGTTCAAAACAGAATGCGAGCAAACGACTGAAGTCGTTTGCACGCATTTATTCAACATGAAAGTTTTCTCCACCATTTCCAGGTTTCACATCTTC
>Ga0316208_1001902_pt1 | contig 18276 bp, 16 predicted proteins | sample 3monopyrite_MG_FD_204944 | JGI IMG/M metagenome (GOLD analysis project Ga0316208, IMG submission 204944) | Microbial mat bacterial communities from mineral coupon in-situ incubated in ocean water Damariscotta River, Maine, United States -... | ecosystem: Environmental > Aquatic > Marine >...
TTTCCTCACAAGTGCGAAGTTCGAATCATAGGGTCGGATTCCCGCCAGAGCGATGCTCAGCTAATCCTCAAGACAGCCAGGCATCGAGTCTGAAAAGCTTTACAAACTTCTGACAAACTTCTGACGGTGCCCTGACCACTCTTCTGACGACATCAGTTTAAATACTCGCCGTGTTGCGTCAGTCGAACTTCGATTTGGCGTTGCCCGCCGTTCTGCTGACCGCGTACGGTCGGCGAGGTGTTCCCGAAACTCCGGAGGTGAGCGTGTTAATCGAATCGTGCTTCTGTCGGACGGTCTGGCGAACATCGGACCGAGCGCCCCGAGCGAACTCGGATCACTCGGCGCATCGCTCAAGAAGGAAAACATCTCGGTAACGGCGATGGGGCTGGGGCTTGACTACAACGAAGACCTGATGGTCAATCTTGCCAGCAACAGCGGCGGTAACCACGTCTTCATTGAGGACGCCACTCAAATCGCGGGCTTCTTCCAGAAGGAGTTCAACACCGTTCTGTCCGTCGTTGCCCAGGAGGTGGCCATCACCATCGAAGTCGCAAAAGGAATTCGTCCGGTTCGTGTCTTCGGCAATCAGGCAGAAATCAACGGTCAAAAAGTCGTTGCAACGTTGACCCAACTTTACAGCCGGCAGGAAAAGTTTCTCGTTCTGGAAGTCGACGTTCCTGCATCGCCCGAAGGCAAGCCGCGTGAAATTGCGAATGTCAGCGTTGCCTATGACAACATGCTGACCCGTCGCTCCGATCAACTCGTCGGGAAGGCCAGTGTCAACTTCAGCAGCTCGGATCAGGTGATTGCTGCAAGCGTCAACGCAGACGTACTTGAAGCCGGGGTCCTTCTGTTCGCCAATGAGCGAAACAAAGCGGCAACGATTCTACGCGACAAAGGCGACATCAATGCAGCTCGACGGTTGCTCATTCAGAATGCGGGCTACCTGAAAAAGTACGCTGCAGATCTCGGGTCCCTGCAGCTGGATGCAGCCTGCAATCTGAATTCGATTCAGTCAAAGAATCTCGATCCCGCACGGTGGGCACGTTCCCGCAAGGCAATGCGTCTTGGGCAATACGCGACGGACACGCAACAGGTTTATGGAGCGCTGCCCGAAAACAATGCTGGGCAGGCTGCGGAAACGCAGGCACCTCAACAAAAGTCCGCCGTCCCGCAACCCGCCAGTAAAAAGGCAACGAAGAAATAGGAAAACATTGCAGCTACGATTACCAGCGGCGGCGCGAGCAATTCTGCTCGCGCTGCCGTTTATGTTTTGAAGGTTGGAACTGCGAAGCCCTGACTCCTCAATCCGGACTGGGGATACCACGTGCGAATCAAACCGCTGATTCTGTTGATCCTGCTCGTCGTTCTGCCACTTGGCGGACTGACCTGGCTTGGTCTACGCGTCGCGCGAGACGATGAAGCGGCGCTCCAGCGACGGTTTGAAGAAGTGTTCGCCGTACAGCTTCGCGACATCGACGGAGTCATCAGTCGGCACTTTGAATCGCTATCGATTGAGCTGCGTGGAACAGCTCGGCACATCAGGTTTGAACCCGACGACATCCGGGCCGTGATTCGGACGGCCCCTCAAGTTCGACAGGTGATCGTGCTGTATCGCGACGGTCTGGTTCTTCATCCGGATCCTGCCACTGCATTGAGTCTTTCCGAGCGGGAGTTCCTGAACGAAGCTCAGGAGCTGATCCAGGATCGTGATCTGATTCACGCATCAAGCGGCCAATCGGATTCCGTCTCGCAGCAAGTTGAACGAACGTCGTCGTCGCGCGGTGGCGAGAGAACATCGCCACAAGAAGAGTCAACACAGACGGACGAAGGGTGGCATACCTGGTACTGGGGCCGCGGAGTTCAATTGATCTTCTGGCAGCGCCGCGCCGACGGCAGCGTCGTGGGACTGCTTGTCGAACGTGGGCGGTGGATGGCCGATCTGGTCGCGGCCTTGCCGGACACCGTCAGTCGGCAGCACGACGGAGTGCCAATCGTGACGACTTCGCGATTTCGATTGATCGATTCGATGGGGCAGTCGATGTACGAGTGGGGCGAGTACGAGCCTCCCGAAGTCTGCACGCCACTGGCGGAGATGGCGGTGGAAAACTAATTGTCGCTACACAGGTGTCTTCTCCGTTGATTTCATGGAGGCTGCAGGCTGTCGTTCCAGAATCTCTGCTGGCGGGCGAAAGTCGCGGCACGGCGTTTCAGCTGACGACAGGAATCTGCGCTGCGGCTATTGGCCTTTCCGTGCTCGCGGTTTTCTTCTGGCGTGAATACTCGCGTGAAGTCAGGCAGGCTTCACAACGAGTCAGTTTTGTGAATCAGGTTTCGCGTGGGGCGAGGACTACTTTCCAAACAGTCGGACGCTCGATCAGCACATTTCGCAGCTACGGAAACGGATCGAAGTCGATCCAAAGTCGCCGCGAATTATCCGCACGGTCCATGGCGCCGGGTATCGATACGAAAACAACGACGTCTGAAACATGGCGGCTGATCAGTCTTGAATCTTCAGACCCTGTCGCCGCAGTGCTCGTCCGGGGCGTTCGCCGGTGTGTTTGTTGTCTTTGAGAACGAGCTGACCGTTAACGATGACATGCTGAATGCCGACGTTGTATTGAAAGGGCTCGGTGTATGTTGCCTGGTCGATCACCGTTTCAGGATTGAACACGGTCACGTCGGCAGCCATGCCGACTCGAAGGATTCCCCGGTCAAGTAGCCCGACCTTGGCGGCGCTCAGCGAGGTCATCTTACGGACGGCGTCTTCCAGTCGCAGCAGGCCTGACTCGCGCACGTAAACTCCCAGAACGCGCGGGAACGTTCCAAAATTGCGAGGATGAGGGTTGCCGGTTCTCAGCGGACCTTCGATCGCGTAGGCCGAACCGTCTGAACCAACCGAGCACCAGGGCTGCTGCAGGGCGAGGTTCATGTCATCCTCGGTGTGATGTGCGAAGACGGTGCTGACTGATCCGCCTTCTTCGAGCAGGATATCAAACAGCTCTTCGAGTCGGTCCGCATCCTTCCGCCCTTTGGTGCGAAAATCCATGACCCGGTCCATCGTCAAACCGCGGAACGAAGTGTTCGCACTGACCAGCATGCGACTCCAGTCGCGACCGACGGCGGTGTAGTGGTTGTACCAGCCGGTGACTCCGTTCTCGATTTCGCGTTTCAGTCGCTGACGAGTGTCGGTATCGCGGAGCCGTTCCAGAAGTTTCGACCGTCCACCTTCGTGAGCCCACGGCGGGATGATGCTGACCAGATTGTTGTTGCCGCGAGTGTACGGGTAGACGTTCGCCTGAATGTTGAGCCCTTCGGTTCTGGCGTCTTCGATCAGCTTGACAACCTCGTCCATCCGCCCCCAGAACTGCTGATCGGCAATCTTTAGATGAATTATGTCAACGGGCACGCCGCTGCGACGCCCGACTTCGATCGCCTCTCGGACTGAGGCGAAGATGCCGTCGCCTTCATTGCGAATGTGTGACGAGTAGATCCCGCCGTGTTGTGCGACAACGTTGCACAGTTCGGCCAGTTGACTTGTCGTCGCCAGCGAACCGGGCGGCATCATCACCTGACTTGAAAGTCCGAGCGCACCTTCGCGCATGGCTTCGTCCAGGAGGACTTTCATTTCCTGAATGTTGTCATCGGTCGGTGGATCGAAGGACTCGCCCATGACTGACCGCCAGAGATTGTTTAGTCCGACGTACGAAGCCACGTTGACGGACACTCCGGCCTCGTCGATGACGTCAAAGTAGCCGCCGAGCGTTGTCCACGATTTCGTTTCACCGTTGACGTTGAACTCTTGAGCGGACAACCGCCCCTTCCTCGGTCCTGCCGAATTGCCTTCGCCGAGAATTTCTGTCGTGACTCCCTGGCGAATCTTGCTTTGCGCTTGGCCGTCCTGCAGGAGCTTCAGGTCAGAGTGCGAATGAATGTCGATGAACCCCGGAGCGACAACCAACCCGGCAGCGTCAACTTCAATGTCACCTTTCCCGTCGACTCGGCCCACCGCCGCAATTCGACCATCCTTGATGGCCAGATCTCCGTAGGACCACGGGTTGCCCGTACCGTCAACAATGCGACCGTTGCGAATGACAATGTCGAAGTCAGCCGCGTGCATGGTGACGTTCGCAATGAAGAGCAGAGCGATCGTAAGAAGCGGCGACAGCGGGAAATGTTTCATGAGAATACGACTCCGAGATGGCGGAAGCTGCGTGGTGATGAGTGTTTCTGGACGGTGCGAGTAGGGTGTGACAAGCGGAGCGAATTCCAACTCCGGTGTGCCAGCGCGGGCAATCGTTGAAGTTGGTTGCCTCCGGGATTGCTCATAGATCTCCGCGCCGGCACACCGCAAGTGTCGTTCAGCCCGCTGGTCACACCCTGCACAATGTAGTCACAGAGAAACCGGCTCGGTCGGAACCGTCGTTGAATCTAGAAACGTCTGCTGCCACAGTTCGAGGATGAGCAGATTCCACAAACGGTAGCTGTGATCCCACCTGGCTGTCACGTGTTCGTCGACCAGACGCTGCACGGCCTCCGGACGAAACCAGCCTCGGTCCAGCGACTTCCGGTCAAGCAACACGTCGAACAGCAGTGGCTTGAGTTCGTTGCGGAACCAACTGTCGAGCGGGACTCCAAAGCCCATCTTCGGTCGGTTCTGGATTGACGTTGGCAACAGATCGCCGAACGTGTCGAGCAGAATCTGTTTGCCCTGCTTGCCTCGCCGCTTGAATTTGAGAGGCATCTGCGCTGCGAGTTCGGCGACGTTGTGATCGAGAAACGGGCTGCGACACTCCAGACCGTACGCCATGCTGGCGATGTCCACTTTGGCCAGGATGTCGCACGGCAGGTAAGTCAGCACGTCGGCGCAGGTCGTCTGGGTGACGAAGTCTCGCGATGGGCATTCGGCATAAGCACTTTCAAGGAACGATGCCGCGTCGGCATCGCCGAGCTGTTCGAGCATGCTGTCTGAGTAGATCTCCCGTCGGCGCGAATGATCAAAGATGTTGATCCAGTTGAGGTATCGCCGCTGCGGATCTTCACCGAGCGCGTCGAGGAACCGCTTCAGTCGCCGGCGGAAAGATTTTTGCTCAACCGACGCTGGGATTCTCTGCCAGAGCCGCGATGCGAACAGTGATCGAACGGGTCGAGGCAAATAATCAAACGCCGCTGCCAGCCGGACGGCGCGGTAGCGATCGTAGCCGGCGAACAGTTCGTCGGCTCCGTCACCGGACAAAGCGACGGTGACGAATTCCCGCGTCATTTCCGAGAGATACATCATCGGGATGGCCGAGCTGTCCGACAGTGGCTCGTCGTAGTGCCAGATGAGTTTCGGCAGGATGCTCAGTGCTGATGGTTCGACCACTTTTTCGTGATGGATTGTTCCCAGATGTTCGGCGGCTTCGCGGGCGAAGGCTCGTTCGTCGAACTTCGCGACGGGAAAGCCGATCGAAAATGAATGCACCGGCTGGTCCGACAGTTCCTGCATCAACCCGGTGATAATCGTCGAGTCGATGCCTCCGGACAGAAATGCTCCGAGCGGCACGTCGCTCCGCATTCGCAGCCGCACGGCTTCGGTGAGTGTTTCACGGAGTTCTGACTGAACTTCCTCAAGAGATGCCATCTCATAAAAACATGTCGCGTCCGACTCGAATTCTAATTCGTAAGGAGGTCGCCAGTAGCGACGGACCGTCAGGCTACCGTTCTCGTACGTTGCCGTGTGAGCGGGTGGCAGCTTCGAATAGCCCTGCAGGATCGAGCTGGTGTGCGGCACGTATTGATAGGTGAGGTACTGATCGATGGCGACTGGATTGATCTCTCGCGGCGAATCTTTGAGCTGCAACAGCCCTTTCAGCTCACTGGCAAAGTCGACTCGTCCGTCATGGTGCCGGTAAACCAGCGGCTTCTGCCCGAGCCGATCTCTCGCGAGCAGTAAGAGTGAACGTCGCTTGTCCCAGATTGCGAAGGCGAACATGCCACACAGATGGAGCACGCAGTCGTCGCCGTACTCTTCGTAGAGATGGACGATGACTTCGGTGTCGCTCGCAGTCGAAAACTGATGCCCGCGAGACTGAAGATCGCTGCGAAGTTCGCGGTAGTTGTAGATTTCGCCGTTGAGGACGATCCAGACGGAGCCATCTTCATTTGATAAGGGCTGTCGACCGCCGGCGAGGTCGATGATCGAGAGCCGACGATGCCCGAGCATTGCGCCGCGATTGGAACCGGCAGTCGCATTTGGACTGTGTCGGTCTTCGTGACTCAACAGCCCGGCTTCGGAATGATAAAGCCCGGAGTCGTCCGGGCCGCGATGAGCAAGCACGTCGACCATGCGACGGACTTCCGAAATATCTGGAAGTCGCTGAGGATGGTGCCAGCTGAGACCTGCAATTCCGCACATGAATCTGCTCGGCCATTAGTTAGGATCAGTCCCGAAATAGATTCCCGATTTCCGTAGCCTTGTTTCGGGACAGTTCCTTAGTTGGTGGATGCGGGCGTCCCGCTGCGACACGATAAAGACAAGAGACGGATCTTAGTGGGACGCGTCTCGACGCACCACGGCGCCGACGGGCAGTATTTACTTTCGGAACGCCTCTGCGAGTTGCGCCTTGAGATCGTTAATCGTGAGGCCGTTCGAAATGACTCGGCCATCTTTGCCAATCAGGAAGATCGTCGGAACGGAAATGAGACCGTACTGTTGTGCGAGTGGAGCATCCAGCCCGCCTGGCTGAAAGATGTTTGGCCACGCTATCCGGTTTCCTTTCGCGAATTTTGTGACGTCGGCCGGTTGCTGATCAAGATTGACGCCGACGATTTCGAAACCACGGTCGCCGTACTGTTCGTACAAGGCTCGAAGCACCGGCACGTCTGCGACGAATTGTGTTGACCATGACGCCCAGAATACGACCGCCACAACGCGACCACTCAGGTTGGCGACGTCGAGGTTCCGACCCGTCGGATCAGGGCCTTTGAGAGTGAGCGGTTTGCCTTTCAGATCCATGCGGCGGAGTGCCCCTCTAGCACGCACGGCCTGAGGGGACTGGCCGTGCTTGCCGACAAGTTGCCCGTACCACTGTCGCGCTTCTGCGGCGTTCGCTGCGAATTCCGCATTCAGCGCGAGCTGCAGCATCGCATCTGAAGTGTCATCAGCCGTTGGGTGCTTTGTCACAAACGTTTTGAGATTGGTCAGCCAGGTGGTCTGAATCTTCTGCTGCTCTTCTGTGGTCTTAGCTCGTCCACTGTTAGAGCTGTAGCTGGCAAAAAGCTGGCGATACTCGGCGTACGCAACGAGGTTCGACTTCGGTGCACTCTGCTTCAATCCGTTGAGCAGTTGAGTGAGTCGAACTCCTGATGGCTTATCGCCCGCCTGCAAAGCGGATGTCAGGCTGTTGATCAACTGTTTGGTCCACGTGTCGGATTCCTGGGCGGACCGGGACGCAGCGACGATTTGCTCGGTGATGGCCGTTCTGCGTTTGAGATAGTCGATTAGTTGCGCCGGCCTGGCGTTCTGCGGCGGAGCGTTTTCGCCAAGCTTCTGCAGCTGCGAAATGAGAGTCTGCATTTCAGGCGTCAGTTCGTGGCCAGTCGTGCCGCCGACTGGAGCTGCCGGCTGCATGAGGATCCCGCCGATCTGGATCTGAATCGTGTCACCCTCCGCTGGTCGAGGCACCTGAGTCAGCTTCCAGACATTACCGATCCGCATCATCTCGCCAAGCTGGACGAAGCCATGTTTTCCGGCCGTTTCGACGATCGCCATGGCGCCTTCGTAGACGATGAGATCCTCAGCGGCCTTTCCGTCGTCTTTGGGAATTACGCCCGGCATTGCACCGTCGAAACGATTCCATTTTGACTTGCTGGTGAGGGTTCGTGACTTTGCCATCACCGTACGCATCGCCGCTTCAGGCTCCTGCACCTGTCGAAGAATTCGACTGGAGAGCTCGTCGATCAGCCCGAGGCTCTGGAGATCTTCCGACGTCACCAGGACCGATGAAAGCAGCTTTGCGTCGCCAGCGATCATTGCCGAGATTGCCACTCGCGATGCCTCCGGGGCGGAGAGGATTTTCCATTTTTCGACGTGGCCATCTTCATTCTTGTCGATGCCCCATCGAGAACCGTGCGTGTTCAGCCAGCGAGACTGATCGGCCTTGTGATTGAAGTCGGTGTCGACGTCACGGTAGACCTCGATGCCGTTTCGATAGTACCGCCACTGGTCGATGTATCGATCCTTGTTGGTGTCGACGTACCGTCGCAGGATCAGTCCGTTGGGATCAAACACTGCAAAGCCGGAAGTGGTTTCGTTTCGCTCCAGCTCGACTTTGCATTTGTCGACGTCAGCCTTGGCCGGACTGTCGTACTCGACGTCTTTCTGAGCGGGCTTGTACTGCAAGGCGAACTCAGGGGTCGGCGTTTGCGCAAACAGCGATCCGCAGGGAACCAGCAGTGCAAGCGCGAGAATGGCGAACGTGCGACGCGTCATCATCGGGAAACTCCGTTTTCCGAATGAAACTTCCGAGGCAGAAACTTAGCCGCTGATTGACCGTTCGCTTCGAAAGTCAACAATTGAAATAACCGACTTCAGATTCGGTCGGGGTGGGTTCAAGCAGGAATCATCGACGCGGCTCCACAAACAGCATCCACCGCGAACGCATTGCCGCAAAAGCCGAGGTCCAGGAATCATGTTCCGTGGCCCCGTCGGGAGTGTATCGCAGCCGTTTCGAGTGAGTCACGACCAGTTCCGAAGGCTGAGATCGCTCTTTGAGTACGTTTTATTCGTTGAAATCTGACTCTTAATTGCGTTCAGAAAACTGACAGGCCACCGACTCGGTCGCTATTTTCCCCAAATTGACGCCCTTACCGAGGAATCCACGAATGGCAAACACCCTCGCTCTCATGCTGCTGGTTTCAGTCTCGTCACCTGCCGACGTCGAGCATCAACAGATCTCACCCGCCAAACCGCTGGCGGTGTCGGTCGCTACGAATCGTGAGCCGAGCTCGGAAACTCGGCGGATGACCTCTCGTGACCGAATTCTTCGGCGACGCAAGGCACTGCGCGGCGGGCAGCAAAATTCGATGAGCGGGTTGATTTCGCTGATTCAATCGAATGTCGCGCCCGATTGCTGGGAATTCGGCGGAACCGGATTTTCGGCCGGGAGCGGAACGGGAAATGGTTCGAGCAACAGCCTGCAAAATGCTGAAAATCTCGTGGAGTTGATCGAGCAAACGACTCAGCCACCGACCTGGCAGATCAACGGCGGCAACGGTTCCATCAGCATATTTTCGCACTGATTCCGTGGTAAATCGAACTTGTCAGTCACGCCCGCGACTGTTCGACAGTTGGTTCAAAACACCCCCAAAGTTGCCTGGACTGACAAGCCAACTCTCCGCTAGGATTCCGCCGCCCCACACTGCCCGGTGGTGTAATCGGTAACACTGCAGGTTTTGATCCTGCCATTCCAGGTTCAAGTCCTGGCCGGGTAATTGAGATGGCTCGTTGGTTTCAGACACCAGCGAGCCTTTTTTTGTGGGGTTTCGGCACATTTCGGCGGCGGAAGAAAGTCTGACTTTTTTCCGAAAAATCGAATCAGTGTCAAATCAGTGTCACCCGTTGGACCGGCGGGGAACTGACGTTGGATTCGCAGACTTCACGTTTCATCTGCGTTGCGGAGTCGTTGAAAACCCATCGCTAGGCCGGACATCTGAGTCATTCGTACCTTCTCTGATCATTCAGAAGGAGACTCAGCTATGGCTTTCGTTCAACGCGACCCCAGCGGCAACTTTCACCTTTGCTTTCGATTTGGCGGGCGTCGTTTCAAGCGGTCTCTGCACACGAAGCACCAGCGGAAAGCCGACGCAGCAGCCAGCCACGTCGAGGAAAATCTCCGGCTCGTTGGTGAGGGGAGACTCGATCTTCCCGACAACGTCGATGTCCCGACGTTTCTGCTTTCGGACGGAAAGCTCGCCGAGAAGCCCAAGGTCGCCAGCAACATCAAGCTTGGCTTGCTCTTCGACGAGTACCAGGCGAGAACGCCGGAAGGGGCTCTCGAAGCGTCAAGTATCCAGACGTTTCGAACGCACATGGGGCATGTCGCCCGCATTCTCGGAGCCGGAACGCTTCTTCGTTCGATTCGAACCTCGGACCTGCAACGTTACGTGACCACACGATCGAAGGAAAAAGGGCGACGCGACACTGTCAGCCCGGTCACGATCAGGAAGGAACTGGCAACGTTCGCGTCGCTCTGGAACTGGGCACGAACGCAGGAGCTGACAGCGGGAGAGTTTCCCCGCAAAGGAATTGTGTTTGGCAAGCACGAGGACAAGCCGCCGTTTCAAACGTGGAATCAGATTGAGCGGCAGATCAAACGCGATGGCCTCAACGCGTTCCAGGCGGAGCCGCTGTGGGAATCGCTCTATCTGAGCACCGATGAGATCGCAAAGCTGTTGGAGCACATTCACGAGAACTCGGGGTACCCGTTTCTGCATCCGATGTGTGTGCTGGCTGCGTACACAGGAGCACGGCGGAGCGAACTGTGCAGGGCCCGAGTTGCTGACTTCGATTTCGACGGAGCGATGGTCGTCATTCGTGAACGGAAGCGTTCCCGGTACAAACGAACGACGCGGGTTGTTCCACTGACGTCAGTTGCTCGCGAGGTTCTCGTTTCGTGGGTGGGGGAGAAGGAACCCAGCGTGATCATGTTCCCGGAAGACCATCGAGTCGAGCGCAACCGCAGCTCAAAGCTGGAGCCGGGAGCCGTCAGCCCAAACGAAGCGAGTGAGCGTCTCAATCACGTACTTGCGAAGAGCAAGTGGGAGCCGATTCCCGGCTGGCACGTTTTTCGTCATTCGTTCATCAGCAACTGTGCTTCGCAAGGAGTCGATCAGCGATTCATTGATTCCTGGGTTGGTCATCAGACCGACGAGCAGCGGAACCGGTACCGACATCTCTTTCCTGATTCGCAGCAGCAAGCGATCGATTCTGTTTTTGAATGAAGTTCGATCTGTCCAGCGAGCTATAGGCAGCCGTCATCACTTCAGGCGCGGAGGGTCTCCACACCAGATGCACTACTGTGCAGATCAAGCACCGACTTCATGCTGAAGGCGGGAAGATCGAAGGAATGAAGAGAATGAAAGAAGCAAACACAAGAGCACGAGGCCGAAGGGGGCATCGTGGCTGACATGGCGAGCATTGAGCAGCGGCTCGAACGAATTGAAGGCATTTTAGCCTCGCTCAAGCTCCCAAAACGAGAGAAGTACTTTTACTCAACGGGTGAAGTTGCTGGACGACTTGGACTTTCCAAGTGGTATGTCAGGCGGCTTTGTTCGGTCGGTGAAATCAAGGCCGAGAAACACCCGGAGAGCGGGCGGTTTCTGATACCGGCCAAGGAACTGGAACGCATCGAAACCCGGCGGGACGCGATCAAAGGGTAGCGGTGCTTTTAAATTGAAAAGAGGAATGAACATGAACGACAACAAGAGCAACACGAAACCGGTCTTTGAAACGAAGCTCAGACAAATCAGAGCGTCCGTTTTCAGGAACGAAGGAAAGGACGGTAAACCGTTCTTCAACACGCAGCTTGTCCGCCGCTACCAGAGCGGCCAGGACGAATGGAGCAACTCAAGCCACTTCACCGGAAAGGTCGACCTGCTTCTCGCTCGGCAGCTCATCGACGAGGTGCTGGGCTTCCTCGGAGAAAATGAGAGCCAGGACGGGGCAGCATGACGGAGCGTCTGTTTCGGTACACACGGACCCAAGCAATCGCTGACAGCGTGCTCGTTGACGTGTCGAACATGGCGAAGAACGCAGGGATCGAGTTTCCGGTCGCCCTTACATGGTCAGTCTGGTCTCGGTTAGTCGAAGTTCCGGATGAGGTAGAAGGAGAACACGACGAAGGCGACCGACTCTGGGACATCCTGACGATGTTCAGGATTGCTGCGAGTGCAAAGGCGCAAAGATCGGGGCAAGGGCTGAGTTTTCAGCTCCTGGTCAGAGACGCCAAAACCGAACCCCTGGAGGTTGTGACGCTCAAGGCTCACTGCGGCCTTGGTGACGCCCCGGATCCGGTCATCACAATCATGATGCCGGACGAAGTCTGACGTCGGGGCGACAGATAGGAGGAGGTTTGTCCGTCCTCGCCTGTCGCCTGTCGCCTCTTTGCCTATCAGGCCGAAGCCTTTCCGTGTGTGAGAATCCGACAGGCTGGCAAGCAAAGGATGATTAGTCTCTCGCGACCCCTCGTCACCAAGCTCACTCTGGCAGATTTACTCTTCCAAGCACTTGGCCGCCTGGCATTACCCATTCGCAACCTACCACTGACAGTCCGGAATCGCTCCTACTGGTTCAGCCTCAGGATCCAAGCTGGTCGACCACATCAATTGTCGATTCACCGCCGATCCCTTCCAGCTCTGACGCTCATCGGCTCACCGCCCCACCAGCAACATTCCGCTCCTCGCTCCGACCTATTGACAAGGCACACCAAGGAACCTGATTGACGCAGCTCGCGAAATGATCAAAACATTAGTTCGAGCTCGTTAAACGAAATGTAGCCCAAGCATTGAATGACCATGAAAGAACCATCTGTCACGATCAGTTTTCGCCTCCCTGGCTCACTGGCAAAGCTGTTGGAAGAGCACGGAGCCGCGCGGCAAATGAGCCGTGGCGATACGGCCCGGCAGCTCGTCATCCAAGGACTCACAGAGAGCGACGTGAAGGAACTCAAGTCGAACATTGCCGAGCTTCTTGACGTGAATCAGAAACTGCTTCGCAATCAGAACCGGGCGACGCAGGCGCTCCTGATGAAAGCAGGAAAGACCGACAAGCAGGAAGCCATCGCATTCGTGGACACGCACATGCAGCATTGAGGCCAGCAAGCGGTGAGGAGAAACAGATGCTATCAATTGGAGCTGGGAATCAGGGCGAGTACTACCTGAATCTGGCAACTGAGGATTACTACTTCGAAGGCGGCGAACCACCAGGAATCTGGTCAGGTCAAGGAGCCGCGAACCTTCGAATCCAAGGCACTGTTGAGCGGAAGCAGCTTCGACATCTTCTCGCCGGGTATTCGGCCGACGGGAAGCGAAAGCTCGTGCAGAATGCCGGACTGGAGAAGCGACAGCCGGGCTGGGATTTGACTTTCTCCGCCCCAAAGAGCGTCAGCACACTCTGGAGTCAGGTCGATGGAGAAAAACGTCACGCCATTCAGAGAGCTCACGAGGAGGCTGTCAAAGCGGCTCTTCTATATCTCGAAGATGTTGCCGCAGTGACGCGGAGAGGGCAAGGTGGTCAAGTCGAAGAGAACGCGGGCCTCATAATCGCTCGATTCGAACACGGAACTTCAAGAGCTCTTGAACCGCAGTTGCACACCCATTGCCTTGTCCTGAATGTTTGTACGCGAGCCGATGGCGGGACCGGAACGATTGTCAGCAAAACTCTCTATCAGCACAAGATGGCAGCCGGTGCGATTTATCGTGCTGAACTCGCTTATCAATGCGAGCTACTCGGCATGGAGACTGAGCGTGTTCACTCGTGGTTCGAAGTCAAAGGCGTGGCCGAATCTCTCACATCCATTTTCTCAACACGTCGGAATGACCTCCTCGAAGTGCTCGCGGCAAGTGGGCATGAGTCGGCCGCTGCTGCTGCGATCGCAGCACTTGCGAGCCGGACTTCCAAAGAAACTCAGTCGCGGAGCGAACTGTTTCCCGAATGGCGCAAGACCGGTCAACCGCACATGCCTGATCTGGCCCTTCAAAAAGTCTTCGAACAAGCCCCCATTCGCAATCGGTCAGTCGAGGTGACGCAGGCATTTGATGATGCGATCGAGTCGATCACTCGTCAGCACAGCCATTTCACGGAGCGCGAGCTGATTCAACGAGTGGCGGAAGAGGCACAGGGCAGAGGGATTGGCGTGAGCCTGGTTCGTGCACACACCGAGCATCAGCTAACGAGGTCCGATGAAATCGTCTGCGTCGACCGGATTGAGGGCGAGACTCGTTACAGCACACACGAAATAATCGAACTTGAAAGATCCCTTCTGGCTTCTGTGGAAGCGGGACGAAACGACCAACGCCACGGCATCACATCCAAACGAGTTGAGGCTGTCCTCAAGAGATATGAAATCGCGAGCAAAGAACAGATCGCCGCGGTTCGGCACATCACTGAGGAGCCGGGCTCTGTGAAATGTGTTCGAGGAATGGCTGGTACCGGAAAGACTTTCATGTTGCAGATGGCTCGGGAAGCATGGGAGCGGGGTGGATTCTGCGTGCTTGGAGCGGCACTTGCTGGAAAAGCCGCCGAAGGCCTGCAGGAAGGATCCGGAATTGCGAGTGCAACGATCGCCCTTCGACTGATTCAGATCGATAACGGGGCTCAACTGAACTCAAAGACGGTTCTCGTCGTAGACGAGGCGGGCATGGTCGGCACAAAGCAGATGGCCGAGCTGTACGCCCATCTCGAAGCTGCCGGAGCAAAACTTGTCCTCGTCGGGGATGAGCGGCAGCTTCAGGCCATCGAGGCTGGTGGCGTCTTCAAATCGATTTGCGACCGCGTCGGATCCGTCGAACTGGCTGACATTCGGCGACAGAAACAGGAATGGCAGAAACAGGTCGTTCGAGACTTCGCAGCCGGAAACGCCGAGCGTGCGTTGACGACTCTAGCCGCTGCCGGTTGCGTGACAGTTGCCGACGATCATGACTCAGCGAGACGGGACCTCGTCAACGACTGGAAACAACTCGGAGATGAGTCACCCGAGAAGACACTCATTTTCGTCGGGACGAATAAGGATGCCGCCACGATCAATCGCATGTGCCAGTCAGTGCGACGCGAGTCAGGACAACTCGGGACGTCCAACGCTGAGATTGGAGGCTGCACGATTTGGAAGGGCGACCGTGTTCTCTTCACGAAGAATTCCTACCGCTACGACGTTCGTAACGGGCAAATCGGAACGGTCACCGGCGTCTACACCTATGGGTTACAGAAGGAAGAAAAGTCTCTCGTCGTCAGGCTCGACGGTGGCCGAACGGTTTCGTTTCCGCTTGCCGATTTCAAAAACATCAAGTTGGGCTATGCGGTCACGACTCACAAAGGACAGGGCGCTACCGTCGACTACGCTTTCATTCTGTGCGGTGGCAGCATGCAGGACCGTGAGATCTCCCTCGTCCAAGCGTCGCGAGCAATACATGAGACTCGGGTCTACACAGACCGTTTCGAAGCTGGTGAGGACCTGCAAGGACTCGCGAAGCAAATGAGCCGATCGCGCATCAAGACACTGGCAAGCGACCTGATGGAGCAAGATCAAGAGAAGGTGCAACAACAACAGACACTGACCATCAAACTGAGAACCGTATGAGACGATTTCTATTCTTTAACGCATTGAGTATCGGAATCCCCATCGTTTTCTCGGTTGTCTCGTGGTACGTAATGGTCCTTGTCCTTGGTTGGACCCAGTGGATCGCACTTCCGACCTGCGTCGTCGTCGCGTACTTCCTTCGCAATAGCGCTTTGAAGTATCTACACAAATTTCTCGACGTACGCCCGAAGCGATCCGCTGAGGAAACGAGGCATTTCGTTACTAAACTGGTGCTGCTCTACATGTTAATTCCAGCGGCCGCCCTGATCGGCGATTTCCTCTCGGTCAAGATAGCCGTCTTCCACCCAACGCTGGCGGCCATCTGTGCTCTGGGAATGGCGAGTTTCGTTACCAGCAAGCACCTCGATAGGTTAATCGTCCATTCAAACGACGAGCACATACGGGGACGAGTACTTATCGCTTTCGAGGAAGCACTGGGGCGTTCACAGGACTACATCGTAGAAGCTACCAACGGGCTGTTCTGGGGATGTCTGTACTTGCCATGGAGCGTCGCAAACACCCATTTCTTAGTCCAGGGAGTTACGGGAAGCGGTAAAACTCTCACAATTCGCATGCTCATGCAGAGTGTGTTTCGTCGCATGAAGCCCGGGAACGACTGCAGGGCACTCGTCTATGACGAAAAGAGTGAGCTCTACCCCGTTCTGTGTAGCGTGTTGCCCAAAGACAAACTTGTGTCGCTGAATCCGCATGACGCACGATGTCATGCTTGGGATATCGCTGCGGATGTGACTGGTGCGGCATCCGCCGAGGAAGTTGCAAACTTGCTTGTCCCGTGTGAAGAAAAGGACCATCCTTTTTTCAGAAACGCAGTTCGGACCATCTTGAGTTTGGTGATGGAGTCATTCCATCGAAACTCACCGCCGCAATGGACGCTCAGAGATGTCCTGCTCACGATGGCAAGCCGAGAAAAAATCGAGGGAGTGATCAGCCAGCTCGAAGGTGGCATGGAACGCTATGAGCTTGTTTTGTCGAAAGCAGCAGCGGTGGATACGGCCCAGAACATTCTCTCGACCATTGAAATAAGGCTGAGGCCTCTCCGCTCGACCGCCCAGTCGTGGCATCTTTCTGCTCTCGAAGGAAGAAAGATGAGCTTGACGGAGTGGATCGACGGGGAGTTCGTGCTGCATATCGGGAAAGTCGAGGCGTGCAAACACGCCTCAGACACGATCAACAGAATCCTGATTACACGGGCTCAGCAACTGGTGTTGGATCAATCGACATCAGACACCCGTCAAACATGGTTTTTCCTTGATGAGATTCGAGGTCTCGGGAAACTTGATGGTCTTCACGATCTCCTCAACAAGGGCCGTACCAAAGGTGCGTGTGTCGTGCTCGGATTTCAGGACGTCGCGGGCATGCGTATTGTCTACGGTAAGGACGGCGTTGACGAAATATGCGGAGAATGCCATCAGGTTGCGTTGCTGAAAGCCAAGAGTACATCGTCCGCAACATGGGCGTCTGAAATGCTCGGTAACGAGGAACACATCGAAGAGGATTTGACGAAAGGACCCAGCGGGGACTCAAAAAGCGAACGCATTAAGACGCGGCCCATAGTGATGCCGGAGGAAATCAAGAGTCTCCCGCTAACCGGCGAAACAAATCAGAGGACAGGCCACAGAAACGGCCTGTCCGGATACTACCTCAGCGAGATTCTGGAGGAGCCATACAAGCACACCATTCCCAGTTCGGAACTCACGGCGAGACTCGTTCCAGAGGCAAAGGTCCCCGAACGAGTCCGACGAAGCGAGGATGAACTGTCTTTGAGTCTTTGGGAAGATGCCGATTGGCGACGCCTGAATCTAACTGAATCACCAGAGGCCGAGCAGCAGGATGTCAATCTGCTGGACCTGTTCTAGAACCCCAGCGTGTAAAGAGTTAGGGATTGGATGCGGGATTCAGCCTGCTTTACTGTGGAACGCGAGGCAGACGTGACCATCATCCGCTTCGCAGACGAGTCCGACGAATTGAGCCCCGAAGACGTCAGCGGTCCGTTACGGGCATGGGTCGATTTCGAGCGACCCCGAAGACTCGTGGTTGATTTGGATTATCGGACGACGGTCGGCGAAGTGGCGTTGTTTTCCGGCATGTTCCAGCAGCTCCTGCTTCAGTTGTGGAGATGCATCTCAGGGAGCTGAAGATCAATAAAGAACTCGGCCGCAAGGAAGGTATGGCGACTGACTACGGCAACCTCGGAAATGTCTACATGACGCGCGAAGAGCTGGACCGCGCCGAGGAGATGTACCTCAAGACGCTGGAGATCGATACGGGCCTCGGTCGCAAGGAAGGCCTGGCCATCACGTACGCCAATCGAGGACTCATCGCCGAGGAGCGAGGGGACTCCGTCAAGGCTCGGGATTTGTGGACGAAGTCGCGGGATCTGTATGACGAGATCGGGATCCCGCACGAGGTGAAGAGAGCCCAGGGCTTGCTGGACGGGCTGGAGAACGGTTTGGACGGGGATCGGGACGACGGCGCGTAGATCGTCGGAGGGTTGGTGTTACTACGGAGAGATGTGACAACGGCTCCGGAGCAGGCGGATTGCTGGATTGAGGACGCGAGCTGATGACTGATGAATCAACTACTGACGACCAGAGCGAGCCGGACGAGCAGAAGGCAGACTTTGCTGCCAGAGCGGTGGAGAATCGACAGAGCATTTGGCCCGGTGGAATTGGCTGTAGTCCGGATGCCATCGAGGAATGACATTCGTGTGCTCACATCGCCGTTGAATCACCACGCGGGGCCTTTTTGAGCGGTCTTGCCAAGTAGCCCTATTTGGAACTGGACCCCAACTAAACCTTAAACAAGTGACCCTTTGACGGTTTTGTGTGGCGAGAAAACGAAATCCCTCGCGTATTACAGTGTGAAATCGAGTTTCTACAGTCTCAGTCACACGGTCTACGGAGGGATTTCGAGTGAGCCA
>Ga0316208_1001903_pt1 | contig 18271 bp, 20 predicted proteins | sample 3monopyrite_MG_FD_204944 | JGI IMG/M metagenome (GOLD analysis project Ga0316208, IMG submission 204944) | Microbial mat bacterial communities from mineral coupon in-situ incubated in ocean water Damariscotta River, Maine, United States -... | ecosystem: Environmental > Aquatic > Marine >...
CGGTTTGAAGCAGAATAGAAGGCAAAGATCCAACGCAGAGGCGCGAAGACGCTAAGGAACGCAAAGAAGGTCAAAACCTTTTCATGTTTGTTATTGCGATTACCGCGAAGCAATCATCATAAAAATGCGATTAATCTTGAGATCGCCACACGACACATCATAGTGACTGCACTTATATAATTATTTTCACTTTGCGTTTCTTAGCGTCTTCGCGCCTCTGCGTTGGGTTTTGATCTTAAGGCATTATATCCCGGAAATCTTTTATCGCCTGAAATTCTTCCGTTTCCCGTTGTGGTGACTGGCTGTCCGGATTCAATACTGCGAGTAAATGTTGAATGCCGTAGTGTTGTGCTGAGCGAAGCACCGATAAAGTATCATCAACCAGCAGGGTTTTATTTTTATCAAAGGGCAATGTTTTATTTAACACCGCCCAAAATTTAGGCTCTTCTTTTGGCAAACCAAAATCATGCGCACAAATAATGTCATCAAAATGATGTGACAACGCGGTACGTTCCATTTTTAACATTAAACTTTTTTGATGGGCGTTGGTCACTAACACAACCTGTTTGCCGGTTGCTTTTATTGCGTCTAAAAATTCAACAACATGGGGGTGTACTGCAATCAGGTGATCGACTTCTGCTTTGAGTAACGCAATATCAAGGTCGAGCTGTTCAGACCAAAAATCAACACAATACCAGTCCATGGTGCCTTCAGCAGAACGGAATTTTGGTATTAAAATATCTCGTGCATCCTCAATGTGAAGTTCATTTTTTTCGGCATAGCGTTTGGGCACATGCTGCTGCCAGAAATAATTATCAAAATGTAAATCCAGTAATGTACCGTCCATGTCTAGGAGTACGGTAGAAATGTTGTTCCAGTTAAGCATTGTGGTAGAGGCTGCGATAGTGAAGAAGGGCGTTATCGTATCAGCTTTTTGTCGTAATTTTTAGCCAGGAAAATGATATAGTGGTCATTCTATGGAAAAACACGACCTCAAAGAATTACTTGATCCTGTGATACAAATTGCCTATCAGGCGGGCAAAGTAATTATGGAAGTCTATGAGTCCGGATTTTCTGTTGAACAAAAGTCAGATCATACACCGGTGACAGAAGCCGACATGGCCGCAAATAAAGTCATAGAGACCAGCCTTAAGGAACTGACCCCGCATCTCCCCATTCTTACCGAAGAAGCAACGCCGACGCCTTATTCAGAACGGCAAGCCTGGGAACGTTACTGGTTAATTGATCCGCTCGATGGTACGCGTGAATTTATAAAACGCAATGGCGAGTTTACCGTCAATATTGCTTTGATTGATGGTGACGAATCGGTCATGGGCGTCGTTTATGCGCCGGTGATTGGGGTGTTGTATTACGCAGCAAAAGGTCAGGGTGCATTCAAACAAGCGAGCACCAACGAACCTGTTGCCATCCGGGTGCGTGAAAAATGCTTAGGTAAAACCATAGTCGCGTGCGGTCGCTCTCACCCGACTGAAGAGGTGATCCGTTTTCTTGAGAATTTAGGTGAGCATGAAATTATTCGTGTTGGCAGTGCCTTAAAATCCTGCATGGTCGCTGAAGGTAAAGCTGATCTCTATCCACGTTTAGGCCCTACTTCTGAATGGGATACCGCTGCCGCTCAATGTGTCGTTGAAGAAGCCGGTGGTGTCATTACCGACACTGCAATGCAACGCCTGCGCTACAACACCAAGGATGATTTATTGAATCCGAATTTTTTTGTTGCGGGAGATCGTTCGATTAAATGGAGTGATTATCTTTAATGGCTGTCGTAAACCGACATAATGGTTTTTAATTCAGTAAGTACTAGCTGACATTCTTCTGCGTTAAGGTCATCGGTTAGAGCAACCTGATGGCCTGATTCCAGCGTTGCAATTGAGGCGCGTACCGCTTCGCAACCCGCTTCACAGACCGCTTCAATTCGTTGGTTAATTTTTTCGGAAGATGTAGGCATAAAACAAAATCGAGTAACGCTGGAGAATGGGTTATTTGATCAGTATTAAAGTGGTGGCCGGACCTGGAATCGAACCAGGGACACGAGGATTTTCAATCCTCTGCTCTACCGACTGAGCTATCCGGCCATTAACAGCCGCGTATTAGACGTGATCACGAGGCTTTCGTCAAGTCGATTTTAGTTATGGATTCCGGCTAAGCGCACACCGGAATGACGGGCTGGGGGTAGATGCCGGCTAAGCGCATGCCGAAATGACGAGCCAGGGGTAGATTCCGGCCAGGAACACGCCGGAATGACAGGCTATTTGCTTAATTTTATTTGGGTGTGTATCCCTCAACTTTGGCTGATCCTTCGCCAAAAAAGAATTTTTCCATTTCATCGACTAAAAATTGGCGATGTTTAGGATCCATGGGACTGAGTTTGTTTTCGTTCATCAGCATGGTTTGCTGTTTCATCCACTGCTGCCAGCCTTCTTTGCTGACATTTTCCAGGATGCGCTGGCCGATTTCACCGGGGTAGGGCGCTCTGTCGAGACCTTCAGCTTCTTTTTTTAAAATCACACAATTGACCATTTCGCCCATGTTTAATTCCTCGTTAATATTTTCACGACTGGTGCGGGTAAGCCCAGCGATTCAGGTTGCTGCGTGTTATACCAGACTCTGTTGTCGGCTTCCATCACATGATTTGCAGGGCTTTTCAGTCGGCAGGCAACGGGGGTGATGTCGAGATGGAAATGGCTAAACGTGTGGCGGAAAACAGGCTGCATTTCTAACTTATCGACGAGCAGACCTAACTGCTGCTGACACCATTGTGCAATGTGGACTGTCGTACTGCCATCACATTCAGGCAGGCTCCAGAGTCCACCCCAAATACCGCTAGGTGGGCGTTGTTGTAAGAGTACATCGCCGCTTGCGTTTTGCAGGATGAGCATTTGAGTTGCTTTAACGGGCAATGTATTGCGTTTTTTAGGGGTGGGATAGTTACTCACGGTGCCTTGTTCATGTGCGCGGCATAATTCGGTGACAGGACATGTGCTGCAGGTGGGTTTGCGTGCACAAGCGGTCGCACCTAGGTCCATTATTGCCTGAGTGTAATCCGTGAGATTTTTTTCAGGGGTTAAGGATTCCGCTAATTCCCAAAGCTGGTTTTCGATGGCCTTTTTTCCCGGCCAGCCATCCACAGTATAAAGTCGAGTGAGTACTCGCTTCACGTTTCCATCAAGAATAACGTGACGTTGTCCGAGTGCTTGCGCCAAAATTGCCCCGGCCGTAGAGCGGCCGATACCGGGTAAGGCGAGTACCTCTTCAAAATTTTCAGGAAATTGGTTGTCGAAGTCATCCCGAACAAGTTGCGCGGCTTTATGCAGGTTACGTGCACGGGCGTAATATCCCAGCCCTGTCCAAAGGTGCAAAACTTCATCCTGGCTGGCATCGGCTAACGCTTGGATGGAGGGGAAGCGTGCCATAAAGCGTTCAAAATAAGGAATGACGGTAACCACCTGGGTTTGTTGCAACATGATTTCAGAGACCCAAACACGGTAAAGGCTACGATTTTGTTGCCACGGTAAATCATGTCGTCCGTGTTTTGAATACCACGTGAGCAACTTACGACTAAAAGAGTTATTTCTTGCCATTAGAACTTAAACAGTTGTTTAAGTTTGTCGCCTAATTTTTTCTCCAGTTCTTTTTGCACATCTTTTTTCACTTTGTCTTTTATTTTTTTCTCTTGTTTTTTGAGTTCTTTTTTCAGCAGAGCATTTAGTGTTTTTTGAAAATCGACTTTGATACCGGGTTTGTCAAATGTGCCATTAATGCGAACATCAAGTGGCAGAGAGTTCATTTTTTCAAACGAGGTTGTGGGCTTGATTTTGGTTGAAGAGGTGAACTTAACCGATGCAACATAGTTGATTTTTTCTTTTGCGATATCAATCGACCCTGTTCCAATAATGCGTGCGAGCGGTGTCGCTGCACGTAGGTCTTTATTTGATAAAATGCCTTTTTTAATAACAGCACTGGCACTGAGATTCGCTATTTTTGTTTCTGCCGGTACCGGTGCAACAGGAGCGGGCTGACGTTTAATTTTTGCATCCAATACTTTTTTCTGATGGTCAAGATCAAATCCTTTCAACGTCCCGTCTACTAAATTAAATTTTAATTTTCCGTTTAAGTTTTGTTTTAACTGTGAGAGTTTAATACCGCTCGTATTAAAACTTGCGGTGATGGTTGTTATGCCTTTTAGTTTATCTTTGCCTATGAAGTCATTAAGCAATTTTCCCGCTTTAATTTTTTGAATATTCAGATTGCCGGACAGCAAAGCATTATTGTTTGATGTTTTGATAGCAAAGTCAGTTTGAATTTTTGCCGCATAACCTTGCATGCTTAACGGTTTGATCTGAATACGGCCATTTTTAGAGTGAGCCACTAAGGTTAAATCAGTCCAGCGCGTTTTTTTAATTTGTAATTTTTTAACTTTAAGCTCTGCATCGAGGTCAATACTACTTAATAAAGCAACAGGGATTAAAATGGCCTCTGTGTTTTGTTTTGGTTTTTTACTTTTTGCTGGTTTAGCGGCCCCTTTTTCAGATACGACTTCAGGCAGGTAACGATCAAGGTTAATGTCATCAACCGTTAAAGAGGCAGATGATGAATGAGGACTGGGTTTTATTTTTGCCTTTCCATTTATATTGGTGTCATCTAAAGTCAGTTTTACATTCGATAAACTGATGTTGTCTAATGTTCCTTTGATATTTAGCTGTGCACTTAACCGGGTCAAGGCTGTTTTATCTGCCATATCGGGGAGTTTAATGTCAAAGTTTTCAGCAAGGGTACGCGGATTAAGCGAGAGAAGATTCAAGTGGCTGTTAATGTAAGGATTGGTAGAAATCTGTTTAGCAGATAATTGTGTTTCCAATTTTAATGAACGGTCTGAAAAAGAAAGTTTTTTTGTATTAAAAGTTTGTTTATCAAGATCAAGCTGCATTAATGCACTGCTAATTTGTGGTAACAAAGGTTTTTTGAGTGAGGCCAGTTTTACATCAGATGAAAAGTTAGTGTTGTAAAAAGAATAGTGTTTAAAGTCAGAGGAGAACAAAATATCACTTTTAAACTTTACCTTAGCATTGACGGATTTCTCTTTAAGGTGAAACTCTATATTAAAGGGTATTTTTGTTTCAGCACGTAACTTGCCAGTACTGAGGTTGACATCACTGATGCTGACCTTTTGTTTTTGTAGTTGATCATGCCAGTTAAATTGCGCGTTAATAATTTCGATTCCGTTTAAGGCAAACGCGGCAAGCATGTTTTTATTTGTAGGTTTCGTCTCCAGTTTTTTATCACTTGTTGCCGGCGCGGCTTTGGTTGGTTCACTGGTCGGCGCGGTTAAGTCATCCCAGTTACTCACGCCTTTTTTATTTTTTTCCAGATTGAGGGTTAAGCCTTCAAGAACCAGTGTGTCCGCTTCAAGTCGCTGTGAAAATAAAGGCCAGAGTTTTGCGCGTACTTGTAAGTGCGACATTTTTGCAAAGGGCTCATGGCCAAAACCTTTTGCGTTGCTGATTTCAGTTTCACCGAGCTCGAGACCAATCCAGGGAAATAAAGAGAGTGAGATATCACCATTAATTGATAAGTTACGTCCGGTTTGCTCATTCACAAGCGTAATGATGTCGTTTTTATAATCATTAGGGTTAAATGTAAACGCAAAACCCAAAACAACAAGAAAAATAAGGCCTATAAGTCCAAGTGAAATTTTTAAGAACCGTTTCATATTAGTATTTGCTCATAAAATAGGATAATTAAGTATACCGCGTTGTTAATGTTATGTATAAATGTTCATCGGACGTTTAATAAGTATTGCATAGTATATTTTAAGGTTTAATCAGATTGAAAAGTTTTAAGCAGGTTTTTATAAATAGTGTTTGGATGGTTGTTATTTTTGCCTCTGAGGTGAATGTAGCGGCAGAGTCAGAGCTTCAAATGGGTGTGGGTTTAATGGCCTTCGACTATGTGGAGTATGACGATAATAACATTTTTTTAGATGGTGAAAGTGGAATAATCCCCGGCATTATATTGAAACTAAATACCGACAAAGGAAAGTCCTACTCTGAATGGGTGAACAGCCTGTATTACAATAAAATTGAATACGACGGGCAAACTCAATCCGGTATCCCGCTGATTACCGTTTCAGATGCACTTATCATCGATAGTCATTTAAAACTTGGGAAAAGATTTAACTCTGCATACGGACGTGAGCAATCAATTTATGTTGGACTTGGATATAGATATTGGTTTCGTAATATTATCCCGGGTCGTGATATTAACGGAAATGCTGTTGCGGGTATTCTGGAAGAGTATCATTGGTTTTATGGATTGTTAGGCTATGCGGTTCATTTCAATGCAGCAAAAAAAGTTAATGTTGGGTTAGATTTTCGTTTAACTCAAATGTTTAATGCAAAAATGGATATTGATTTTTTAGGTTTCAAGAGCTATGACAATACGTCCGTTAACTTAGGTAATAAAATAGGTGCACGCTTTGCCATGCCCATTGAAATAAAAATGTCAAAGGATTCTTTTTTTATCACACCCTATTATGAAATTATTGATATTGGTAAAGGCGACAGTGTTCGTGTTTACAGTGGGGGTGCAGCAACAACATCAATTATTTATGAACCACGAAGTGAAACGCGTAATGTCGGTATAGAGCTTATTTGGAGCTGGTAAATAATGATTTACTGCTTGCCGGAGGCAAGTTGTTTCAATCGTTCTATTTTTAAAAGCCTGAGTATAGTCTTAAAACACTTTCTTTTGATGCTGGCAGAGGATATTTAGCGTAATATTGCCGGGTCGGTACTGCGAATTATATTTGTAAAATAAAAACAGGATTTTTACGGGATGAAAAATAACATTAAACAAGGTGGTTTTACTTTAATTGAGATTATGGTGGTCGTGGTTATTTTAGGTATTTTAGCCGCAGCGGTGGTACCTAAAATCATGAGTCGTCCGGAACAGGCACGAATCCAAAAAGCCAAGCATGACATCACCGCGCTGGAAAGCGCATTGAATATTTACAAGCTGGATAACTATCAATATCCAAGTACCGATCAAGGTCTGGAAGCCTTAGTCAGCAAACCTTCAGGATCACCGCAGCCGCGTAATTATAAAAAAGGTGGCTACATTAAAAAGTTGAATAAAGATCCATGGGGTAAGGAATATTTGTATCTTTACCCAGGTACACATAGTGAATTAGATCTTTATTCATTAGGACCGGATAATCAGCCCAGCGATGATGATATTGGTAACTGGAATATTGAATAGTTAACTATATTATTTATACATTTCATCAATTTCTTTCTGGAATTTTTTTATTACCTGAGCGCGTTTAATTTTTAATGTTGGTGTAACCAGACCATCTTCAATAGTCCAGGGTTTTAAGGATAAGGTCAGCCTGCGTACTTTCGCATAACCCGGAAAATCATGCAGGGCTTTGGCCATCAGTTTTAACATATCATGCATGAGCTTTTTATTCTTTAAGCTTTCAGGATCCAGTGGATCAAGACCATGTTGTTGTGCCAGTTCTGGCCAGATTTCACCATTTAAAACGACTAAGGCACTGAGGTAAGATTTTCCTTCACCCACAATGAGCGCCTGCTCAAACTCGGGTGTGAGTGTAATGGCCATCTCCATATCAACCGGGGGAATTTTTTCCCCATTCGACATGATTAAAATATCTTTAATCCGGCCGGTTATATAAACCACCTGATTCTCAATGCGTGCTATATCACCGGTTCGTAACCAGCCATCTTCGGTTAAAACTTCACTGGTCGCCTGATGGTTGTTCCAGTAACCGAGCATGACAACCGGGCCTTTTATTTGCAGCTCATCATTTTCACCGGTGCGTAATTCTAAGCCGGGCATGATTTCGCCAACACTGGAGGGAATGTTTAGCGAAAAATTATTCATGGTTACCACAGGGCTGCTTTCTGTCATACCATAACCCTGAACAATGTTAATCCCTAAACCAATAAATGTTTTTGCGACAGATTCAGGTAAGGCAGCACCACCTGAAGCAGCAAGTCTTAAATTGCCGCCGAGAAGTTGCTGAACTTTTACTGCAATCATTTTGTGGAGCAGTGGATTAAGAAGAATAACGGGACTGAGCCAGCCTGTTTTTTGCTTAAACTGAAAATTTTTCCAACCAACATGAACGGCGAGACGAAACAGGGCGCGGGCAACAATGGATTGCTTGATCAGCTTTTGTTGTATCTTGTCATAAAAGCGTTCGAATATTCGTGGTACGGTCGCAATGATGGTAGGTTTAATCGTTTGAAAATCTTCAGCCAATGTTTGCACTGAACGTGCATAGCTCACTTTTGCCCCTGCCATCATTGGTACATAATAACCAACAGTGCGTTCATACATATGTGATAAAGGCAGGAAAGAAAGAAATTCGAGGGTATGGGGATCGTCCACCCCAATTTTCATTAGCAGCGATTCCGAATCAAATAAAATATTTTTGTGGCTTAACATCACGCCTTTTGGGCGGCCGGTGGTGCCGGAGGTGTAGACAATTGTTGCAAGATCATCTGGATCACCCCCTCGCTCCTGCAAATGCACCGGTTCTTCTGGCAACCAGCTTTCAACCGGACTGAGAATGGAGTTTTGCTGAACTAATTCCGGTTTATCACAGTGTAATAATACAACGTGTTTTAAAAGAGAATCTTCATTAATGTGGACGGATAAGTCCTGCCATTGTTTTGCATCATTCACCAAAAGGACTTTTACACCGGCATCATGAATAATATAAGCGACATTATCTGCGCGGTCATCGACATAAAGCGGCACAATGACCAGCCCCAGTCCAAGTGCAGCTTGTTCGAAAGCAACCCATTCAATACTATTTTTTAGCTGAATCGCGACACGATCCCCTTTACTTAAGCCTTCTTGTTGTAGTCCCTGTTGATAGCGGCTGGTTAAATCTGCCATTTCTTTCCAGCTCACTTCCGGCCAGGTTTTTGTTGATCGATCAAAATAGCAGTAGGCGACCCGCTCAGGTGACGTTAAACAACGGATACGAAATAAACGGTCGAGCGTACCGGCCGTGTTGCAGGGTATAAGCTGTGGTAGAATTCTCATAGTATTATTATTTTTTAGTTATGGTGAGTTAGAGGGTATCTCAATTCTAAAACTCCATCGACCAGTATTTTAGGGTTTAGCATGCAAATTATTGTCAATGGCGAACAGCGTGATGTTTCAGATGGGCTCACCGCCGAACAATTAGTGAATGAAATGGACATAACCGGCAAACGGATCGCGATGGAAGTGAATCTGGAAATTGTGCCGCGTAGTCATTATGCCGAGCATATTTTTAATGACGGTGACAAAGTGGAAATTGTTCATGCCGTCGGTGGTGGTTAAAAAACTCATATATAATGCAGGTCGGTCTTTACCTACATGGACGTAGGTAAGGGGCGTAAGCATGGAGCGGAAGCTTCAGGCCGACGTTAATATAGGTAAAAGAAATTCTGTTGATTATTATTTCTTCTGTATAAACAGTTACCGCGTCGGCCTTAAGACCGACCTACATTAAAATCGAAATGTTAAAAAACACATAAAATAAATAAGAACAGGTAAAAGAATGACAGACACAGTTAAAGATTCGCCGCTGGTTATTGCAGGCAAAGCATACTCATCTCGTTTATTAGTTGGCTCCGGTAAGTACACCGGTAATGAACAAACGCGTCTTGCAACAGAAGCAAGTGGTGCAGAAATTGTGACAGTCGCGGTGCGCCGCAGCAATATGGGGCAACGGGCAGATGAACCTAATCTACTCGAAGCCATTCCACCGGAAAAATATACGATTTTACCGAACACCGCCGGTTGTTATACCGTAGACGATGCGGTGCGTACCTGTCGACTGGCGCGTGAATTATTAGACGGCCATAATCTGGTTAAGCTCGAAGTGTTAGCCGATGAAAAAACCTTATATCCTGATGTTATTCAAACGTTAAAAGCTGCTGAAATTTTAGTGAAAGAAGATTTTGAAGTGATGGTCTATACCACCGACGATTTAACCATCGCCAAAGAATTAGAAGCGATTGGCTGTGTTGCTGTAATGCCCCTGGCTGCGCCAATTGGTTCAGGTTTGGGTGTGCAAAATCCTTATGGGATTAAATTTATTATTGAAGAGTTAAATGTGCCGGTCTTAATTGATGCCGGTGTCGGTACGGCATCCGATGCTGCTTTTGCCATGGAACTGGGTTGTGATGGTGTGTTGATGAACACGGCGATAGCAGGAGCAAAAGATCCTGTGCTGATGGCATCGGCTATGAAAAAAGCGATAGAAGCCGGACGCGAAGCATATCTCGCTGGGCGTATGCCACGTAAACGTTATGCCAGTGCCTCATCGCCTGTTGATGGAACATTCTTTTAAAAACTTTTAACGCAAAGACGCGGAGACGCAAAGGAACGCAAAGAGTAAAATTTATTCACGTTATTATTTCAAAATAATTTGTAGTATCAACGTGATAAGCAATTTTTTTACTTTTTAAAATTTTGTATCCCTTTGCGTCTCTGCGTTGGATCTTTTAAATGCCTGAAGAAAATAAATACATTCGCCGGATCCGTTCTTTTGTTAAACGCGAAGGCCGTTTAACGGTTGGACAGGCGCGAGCACTTAACGATCTTTTTCCCCGTTATGGTCTGGTTTTACAGGACAAGCCATTAAATTTTGATGACACTTTTCAACGTGTCGCGCCGCGTATTCTGGAAATAGGTTTCGGCAATGGCGCTTCACTCTCTGAAATGGCCGCAAATAATCCTCAACAGGACTATCTAGGTATAGAAGTACACCGTCCGGGTGTGGGCAAGCTGTTATCACAAATTGAGAAGCTGGGTTTAAATAATTTGCGCGTGATCAATGATGATGGCGTTGATGTGTTAACGCAGATGATAGCCGATGAGTCACTTGATGCCGTGTATTTATTTTTTGCCGATCCCTGGCATAAAAAACGTCATCATAAACGCCGTATTGTACAAAAAGACTTTGTTCAGTTATTGAGAAAAAAACTCAAAACAGGTGGTGTTTTTCACATGGCAACCGACTGGGAAAATTATGCGCAACATATGATGAGTATAATGAATGAATCAGAAGGTTTTGAAAATACAGCAGGTAAGGATCAATACCTCTCCCGTCCTGAATATCGTCCGTTAACCAAGTTTGAACAGCGTGGTCAGCGTTTAGGTCATGCTGTCCGGGATTTGATTTTTAAAAAGGTGAATTAAGATGACGCACTTAAAAAAACATGTCCAGTTTTCTGTTTTTATTCTTATTGTCCTGTTTTTACAGGCATGTGCGGTTAATGATGAGCAACAAAAACAATGGATTGATACAGGACAATCTTTTTTAAATTCCTTAAGTAAAAGACCGCTGTCAGAAAAAGACATTGCTGCCGGTTTAAAAGAGGCATTAAGTGTTGGTGCAGACCGTGTGGTAGCACGCGTAGGCAGAAAAAATGGTTATTTAAAAGATAAAGCTATTTCTATTGCGCTACCGGAAAATCTGCAAAAAGTTGATAAAACGTTAAGCCCAATTGGTTTAGGGCGTTATACAAAAGAACTTGAAGTAAAAATGAATCGTGCCGCAGAAATAGCCGCGCCAAAAGCAAAAAAATTATTTATTAGCGCAATAAAAAATATGCGCTGGCAGGATGTTAAAGCGATTTATAATGGAAAGAATGATGCAGCTACACAGTATTTTAAAAAGAAAATGACACCTTCTTTAAAACAAATGATGCGGCCGGTTATAGATAAAGCATTAGCTGAAGTGGATCTGGTTAAATCATATAATCATGTGCTTAAACAATATTATTCTATCCCTTTTGTACCAAAAGTTAAAAGTGACTTATCCGGTTATGTTATGAATAAAGGTATTAATGGCATGTTTTATTATCTGGCCAAAGAAGAAGCGGCTATTCGTAAAGATCCGGCTAAACGAACAACAGAATTATTACGCCGTGTATTTACTAAATAACTTGAATTAATTTAAATGAAAACAATAAACCAATCCGACCCGGATAAATTAATAAAAAAACATCAAGAGCTGACTCACTCTGAATCAGTAAGGGTTATATCGCACGTACAACGTGATAAAGATGCATGGATTCTAAACACTGTAATGATTGAAGATTGTGAAGTGCCGTTTAAATTTAAACGAAAGCAGCACTATAAAGATCTTAAAGGTGCGCGAGTTAATATTACATATTATCCAGGCATTGAAGTTGTAGCGGGGTTGGACTTTGAAATCATGAATGTGGTACGAATAAAAAGAACATAAAGTTTTAGTACTGCCTACCATAACCACGCGGCACCTCTGACTCCACTTGAATCACCGTACCAGGGTGGCACAAGACGGGTCGTCACATGATCTGAAAAAACATAGTTATCCCATATTTCAGGAACGCTTGTATAGAGCTGATTAATGTTTGACATGCCACCGCCAAGCACAATGACATTCGGATCAATAACATTAATGATGTTTGCCAGACTTTTAGCTAAACGTTCTGCATAACGCTGTATTGAAGCCTGAGCAGATTCATCCCCCTTTTCTGCAAGCGCAACAATTTCTTTCGCGGTTATGCTGACGCTTAATTTATTTGTTACCTGATGATCTTTTGCAAAACCCGGCCCGGATAACCATGTTTCAATACAACCGAGTTTGCCGCAATAACATTCTCTGCCGGGCAGTTCATCTGCTGTTGGCCAGGGTAATGGGTTGTGTCCCCATTCACCTGCTATGGCATTGGCACCGACAATAGACTGACCACGGATAAAAATACCCCCACCGGTTCCGGTTCCAATGATGACACCAAAAACGATCTCGGCGTTTTTTGCCGCACCATCGGTTGCTTCAGAAACAACAAAACAGTTGGCATCATTTTCAATGCGAACTTCTCGTTTTAATAATGCTTCAAGATCAGCATGTAATGGCTGACCAATCAACCAGACAGAATTGGCATTTTTAACTAAATTGGTTTTAGGTGAAAGGGTGCCGGGTATACCTATTCCAACAGAGCCTTTTAATTGTGTTTGAGTTTCAATCTCGGAAACAAGTCCAACAATGGCGTTAAGAGTTTTTTGGTAATCACCCTGAGGGGCATCAATGCGTTTACGGATGAGCTCATGACCGGCATCATCGAGTGCAATGCTTTCTATTTTCGTTCCGCCGAGATCAATACCAATACGCATAGATAGCAGTCTTTAGTTATTAAGTAATTTAGTATCTTCATGACTGTATGGTGGTGAACACATACATAATATATGTAGCGGCGTGGTGCCGGTATTTTTTATGTTATGTGGTGTGCCGGGTTTTATACATAAGGTATCACCCATTGCCACTTCAAATTGTTCATTCCCTAAAAACATCATGCCCTGACCCTGGGTAATGTGGTAAAGCTCTTCCGAAGCGTTATGTAAATGTTTATGGGTCGTTTGTCCGGGATTAATGATCGCTTCGGCAAGACTTTGATTTTGATTGCCATGGTATTTAGGGTGCATGAGTTCCCTGATTTCAGAATCATCTTTGGTGCGATAAGAATAAATGTCACTGCAATGTGTGCGAGAAGCCATGTTAATAAGTATAAGTTAGTGGGTTATCTATGCAGAATACCCATTTCTAAACTATGGTCAAGTCTTAGTTAGAGTTATAAATGATTTACTGAGTTGTTTGTTGAGTAACGCGATGCTATGAGTATGCAAAAGATGAATGGCTGTGTATTATTTTGTTTTATCAGGATTTTAATCAGCTATTCTATTATATGTCATAGTATTAAACCTATGAATAATCCTGCGTAGGTGTATATTATGGATTATAAATAGGTGATATGGACATAATAAAAATAGACCATGAGCAGCCTCGAAAAAGAAAAGCTATTTGAAATAAAGCAGATAATAACTGTCATTAGTAATAAAGTGGCAGTACCCTTGTATTTTCTGTTTTGGTTGCTGGACTTAATTTATGTTCCTCAATACAAATGGGAATTTCTTGGAATTCGTTTCTTAATCATTCCTACAGCATTAATAGTTCATTGGTGGCTCAAATATACTAATAACATTCGTCAGGCTGAATATGCTGGCTTATTTCTGGCATTTATGTGCGCTTCTATACTCAATGTGATGATATTTATTATTGGGCAGGGCGCTCTTTATTTTATTCCCCTACATTTGGTTGCGATTGGCGGCTTAAGTTTTATACCCTGGAATAATCGAAATTTTGTTATTGCAATTCTGTTAATTTATGGACCATACATTGCTCTTGAAACATACTGGTTAAATCAAACAAGTAGCATCGTAGAGCTTAGCGCGAATATATTTTTTATTATTGGCGTTATTGTTGTTACATGGACAATAAAATTATATCGAGAGAAATTACATAATCTGGAAGTCTCCATGCGCTTCGATTTGGAAAATGAAATAGAGAAAAGAAAGCAAACAGAAGAAGAGCTGACTATTGCCAGAGATAGTGCTGTCGCCGCAACTCGTGCAAAAGAAAGTTTTTTGGCTAATATGAGTCATGAGATTCGTACACCTTTGACAGCGATTATTGGTTATGCGGATACAGGGCTGGACCATGACCAAACAACACAACAGCGCATAACTGCTCTAAAAATAATTCGTCGAAGTGGTGATCATTTATTGACCCTGATTAATGATATTCTTGATTTTTCAAAAATCGAGGCAGGTGAATTACAAATTGAGAAAACCCTGATTAATCCTCTACAACAGGTATACGAAGTAGAATCTATCATCATGGGGCATGCCAGTAAAAAAGGATTGAAAGTTGTTATTGATTATACATTCCCCATGCCGAAAGAGATTTATAGTGATGCGGTGCGTATAAAACAGGTTCTAATTAACCTGTGCAATAATGCGATTAAGTTTACCGATGCCGGTGAAGTAAAAATTATGATCCAATATGATCCTCAACAACATCAATTGAAGTTCCTGGTGAAAGACACAGGTATCGGGATGACAAGTGAAGAGCTGGATAAAATATTTAAGCCATTTAAACAGGCAGATAGCAGTACCTCCCGGCGTTATGGGGGTACAGGTCTCGGATTATCTTTATCCACTCAGCTCGCAGAATTACTAGGTGGCCAATTAATGGTTAGCAGTGAAATAGATAAGGGCTCAACATTTACATTTTGTTTAAATCTTGATGAAAAATCCGAGGAGCAATTTTTTAATAATATTGATGAGGTAACGTTCAATAAAGAAGATGATAATGATAACGCTATCAAGCAAAAACCACTTAAGGGTGACATCCTTCTTGTTGAAGACAATCTAGTGAATCAGGAACTCATTCGTATGTATCTTGAAAAAATGGGCGCTAGTGTTACCTGTGCGGGTAATGGTTCAATCGCAGTATCTCTTGCACAACAATATACTTATGATCTTATTTATATGGATATGCAGATGCCTGTTATGTCTGGTATTGAAGCCGTTAAAATTTTGCGCAATGAGGAATATAACACTCCGATTGTCATGCTCACCGCAAATGCGACTGCGGATGATAATTCACAAGGTATGGAGGCTGGTGCAAATGACTTTGTTACCAAGCCGATTGCGAGAAAAAAACTATATGAAACGACAGCAAGATATCTTGAAGCAGCTGAAAGCACTTCTTATCAGGAACCAATTTATTCAGCACTGATACAGGAAGAGCCGAGATTCGAAGACCTTTTATATAATTTTATTGATTCTTTACGGAAGATGCAGCAACAGATTGTTTATACTTTTCGTAATAATGAATACTATGCCCTGGCACAGGTTATTCATGATTTAAAAGGTACGGCTGGAGGATTTGGTTATCCAGGTTTAACAAAACTTGCAGAGGAAATAGAAAGTAGAATTAAAGAAAAGGATGTTCGGACATTAGAAGATTTGCTTGAAAAGTTAGGGGTTATGTGTGAGCGCATTTATCAGGGCGCTCAGCACACTTAATTAGCCCGCTTTTCTATTTATAATAATGATTATTGTAAATAATTTTTTAAGAGTACAGTAACTGTTAAAACAATATTACTGTTTTTTTATATATTAGTTTATGAATCAAGAAAATATTGTTTAATTGCAAGTTCCCAGTTATCTGGTATTTTGATGACTTTGTGCTGATGATCAGCAAAAACGATAGTTTGAGAACCTCTGGCATGAAGTTCTTTTGTTTTCGAATGAAAAAATTCAAAATTAAGCCGGGTATTTGTCTTTACTATTTTTGTAAAGTTTAACTTTACAACCATATCATCGAATAAAAAGAAATCTTTAATAAAATTACATCTGGCATCTTTAGTGATTAATATCATTCCATTTGCCAGATCTTGAAAACCATTTTCTACATGTTTTTTAACCCAAAGTTCCCGAACAATACCCTGTAACTTGAAAAAATTCAGAAAATACATATTTTGAAGTGCGTTAGTATCACCTATTGTAACTGTTGTTTTATAATCAAAAGTCTTATTCATAACTTGTCTTCCCTTTAAGTTAATAGTAATTTAGACGTTAATACTTATATACGTTTTTACCTTTTTATTATCACTCTTTATTTTTTCTGGATTTGTGATTCAGTGCAACATTTACAATATTTTTATCTGGAAAAATTCAACAAGAATATCGGAAGATAATGCAATTAAATATTCAGCCTTATTTTTTGTTTGCAGTTTTATAAACAAGCTGTAACTTGTTTATTTGCCTGATAGCGAGTTCATACTGGCTATGAAGTTCACATGAAACAGGCTGACAGGTACCTTTTTTCAGGTTATTAATTGTCAGGTAAAAACAGTTCCAGTAAGTTGTTTAAATACTGCCGACCGGTTGTTGTCGGTTTTATTTTTTTTAAATCCCATTGTATCCAGTTTTTTTCATCAGCTTGCTTTAATGCTTTTTCGACAACAGAAATAGGCAGCCCGACATGGCGGTGAAATATTTCTGTTTCAAAGCCCTCATTTAGACGAAGTGCATTCATCATAAATTCAAAGCTCGCATCATTTCGGCTTAATGTTTTTCTACCAGAAATTCTTTTGTCCGTTATAGCATTATTTAAATAATCCTGTGGCTGTTTAACTTTCCAGCTACGATTAATTATTTGTTCAGGTGCATTGGTGAGCTTGCCGTGCGCACCGGCACCAATGCCAAGATAGTCACCAAATTGCCAGTAATTTAAATTATGCTGGCATTGAGCACCTTCTTTTGCGTAAGCAGAAATTTCATACTGCGCATAACTATTTTTCGCCAGCTTTTCCTGACAAGCCAGTTGTATTTCCCATAAATGATCATCATCTGGTGTCGTTGGTGGTTGATGATGAAAAAAAGTATTGGGCTCAATGGTGAGCTGGTAATGTGAAAGATGTTTGGGTTCAAGTGCAATGGCTGTTTCAACATCTTCAATAGCTTGTTGTAATGACTGGTTAGGCAAACCATACATGAGATCAAGATTAAAACTATTAAAGCCGGCATCATGCGCCTGCTCTGCTGCTCGAATGGCTTCTTTACGCCCATGAATACGCCCCAGCTTTTGCAATTTATCATCGCTGAAGCTCTGAATACCGATCGATAAACGATTAATTCCTGCGTGACTGAATTCTGTGAACTTTCCAAGCTCTACTGTTCCCGGATTGGCTTCCATACTGATCTCAATATCCGGCGAAAAGGTCAGGCGGGCGCGTAAGGCCGAGATCAAAGTGTCAATACTTTCCGGGCTAAATAAACTGGGTGTTCCTCCCCCCATAAAAATGCTGCTAATGCTGCGCCCCCAGAATAAAGGCAGCTCCTGTTCAAGGTCACTGATTAACGCATTGATATAATTTTTTTCATCCAGTGATGTTTTTAATTCATGCGAATTAAAATCACAGTAGGGACATTTTTGTACACACCATGGAAAGTGAATATACAGAGATAAGGGCGGTAATTCAGTGAAGTTAAACATAGTATTGGAATTTGTATGATTGAGATTTTTAATTGTACCTGCCGCTACTTTATATAACTATAAATATTATGTGTGAGTTTAGTATGTGAAAGAATAACGATAAAGTGTGCGCTGTTTTGCATATGCTATTCCGAAATTATTATATAAATTGAAATGCACTGTATTTAAATCTGTACAGTGCTCCACATACAGTTTGAGCGGTCTGTGAATTCTAATAATATTGCAAAAGGAACCGCATAAAATGTTTGAAGATTATCAGGAAGCAGCTCAAAAGGCTGAACAAAGAAAAAAAATAATCAATATAATGGTTTTAATTACAGGGGTATTTTTATCTGC
>Ga0316208_1001907_pt1 | contig 18255 bp, 14 predicted proteins | sample 3monopyrite_MG_FD_204944 | JGI IMG/M metagenome (GOLD analysis project Ga0316208, IMG submission 204944) | Microbial mat bacterial communities from mineral coupon in-situ incubated in ocean water Damariscotta River, Maine, United States -... | ecosystem: Environmental > Aquatic > Marine >...
ATATACCAAAACGTGCACCGTTTGATATGTTTGAACGTGAGCAAAAAAATGGCATTAAACTTTATGTAAAACGCGTTTTCATTATGGACGATGCTGAACAATTAATGCCAAACTACTTACGTTTTATCAAGGGTGTCGTGGACTCAGATGACTTGCCTTTAAATATCTCTCGTGAAATTTTACAGAAAAATAAACACATCGATACCATCCGTGGTGCGTCGATTAAGAAAATTTTAGGCCATCTGGAAAAAATGGCGAAGAACAACGCTGAAGATTATGCCGCGTTCTGGAAAGAATTTGGTCGCGTATTAAAAGAAGGCCCGGCAGAGGATGCGGGTAACAAAGAGAAAATTGCGAAGTTGTTCCGTTACGCATCAACAGCAAATGATTCAGATGTTGAGAATGTGTCACTAGATGATTACATAAGCCGTATGAAAGAAGGTCAGAATAAACTTTATTACATCACGGGTGATTCATATGCAGCAGTGAAAAACAGTCCTCACTTAGAGCTGTTCAGGAAGAAAGATATTGAAGTTATTCTTATGCACGATCGTGTTGATGAATGGATGATGTCATACCTGCAGGAATATGACGGTAAGTCATTTGTTAATATCGCAAAAGGTGAGCTTGATCTTGGTGACTTGGAAGATAAAGAAGACAAGAAAAAAGCTGAAAAAGCACAAAAGGATAACAAAAAACTTCTGGAACAAATGAAAGAAGGTTTAGGTGACAAAGTAAAAGAAGTACGTGTTTCCACACGTTTAACAGATTCGCCGTCTTGTCTCGTTGTGGAACAGCAAGATATGGCTGTGAGTATGCAAAAAATCTTAAAACAAGCCGGTCACGAAGTACCTAACATTGAACCGATTTTGGAGATCAACATTGATCATCCATTGGTTAAACGTTTAAGCGATGAACAGGATGATGACAAGTTTAAAGACTGGTCTCATCTCTTGTTTGATCAGGCAATGTTAAGCGAAGGTGGTCAGTTAGAAGATCCTGTTGCCTTTGTAACACGCATGAACCAATTACTCTTGGAAACAATGTAACGTTTAGTTGACTCAGGTACTTTAAGGCGGCTCTTATAGCCGCCTTTTTTTATGTTTTATAAATAATATATACTCTTGCTATGAAAAAACTCCTTGTTATTGGTTATGTCTGGCCTGAGCCAAATTCCTCGGCTGCAGGCAGTCGTATGCTGCAATTACTTTCTGTTTTTCAACAGCAAGATTATGACATTACTTATGCCTCACCCGCGCTACTGAGTGATCACATGGCTGATTTATCTGCCTTAGATATAAAACAACAAGTGATAGAGATCAATAATAGTAGTTTTGATGACTTTGTAAAAAAATTGAATCCCGATGTAGTATTGTTTGATCGTTTTATGATGGAAGAACAGTTTTCATGGCGAGTTGATAAAGAATGTCCAAATGTGATTAAGTTGCTCGAAACGGTAGATTTACATTGTTTGCGTGATGTTAGACAAGCTGCGCTAAAAAACAATATATATCCCTACGAGATGAATGATCTTGAGTTTCATACCGATATAGCAATACGAGAAGTCGCGAGTATATTACGTTGTGATTTAAGTTTAATGATTTCAGAAGTAGAAGTTGAGGTGCTAAAAAGTCAATATAAGGTAGATGAGAGCTTATTACTCTTTTTACCTTTTATGTATGAGGCCTTGGATGAAAAGAAAAGTAAAGAACAATGGCCAAGCTATAGTGAACGGCAACATTTTGTCACCATTGGTAATTTTCGTCATGCGCCCAATTGGGATTCAGTTTTGTACTTGAAAAACACCGTTTGGCCGTTAATACGTAAGAAATTAAAAGATGCTGAACTACATATTTATGGTTCTTACCCACCTAAAAAAGCGCAACAATTGCATAATCCAAAACAAGGCTTTCATATAAAAGGTTGGGCAGAAGATGCATTGGAAACATTAGGTCAATATCGCGTATGTTTATCACCGCTACGGTTTGGTGCGGGTATGAAAGGTAAGCTCGCCGACGCCATGTTAACCGGTACACCGAGTATTACGACCTCTATTGGTGCCGAGTCGATGTATGCTGAATATGATTGGCCGGGTTTTATTGTCGACAATGAAAATAGCATGGCGAATATGGCCATTGAACTCTATAAAGATGAAAATGTATGGCAAGAAAAACAAGCTAATATTTTTTCAATAATGAACAATGTTTTTAATAAAGAACAGAATGAAGAAAAATTCTTAAAGAGACTTGTTGAAATTGAAAATAATTTAGAAAAATATCGAAATAACAATTTCACCGGAAAAATGTTGCGTCACCACACCCTAAAAAGTGCCATGTATATGTCACAATGGATAGAAGCGAAAAGCAAAGTTAAAAGTAAGGAAGAGTAATGGCTACACTATTAAAGGATGTCTTTAACAAAAAGGCGATTACCTTATTAGCATCAGAAATAAAAAAACAATATCGAACCTTTGAAAATGAAGCGTTTATCGGAATAGTATTTGACCGGAATTGGAAAGAACGTGAATTAAAACAACGCATCCGCCATATATCGGAATGTTTAACTACTTTTCTTCCTGAACAATATGAAAAAGCACTTGAAATATTAAAACCCGTTTCTTTAGAAATTTCTTTACAATGTAATGATCTGGTTCATTTGATCTTTCCGGACTTCGTTGAGTTATGTGGTTTAACCGACTATAAAAATTCAGTTTCTGCTATGGCTTTTTTTACCTCGGGTTCGAGTTCAGAATTTCCTGTGCGTCATTTTATTATTAAATATGAAAAAAAAATGATGGCGCAAATGTATAAATGGGCATGTTCAGATAATGAACATTTGCGCCGTTTAGCCAGTGAAGGCTGTCGACCTCGATTACCATGGGCAATTGGTTTACCCAAATTTAAAAATGATCCAACACCAATATTACCCATTTTAGAAAAATTAAAAAATGATAAAAGTGAATACGTTCGACGTAGTGTCGCAAATAACTTAAATGATATATCAAAAGATAATCCTAAGATTGTGATTAAACTCGCTAAAGCATGGTTAGGACAATGCACAGAAACCGATAAACTGGTGAAACACGGTTGCCGTACTTTATTAAAGCAAGGTGAACCGGATGTTCTTAAACTTTTTGGTTTTAGAGTGCCCAGGGATATTAAGCTGAAAAAATTGAAACTAACAAAAGAAATAAAGATGGGTGACGAAATTGTGTTTGAGTTTTTTCTGCAAACAACAAAGAAAAAACTGGGAAAACTCCGCATTGAATATGTTGTTGAGTTTGTGCGGCAAAATAATAAAACAGGAAAAAAGGTATTTAAAATTTCAGAAGGGGAGTATGCCGAATCTGAACGATATTTAACTAAAAAGCACTCTTTCAAACCAATCTCAACGCGAAAATATTATTCAGGCAAACACAGTATTTCTATCGTGGTGAATGGCATAGTGTTAAGCACAAAAAGCTTTGTGATTAAGGATAACTGATTGAGTTATGCGCAAACATATTCCCATACGGATTTCTTATAAAGAAAATTAATTTGAAGTTAAAGATACGGGCTGACGTTTCAGAGATAATAACCTTGTTTATTGCTGAATAATGTAAATATCATAGCGTGTGTTTTTACTTTCTACGGTATAGGCCGGTTTCAGTTCGGTTAAATTTTCTGCCCCTTTAGGTCTTTTTACTACCACACGTTTTTTTGCAACTTTCAGTGCGACGTTAAGTAGTTCTTGCGTGTCTTCATCTTTACCCAGGAGCTTTTGTAATATCTGCATGTTTTTTTTAACTGATGCGGATTTTTTTTTATCCGGATACATTGGGTCTAAATAAACAACATCGAAATGAGAATTTTCATGTGCCGACTTATTTGCAAGCCTGGTAAGATACTCAATACTGCTTTGATTTATAACTTTAAACCCTTTTTCTAACACGGCTTTAAAGTGTTTATCTTCTTTTGCGCGATGAATGCCATCTGTTATTAGCTCTGTAATAATGGGTGAACGTTCTATTAATGTCATTGTGCAACCAAGGCAGGCAAGTACATAGGCATCTTTGGCTAAACCCGCTGTAGCATCTAATACGCTGGGGGGCGCTGTGCCCTGTTTTAGGCCGATGGCTTTGGCAATGCTTTGGCCGCGGCCACCGCCGTATTTTTGTCTGTGTGCTAAATTTCCGGAAATAAAGTCGATATGAATACTGATGTTTTTTTCGTTGTCGCGCAGCTCTATATATTCCCGGTTAAAATTTAAACAAAAAGTTGAATTAGTTTCAGAATAAGGTGAGCAGGACAATTTGTGCGCTTTTGCAAAGTTGATAGCGGCTTGCTGGCTTTCTGTTGAGCCGTATGAAATAGAGAGAAAAGTTTTCATTTTAAAGCCTGTCACTGTGCTTAATGAAGTGCTGCGCGTTTCGTCAGTATTACCCTAACGTGTTCCACACGTTCTGGCATAGCGATTGAAGCAATCTCCTGGTAATTGCTTAACTATATTCAGTTGCCACGTTAATACTGAAAAGTAATCTTTTCAGTATATCTCGCTGTGACGTGAGTATTTAGACTTTAGTCTGTCTTTTTTCGACGCGACTTATGTGCCGGTTCTTTTCTGCGCCGGTTTGAAGAGGGTTTACGATCTCCGTCCTTACGTGGTTTACGTTTTAATGTTTCACGTTTTTTTGTTACAGACTCTTCACCAAAAACGGAGATATTTAGCTTTTGACCGGCGACACGCACACTTTTTAAGTCCATGAAAATATCTTTTGGCATACCTTCAGGTAAGTCGATGGTACTGTAGTCATCATTAATTTGAATGCGTCCCATGTGCTTGCTATCGATACCGGCTTCATTAGCGATGGCACCAACAATATTACCTGGTTTTACACCATGATCGTGGCCAACTTCGATACGGTAAGTTTGCAAGCCTTCTTCTTTTTCACCATCGTTACGACGTGGGCGACGCTCACGGCCTTCACCACGGTTGTCACCTCGGTCTTCACGATCGCGGCGCGAACCACGGTCACGACCTTTGCGATCACCGCGGTCACGATCATTTCTATCGCGATCATTACGGTTCGATTTTTGTGCAACGGGGGCATTGGACAATAATAATGGTTCATCACCTTGCACCATTTTTGCTAAGGCTGCCGCAACTTCTATGGCAGGAATATTATGTTCAGTGGTATATTTTTCAATAATACTGGCATAAAACTCTAACCCTTCACTGGCAATGTTGTCAGAAATGTTTTGTGTGAAACGTGCAATACGTTTGTTGTTAATCATTTCTGTTGAAGGCATTTCTAGTGCTTCGATTTTTTGCTTTGTTGCGCGTTCAATTTGTTGCAACATGCGCTTTTCACGTGGTGCCACAAATAAGATGGCATCCCCTTCGCGACCTGCACGGCCAGTTCGACCGATACGGTGAACGTATGATTCAGTATCGTAAGGTACATCATAGTTAACAACATGACTGATACGCGGTACGTCCAAACCACGGGCCGCAACATCGGTTGCGATTAAGATATCGATTTTTTTACGTTTTAAGTTTTCAACGGTTTTTTCACGTTGGTTCTGAGCAATGTCACCATTAATAGCGGCAGATGAATAACCCCGTGCCTCGAGTTTTTCAGCCAGTTCTGTTGTGGCATTTTTGGTGCGCACGAAAATAATCATAGCATCAAAGGTTTCAGCTTCAAGAATACGGGTTAAGGCATCGAGTTTATGATGGCCACTCACCATCCAGTAACGTTGTCTTATGGTTGACGCGGTAGTGGTTTTAACTTTGATCACAATTTCTTTAGGATTATTTAAATACTTTTGAGTTATTTTGTGAATCTGTGTTGGCATGGTGGCTGAGAATAAGGCAATCTGACGTTCTTCCGGAAGCTGCTCCATCACCCACTCAACATCATCAATGAAGCCCATGCGTAACATTTCATCGGCCTCATCAAGGACGAGTGTTTTAATCGCATCGAGCTTCAAACTTTTACGGCGAATCAGATCCATAACACGACCAGGTGTACCGACAACAACGTGGACACCACGCTCAAGTTGACGAATTTGACCTCGTGCGTCTTGACCACCATAGATAGGTAAAACGTGGAAACCTTTCATTTTGGTGGCATACTTCTGGAAGGCTTCAGCGACCTGGATGGCCAGCTCACGCGTTGGTGCTAACACTAATACTTGAGGTGTTTTAATTTTGATATCAATTTGTGACAAAATTGGCAGCGCAAATGCAGCTGTTTTACCGGTACCCGTTTGGGCTTGTCCGAGTACGTCCCGTCCTTCCATAACATAAGGAATCATTTCGGCTTGAATTGGTGAGGGGGTTTCGTAGCCAATGGCAATCAGCGCTTCAAGTACAGCGGCAGAAAGGCCTAATTCACTAAAAGTTGGTAAGGTGTCGATATTAGACATCAGATGTTCCTGTAACAGAGGTTATGGCGAAGTGCCAATGGGTGCATACCCAGAAAAATACTGGATTAGACGAGAATTAAGGAGGCGTATTATACTGTTTTGACTGACAATTTACAGCAAAATACGATATTGTAGCGGCTGATTTAGCATGATTTATTGTGATTTTAGCGTTGAAGATTGAAAAAATGAGCCAAAAAGTTGTATTTTCTATTATTGAGTCACCTTTGCACCCAAACTTTACTGAATTGTATCAAAAGCATGGCTTTGAAAATGTACAACTCAGCTCTATGCGTAAAGCCATTTCTCAGTTAAAAAAACAAAAGCCAGACTACGTGGTCGCTGAATTTATGTATGGTTATGGCAATAACTATGCGGGTGTCAATGTGAGCAATTTGGATGTTTTTTTACATAGCTTGCAAAAATATGCACCAGAGGCAAAAGTGATTGCGATGGTTGAAAAACACGAAGTGAAGCATGTGCCAAAACTTTTAGAATTGTTTACCTTGCATGGTGTGTTACAGCATCCGGTTTCTCAGCAAGCGTTGCTTTCGGTTTTAGAAGATGAATAAAAAAAGCAGGTTGCTATGAAAATTTGGGTTGATGCAGATGCTTGTCCAAAAGTGGTTAAGGAGATTTTATTTCGTGTTGCTGAACGTGCACGAATTCAGGTTACCTTAGTGGCAAACCAAAGTTTAATGATTCCAAAATCACCCTTTATTAAAAGTATCCGCGTTTCATCTGGCTTTGATGTGGCTGATAATTATATTGTGCAAGAGATCCAAAAAGACGATTTAATTATTACCGCGGATATTCCTCTGGCCGCTGAAGTGATTGAAAAGGGCGGTCATGCGCTTAATCCCCGCGGTGAACTTTACTCTATCGAGACCATAAAACAAAAACTGGTGATGCGCGATTTGATGGATGAGCTGCGTGGCACGGGCGAGATAATGGGAGGAGGGCCACCGCCCTTGAATCAACGTGATCGTCGTGAATTTGCCAACCAATTGGATCGATTTGTCGCTAAAAGTAAAAATTAGTACACGTTTTATTCAACGATTATTTATTACCCTGCTACTTTTGAGCACTTTATTTTTATAGAAATAACATTATTGAGGCTAAAGAAGCTCTAAACGCTGCCGATTATATTAGGAGTAAGTTTTAATAAATAACAGGTTTTGGCTTGGTATGTCTGAGAATTTAGAACATTGGATAGAACGTATTAGTAAAAATGAATTACCGATATTTAAATATACGGTAAATGCCATTAGTGATGTGGTTTCAAAGGATGCCACCTCTACATCTGATCTCTCCAGGATTATTTTACGTGATGCCAGTTTAACTGCGAGGGTACTTCGTCTTGCGAACAGTGTCACCTATAACGTAACGGGTTCGACGATTAGCACTGTTAGCCGCGCTATTGTGTATCTCGGTTTTAACTTAGTGCGTGATATGAGCATGTCTTTGGCAATCATTGATGCATTACTCAGTGGTAAAACAAAAGAGCATGCACTAAAGCTAATGGCTGAATCATTTCATGCTGCCGTTCAGGCCAGAGACTTTGCTGAACGGCGAGGTGATGATGATGTAGAAGAAGTCTTTATTGCAGCATTGCTGCGTTACGTTGGTGAAATAACTTTTTGGTGTGTTGCTGGTGAAGAAGGTGATCAGATTGTTGCGTTAATTGAAGAGAAAGAATTATCAGAAAAAATGGCTCAAAAAGAAGTACTTGGCTTTACGCTTGATCAACTTACTGTTGCTTTAACGCGGGGTTGGCATTTAAGTGATCTGTTACATAGTGCAATCAATACGCCAAAAATCAATAACCCAAGAATTAAGGATATCGTGCTTGCTTTAGATTTTGCGAAAGCATCTAAAGAAAGCTGGAGTAGTAAAGAAACAATATCAATTGCAAACAAAGTGGCTAAGCATATTGGTCTAAAAAAAGAAGATATACTTCCTTTGTTACGTAAAAACGCACATTCAGGTGCAGAGGTTGCGCAACTTTTTGATGCCTCTTCAATCATAAAGTATTTACCAATAGATGAAGAAGCTGTAGCAGATGATGCAAAAGAACATACCGTTGATGCTGACTATCCCGAGCCGGATCCCCTATTGCAGTTAAATATTTTACGCGATTTATCAGGAATTTTAGCGGATAAGCCAACTTTTAATTTAGTACTGGAAATTATTTTAGAAGGTATTTATCGGGGAGTTGGCCTTGACCGTGCTGTTTTTGCTTTAATGACTGCAGATAAAAAAGCACTTAAAGCAAAATACGCTTTAGGGAAAAACAATCAGGATTTCATTAGTCAATTTTATTTTAGTTTGCAAACAGATAATATTTTTTCGCAGTCTGTAAAAACTGCTAAGTCAATATGGGTTAAAAATAGTCAAGACCCGTTATATAAAAAATTTGTTAATAAAGATGTTCAGCTAATTTTAGGATGTGACGAATTTTATTTGGCACCCCTGATTTTATCCGGAAAAACAATTGGTATTATTTATGCTGACAGAAAAACAAGTGCCAGAGATTTAGATAATGAAAGTTATGAAAGTTTCAATCATTTTGTTCAGCAAGCGGGATTGGCATTAGAGTATATTTCACCACGAAAGCAATCATAGTTTTTAATTAATTTAGATTGTTTAAAATGTATACGGCATGTCGATTATATTGGTAGTAGGTACTTAACTTAAGATTATACATTATTATGTCAGAAAATTTACAAAATTGGATTGAAAGAATTAGTGAAAATGAATTGCCGATATTTAATTATACGGTAAAGGCTATTAATGATGTTATTTCCAAAGATGCGACTTCAACGTCTGACTTATCCCGGATTATTCTAAGAGATGCAAATTTAACCGCGAGGGTTTTACGTTTAGCTAATAGTGCGACTTACAATGCTACCGGCTCGACGATTAGTACAATTAGTAAAGCGATTGTTTTTCTTGGTTTTAATTTAGTTCGTGATGTCAGTATGTCGATGGCCATTATTGATGCGCTATTAAGCGGCAAAGCGAAAGAGCATGCATTAAAAATTATGGCTCATTCATTTCATGCTGCAGTACAGGCGCGTTATTTTGCTGAGCAGCGAGGTGATGATGATGTTGAAGAAATATTTATTGCTGCTTTATTACGTAATGTTGGTGAAATGACTTTTTGGTGTGTTGCTGGTGAAGAAGGGGAAGAAATTATAGAACTAATGGAGCAACGCGGTTTTGAATCAGAAATGGCGGAAAAAGAAGTTTTAGGTTTTACTTTGAATCAATTAACCATTGGTTTAACCCGTGATTGGCATTTAAGTGATCTTTTACACAGTGTGATCAATAAACCAAAAATGCATAACCCAAGGATAAAAGATATTGTATTGGCGTTAAAACTTTCGGAGACAGCGAGTGAAAGCTGGAATGGTAATAAAACCTTATTAGTCGCACATGATATTGCTGAACATATTGGTGTTGATAAAGATAAAATATTGTCTGAACTACGTGATAATGCAACAAAATCTGCTGATGTTGCTAATATATACGGCGCCAGTTCTATTATTCAGTATTTACCCATTGATGAAAATTTAGTAAAGGATAATTTGGATGAACATTATTTTGATCCAAACTGTCCTCTTCCTGATCCTTTATTACAGCTTAATGTGTTACGCGATCTTTCAGGGATGTTAAATGAGCAGCCAAATTTTAATATGATTTTAGAAATTATTTTAGAGGGTATTTATCGCGCTGTTGGATTGGATCGCACCGTGTTTTCAATGATGACCTCGGATAAAAAAGCGATAAAAGGAAAGTATGCATTAGGTCAGGATAATCAAACATTCATCAAAAAATTTCATTTTAGTTTACAAACAGATAATATTTTCTCTCGTGTTATAAAAAAAGCTCAGCCCGCGTGGGTAGAAGATAGTCAGTCTGAATCTGCAGACTTATATGTTAGTGAAGATATTCGTCTGATTGTGGCGTCCCGGGAATTTTATTTAGCACCGCTGTTATTATCTGGAAGAACAATTGGCCTGGTGTATGCGGATAGAAAACCAAGTGGGAGAGAGCTGGATAATGAAAGCTATGAAAGCTTCAAGCATTTTGTTCAGCAAGCTAGCCAGGCATTAGAGTATATTACACCAAGAAAAAACTAAAAAACGGCCGGTTAAAAAACCGGCCTGACCTTTACGGAGAGCAGAGGCCGTTAACAGTAATAGAGCTCAGGTTCGCAATAAAAACGTCACGCTAAAATATTTGCCGCAATAATAATTGCAAACATAAATACGGTAAGTACCATAACAGTCTTTGCCACATTACCTAATATATCTTTATCACCTTTTTGCATAATCATATTTTTCTCCCCTTCGAATGACTTACAGTCATACTGACACAGCAAAATTTTTAAGAATTGATCCAGATCATTAAAAGAGATTTAAGTGTTTGAATAAACACTTATAAGAATATAACTATATAGGAATATATTTTGTTTTGTTTTGATTAACGCAGATGCGAAATTGAACTTGAGTAAAGTGAATTAAGCCCAAATTACACTGTGAGCAATAAGTAGCGCGGCGGTAATCATAACTATATGGGGGAGTGTTAAGTGCATTGCTGTCATCCTTAATTATTTTTTATTATTATTGCTAATATACCTTAAGTTTACTGGGATAATGGTCACAAAACAGACATTTGTATTCGTGAGCCATCTTTATTGGTGGTTATTTTTTATACAGTAAGAACAAAGTAAGGGCGATATTAGATGGTGTCAAGTAATTTGTTTGATTTTTATGCAAAAAATATCATAAAGTATAAAAAAAGCGAGGACACTATGTATCCTCGCTATTAAAAAAATCTGCTAAAGTTTAAGAGGGCTTATGCAACCTGATAAGACTGTTCTTTTTCGATTTCGGGCTCAGACTCAGGCAAGGGTTCATCGGGGGTGGTATATAAGCTGTGTAGTTCAGCAAGGCTGATACCATCAAGATAGCCACCAATTAAGTCAAGTAGTCGTAACCAAAGTGCATGGCTATCTGAACTATTAAATTCAGGTTCCATACTACTTTCTTTGACTGTGGCCTTATCAACGGCCTTTACAATGGATGCGATAGAAATTTCCTCCAGTGGTTTATTTAACATGTAGCCACCACCGGGGCCGCGTGCACTTTTAACAATGTCACATTTTCGCAGTAAAGCGAAAATTTGTTCTAAATAAGAGATTGAAATATTTTGTGCTTGCGCCAGATGCGCAAGAGTCACAGGTTCATCAATGTGAGTTGAAAGTTCTAGTACGGTTTTAATTGCATAATGTGCGCGTGAAGATAATTTCATAATAATCTTTCCTCTTTTGTTTTATCCCTAAACAATGACTTCAGTGAAGTAAACATAAAACCTTAAAGACACAATGACAATGGGGCTTCGGTGAACAATTGTAAAATCTAAGTGTTTTTCTCGGAAACTGCTTACTGGTTCACACTAAAGACAAAATTATCAATATAACCAATAGATTATGGTTATTAAATATTTATTTGATGTGTGCTTTATTCACATTTGAGGGTGTGTTTAACCTATAATGAGTGCTAATTTTATCAAATGTTACACAATTTTAAATTTATGTCACAAATCACCCCTTTAACTGCTCAACAATTACGATCATTTTGCGAACTGGCTGAGTTTAGCTTTGCGAGTACAGAGGATATTCCTGATTTTGAGGGAATACTTGGACAAAATCGTGCCGTTGAAGCCCTTTCTTTTGCCGTTGAAATTGATAGATCGGGTTACAACATGTATCTAATGGGTTCAACAGGTTTAGGTAAACACACCTTGTTGAAACGCTTTTTAGATAAGGTTTCCGCAGAACAAAGTCCTGCAGATGACTGGTGTTATGTTTTCAATTTTGATGAGCCACAAAAGCCCAGGGCAATATGTTTACCTCCGGGACAGGGCCATAAATTTCGAGATGATATGCGTCAGTTAGTGCAGGATTTACAAACGGCGATTCCCAACGCATTTGAAAGTGAGCTTTATTATACCCGACAACAAGAAGTACGCGATTCTTTAAAAGAGCAAACTCATGCAGCATTTAATTCACTGGCTGAAGAGGCGAAACGACATAATGTTCTGTTTTTACGGGGTGATGAAGAATTAACATTTGCAGCAGCTAAAGACGGAACAAAATTAAGTCCTGAAGAGTATGAAAAATTACCGGCTAACGATAAGAAAAAGTTTGAAGAGGTTGTTACGGTATTAGAAGAACGCCTGAATAACTTAATTCGACTGCGCTCCCAATGGCAAAGAGAGAGCAGGGAAAAAATTACAGAAATAAATCGTGAAGTGGGTATGTTTGCTGCCGGCCACCTGATTGATGAAGTGAAAGTAAAATATAAAGAACTTAAAGCAATAACGAATTACCTGTTGGATGTACAGGAAGATGTCATTAACCGTCTTTATGAATTTCGTGAGCAAGAGCAAACTGATCTATCTTTTGATAGCGGCGATGACCTTTTTGGTTTTCAACACTACGAGATAAATTTAATTGTTGACAATAAGAATAATAATGGCGCAGCAGTTATTTATGAAGATAATCCTATTTATCAGAATTTATTAGGGCGGGTTGAGTATGTGTCGCAAATGGGAACGCAGGTAACCGATTATCGTTTTATTAAATCTGGAGCATTACATAAAGCAAATGGTGGTTACCTTATTATTGATGCACAGAAACTATTAACACAACCCTATTCATGGGAAGCTTTAAAAAGAACATTGCTTGCAAAAAAAATTAATATTGAGTTTTTAGGGGATACCACGGGATTAGTTAATGCTGTATCGCTGGAACCAGAAGCAATACCGCTTGATATTAAAGTTATCCTCGTGGGCAGCCGTGCTTTGTATTATGTATTAGAAGAAGATGATCCCGAGTTCGCTGAACTGTTCAAAGTCGAAGTTGATTTTTCTGAAACGATTCATTGCACTAAAGAATCTTTGAATCAATATGCACAAGTGATAGCAACATTAATTCGTAAGAATAAGCTGATGGCATTTAATCAACCAGCTGTAAAACGTATCATTGAATATGGTATGCGACAGATTGAAGATTCAACACAACTTTCAACACATATGCATAGTATGTTGGACCTGTTGGTAGAATCAAATCATTGGGCAAAGAAAGAAAAACAATCGATAGTGCGGGACAAAGATGTGCAATTGGCTATCGATAAACAAATATACCGTGCGGATCGTAGTCGTGAAAGAATTTATGATGAAATCAAAAAAGGCACCGTGCTTATTGATGTGAGCGGAAAAAAAGTTGCTTGCGTTAATGGTTTGTTTGTTATTGAAACGGGTCGGCTTGAATTTGCACAACCGGCACGTATCACCGCAAATATTCGTATAGGTGATGGTGATATTATTGATATAGAGCGTGAAGTTGATTTAGGGGGCTCACTACATTCTAAAGGAATACTCATTTTATCATCTTATTTAGGATCTCATTACGCGACTAACAAACCTTTTTCCCTGGCAGCCAGTTTAGTTTTTGAGCAGTCTTACGGGCCGGTTGATGGAGATAGTGCATCTGTTGGTGAGCTTTGCACATTATTATCTGCGATTTCCAACGTTGCGGTAAAACAATCTTTAGCGATTACAGGTTCTGTTGATCAACAGGGTAATGTTCAGGCAATTGGCGGCATTAATGAAAAAATCGAGGGCTTTTATGATATTTGTCAGTTGAAAGGCTTTAGCAATAAGCAAGGCGTTATTATACCGGCTGTAAATGTTCCGCATTTAATATTAAGAGATGATGTCATTGCTGCAATAGAAAAAAATCAGTTTTTTATCTATCCTGTTAATACTGTTGATGAGGCAATTTCATTATTAACGGGTTTACCTGCAGGGAAGCGTAATGATGAAGGCGCATTCCCTGAGGACTCAATAAACTATAAAGTGGAACAACGTTTACTTGAGTTAGCAGAACTGAAACACGAAGACCACCAAAAAGACGAACACGATCATGAACATCCTGAGCATGAATGTGATAAAGAATCAAAAAAAGATAAATGAGCAGAAATATGAAAGTACAAAATATAATTGAAAAAAAGTTAAGCGATGATTTTCAACCACTACACCTTGAAGTGATTAACGAAAGCAGTAATCACAATGTGCCTGCAGGCTCCGAGTCCCACTTTAAAGTGGTTGTGGTGTCACCTGTTTTTGCCGGAAAGAATTTACTTGGACGTCATCGTTTAATTAATGCAACGTTAGCTGAAGAGTTAAACGGTGTTATCCATGCTTTAGCGATTCACACCTATACAGAAGAAGAATGGAAAGAAGAAACAAATGGTGCGCCAATGTCACCGCCATGTCTTGGTGGTGGAAAATAATGTAGAAAAAGCCAACTTAAAGTTTAGTACAGCTCAGAGAAGAGTCTTACTTAATTGCCTCTTTCTTGAGGAGGGGGCTTTTTAAAGTTTTATTCTCTTAACTAAACGGCATTAAAATAAGGTTGGTTTTTTTATAAGTCTTTATCTAAAAATCGTTCATTAAATGTAGGCAGAGGGTTTTTGTTTAGGTGCGGCTTTACTGGCATTTGTAAATGAAATCCTTGCTTGTTAATACTTTTGATTATTTCATTGGCCTTGCCACGGGCCATTTTTTTATCTGGCGTTAATACTAAACGCATGATCTCTTCTGTTTTTCCTAAGATACTCATTAGTTCTACAGGAAGATCGGCTAAGGATGAGCTTTCAGGAATAAAAATATAGGTCTCATCTTTTTTTAGACTTTTATGTACCGTGCAATCTATTTCATTTTTCTTTTGTGACATGATTTAAATTATCCAGAATTTTTAGTGGCTAGCGCTTGTTTAATTTGTTGAAAGCGTTCCCATGCAAGTGGTATCTCATGACCTTGTTGGCGCAATTTTTCCAGTAAGTCTTGAGATGATTTAACAATAAGTTCAAGCTCCTGCGCACTAAATAAAGGGAGTGCTGCTTCAAGATCATCCGACTCTTCATTGAGTAATGTTGGGGTTAACTCGTTTTCAAGTATAGGTGAACTTTCTAACATTAAGTCTGCTATAAGCTTTCGTTCGTGTAATTCATTGTGCAGTTCGCGTGCAGTATCTTCTTCATCTAATTTCTTTAATGCCGTGTTATCTCCGGCAGCCCCTTTGCGAATGGCTGCCATTATTGCTGTAATCAGTTTTTTAATTGCAACTTTTAAATTACTATGGTCGCCCGGCATAGCACAGCTTGTTGCATAGCATTCATCGAGTTGTTCTTTTATTTCAAGCACGATATCACTTTCACTATTGCTACCGAGCTTTGTTGTTTTTTGTACAACCGATTGAAAATGGGTCATGAAAGACATCAGGCGCTCTTCATCTTTTCTCTGAGCATTATCAATATCAGCTTGTGTCAATTCATTTTCCGGTTTGGGAAATAAAGGGTTTAATAAACGACGTTTCAAGTGACGCTCATGTGGGCCGGGTGCAGGGCTAAAATTCATAGTCATAAGGGGGAATCAATTTTGATGTAAGAAAAGGCTAATTATACACAGGGAAAGAGATTTTTTCACGGTGTCATTGACTGGAAAAGCGGGATTTATGCGATAGATGAGCGATTGAGCTTAACGTTTATATTAAGTCTGCTGCAATTATTTCCACCCAGTGCTTAACTGGCACAGGGCTGCCCGCATTAAGATGGTGTAAGCAACCAATATTTGCAGTGGCAATAATATCGGGCTGACCTGTTATAAGTCCGGCTAATCGTTGCTCTCGCAATTGTTCTGATAATGTTGGCTGGGTAATAGAATAGGTACCTGCAGATCCACAGCAAAGATGTTTGTCTTTGATGGGCGTTAATTGATAGCCGCAGCCGGAAAAAATACTTTCAATATTTGAGGGTAACTTTTGTGCATGTTGCAAAGTACAAGGCGTATGTATTGCAATATTTTTCTGCTGCGGTTTTAGTTTTTTACTTAGTTTTTTTATATCAATAGTTTCTGTCAGATCAAATGTTTTATTGGCGATATATTCAGCTTTTTCTTTATATATTTTATCGAGACGCAATAGATGAGGATAGTCTTTAAACATTGCTCCACAACCACTTGCGGTCATAACGATACCTTCAATGCCATTATTAAACTCAGTTTCCAGACGACCTATATTATTTTTAATCATTACTAATGCTTTTTCTTCATCAGATAAATGTTGGTTTATTGCGCCACAACAACCACTAAAAGATATTAATTCAATATCCAGGGCATCGAGTACTTTCCGGGTTGCATGATTAATTTCTGGTGCGAGAGCAGGTTGTACGCATCCATCAAGGATCAACATTTTTCGTTTGTGTTGTTTTAATGAAAGTTGTGAAAATTTAACTTTTACCGGAATTTTCTTTTTTAACGCCTTTGGCAATACCGCTCTAAAAAACTGTCCCAATTTTAACAGGGTAGAAAAACGATTATGATACGGTAAAACTGTTAACAGTGATTTTCGTACTAATTTTTGTGATAATGATCGTTTAACACGCTTTTCAACTTCATTGCGACCAATTTCAAGTAAGTATCCATATTCAACACCTGAAGGGCAGGTTGTTTCGCAGGAACGACAGCTTAAGCAACGATCGAGATGTGTTAAGGTTTCCTGAGTGACTTTTTCGCCTTCCAGCATTTCTTTTATTTGATAAATTCGTCCACGTGGTCCGTCAAGTTCATCACCCAATATTTGATAGGTTGGGCAGGTGGCAGTACAAAAACCGCAATGAACGCAGTTGCGTAATATTTTATTTGCCAGTTGACCGTTACCAGACTGGAGAAAGTCTTTTTTAATTTTTGTTTGCATAATAAGTTATATTTTTATGTTACAAGTCAGAATAAAGACGGCCATAATTTAGAATTCCAAAAGGATCAAAACGTGTTTTTAAATTAATTTGAAGTTGTTTTATTTTTGCTTGTAATGGTGGGAAACGTTCCTGTGCATCACTTGTCGTTTTAAACTGTACTGCAGAACCACCTTGTTCAATAGCATGTTGTTGTATTTCACCTGCATCTTTATCGCTATGAATCCAGCGTAAAGCACCCGCCCAATCAATAAAACTCTTTTCATTTAAATCGATATTTGCAATGTAAGGTAGAGATAAGCGCCATAAAGTTTTTTCAGATTCAAAGAATGGATGGGTGTGTTCGTTTAACTGCTGCCAAAATTGTTCTGCCTGGATTAATGTCTCCCCTTCAACTGTTTTTTGTGCGGAATTAACGGCACTTGGAGCGCCGCTTAAACGGATAAACAGTTTTTCATTTTCATATGCTAAAGCTGAAAGGGGCAGTGAGCTTTGATTGAGTTCCTGCATTTTTAGAAGGGCATCTTGTTGCGGCATTGAGATGCATTGGGTTATTTCAGACTGAGGTCGGGGTAAAACTTTGATAGAAATTTCGAGCAGCAAACCTAGTGTACCTAATGCGCCAACCATCAGGCGTGAAACATCATAGCCGGCAACATTTTTCATTACTTGCCCGCCGAAAGACATAACATCACCTTTACCGGATATGATTTTTGTTCCTAAGACAAAATCACGTGCTGAACCCGTGAAGGGGCGACGTGAACCCGATAAGCCCGTTGCAATTGCTCCACCGAGTGTTGCACCTTCACCAAAGTGAGGTGGATCAAACGGTAACATTTGATTGTTCTCAGCTAGCAGAGCTTCAATTTCTTTTAGAGGCGTACCGGCACGAGCCGTAATGACAAGTTCGCTGGGCTCATAACTTATAATACCTTGATGATTTTTTGTTTCCAGTATTTCAATATTGTTTTGCTTTGAAACATCATTACCGTAAAATTCTTTTGTATTTCCACCAACAATTT
>Ga0316208_1001908_pt1 | contig 18249 bp, 13 predicted proteins | sample 3monopyrite_MG_FD_204944 | JGI IMG/M metagenome (GOLD analysis project Ga0316208, IMG submission 204944) | Microbial mat bacterial communities from mineral coupon in-situ incubated in ocean water Damariscotta River, Maine, United States -... | ecosystem: Environmental > Aquatic > Marine >...
CCTTCTTTCTTTTTAACAGGAAATGTATAGCGATTAAAAATGGAGTCGTATTTAACTTCAAAATCTGTATCTACTGAATCTCTATCCATCAGTTTTATTTTCGATTTATCAATTGCTGTAAATGGTACGTTCCCTTCAATTGTAAACTCTTGTTCAAAACTTAAAGTTCCAGAGGAAACTACTTTTAGCATTAAAGAATCTGCTTTAAGGTTTCTAAAACGATGCTTTAAGGTATCTATGTACTCTTTATTTGTGACAACAAAAAATGTTGTGTCTACTTCAAATTTTGGTTTGTACCAATAATACAATGTATCTGTGTCTGGAGCTTTAACAATACGCGTTTGGTAACCTTCGGGTGTTTCCCCTAAGACTTTAATTCGCATGGACTCATAATCTCCTTGGTAAGGAAAAATAATTCTAGACTCACCATCTTGTTTAGGTTTTACTGCTTTAAAATTAACTTCTTCCTTAAATAAAGTGACCTTAAAAGATGAATCTGTTGGCACTGAAATAAAATGGTCGTTAAAGCCTATTTTATCTGCCTTCTGATTAAATAGGTAATTACTATTCTTGTCTTTTAATGCAATTAACTTGTACTGTCCTTCTTTTATATTGTCAATACTAAAGCTCGTAAGACTATCTAATGTATTTGTTATATATCTTGGTTTTTCCTTATACACAATAGAGTCTGAATATGTAGAATCAATTTCATACAACATCACCGAAATAAAAGTATCTGGTTCTTCTTTTAAAGCATCAACCACATAGCCTTTTACGGATAATGAATCAATAGTTTCACCTGTAGAAAAGACATAACGATAATATGGATATGGGTTTTCTTCATTATTATCTACAATACTCTCACCAAAATTAAAAGCGTAGGTTGTATTGTCTTGTAATGTATCTTCTATTTGAATTGAAATGTATTCGCTAGCTCCTCCCATTGGAATAATAGTTGGATCTGTATCCATTGGAGGTGAAATAATTAATTGTTTGCGAACATCCTTTATCTTAACATATTCATCAAAATAAATTCTTATTTCATCTCCTTTAAAATTGGTTGAAAAATTCTCAGGTATAGTTTTTTCTATTTTAGGCGGCTCAAGATCTTTCTCACCACCTGATGGTGTACCACGATTAGCACAATTCATAATGGTTATTGCAATTAAAACAACACTTAAAATTCGCATTAAAGATACACGCATCTACTCTAAATAATTTTAGGACAAAGAAACAATATTAAAACAAAGAAACGAAAAAATCAATCTGCAATTGCTATCGTTGCAAGACTTAACTTAATATTATCAATTTTAAACAAAACCGAAGCACAGGCTTCAACAGTTGCTCCGGTTGTAATAATATCATCAACTAATAAGACGTGTTTTCCTTTTAAAGATACAGTATCTGATATATTAAATAATGCTCCATCATCATTCCATCGCATTAATCGCCCTTTAGAGACTTGTGTTTTGGTTGCTTTAGTTTTTACCAAAACAGTATCGTTATAATCTGCGCTCAAAGCTTTTGCAATTTCTTTCCCAAATTTAGCAACCTGATTATAACCACGTTTTCTCAACTTAGTCTTATATAATGGCACAGGTATAACAACATCCACGTCTTTAAAAACTTTCATTTCACTTAACTCAGCGCCTAACCATTTACCAAAAAAATCACTAATCTCTTCATTACCTCTATATTTTAAATTATGTAATAACTGTTGTACAATTCCTTTTTTAGAAAAATGTAATAAAGCGGTTGCATTTTCGAGTTTAACCCGACCATAAACAATTTTCTTTACAGTTTCAGAAGCCTCAAAATGAAAATTAGTCACTGGTAATTGATGTCTGCAATTTGTGCAAATAACTAACTCATTATCTATCAAAGCAATATTACAGGCTTCGCAGACTTTAGGAAAGAATAAGTTTAACAAGTTTTTTACCACTTAATCGAATAAAATAAAATTACACTTCAATATAATCTAATTTCGCATTAACTAAGAAAATAATAATGATAGTTAACCCTCAATTATTTAACTATAGATTAATTATAAGTTCTTTATTAGTCGTTTTAACTGTTTTAGGGGTATTTAGTTTTACTAATTATAAATCCAATAAGTCCTACGAAGAATTCTTAAAACAAGAGAAGTTTTTGATAGAAAAAGAGCTATCAGAAATGTTAACAAGTTACGATGATTTAAGCCAAGACTATAATCTAATGTCTTCTCAGCTCCAAGAAGCAAAACTAGAAACTAAGAGTGCCTTAGATTCTTTAAGATTATTAAAAAGTGATTTATCAATTATCACTAGGTTTAAAGACCAGCTTATAGTTTTAAAATCTAAGAGTAAGGTGCTTCTAAGTACCATAGACTCTCTAAATTCTGCTAATATAAAGTTGCAGAAAGAAAAGCGATATGCTTTAAATACAATAGAAAAGAAGACTCTAGTCATAAATGACCTAGAAGACGCAAATGAATCTTTAAACAGAACCATTGATAATGCTTCGATATTAAAAGCTAGCAATATTGTTGCCCAAGCCTATAAATTAAAATCTGGTAAAAAACGATTCACAGAACGTGCAAAACGCACTAATGCCGTAGATGTATGTATCACCCTTACAGAAAACCCTTTAACCTTTAAAGGTAAAAAGGATATTTACATACAAATTGTAAGCCCTCAAGGCAATGTTGTATCAGATAAAGGTGAGGTTGTTTTTGGAGACACCTCTTTAATCTTCAGTAAAAAAGAAGTTGTTAATTATCTCAATGAAAACTTAGAAATTTGTACGGCAATTATTGCTGATGAGGAGGACAAACCATTTTTAAAAGGCTATTATTTTATTAATGTCTTCCATGAAAACATTAAACTAGGTAGTACTAGTATAGAATTAAAATAAACTATTACATAATTTTTTAAAAACCGCTCTATTAATTAGAGCGGTTTTTTATTTTTGCAGCATGGCAAATGACGATAAATTTAAAATAGTAATCTCTCATGCAAAAGAGTATGGTTACGTATTTCAGAGTAGTGAAATCTATGATGGCTTAAGTGCTGTTTATGACTATGCACAAAATGGAGCAGAACTAAAGAAAAACATACGAGACTATTGGTGGAAAGCTATGGTACAAATGCACGATAATATTGTAGGTATTGATGCCGCAATTTTTATGCATCCAACCATATGGAAAGCTTCTGGGCACGTTGATGCGTTTAATGACCCTTTAATTGATAATAAAGATTCTAAAAAGCGTTATAGGGCAGATGTTTTAGTAGAAGATTATTGTTTAAAAATTGAAGCTAAAATAAATAAGGAAGTTGCCAAAGCAGCCAAACGCTTTGGTGATGCTTTTAATAAAACCGAATTTATTTCTACAAATGGACGTGTTGTTGGTTATCAAGAAAAAATAGATAGTATCCTTAAACGTTTGGGACAATCTTTAGAAAAAGAAGATTTAGTAGATGTAAAGGCATTGATTGAAGAACTTGAAATTGCTGACCCTTTAACAGGCAGTCGAAACTGGACAGACGTAAAGCAATTTAATCTAATGTTTGGCACTAAACTAGGCGCTTCTGCTGAGTCTGCAATGGATTTATACTTGCGTCCTGAAACCGCTCAAGGTATTTTTGTAAACTTCCTTAATGTTCAGAAAACTGGACGCATGAAAATTCCTTTTGGAATTGCCCAAACAGGAAAAGCATTTAGAAATGAGATTGTCGCCAGACAATTTATTTTTAGAATGCGTGAGTTTGAACAAATGGAAATGCAATTTTTTATAAAGCCAGGCACACAAAAAGAATGGTTTGAATATTGGAAAACCACAAGAATGAAGTGGCATAATTCTCTTGGTTTAGGTAAAGACAATTACCGTTTTCACGACCATGAAAAATTAGCACATTACGCAGATGCTGCAACAGATATTGAATTTAATTTCCCGTTCGGATTTAAAGAATTAGAAGGTATTCACTCACGTACAGATTTCGATTTAAAACAGCACCAAGAATTCTCAGGTAAAAAATTACAGTATTTCGACCATGAAGAAAATAAAAGTTATACACCTTATGTTTTAGAAACATCTATTGGTTTAGACCGTATGTTCTTAGCTGTATTCTCAAACTCTTTAGTTGAAGAAGAACTAGAAAATAATACTACACGTACAGTTTTAAAATTACCAGCAGTTTTAGCACCGACAAAAGCGGCTATATTTCCTTTGGTTAAAAAAGACGGTTTACCCGAAGTTGCAAAGCAAATTGTAGAAGACTTAAAATGGGATTTTAATGTGTTCTATGATGAAAAAGATGCTGTCGGAAAACGTTATAGAAGACAAGATGCCAACGGAACACCATTTTGTATTACTGTAGACCATGATACGTTAGTAGATAACACTGTTACCATTCGCCATAGAGATACAATGGAACAGAAACGTGTTAAAATTGAAGACTTAAAAGATATTATAAAAGCAGAAGTTGATGTGAAGCATTGGTTGATGAAGATGTGATAAATTTCTGCAAAATCAGGAATCTTATAAAGTAAAAAACCCAAACTGATAGTTTGGGTTTTTTACTTTATAATCTGTTTCTTTAAAATCTGTAACCAATATAAAAATCACCTTTAAAAATAGCATCAGAATCTGCATTACCCAATAAATTTCTACCAGCACCTAATTTGAATTCAAATACAAAACCAGCAGTATTTATCCACTTTTTACCCAATGCGAGACCTATGGAGATATCGAAAACATCTTTGTTATTATTTTCACCAAATAAAGAGTCCTCTAGATTAAAATCACTTGTAAAAAATGATGTGAAACCTTCAACAAAGAAACCTCTTGCGCCGTAATCCTCATTAGTTTGGAAATACATTCTGTAATATGGTGTTAAAGAATAATTCTCAATATAATCGTTACCAGAGTCAAAGTTGATTAAGGTATGCGCTCCAAACCCTTGATTACTATCAAAAACATACTCATAAGACGCTTCAAGAATTCCACCTGCTAATAATTTTGCAGCACCAAGTCGGACTTCATGTTTTCTGTCAAATATATCTTTCGTTTCGTTGTCGTTATCTTGAGCATTCATAGTAAATGCCATACTAAATAACAAAATAGCTAAAATTGGTTTTTTCATGTTTGTTTGTTAATTGATTAATGATTCTTGCTTATAAGCAACAATTGTACCATATAGATGCAAAACTATCTAAATGGTTGCGTAAGAAAATACATTAGTTTTAAAAATAAGCCTTCAACTGTATTGTTCCAGTATGAATAGTTCTAGAAGTCTCCGTTTTACGTCCAAAATAATTAAGATTTAAATCTAAAAACTTGGTGAGTTTCTTTTGAGCCAATAAACTCCATGTAAAGTTTTTTCCTGGCTGTAAACCTTCTAACATCTGGTAAGCTACTGGAGTATTTGCATTGCCTTCAAATTCATTTTTAAAAAAATTGAATTCTCCCGTCAATGCAATCTTCTGCGCATTATTATAGGTAAATGACAAGCCATAATTATTCTGTGCTAAAGATTCTAAGCTTCCTAGGGTATTTGCTTTAGACGTGTATTGATAAAAAACATCGAACTGTGCATTTTCGTTAAATAAATACGACAACTTTGGTTGAAATCGCTCTTCTTCAATATTAAAATTTCTGTTCGTAAAATTCTCACTAATACTTTCATCAGTTCCTAAACTAACCAAGGTATTGGCTAACCAATTCGTTGCAAATTTATGATTGAAATTTAATTGATGACTCGACAATATGTTTTCTTGAAACCCTATAGAGAGCAGATTTCTACTTGTATTGGTAAGATAGGTGTAAGACGTGGTATAAAGCTGCTTTCCTCTATTGAAGAACAGCACATTACGTACACTATTATTTAAGGCTAACTGATTTTCTTCATCATTCTTAAATGGATTAAGGTTAAAATTATTGCCTTCGCGCTTAATTTTTCTATCAATTAAATAGGATGTTTGATTATAAAAATGCGAAAATAATTTTTTGGTCTTATTTTCGGATTTACTCCATTGTTGCAGATTAATAGTTAATGTCTGGCTCAATCTATTTTGATGTGTTCTCACAAACACCTGGTTTGGTAATAAGACTCTTATGTAACTCCCTAGATCTGTAAACTGTGCAATTTCAAATTCATTAAGCTCTTGTATGCCGTTATCATTATAATCTATCCATGTGTAAGCACCTTGGCCAGCTTCGACTTCGACATAGGTGAAATCTTGTTGTGGTAAAGTACCCGAATTGGTTTCAAAACTAGTATTCCATACTATGAGATTATTAAATAATTTCTGACTATAATTTAACCTACTGTTTAAGCTTTGTTCATTTTCAGTAGTTTCATCTTGTGCTTTTAAATCTCTATAATTAACAAATAATTGCAGATTAGTATTTTTGTTTTGTACCAAACGTGATTTTAAATAATACGTATTAGAACTATTAACACGTTCTATCTGGTTATTGCGCAAACTATCATTAAAACGTTTTATATAACCCACTTCTGCAAATACCTTAGTGCTATCACCAATACCTGCAAAAACTTCATAAGCTGTAAATTTTTGACTTAAAGGAGTTAATGAATCCGTTTCAATTACTGTTTGTTCATTATCTTCAATTGCAAATTTCGCACCAGTCCATTTGTTATTTTTACCATAAACGACACGATTAAACGATCTTAAAAATGTTGAACGGTTTATAGTACTTTCACTATTTAAAAAACTAGAATTCGAAAAGATATTGAAATCGCCTAAACGCAAATTAGTATTCACATTGTGCCTACTCCCATTAAAGTTTTCTGAATAATCAAGGTATTCAAAATTATAGGAAACCGTTCCTTTTTTGGAATGTGACAATTGTAATCCTGAATTTAGCAACAGCTGATTACCAAAGTTAAAATTACCTTGACTGCTTTGTGAATCATCCAAGTTCCAATCTCTACTAAACTCTGCTCTATATAATCGTTGTATTGTTCTAAAATTCTTTTCAATAAAATCAGCATCAATTAAAGCAGATAGATCCCAGAGACTATCTGATTTTATAAGCTTTTGGTTCACTCTTAACTTTCCGGCATAACCATCATTGTCATCATCATCTAAATTAGAAAACAGATTCTCATCATTTTTACTGCCAGCCAATTCAAAATATACATCCGTTTTCTCAGTGGGTTTATATCTCCCATTTAAAACAGCGATTTGTAACCGCTCTGGAGCTACAAGCTGAGTTATAGGCTCATAATTTCCTTGTGGCACACCACTAATTGGTGTAACATACTCAAAAATATTGCTCACTGCATTAGAATTACTCAATACATAATTTCCTTGATTAGCACCAACTAAAGTAAAGCGCACACTAAACAGTTCATCATCCGGATTATTAGAAAACACAAAGATTTCTTCTGCACCAACAAGCTCTTTTCGATATAAAATTCGATTTTCAGAGAACGATTCTTGTGTCGCTGAAGGCGCTACCATTAAATCTGTATTATCACCAGCATTTGCTAAAACCTGTGTTTGTTCTGTGGATAAATTCTGTTGTAAGGGTTGATTTTTAGCATCGCTTTCAGAATAGACTGAGACATTTAAACTTAGTTTTTCAGTTGTGTAATTTCCGCCTCCAAAAACAATGAATCGCGAATAATTCCGTTCACTAAATTGATAATCGACGGTAATTCTCATTTCGGAAGTAATCGGAAATGTAGAGTTAAAAATAATTTCACCTGCATTATAATCGATGATGTAATCATTATTTTCGCCACGTTCTAAAGGAACACCGTTTACATAAACTATTTCGCTACCAGACACTATGAGTACAAACAATTCATTGTTTGGCCCACTCAGTTTATAAGGCCCTTGGTTACCTTCTTGAGCCGTAAATTGTGTAGTTGTAAATTGGCCTCTTACCAAGGCTCCAGAAGCAAAAATTTTGGTGCTTTTCCCTAGATTAGCATTAACAAACAAACCTTGCACACGCTTAGAGAAGTTGGCAAAATAACTATTGGCATTCTCTAAGTCTATATCACCAGCACGTATATTCCAATCGTCACTAAATAGCTCTATAAATACTTGATCGAACTCATCTAGTCGTTGTGAATAACCACTTTCTTGTAAGGGAATATTTGCATCTTGTATCGATGCTCTCAAAGAGACTTTATCGTTTAATTTTCCCGAAATCTGTAAATCTAATTCGCTATTTAAAACGGAATTCTGATTATTACCAATAGTCACACCTCTAGAGATACTGCCTGAAGTAGTTAGGCCATCAAAAGGTGTAAATGTATCGCGCTTATTAGTGTTTTCAAGTTTGTACAATTGTTGCAAACCGGCAGAAGACCTATCTACAATAACCTTATCATCTAATTGCATATAGACTTTAGTTAAAAAGTTAGGATAGCGTAAGTATTCTACTTGAATCGTATCTAAATCCATTGGATGCTTAAATTTTAAAAGTGCCTTTGCAAAATCAATGGTGTATAATGTCGAATCTAAAATTGTATTATCTTTTGTTTTTATTACAAATTTTGAAGAATTAATACTTACAGAGTCTATGAGAATTGAATCTTTTACCGCAATACGTTTCTTTCTAAAATTGCTAGAATTCTCTTGGGCGAATGCGCCAAAAGAGCCTATAATCATTATAAAAAGTAAAGTGTATTTCATGTAGTTTTACTCATTTTTTTTCAAAGGACACCTGCTGTTTGCGCATGGTTTTTATACTAATCATCGAAATTCTGTTTTGCGCTCGTTTCATGTAGAATAATAACTTCTTAAAACAGGAAATATTTTATAGTTAAAAGCAGTATAAAAATATGCTGTAAAAGTACAGTATTATTTAATTTAGCAGAAACCTATTCAACTTATCATGAAAATCGTATCGTACAACGTCAATGGCATTAGAGCAGCCATAAATAAAGGCTTTATTGACTGGTTAAAAGCTACAGATCCAGATGTGATTTGTCTTCAAGAAATTAAGGCAATGGAAGAGCAACTCGATCTTAATTTGTTTACAGAAGCTGGCTATAAGTTCAATTACTGGTTTAGTGCTCAGAAAAAAGGCTATAGTGGTGTTGCTGTTTTGTGTAAATCGGAACCCAATCATATAGAATTCGGAACAGGAATTGAATCCATGGATTTTGAAGGTCGAAACATACGAGTAGATTACGACAACGTTTCTGTAATGAGTATGTATTTACCGTCTGGAACCAATAGTGAAAGGTTAGCTCATAAATTTGAATACATGGATCTAATACACAACTATTTGATTGATCTCCAAAAGGAAAAACCAAATTTGGTAATTGTTGGTGATTATAATATCTGCCACGAAGCAATCGATATCCATAACCCAAAAATGAAAGGTGTTTCTGGATTTTTACCAGAAGAACGCGAATGGCTGGGTAACTTTATCGATAGCGGCTTTATTGACAGTTTTAGGTATTTACATCCCGAAAAGCAAGAATATTCTTGGTGGAGTTATAGAGCAAACTCTAGAGCTAATAACAAAGGTTGGCGTTTAGATTATGCCATGGTTAGCGAACCTTTACAAGAAAAAATAAAACACAGCGTTATACTAACTGAAGCGGTTCACAGTGATCATTGTCCGATTCTGTTAGAATTGGATCTCTAAAAATAAACCAACAACAAACGACTAAACAATAATAATATGATTAAAAAAATTTCATTAATAGTATTGACACTTACGTTATTTACGTCTTGTGTGTCGAAAAAAATATTTACAGACCTTGAAGATAAATACGGTAACTTAAAAAAAGAAAATCGTGGTTTATCTGATGAAGTTGCATCGCTTTCTAATGACAAAACGAAACTAAATAATGATTTAAATAAACTTCAAACTGCTTATGACGTAGCTATTGCTAAACGTGATAAACTACAGAGTGATTATTCTGCTGCAAAATCAAATCTCGAAACATTAAAGGCATCATACAAAGCTTTAGAAGAAAATAGTTCTGCTTCGATTGCTGCAAACTCAAAGAAAAACAGAGAGCTTTTAGCACAATTAGAAGCAAAAGAACAAGCGCTAGCTACCGAAAATGAGCGCCTCAATACGCTAAAAAAAGAATTAGAAAGTAGATCTAAACGTGTGGCTGAATTAGAAAGTGTTATTGCTGCTAAAGATGCAAATATGCGTGCCTTAAAGGATGCTATATCAAAAGCTTTAACCAATTTTGAAGGCAAAGGTCTAACCGTTGAGCAACGCGATGGTAAAGTCTATATTTCTATGGAAAACAAATTATTATTCCAATCTGGTAGTTGGTCTGTTGGCACAGAAGGACGAAAGGCTGTGCAACAATTAGGAAGTGTCTTAGGTGAAAATCCGGAGATTTCAATACTTATTGAAGGTCATACAGATGATGATCCTTATACAAGTAATGGACAATTAAGTGGTAACTGGGATTTATCTACTAAACGTGCTACAGCAATTGTAAATATTCTTAGAGAGAACAACTCAATAAACCCAGAAAACTTAACTGCTGCAGGTCGTGGTGAATATGCACCAATAGCATCAAACGACTCTGTAGAAGGAAAGGCAAAAAACAGGCGTATCGAAGTGATATTAACGCCAAAATTAGACGAAATTTCTAAATTGCTGAATGAGATTTAAATGGAACCGTCATTGTGAGAAGCTTATTAGCTACGAAGCAATCTGTTGAATTTAAGTTTCAATTGAAAAGATTGCCACGTCCTTCGGCCTCGAAATGACATATTAACATACTTTTAGACCTTTCAGGTTTCTATAACCTGAAAGGTCTTCTTATTTTTGCTTTATTAATCTTAGGTTGAGTTGAATAGAAACCTATATATTAATAAGATTCTGAAACAAGTTTAGAATAACAAATTAAGTTTAACTAAAAAAGATTCCTGCCTTCGCAGTAGATGCCATGAAATACACAACCCTACCAAACACAGACATAAAAGTTAGTAAAATATGCCTAGGCACCATGACTTGGGGAAACCAGAATACCCAAGAAGAAGGTTTTGCACAAATGGATTTAGCCATAAACAAAGGTGTAAATTTCTTTGATGTAGCTGAATTATATCCTGTACCTGCTGTAGCTGAGACTTATGCAGAAACCGAACGAATTATTGGCAATTGGTTCGCTAAAACTGGCAATAGAGAAAAAGTTGTTTTAGGTACCAAAATTGCTGGTCCTGGCGATTATACAGCGCATATTAGAACCAACGGTTTTAGTAAAGCTGCACTTAATGATGCTGTAGATAATAGTTTAAAACGTTTACAAACCGATTATATAGATTTATACCAATTACATTGGCCAGAACGCGAAACCAAAATGTTTGGTACTAGAGATTATATTCATAATTCGAATGATAAATGGGAAGATAATTTTAACGAGATCCTCTACAATCTGGACGAAATTATTAAAACTGGTAAAATACGGCAAGTAGGTATTTCTAATGAAGGTGCTTGGGGAACGATGCGTTATTTACAAGAATCTAAACAGCATAATCTACCAAGAATGGTAACCATACAAAATGCGTATTCTTTATTATGCAGACCCTTTGAAGGTGATTTAGCAGAAGTGGCACACAGAGAAAATATTGGACTACTTGCCTACTCACCAATGGCTTTTGGTGTGTTATCTGGTAAATACATAAAAGGTATAGCTACAGAAAATGCAAGATTAAAGCTATTCCCAAGGTTTGCACGTTATAGTAGTGAGAAAGCTACAGAAGCTACAAAACGCTATCTAAAAATAGCTGAAGATAACAATATGTCTTTAGCCCAAATGTCTTTGGCTTTTGTAAATGAAAGACCATTTTTAACGAGCAATATTATTGGAGCAACTAGTATTGAGCAATTAGAAGAAAACATTGATAGTATAAATATTTCTTTATCGGAAGAAGTGATGAAATCTATTAATGCTGTACATGCTGAAATTCCTAATCCTGCTCCATAGTTTTTGATTAGTACGCTCGTCTGAAACACTTGTACTTTTTATCTATTTACAAAAATTTGTAACTTGTTCTAACAAATACAAAGTTTATAATAAAACAAGCTTATACTGTGTCTCTTTTTCTACAGTATATTGGATTGACCTATTCAGTAGTCGACACTATTTTGATAGTATTCTAAAAAGTATTGCTTACTGAAGAAAAAGGAACGTTAAAACACATCATTTTTGGCTATATAATAACAAACCGATAGAACTTTGGAGCGATAATATTATAAAACGCTGTGTCGATTACACACATAATAATCCAATAAAGACCGGATTAGTTGCTAAAACTATAGATTAGAAATATTCTCATGGTAAGAGTTTTCAAGGATACCGCAGATTTCAAACACAACCTAGTCGATGATAAATACTTATATTTGATATCTACATTTATTAAATTCAAGTAAAATGATAAAATTACTTTCAGGTTTTATTGCGATGCTCTTAGTTTCTAACATAAGTCCAAATTTATTCGCTCAAAACGATATTATTCAAGTCACCTCGAAGCGCAACGATGACAAAAGCGTTGATATCTCGTACACAAAAAAACTTCCTGGCAGTTACTATGTAAAATTAGAGTTTACTAGTATGACAAACTGTTACCAACGCGACTTTGAGAAAGTTGTTAAAAGCAATTCTGGTAAGTTGCTAAAGTTGCGACCAATAAATGATAAGGAACACATTAACTTCTCTTATAAATTAAATTATATAAAAGGCCATCCAAATCCGAAGGTAGATCAAGATTTTGTGTATGTGCTGCCTTTTAAAAAAGGAGAATCTATAACAGTTATAGCAACCACCAACTTAAAGGAAACCTATTTTGATGCCGAAAAAGATACGAACTGGAAATCCTTTGCTGTAGACAGAGCTGCTGCAGAGACAATCTTTAGTATGAGAAAAGGTATTGTAATAGAGGTGATTTCACAATACAATACAGATACTACAAACACCTATAAGTATACGAGTAAAATGAATAGGATTACAGTAGAGCACGAAGATGGCACCTTTGCAAGATATATTGGCTTTAAACGAGACTCCATCTTTGTTAAACTAGGGCAGACAATTTATCCTCAGACCAAACTTGGCGTATTAGATATTTTTAATAACACCAATTACCGGTTGTATTTTGATATTTCTTACCTAAAAGCGGTGGATTTCAATTCGATAAGGGAACGTACTATAGTCTCAGAAAATCAGACAGCACACATAACCCCTTATTTTTATAGCTCGAGCGAACCTGTATTTTTAGAAAATAATAGTGATTATATAGTTGAAATTAATGAAGATATTCTGTTTAAAGAATTCACTAGAAGAGAAAAAAAGAAATATAAAAAAAACCCACTTGATTTTGAATGATCTAATTTAGAGAAACTAGATTGCTGCACAACTTGAACCGATTGATGTTATAATGTAGGTAAACGATCAGGTCGAATTGTAAAAAGCGCTTTTAATGGTCCCTTGTCATTACAGATGAATATTTCTATAGTTTAGAACACAGTTTAAACCAAAAAGCCCCTTTCAGTTTTGAAAGGGGCTTTTTTCTAATAGATATTATTTGATTTTGTTACCATCTTTATCGAAAAGATGATATTCAAGATAAGTGTAAGCATCTCTAGGTAAAACTTTTACCCATTTTTTGTGTTCAAAAAACCACTTTGAACGTACTGATGGAAACCCTTTGGTTAAAAAGGCTGCTATAAAAGGATGTGCATTTAATGTTATCTTTTTATAGTCTTTTTTAAAAACTCGCTCTATGTCTTGATTGATGCGTTCCACAACCTTTATTGGTGCTTCGATTTCATCTCCTCCGACTAAATTCGGATTTTCTTCTTTTGTTTTAATATTGCGCTCTGGCCTAACGCGTTGTCTGGTAATTTGCACTAAACCAAACTTACTCGGCGGCAATATTTTGTGCTTTGCTTTGTCGTCTTTCATCTCATCTCTGAGATAATTGTAAAGCTTCTTTCTGTTCTCAGCGCGTCCCATATCAATAAAATCGATAACGATGATGCCTCCCATATCACGTAAACGTAATTGGCGCGCAATCTCTTGGGCTGAGATCATATTAACTTCTAAAGCCGTATCCTCTTGGTTCTTCTCTTTGTTAGAGCGATTACCACTGTTTACATCTACAACATGAAGCGCTTCAGTATGTTCTATTACCAAATAAGCTCCTCTTGCCATAGATACTGTACGACCAAAAGATGTTTTAATTTGGCGTTCAATACCAAATTTTTCGAAAATTGGCCCATTTTTATGGTACTTTACTATGGACTCTTTTTTTGGTGCAATTTGTTGCACGTAATCTTTTACTTGTATGTACATTTCTTCATCATCTACAACAATACCAGAGAATGAATCATTAAAAATATCTCTCAAAATAGAGGATGCTTTGTTCATTTCCCCCAATACTTTAGTTGGGTGATGCGCTTTATACAATTTTTTACACATTGCTGTCCATCGACCCAGCAAATTTTGTAAATCACTATCGAGCTCGGCAACTTTCTTGCCTTCTGCTACGGTACGAATAATAACCCCAAACCCTTTAGGTGTGATACTTTTTACGAGTCTTTTTAAGCGGTCTTTTTCTTCTTGCGAATCAATTTTTTGAGAAATTGAAATACGATTAGAAAAAGGCACTAAGACAATGTATCTGCCAGCAATAGACAATTCTGAACTAATGCGTGGTCCCTTTGTGGAAATAGGTTCTTTTACTACTTGTACTAAAATGGATTGATTAGACTTAATGGCATTGGCAATTTTGCCATGCTTATCTAAATCCTTTTCTAATGGAAAGTCTTTTAGAGTATAATCTCTTAATTTCCCTGTGCTTACACGTTTAATGAATTTTAAAAGAGAAGGCATTTGCGGTCCTAGATCATGATAGTGTAAAAAACCATCTTTTTCGTACCCTACGTTAACAAACGCAGCGTTTAAACCAGGCATAACCTTGCGTATTTTGGCAATAAAAATATCACCAACTGCAAAGTCATTATCCTCTTCATCTTTATGTAATTCAATAAGTTTTCCATCTTTTAATAAGGCAAAATCAACAATATCTGAACTCGATCTTACGATTAATTCTTTGTTCATAATGTTAATTTAAATCTAGCTCTTCATTGAGTTAGATGGATTTTACTAAATTATTTGACACAGGATGTAATATCCAGCAAACTTAGGAACACTCTATTAAATGTCACCTAAATTCTATATCAAAGAACGTTTCTTTAAAACTGAAAAAAGTAGCTTTAAAAACTACTTTTAACAATTTATTTTTTCTTGTGACGATTAGCGCGTCTACGTTTCTTACGCTTGTGCGTCGCTACCTTGTGTCTTTTTCTTTTTTTACCACTTGGCATAATAAATAATGCTTTTTAATTAATATTTTAGTTTAAATGCTTTAGTTTACTTCAACATTAGATTTTACACCTTCTAAAAATACTTTAGCAGGCTTAAATGCTGGAATGTTGTGAGCTGGTATTTTTATTGTAGTATTTTTTGAAATATTACGACCTGTTTTTTCAGCTCTTGTTTTAATAATGAAACTACCGAAACCTCTTAAGTATACGTTATCTCCGCTTTCTAAAGATGTTTTTACTTCTTCCATAAAGGTTTCTACTGTAGCTTGCACATCTCCTTTTTCAATACCTAACTTGTCAGATATTTTAGCTACTAAATCAGCTTTTGTCATTGTTATTAGTTTTAGGGTTACTATAAATTCTAAGGGATGCAAATATATGTAATTTAATTTCAATATTTCAAGCGTAATTAATTAAAATTTAACGTGATAAAGATTTAATTTTGCTACATCATTTAAAAATCAAATGGATTTTAAAAACAAACTAATTAACTGGTATTCAATTCATAAACGAGAATTACCATGGAGAAGTACTGAAAATCCATATTACATCTGGCTTTCAGAAATTATTTTACAACAAACTCAAGTTAAACAAGGATTACCTTATTATAATGCATTTGTTAAAAAATACCCTTCTGTTTTTGATCTGGCAAGGGCATCAGAAGAAGAAATTTTAAAGCTTTGGCAAGGACTTGGGTATTACTCTAGAGCGCGAAATTTACATACAACTGCAAAACATATAGCATACGACCTAAATGGTGTTTTTCCAAATAACTACAATGCGCTTCTCAAATTAAAAGGTGTTGGCGATTATACAGCTAGTGCTATAGCATCTATTGCTTTTAATGAAGTTGCTGCTGTTGTTGATGGTAATGTATATAGAGTCTTAGCACGTTATTATGGTATTGATACTCCTATAAACTTAACTGCCGGAATTAAAGAATTTAAAACATTGGCTTCATCTTTAATAGATGAACAACAACCTGCAACTTATAATCAGGCAATAATGGAGTTTGGCGCAAGACAATGCAAACCCAAAAATCCAGATTGTACAACTTGTCCTCTTAAAGATGGTTGTGTCTCACTTCAAAAAAATTTAGTAAATGTTCTTCCTATAAAGTTGAAGAAAACTAAAATTATAACCAAATATTTCAACTTTTTGGTCTGTGTTGATAAGGACAAAAAGGTTCTTTTTGAAAAACGTGTAGGTAAAGGCATTTGGCAAAATCTATATCAATTTCCTTTGATTGAATCCAAAAAGAGCTTGAGCGTGAATGAATTTCATCTTTTAAATTTAGAAAACACCGCTTTAGTATCTAATGAGTTCGATTACTCATTATATAACGAGACTGATAAAGTGCATAAGCTTTCGCATCAGCATCTGCACACTAAATTTTGGATTGTAGAAACCGCTCAACTTCCTAAAGAATCTATATCTGTTACAACTTTAAATAAATATCCAGCACCTGTCCTTATTAGTGATTTTATAAATGAATTCAATTTTAAGAGTTTATAGAAATCATATTTTTTTATTACTTTTAAAGTTGCGATTGCAAAAACAGTAACTTTGCAGACTAAAACAAAATTATTATGTCAGGTACGTTAAATAAAGTAATGCTAATTGGGCATTTAGGAGATGAGGTGAAAATGCATTATTTCGACGACAAAAATTGTGTCGGTCGTTTTCCTCTGGCTACAAACGAAACTTATACAAATAAGCAAACTAACGAGCGAGTATCTAACACAGAATGGCACAATATAGTTGTAAGAAACAAAGCTGCAGAAATCTGCGAAAAATACCTTACAAAGGGTGATAAGGTCTATATAGAAGGTAGGATTAAAACAAGAAAATGGACTGACGATAAAGGCATGGAACGTTATTCTACAGAAATACAATGTTCGGATTTTACGTTTTTAACTAATAAAAACGAACAGCAAAATAATCTACAAGCTAATCCTCCTCAGAGCTCAACTCAGCCAGAACAATCTGCGCCTAATAGTGTAGTGCCAGATGGTAAGGATGATTTACCATTCTAAATAATTTAATCTATTTTTATTTTGGATCCAGAACCCACGGTTTTAATTTCAAATTTATTAATTACCAATACTTCATTTATTACTAGTATTGTCTTACTCATTGTTTTACTTGTCTGTTCTGCATTAATTTCTGGTGCTGAAGTCGCATTGTTTTCATTAACCAAATCTAATATTGATGAAGGTATAGAGAATAAATCTGCTACTATGACAATCCTTGCGACCCTTTTAGAGCGACCTAAAAAATTATTGGCCACCATTCTCGTTGCCAATAACTTTATTAATATCGCTGTTGTATTATTGTTTGCCTATATTGGTGAAACGCTTTTTAGTGGTATTACAAATGATATCTTTCGCTTTTTCCTCGAAGTTGTTTCTGCAACGTTTTTAATTTTATTATTTGGTGAAATTATTCCAAAAATATATGCAAGTAGAAATAGTGTTAAGTTTTCGTCGTTTATGGCAAGACCACTAAATATACTAGATGCGCTTTTTTCTCCCTTAAGTTTACCTATGCGATATGTGACCATAAAAATTCAAGATAGATTTGGCAAGCAACGATCTAGTCTAAGTGTAGATCAGTTATCTCAAGCTTTAGAGTTAACTAATAATGAGGATACCACACAAGAAGAGCAAAAACTATTACAAGGCATTGTCTCTTTCGGAAATACCGACACAAAACAAGTGATGCGACCTCGAATGGATTTGTTTGCATTAAATATTGATACTCCTTTTGAAACTATTATTAAAGACATCATTGACAATGAGTATTCTAGAATACCTGTGTATGAAGAAAATATAGACACTATAAAAGGTGTGCTTTACGTGAAAGATTTATTACCTCATTTAAATAAGAAAACATTCAATTGGACGTCCCTTTTACGCGAACCCTTT
>Ga0316208_1001909_pt1 | contig 18242 bp, 16 predicted proteins | sample 3monopyrite_MG_FD_204944 | JGI IMG/M metagenome (GOLD analysis project Ga0316208, IMG submission 204944) | Microbial mat bacterial communities from mineral coupon in-situ incubated in ocean water Damariscotta River, Maine, United States -... | ecosystem: Environmental > Aquatic > Marine >...
AAGTTGTTGGAAAAAAAATCTACCTATGTTTTCATCCCCTTGAAAACTCAGACAATACAATCCCAGTAGCAACAGCTACATTCAGTGATTCAGACTCGCCAAAACGCGGAATATGAATGGAAGTTTGAACTAATTCTTTTATTTCTTCTGAAATTCCATTCCCTTCATTCCCCATAACAATGACACCTTCTTTTTGAACTGTTTTGGTGTAAATTGATTCGCCAGTGAGTAGGGCTCCGTATATAGTAAGGTCAGATTTTGAGAGGTACTCGTGCAAATTACAATAGTTAATCGGAATTCTGAATAATGACCCCATGCTGGCTTGAACCACTTTAGGATTGTGAATGTCAACCGTGTTTTTAGAGCAAATAACTTCATCGACCCCAAACCAGTCGGCCGTTCTTAGAATTGTCCCCATATTTCCAGGATCCTGGATACCATCCAAAGCAAGTATGAATTTTGCGTTTTTTGATTTTTTCGGTCGAATTTTAACGACAGCAAGCAATCGATTGGGTGTCTTTAAACTACTTATTTGCCCCATTGATTGTACATCTGCGAGGAAAGTAGAATGATTAAAGGAAATGGTTTTGTCTGTAGAAACAACACATTCAATAAGGTCAGAGTGATTGTTGACTAATTCTTGCACCATTTTCTCTCCTTCAACAATAAATAATTGCTCAGAATCACGGTTTTTCTTCATTCTTAGTGAACGAATCCACTTAATCTTATTTTTTGAGAGTGTTTCCAAAGATGCTTTTGTTATTTTTGTTCAACTCAAACCAAAAGTTGATAAAGACCAAACATACATATATTTTACTAATTATCGCGATTAGTTTTGTGGCTTGTAAACAGACCAAATATGTTCCTGAAGGAAAGTATTTGCTAAAGAAGAATAGAATTATTCAGTCTGGAGATAAAATGGCCGATGACGAGTTGAATGAAATCATTCAACAACAGCCTAATTACAAAAGAGTAGGGGTGAAATGGAAGTTGTTAGCCTATGATTTAATTGATTCTGCCAAGGTTGCCGATAAGCGTTTTAGAAAGGATATAAAATTGACTAAAAAAAACAACTCGAAACGCCTTAAGCAAAATAGAATCAACTCACAGAGAATTGCAAAAGCCAAAAGGAAAAATAAAACGCATTATACGGAAAAAATAATTCCTCTTAAGGACACTATTTCACCACGGAAATTTTTCAGAGAATGGTATAAATATAAAATTGGTCAAGCTCCAGTTGTTTTTGATAGTTTATTATATAATAAATCAATTGAACAATTGAGTGCATTTATGAAGGGTAAAGGTTATTACTACAGTGATGTTACCGGCTTTGTAAAATACAAACCCAGTAAAAAATGTGTTGTTACATATCATGTGGTATCTGGCATGCAATATAAGATTGATAGTGTTTACGTTTTAAGTGACAATTTTCAAATTGAACAATATTATTACGAATACCTTGCCAATAACGACAACATTCTGAACGAAGCCTTTGACAGTGATTTAATGGATGACCATCGATACAATGTTGCTAAATATATGAGAAATAAAGGTTTTTATGGCTTTAGTTTTAATCACATCAAGTTTATAGCAGATACTTCAAAGAGTACAATGAAAGTTCGTGTCGGAATTCAATTTGGTGACAGATACATTCAATCGGGAGAAGACAGGGATTCATCGATAAGAGTGGAACACGAACAAGCATATGTTAATAAGGTTGTTTTTCACATTTCGGATACGACCTTTTATGAAGGCTCATTCACAAAAAAAATGAATGAATTAGGTTTGTCATTCTACGAGGGGCAATTTTTGAGAACTCTTGACACTACGCAATTTGCGCTACCTATTAAAAGACGAAATGAAATGATAGATCCGTCCAGAACAGCCACTTTTCATCATAACGGTCCGATGCAAATTAGACCGCAAGTATTAGAGGCGCAAAATTATTTGGAAATAGATAAATTGTATTCGGAAAAAAAATTGGAACAGACTTATCTAAGTTTATTACGTTTAGATCTTTTTCAAACCATCAAAACAGAACTTGTTGAAGGAACAAGAATAGGATGCTTAGATGCTCACTATTATTTAGCTCCGAGCAAGAAACAAACGTTTGGATTTGAGCCGAAAGCTACTAATTCAAATGGTTTTTTGGGAGTTGCAGCAACAATAAATTATATCAATAGAAATCTATTTAAAGGAGCAGAGAAATTAACTATTTCACTGTCGGGAGGATTTGAATCTCAGCCTCCTATTTTTGATAAAACTGTTGATGGAGAGCCAATTCAAACTGCCTCACGAAGTTTTAATACCTTGGAGATTGGTCCAAGCACGAAACTTGAAATACCCGGTTTTTTTCCTTTTAGAATGGCTAAAATTTCCAAGAAAATGAGACCGAAAACAATTATTTCTACGGCTTATAATTTTCAGAAAAGAAATGACTTCACAAGAGGGACGTTTCAAATGAATTACACGTATCAATTTCACAGAAGAAAAACAATGATTTTCGAAATGGGGTTCCCAGGTGTATCGGTGATTAAATTTGTAAATATTGATAAAAGTCCGGACTTTGATTCAAAACTATCTATTTTGAATGATTTGTTTTTACTCAATACATATAGTAATCAATTTATTTGGCAAGATTTTAAGTTTAAGTTTGCGTATAACATCAAAGAGAAGGAAAAGCGTAAAGGAAATTCTCAACTATATTTCAGTTCTTCTTTTGATCCATCGGGGAATATACTTTCCTTGTTTAAAAATTCTCTAGATACTACATCAACTGGTCAATATGGGCTTTTGGGTGTCGCCTATGCTCAATTTGCACGCTTGGACAATGAATTGATTTTTTCTAAGCCATTAGGAAAGGATAAAAGTTTCAACTTCAGAGCTGTTATAGGCGGTGGTTTACCTTATGGCAACTCGAATACTTCATTGCCTTATGATTATAGCTTTTTTGCTGGGGGTGCAAATGATAATAGGGGTTGGAGGGCAAGGTCATTGGGACCAGGTTCGTACAAATATTACCTTGACACCAATCGTTCGGCAACCCAAGTTGGTGACCTTCGTTTAGGTTCTTCGATGGAGTTTCGTTTTGCCTTTAACCCTTTATTCAAAGGTGCATTTTTTCTTGATGCAGGTAATATTTGGACTGTTTTGGAAGATCCTAATAGAATTGGAGGACAAGTTTCTAAAAATATGCTGAATGAAGTTGCTCTTGCTGCTGGTTTTGGTTTACGAATGGACTTGGACTTCTTTATTGTCAGAGTTGACATTGGTTTCCCTTTGAGAAATCCAGCTCTGCCAGTCGGAGCGCAATGGTTTTTCCAAACGCGACAACCATATTACGATGAAGGTTTAGCGACTTTTGGAACAAATTATGGAGAATTTCTTCCGAATCCATTTATTCCTGCATTTCACTTCGGAATTGGCTATCCGTTCTAGATAAAGCTGTATTTCATTGAAGTTTTCAATTCGCTCCATGAAATAAAAAGAGGTTTATCTCCCCACGTATCACTTTTTAACCAAAGATCCATTCCCTCTCGTTTAAATGTTACTTTGAAAGCATCCAAACTGTTATCGTTGATGGATTTAATATGGTCCTCAGAGAGCGTGATGTTATTTGCAGAAGCATGCGATTTTGTTTTTTCGAGCAAATGAGAAACGGCGTGCTTTATTTTCTGCGGGATAAACAAATCGGAATATAAAACATTGTCTCCGGTTTCTATATTGTACAAAAAATAGCGGTTCTGGCTTTCTTCAAAATCGATGCAATTGCAAAAGATATGTATTTGAATATGAGCACCCTTTTGTATATAACCATATTGACCAATACAGAAATCAGAGTTCTTTAAGTCTTCTATTTGAGTTTGTAAATGCTCATTGATTTTGTCTGCAACTTCTTGGGAGTTTTTAACCACAGCAACAGGATATATCATCCCGTTTTCAAAAGAAGCTTCAATAAACTTAACTTGTTCAAGCTGAGCGTTAACGTCCATGAACAACAAAATCGTAACTAATGTGATGAATAATTTCATATCGATATAATTTATTCTTACTTGTTAGACGTAATTCCGTACAAAAAGTTTTCCAAGAATATAAAGACTGATTCAACCCAACCTTTAAACATCCATAATTTTCAAGTTGGCAAAACGAAGCAAGACAACTTTAGAACCATGATTTGGAAAGAATATGGTTGCTTTTTTATCCCCCCCTGTTCCTTCTAGGTTTATTATTTTCCCTCTTCCAAAACGATCATGTTCTACATTGTAGCCAACCTTAATTTCTCGATTTTCTGTGTTGTTTTGCAAAGGTTTTGAGCTTGCAGACCCAATCGGCTTCAATGATTTAGAAGTAAATGATTTATTTAACCCTCCTGTAAATGATTTTTCAAAATTAGCCCCTCGATTGTTCAATGAACGACCACCTTTTCGCTCAGGAGTCTCAAAATTTAGGAATTTATCGTCAACCTCTTCAATAAAGCGACTCGCTTCACATGTGATGAGATTACCCCATTGAAAGCGAGAATTAGAATAAGAAAAAGTACACGTATGCTTAGCTCTGGTAATTGCTACATAAAACAATCTTCTTTCTTCTTCCAGATCTGTTCTAGAGTTAAGCGCCATTTGTGAAGGAAATAAATTTTCTTCTAAACCTACAAGGTAAACATGTGGAAATTCTAACCCTTTGCTAGAATGAATTGTCATTAAAGTAACATGCTCCGGGGCTACTTTTTTGTTGTCTTCAGCATCGGTCAGTAAAGCTACATCTAACATGAATTCGGACAGCGATTTTGATTCACCTTCTGGTTGTCCTTCAACAAATGTCTGAATTGCAGCAATTAACTCTTCAATATTTTGATACCTTTCAACTTCTTCAGGTCCTTTGTCCTTATCCGTTCTTAGTTCCTTGAGGATTCCGGACACTTTAGCTATTTCTTGAGCGAGAACATGCCCCTCTAATTTATTCAATTGAGCACTAAAACTCTTTATCATTGTAGTAAACTCCACCATCTTATTCATGGTGCCATTGTTGATGTCAACTGGATAGGTATTGAAGTCACAAATTACATCCCAAAAACTAACACCGTAATTGTTGGCAGCAATAATCACTTTCTGCAAAGAAGCAGCACCAATTCCGCGCTTTGGGTAGTTGATGACTCGTTTCAACGCTTCATTGTCACTTGGATTTGCCGTTAAGCGGAAATAAGAGAGTAAATCTTTAATTTCTTTACGCTGGTAGAAAGAAAGCCCACCGTAAATTCGATACGGAATATTCAACTTTCTCAAAGTCTCCTCAAAAGTTCTCGATTGTCTATTAGTTCTGTATAGAATTGCAAAGTTATTGTACCCAATTCCATCATTCTTGCTCTTGTCAAAAATTTTATTGATAACAACCTTGCCTTCTTCGTTGTCAGTCAAAGTCCTAACTACTGTAATTTTATCACCATCCGAATTATCTGTCCAAACTGTTTTTTTTATTTGGTCTTTGTTTTTTGAAATGACACCGTTTGCGGCTTGCACAATGTTGTTTGTACTTCTATAATTTTGCTCCAACTTAAATAATTTAAAATCGGGATAATCTTTCTTGAAATTGAGAATGTTTTGAATATTTGCTCCTCTAAAAGAATAGATGCTTTGTGCATCGTCTCCCACAACACAGATATTCTCATAAACAGCAGCCAGTTTTTTAATGATTAAATATTGAGAATAGTTGGTATCTTGATACTCATCGACCAAAATGTATTGAAATTTCTGCTGATAGTGGCTCAAAACATCTGGAAAATCACGCAAGAGAATGTTTGTTTGATAGAGTAGATCATCAAAGTCCATTGCCCCAGCATTGAAACATCTCTTCGCATAAGTACGATATATTTTAGTCAAATCTGGCCGTTTCGCCATCTTGTCTTCCGCCTGTATGTTTGCGTTATTTTCGTAATCATCAGGAGAAATTAAATTATTTTTAGCAGAAGAAATCCTCCCTAAAACGTTGGCTGGCTTATATGCTTTTTCATCTAAACTGAATCCTTTGATGATTTCTTTGAGCAAACTTTTAGAATCTTGTGTATCGTAAATAGTAAAATTACTAGGATAACCTAAACGGTCAGAATTATACCTAAGAATGCGCGAAAAAACCGAGTGAAAAGTACCCATGGTAATATTCCTTGCTTCACCTTCACCTACAATCTCACCAATACGAGCCGTCATTTCTTTTGCCGCTTTATTGGTAAATGTCAACGCCATGATGTTGAACGGATCAATGTTGTTCTTCATCATGTGGGCAATGCGGTAGGTCAAAACACGCGTTTTCCCAGATCCAGCACCAGCAATAACCATGGTTGGTCCGTGAATATTTTCCACTGCGACCCGCTGACTTTCATTCAATTCATCTAAGTAGCTCATTTTGACTAATTTCTTGCTATGACTAATAAGTCATATAACGGTCCTTTTTTTCTTGGTAAATATCACCGAGTGAAACTAAAATACCTGTTTCTTCTACATCACCAAAATCTCGATTTACTGCTGTCCCAAAGGTTTTCATAGTAGGAGAGAGGTTCATGTAAATATTGACCAATGGCGGAACAAATTCTTCTCGTTCTTTCACAAATGCGTTCAGGACTTTAAACCCTTCTTTGAAATTTAAACCAATAAGTAAAGAAGCAAAATATTCTTTGTCATCTTCTTGCTGTAATGGAAAATGTGGGGTCATTAGATTATCAGTATCAGGAAAATACGAATGCATGAAGTAAAGTAAAAAATCCCTTGCCTCTGTATTGTAATTCGCATACATGGTTACTTTTCCGAAGAAATACTTGATTGTCGGATTGCTTTTAACTACAGCGCCAAGCCCATCCCAAATATTATCTAAGGCAAATAATCCTTTCCGTGGATTCACAGATGGCTGATAGTTAGGTTGTACCCATGACCTTCCTAATTCTATCGTATTTGGCAAATAATCATTGATAAAACGCTCTGTAAACTCAAAGTAATGTGCGGTCGAAAGTTCAATTTCATCTTTTCCGATTACATCTTTACAAAGAATAAATCGATAACCACCAATAATTTCTTGGTCTTCGGGTGACCAAACAATCAATTGTTGGTAGCAGTTATCGGACGTGTCATATTCATCAATATCAATTGAAAGTCCAGTTCCACCGCCAGATGCCCTGAAGGTTACTTCCCGCAGTCTGCTAATTTCTCGCATCACATTTGGAGAATTGTGATGATTGATACAATAGATTTCATTGCCACCTTTTCGGGTAGTTCTCAAAAATCGGTCAGAATTTAATTCTTCAACGATTATTTTTTTGTCTATAGCTTCAATAATATTTTCCATGCTACAACTGATTTCTTAGTGCGTAGGTGATGTTCTTTATATTTGCAGAAAGGGTACGATCATTTTTTTCATTGAAAAGGTACTCTTTTTCTATCGGATCACCAACTACAAAGTTAATGTGTTTTCCTCTTTGTTTAAACAATTCATTGGACAAATACAGCATTTCAATATTCATTTTGATACCAAAGAATTTGCGAATGCGTGAAAGTCTGTAAAAGAAAGGGGAGAGCTTGCCTTCAATGTAAATTGGGACAATGGTTCTCTCGTAATCTTTTGAGTAGGTAACAAATGTTTTTTTCCAAACTAAATCTTTTACTTCACCTTTGGTTTCTCGACTTACCAATCCTGCTGGAAATATGCAAACGGCGTTATCAGATTGAAAAAGATTTTTTATTTGAGTTCTAATAGAATCTTTCGCTTTCCCGTATTTATCAACTCCAACAAACATGTCCTCCATGCTTTCAATGTTCATCAGGAGATCATTGACGATAAATTTTAAGTCTTTTCGGTGGTCTTTAAGCGCATCGATTAAGACAATTGCATCCATTCCACCTAGAGGATGGTTCATTGCAATCACAATTTTGCCTTCTTTTGGAATCTTTTCAATATTTTTAACAGAATACGTCATTTCTAAGAAGTCAACTCCAGCTTTGCACCAATCTGCTCCTCTCTTGTCTTTGTTTTTAGAAATAAAGTCATTGACTTCGTCTTGATGGAGAATTTTTTTTAAATATCGTAGAACAAAGCGAGGTGTCCATTTAAGAATCTTAGGATTCTTACTGGCAATAAGGTTTTCTATATCAACTAATTTGACGTCTTGCATATTTGCTTCAAAATTACTTTTTTTCCAAAATAAGAGGAAATAAAGAGCATATTTTATATACATTTTTTTTCAACAACTTTTTGTCATTCTTTTGACACAATAATTGTAATTTTACATCGCAAATAATGGCCATAAGATTATGATAGAATTATCACACCGATTAAACGCAATGGAGGAGTCTGCAACCATTGCCATGTCTCGAAAAAGTAGAGAATTAAAAGCAGAGGGTAAAGATATTATTTCTTTGAGTCTCGGAGAACCTGATTTCAATACGCCACAATTTATAAAAGATGCGGCGCTAGAAGCGATGAATGGAAACTTTACAAAATATACTCCTGTTCCCGGTTACGATGATTTACGTGAGGCCATTGTCAATAAATTTCATAGAGATAATGGTTTAACATATTGTAAAGACCAAATTGTTGCATCTACTGGAGCAAAACAGTCCATCGCAAATGTTGTTTTGAGTGTTGTTAATAAAGGGGATGAGGTAATTATTCCTGCCCCTTTCTGGGTGTCGTACATTGAAATTGTAAAAGTCTCAGAAGGTACGCCAGTGATTGTTAATGCAGGCATTGAAAGTGATTTTAAAATTACAGCTCAACAATTGGAAGACGCGATTACTCCCAAAACAAAAATGATGATTTTTTCTACACCTTGTAATCCTACAGGTTCGGTTTATAGCAAAGAAGAGTTGAGAGAATTGGCTAATGTAATCAAGAGGTACCCACAATTAGTGGTTATCAGTGATGAAATATATGAGCACATTAATTTTACATCAAAACACACTAGTTTAGCTCAGTTTGAGGACGTTTATGAGCAAATTGTCACGATCAATGGTGTCTCTAAAGCATGGGCAATGACAGGCTGGAGACTTGGTTATATCGGAGCAAGTAAACAAATAGCAAGTGCATGTTCTAAAGTGCAAGGACAATTCACGTCGGCACCTTCATCAATATCACAAAAGGCAACGATAGCTGCTTTGGATGCTGATCCAGCAATATTGAAAGACATGATGGCCGCTTTTAAAGGTAGAAGAAAATTGGTTTTAGACGCATTGAATACAATCCCAGGTGTTAAAACGAACATACCAGAAGGAGCTTTTTATGTTTTTCCTGATATGTCTAGTTTCTTTGGTAAATCTTATGTTGGAAGTACGATCAATGGAGCAAATGATTTGGCAATGTACTTGTTAAATGAGGCCAATGTTGCATTGGTAACCGGCAAAGCTTTTGGAGATAAGGATTGCATCCGAATTTCTTATGCCGCTTCGGAAGAAACCTTAACGGAAGCTATGCGTAGAATAAAGAGAGCATTAGAAAAGTTAAGTTAATGGACGTTGAAAATTTATTCAAAGAATTCGCCAAAAAGAGGATAATTGTCCTCGGTGATGTAATGATTGACGCATACTTGCGAGGGAAAGTTACGCGTGTAAGTCCCGAAGCACCCGTGCCTATCATCGAATTGGGTAAAAAAGAAGAAAGACTCGGAGGAGCGGCAAACGTTGCTTTGAATCTATTAGCTCTTGGAGCAACACCTATTTTATGTGCCATTACTGGTGAAGATGATGGAGGCAGGAAATTTAATCAGCTACTAGAAAAACGTGCACTTTCTGCAAAAGGTATTGTGCAGTCTTCTTCTCGAAAAACAACTATAAAAACACGAGTGATTGGCAATAATCAGCACTTGTTAAGAATAGATGATGAAGAGATTTTTGCAATCAATGATGCTGAAGCAAAGGAATTGATTATTAGAGTTAATAAACTGATTATAAGTGGAATAGATGCTATTATTATTGAGGATTATAACAAAGGTTTACTTACTCCTTATGTTATTCAGAAGGTTATAGCTCTTGCAAATGAAAATAATGTTATTGTAACAGTTGACCCTAAAAAAGACAATTTTTTTTCTTATAAAAACGTGACGTTATTTAAGCCTAACTTAAAAGAATTGAAAGAAGGTTTGAACTGTGAATTTGACTTTACTACTGATCGAAACTCGTTTGAAAATACCATCGAAAAGATGGAATCAGAATTGAATAACGAAATCAGTTTTGTTACCTTGTCTGAGCATGGTGTCTTTATAAAAAGAGCAGCAGAAAAGACATATTTACCAGCGCATATTCGTAAAATATCAGATGTGAGTGGTGCTGGTGATACAGTTATCGCCGTAGCAACTTTATGTTTGTCTTGTGGACTGGAAGCAAACAGAATCGCGGAAATTGCGAATCTGTCAGGAGGCTTAGTTTGCGAACTAAGCGGCGTGGTACCAATAGACATGGAGTTATTGAAAAAAGAAGTGAAAAATATCGTTTGAAATGACAATCAAAGAGTTTCGCGAGAAAATTAATCTGTTCATCTATGATAAGAAAAGAAAAGTTCTTGCCGTATTAACGGTTTTGAACATCATCGTTTCTCTTGTCGCGCTTTCCACGTTAGTATATTATTATGGATTTAGTCTCAATGAATTCTCAAAAGACCTTTGCTTTACTATTCTAGAAATTAGTTTTGGATTTTATATATTTAGATTCCTTACAAAAGTATTCTTCGACTTCAATCCACCTGCTTTTATCAAAAATAATTGGTTCGAAGCATCTTTGATTTTATTACTATCGATAGAAGGTATAGCTTATAATTTTTTCGATACAATGCTCATCGAAACGTTTTTCATATCTCTCGGTTTTGCTGATTTTGGTGCATTTTCGATGGTATTTGTACAATTATTTGTTTTCATTCTTATTCTTAATAGCTTATTTAAAGAGCGGAATTTTAAACCGTGGATGAAAATACATCCTGGCTGGTTATTCACCATTTCTATTGGAATGATGACCCTAATTGGAGGACTATTGCTTATGCTTCCTGAAATGTCGAGAATAGACGGTGGAATGGGGTTCATTGATTCTCAATTTCTATCCATGTCTTCAGTAAGCGTAACAGGTTTAACCACTGTCGATATTTCTGAAGTGCTCACCTTTAAAGGGCAAGTAATTGTTCTTATATTAATTAAGCTGGGAGGGTTAAATACCATTGCTTTTGGAGCCTTGATGCTCATTGTTGCAAAGTTTGGTGTGGGTATTAAATACCACGAAGTCATTGAAGATTTCGTTAATAAAGACTCTATTCTCAATGCCAAATCAATGCTTGCAAAAATAGTTTTGTGGGCAACAACTATAGAAATCATAGGAATTATTATTTTATTTATCGGTTTTGGAAACGACGGTGTTTTTGCTGATACAGGAAATCGATTTTTTCAATCCGTTTTTCACGGAGTGTCAGGTTTTAATAATGCTGGCCTATCTACCCTCCATAATGGGATGATGCACCCAGATGTTATCTCCAATACTTTCGTGCATACGATTATTATGATATTGTTCTTTTTTGGTGGATTTGGGATGATTTACATGTTTGACTTATTTGAAATTTCACGTTTACGCGAGAGAATGCGTAAACCATGGAAGACAATCGAATTTGGGACAAAAATATCGCTTTATTTTACATTGGGGTTATTGCTCTTTGGAGCCATTGTCTTTCTTGCTTTCGAATGGAATCATAGTTTGAGTAATAAGGGGTCAATTGACGCAGTGGTTAGCGCATTGTTTCAATCTATGACAACAAGGAATGCAGGTTTTAATGTCGTTGATACTGCTGCATTAACACTGCCAGTGGTCATCGTATTTTTATTCCTAATGTTTATTGGTGCATCTTCTGGTTCTGCCGGAGGTGGTATTCGGACATCAACTTTTGCGGTGATGTGGGCAACGCTAATCTCTACGGTAAAAGGTAGAAAACACATTCAGTTATTTAAACGAACAATTACTCATGATACAGTCATGAAGGCTTATGCTATTTTCTTATTCTTTGTAATGGGGAATATTGTGGGAACCTTTGCTTTGGCAATCACAGAGGCAGATCTTATTGTATCCGGCCAATATAGTTTTGTGGACCTAGTTTTTGAACATGTATCTGCTGCCAGTACGGTTGGACTTTCTACTGGATTATCTGCAGAAATGAGTGAAGCAGGAAAAGTTGTGTTGATTATTGCGATGTTTATTGGTCGTGTTGGAACCTTGACTTTAGCTTATCTAGTAGGGAAGAAAGTAATTAGTAAAAATTATAAATATCCAAAAGGCCATACGATGGTTGGCTAATAGAGCAATGGAAAAACAGATAGTGAAACCATACAACAATGAGTCATCTTCTAAGAAAGAAGAAGTTGCTGAGATGTTCAACAACATTTCAAAGCGCTATGACTTCCTAAATCATTTTTTCTCATTGGGTATAGATAAAGTTTGGAGAAAAAAGTCAATTAAAATGTTGAGAGAAATTTCTCCAAAAAGAATCTTAGACATCGCGACAGGTACTGGTGATTTTGCAATTGCATCTCTTAAGTTGAAACCAAAAGAGGTTGTTGGAGTTGACATATCACAAGGAATGTTAGATGTAGGAATTGCAAAAATGAAAAAAAAGGAAGTTGACGACATTGTTGAAATGAAATTGGGAGATTCTGAAGGCCTTCCTTTTGAAGATGGCCATTTCGATGCGTTAACAGTTGGTTTTGGAGTTCGAAATTACGAAAATCTGGAGAAGGGTTTGGGAGAAATGCTTCGCGTTCTCAGGGTTGACGGTAAGGCGATTATTCTAGAATTTTCAAAACCAAAAAACTTTCCAGTGAAGCAACTCTTCGGATTTTATTCTAAATACATTATTCCTTTTTTCGGAAAAAAAGTGTCAAAAGATGCTCGTGCCTATGCGTATTTGCCAGAATCCGTAGCTGCTTTTCCAGAAGGAGAAAATTTCATGAATATCATGAAGAAAGTCGGCTATAAAAATGTCAAAGCAAGGAGAGTATCTGGCGGAATTGCAACTATTTATTCTGGAACGAAATAAACGGGTGCCAACTTTGAACAATAAGCAGCAAAATAGAACGTTTTTTACTCGCATGAGACTCCTGATAGGCATACTTATTCTCATTTCGTTAAATTCTTTTTCTCAAAAGGAAAAACCAAAGAACTATAGGCGATTTGATGAAAAAACGATTCATTTTGGTTTTATGCTAGGAGCAAATACATCTAACTTTACAGTTATCCAGAATACCAATGCCTATACCGATTTTGGTTTAAAAACCGTTACCGCAAAATCCACTCCCGGAGGCCAAGTCGGAATTGTTTCTACTTTGAAGTTGGGAACGCCAGTGGTGCGCTTACGTTTTGTTCCAACGTTGTCTTTTCAAGAGCGTGTACTGGTTTATCAATTTGATACATTAATTACGGGAAATGACATTGAATTTAATGAAGAAAGAGTGAGTTCTACCAACATTGACTTTCCCTTAATGTTTCAGTTTAGAACATTACGGTTAAATAACTTTGCAACCTATGTTTTAATGGGTGCGCAGTATTCGATTGATTTGCAGTCTCAGGAAGAATCTAGTCAAGATTTTAACGATCCATTTTTAAAAATTAAGAAGTATGATTTTCAAGCACAATTAGGTATCGGTATAGAGTTTTTTGCTCCTTATTTTAAATTTGGAATGGAGGTAAAATACTCCCATGGCTTAAGAAGTTCGTTCGTTCCAGAGAATACATTCATTGCTAAACCAATAGATCGATTATTTAATAATGTTTGGTGGTTTTCTATTATCTTTGAAGGATAATGTTAGAAATCATACAGTTCCAAGTTACTCCTGAACAGGCCAAAGATTCCGGTTTTTTAAAAGTCAAAATTCAAAAAGAATTGAAGCTGAAAAGCGATAATTTTGCGTTTAAATGGAAACGCCGATCAATTGATGCACGTAACCGAAACATTAAGATCAACTGTACCTTTTCTGTTTACTTTGAAGGAGAAAAAGCAGAAGCACCCCATTTATTCGTTTCAAACGGAGAGCTTAAAGGCGAAATGGCTATCGTAGGATTTGGTCCCGCAGGTATTTTTGCTGCATTGCGTTCTCTGGAGAAAGGAATTAAGCCTATCATTTTTGAAAGAGGCAAAGATGTTCGATCACGGAGACGTGATTTAGCCTTATTACACAAAGAATCAGTTGTCAACCCAGAATCGAACTACTGTTTTGGTGAAGGAGGAGCTGGAACGTACTCTGATGGGAAGTTGTACACTCGTTCAAAGAAAAAGGGTGATGTAATGCGAACACTTGAGTGGTTTGTTCAGTTCGGTGCTAGCGCTGATATTTTAGTCGATACACACCCTCATATTGGAACCAATAAATTACCTCAAATTATTGTGGCGATGCGAGAAGCGATAATAGCGAATGGAGGAGAGGTTCATTTTGAATCAAAAGTAACCGATTTTTTCTCTGAGAATGGAAAAATTACTGGTTTAGAAATAAACAATGATAAAACCCATAATTTTGAGCGAGTGATTTTGGCGACAGGACATTCTGCAAGAGATATTATTGAGTTATTGGATAAGAAAAAGTGGCAATTGAACGCTAAACCTTTCGCACTAGGAGTGCGGGTAGAGCATCCTCAGAATCTCATTGATAAAATTCAATATCACGGTCGGCTTAACGACGAATTTGTGCCACCAGCATCGTATTCGCTTGTTAGTCAAGTGAACGGACGTGGAGTCTATTCTTTTTGCATGTGCCCAGGTGGAATTATAGCCCCCTGCGCAACAGCTGATGGCGAAGTGGTAACAAACGGATGGTCGCCTTCCAAACGAAATAATCCTTTTGCAAATTCGGGTATCGTTGTCAGTATCTCTCCGAACGATTTTGAAGATAAATCTGCCTTTGCTTGTCTTAATTTTCAGAGGGAAGTAGAACAAAAATGCTGGGAAGTAGCAGGGAAAAATCAAAAAGTACCTGCACAACGTTTAATTGACTTTATTGAAGGTGTAAAGTCGGTAGATTTACCAAAAAGTTCATATCAGCCGGGTCTGACTTCAGTAGATTTGAATGAAATTCTACCGGACATTATTTCACAGAATTTAAAAGAAGCATTCAAAGATTTCGGACAAAAAATGAAAGGCTTCCTAACAAATGATGCAGTTTTACACGCACCAGAATCTAGGACTTCTTCTCCTGTTCAAATTCCCAGAGATGAATCCATGCAACATCCAGATGTGAAAGGTTTATATCCTTGTGCTGAAGGTGCAGGTTATGCCGGAGGAATCGTTTCTGCTGCAATTGATGGAATGAGGTGCGTGGATGCAATGGGTTGACTCGTCCTAAAATAAGTTTACAATTTTTATAATTAATCCTGTAATTTTAAGATAAAACATGTAATTATAAATACTCATACCCAATCAACTCTTCAGATATTTTCCATAATTGGTTTGCAATATCCTTGTCTTGAGAGAGTTCAGAGCACGTTGCTTTACCCACCTTGCCTTTAAATTCTCTGAATCCTGTAGGTCCAAAATAGTCTCCACCTTTGGCATTTCCGAAGGCAGCTAGAATCGTTGGCTGGGCTCCCTTTCTTGCCGATTGTGCCATGAATGGAGCCAATGTATATTTAATCATGTAATACTGGAACTTTGACATATTTCGGCTCAAATCTGTCATTGCAATGCCAGGATGTGAAGCCACAGAAATAGTTTGTTTATGTCCTGCTTTGTCGAGCCTCCGTTGTAATTCGAAAGTGAACATAAGGCAAGCCAACTTTGATTGGGCATAAGCTTTCATGCGATCGTATTCCTTCTCACTTTGAAGGTCATCAAAATTGATTGCACCGTTTTTATGCACTGCTGAACTGAGCGTTACTATTCTGGAGTTATCTGTTTTGAGAATAGTTCCTAGTAAAAGTCCAGAAAGTGCGAAGTGTCCTAGATAATTGGCGCCAAATTGTAGTTCAAAACCATCTTCAGTTTTACCGTAAGGAGGGGTCATAACTCCAGCATTGTTGATCAAAACATCCAATCGATCATATTTTGTATTGAAGGTGTTAGCAAAATTTCGAACGGACTTTAGGCTGCTAAGATCAATTTCCATAACATCTAGCACTGCAGATGAAACCTGTGCTTTGATGCTGTTTTTTGCCGTATTGGCTTTGTCCATATTACGACAGGCCATAACTATTGTAGCACCTTTTTTTGCTAATTCTAATGCCGTTTCGTAGCCTAAGCCTGTATTGGCACCTGTAATAACGATAACGCGCTCATTATGATTCAAATGATTTTTTTCTATTGTTGTCTTTTCCATTTTTAGTCTTTTATTTGTAGTGTTCAGTACAAATATAAAAAATAATGTACTAGTCGGTACAATAAATTGTAAATTTGCAGTAATTATGGGCAGAGTTAAAACATTTAGTAATGAGTTAGTTGTTGAAAAAGCTATGAGGCTATTCTGGGAGAAAGGTTATGAGTCGACATCTTTATCCGATTTAACCGAGCATCTGGGGATAGGTAAGAGTAGCTTTTATTCAACATTCAGAAGTAAGGAAGAACTTTTCAATCAATGTATCGAGAGATACACAGCTTTAAATATTCCATTCTTAGATAACGCGTTAGATACAAAAGTGCATTATAGATTAGGTTTACGAAATTTGCTTTGCAACTACGTTGAAGAATTAATGAATGATGACAACCGTAAAGGATGCTTTATGGCAAATAGTTGCTCATTAGTCCACGGGGATAATACCAATGTAGGGATCAAAATTATGGAACACTACTCAAGAATTGAAGCGTATTTTGAAAGTTATTTAAAGAATAATGGTGTTGAAAATATAAAGGCTAAAGCAGTATCAGCTACAATCATTACATTTCTGATTGGAGCTAGCCAACAATCAAAAGTTAATAGGGATAAGAGCAGCTATTTGTCAACAGTAGAAAATATTGTTCTCTTAATTGATTAATCACATACAACGACCCGGCTAAAAAGCGTTGTTGTCGCGCAGGGCAACTATGATTTTTTAGCCATCCTAAGTTTGAATTCAATTTATTTTCTAATTGTCTTTCCAAAATAGGAGAGGTAATTCCGAGAAAATCTAAATTGTATTCACTTTTTAAAGCTTCATTCGCTTGTTCTGATAAATGGACTGGTAGTGCTTTGTGGTCTTGTTGCATGGATAATTGTCGCATCAATTTTAACTAACTTTGTGCTGTGAATTATCCATGCAACAAGACCCCAAACAGCCCTTTTTAGGTCCTAAGCAAGTGATTGAATACTTGGGTAGATATACCCACAAAATAGCCCTCTCGAATCATCGTTTGGTGCAGATCGGTAACGCAGCTATATCTTTCAAATACAAAGATTACAAATCGAATGCTTCGAATAAAATAATGACGTTAAAGGCCAGTGAGTTTATCCGTCGTTTTTGTTTGCATATCTTACCACATGGCTTTGTAAGAATGCGTCACTATGGTATTTTGGCTAGTAGAAACAAATCGATTGATTTGAACAAGGCCAAGGCATATTTTGGATTGCCTCAATGGAAAAAACAAATAATCGACTGGGAGCAAATCGCTATTGAAAAACTCAACTACAATCCCAATCAATGTCCAAAATGTAAATCCCTCACACTAGAAACAATTTTGGGAATAGCCCCCAGAAGAGGACCTCCCAAACATAAATTAAAACCAAACAATGAGTTTTAAAAGTTTGTATTTCAATGTGTTGCTACTTGCAAATGAGGCGAGCAGCCAGAGGTATGACCCAACTAGACATTTTGGGATGAAATGTGAGCTCGATCTTGTATTGTTCGTTAAAAAGAAGCAATTGTTCGGGGTAATCGAGTCCGAATACGTATGGAGGTACTGCATGAAATCATAAATCGATAAGAAAATCGCTATTGAATCCCCATAGAGTCAGTCTAAACCCGCTAACGAAGGTAGGAGTGCAACAACAAGCACAATGAAGTCAAGCCTTACTTGACCATTCATTGATGCTTAAGTGTTGTGCATAGTGCTTTTCACGTTCAGCTTGGTTTTCCGAGTTTGACTCGTCCTAAAATAAGTTTACAGTTTTTATAATTAATCCTGTAATAAGTTTACAGTTAGATTTACGTCCTGTTCTTGCTTTACAAAGCTATTATTTTTCTTGTCCTAGATTAAAATGCTAATGCAAGTTTTAGTTTAAAAAATATTCCCTTGATTTTTTCAAACCAAGGGAAAAAGCTAAACTTTGTATTATGAAGCACAAA
>Ga0316208_1001911_pt1 | contig 18231 bp, 15 predicted proteins | sample 3monopyrite_MG_FD_204944 | JGI IMG/M metagenome (GOLD analysis project Ga0316208, IMG submission 204944) | Microbial mat bacterial communities from mineral coupon in-situ incubated in ocean water Damariscotta River, Maine, United States -... | ecosystem: Environmental > Aquatic > Marine >...
GGCCCGGTCTTCCAGCTCCAGCAGGCGGCGCGCCAGCCTTTCCGTTTCTTCCTGCATGAACCGGGTCTGCGCCTGCAGCAGATCGGCGGCATTGCGGGCGGTTTCAAGCCCGGTCCGGGCCTGGTCCAGTTCGCCTTCCAGTTCACTCAGCCGCGTGGTCTGCACCGCGGTTTGCGTGGCAGCCTGCGCCTGCATGTCCCGATAGGCCAGCAGCAGGGTTTCCGGGTCGTCCGTTTCGGGCGCGGCATTGTTCGCCAGGCGGACCGAGACGGCGCCGAGTTCGGTCATCAGCGCCCGGCTCGGGGCATCGCCCAGCAGGGTGCGCTGCGCCAGCAGCAGCAGGAACGGGTCGGCCCCGTCCGGCCCGGTTTCGGGCGCGGCGGGGGTGTCGTCCTGGTGCAGGCCCATCCGCGCCTGAAAGGCGGCCGGGTGGCGCAGAATCATGTCCAACTCAAACACCTGCACCCTGCGGCGGTCGCGGTGGCTGAGCTGCAGGATACCCCGGGCCTGGGCCTGCCAGTCTTTCAGCGCCTTGCCGGGGGGGGTGTCCTGTGCCATCGCCATCGCCACGACCCGGGCCGGGGAGAGATACAGCAACAGCATGTCCGGGCCGGGATCGCCGGGTCTGATCTCGTCGGCGGAGGGCAGGGTCTGGCGGATATCGGCGGCGTAAGCCCGGTCCAGCGCCTGCAGCACCGGCGCGCCGTATTGCGCGCTGCCGCACCAGACCGTCAGGGGCTGGCGGTCTGCCGTTTCAGAGACGTTTTGAGCGTTTGACATATGTGCCGCCGTTCCCGCGCCGGCCGCCATCGGGGCGGTTTTCCGATCCGGGTCTTTTTACAGACATGCGTCCTGGAATGGCAAGCCGCCGCGGCCCGGTCTGCCCGTACAAAGGCGAAGCTTGCGGTGTTGCGCCGGGGCTGGTTGATGTAACAGGCACCAGGCAGGGGGCCAGGGGCAAAGCCGGTGCAGGACCAGAGCGGGAACAGGATCAGGATTCATGCCAGCGGGGCGCATGCGCAGCGGATGCCGCTGCGCTATCCGGCGCTGGCGGGGCTGGTGGCCGGGTTTGCCGATATGGTGCAGGCCCCGCATGAGGCCGATCTTTACGTGTTTGCCCATTCGCTTGATATCCAGGCCGCCGGGCAGGGCCTGGTCGAAGACTGGCGCGCCCGGCGCCGCCCGGTGGTGCTGCTGTCCGAAGAACCGTTCTGGGATACGATCTGGGCGCGCCGCCCGCTGAGCCGCAGGCGGGTGCTTGACACCCGCTGGGGCGCGCTGCCGGTCATTCAGCTGAACCACCACACAAGCACGATTTTCGATTTCGACCACATTCCCTATTACCTGTTGACCAATCACCGCTTTGCCGCGGCCTATGGCGCGCATTTCACCCGCAATGCGCAGATGTCCCCGGCCGCGTGGCGCGCGGCCTTTGCCGCCCGGCGGACGGATGTGGCGTTCATGTTCGAACGCCGGCCCGAACCCTTTCACGCCATGGCCTGGCCGGACGGGGATATTTTCGGTCTGTGTTCATGGCGCACCGAACTGGCCGAGGCCTGCACCGGGGACGGGGTGGACCGGCTGGGCAGCAGCTGGCGGGGCGGGCCGACGCGGTTCGAGCTGATGAACTGGCATCTGGACAAGCTGGTGCGCCTTGACGGGCGGGCGCGGGTGCTGTCGGGCATCGAGAACACACATCAGCCGAACTATATCACCGAAAAATTCTTCGACGCCTTTGCCTGCGGGGCGCTGCCGCTTTACGTGGCCGGGCCGGGGCACCGGGTGCATGAATTCGCCCTGCCCGGCCGGTCCTGGCTGAACCTGCACGGGATGACCCCGGCGCAGGCGGCAGACCGGATCGGCGAACTGCAATGGGACAGTGCGCTGTTCGAAGCTTATGCCGGGGCGCAGCAGCGGCTGGCCGCGCTGTTCTGCGATACCGGCCTTTGGGTGGATGAACGCCGCCGCCTGGCCGGTGCGCTGCGCCGGGAACTGGTTCAGGTGCTGGACGGGGGCTGAACGCGGGTCACGAGATCAGCAGCGGTTCGAGCCGGAAAAATTCGCCCTGCAGCGTGTCATTGTGGAAAAACAGGTTCAGTTCGCAGCCCGTGGCCCGGCCCAGCAGGGCGGGGTCGATGGGAATATGGCAGAACTGTTCGCGCCGCCCGCCCGGCAGCAGCACCGGCATCGGCGGGCCCGCATCCTGCTGGTCTCCGCCTTCGAGAAAATAGCGCAGGCGCGGTGTGAACGACACCATGCCGGGGGTATCGGCCTCGACCAGCAGGCCCAGGTACCGGCCCCGGCGCAGAACATCGACGGGCAGATGCAGGCCCAGGCAGGTCCATTTGCCGCTGTCCCCGCCGTCGATGCGCAGCCGGAACCCGGCCCCGGTGGGCTGGTGTTCCATGCCGGTCTGCCCCTGCGGGTCGCAGGACAGCCAGAGCCCGGGGCCCAGATCGAGATGGCCCGCCGTTATCCGGGTGCCGTCGGCATCGCGCAGGGCGGCAAGGGCATCCAGAAGCGCCCCAAAGGCCCGGTTATCCGGCGTGGTCTGCATATCGTCCAATGTTTGTCCTTCCGTCAGAATGCCGCGGCGGCGGGAAATGCCCGCATAACTCGGGCAAAATCCGGCGCAGTTCAAGCCTGACATCGGCGGATTTCGCCCCGCGCCGGGTTTTGCCCGCCGGCCACAGCCGGGCCCGGGCAGGCCGGTTTCGCCCGGTTTCACCTTGTGTCCGTGGCGGCAATTGGGGATACCTCGCGCCAAAGCGGACCGGACGGGACAAGGCAGGACATGATTACCCCTATTCTCCTTTGTGGCGGGTCAGGCACCCGGCTCTGGCCCCTGTCGCGCAAAAGCTATCCCAAGCAGTTTGTGCCGCTGGTGGGGGAAACCACGCTGTTTCAGGCCTCGGCCGCGCGGCTGTCGGGGCCCGGATATGCCGCGCCCGTGGTGCTGACCAATTCCGATTTCCGTTTCATCGTCACCGAACAGCTGACCGGCGCGGGCATCGACCCCGGCGCGATCCTGATCGAACCCGAGGGGCGCAACACCGCGCCGGCGGTTCTGGCCGCCGCGCTGTGGCTGGAAAAATCCGACCCCGACGCACTGATGCTGGTGGCCCCGTCTGACCATGTGGTGCCCGATGCAGAGGCGTTCCGCACGGCGGTCAGCGCCGGGGCAGAGGCCGCGCGCGCCGGCCGGCTTGTCACCTTCGGGATCAAGCCCACCCATGCCGAAACCGGGTATGGCTATCTCGAACTGGCCGAAGATCCGGGCGATTTTGCCGCAAAACCCCTGAATTTGAGCCGCTTTGTCGAAAAACCCGATGCCGCGCGCGCCGAAGAGATGGTGCAGGCGGGCAGCTATCTGTGGAATGCCGGGATCTTCCTGTTTTCGGTGCGCACCATTCTTGACGCGTTCCGCGCCCATGCGCCCGATCTGATCGCGCCGGTGCAGGCGGCGGTGGATCAGGGTCAGCCGGACCTGGGGTTTTTCCGCCTTGCCCCCGGCCCCTGGGGCGGGGCGGATGACATTTCGATCGACTACGCGGTGATGGAGCGGGCCGATAACCTGAGCGTCGTGCCCTTTGCCGCGGGCTGGTCGGATCTGGGTGGCTGGGATGCGGTCTGGCGCGAAACCGCGCGTGACGGGCGCGGCGTGGCCCTGGCGGGGCAGGCGACGGCGATCGACTGCGACGATTCGCTGCTGAGATCGGAAGACGACACCCTGGAAGTGGTCGGCATCGGGCTGAAAAACATCATCGCCGTGGCCATGCCCGATGCGGTTCTGGTGGCCGATGCGGGCCGCGCGCAGGATGTCAAACAGGCCGTCGCCGCGCTGAAGGGCAAACAGGTGCGCCAGGCCGAGGCCTTTCCCAAGGATCACCGCCCCTGGGGCTGGTTCGAAAGCCTGGTGGTGGGCGAGAGGTTTCAGGTCAAGCGCATCGTGGTGCATCCCGGCGCGGCGCTGTCGCTGCAATCCCATCACCACCGGTCCGAACACTGGATCGTGGTCGAAGGCACCGCCAAGGTGACGGTGGATGACACCGTGCAGCTGATCAGCGAAAACCAGTCGGTCTATATCCCGCTTGGCGCGGTGCACCGGATGGAAAACCCCGGCAAGGTGGCGATGGTGCTGATCGAGGTGCAGACCGGCACCTATCTGGGCGAGGATGACATCATCCGTTACGAAGACGTCTATGCGCGCGGCTGATCCGCCGTTTGGCGATCCTGCCGTTGCGGCGGCCTTTGCCGCCTTCCCCGACCCGTCGCGCCGCGGGCTGCTGACCCTGCGCCGCCTGATCTTTGACGTGGCTGCGGCCACCCCCGGGGTGGGGCGGCTGGAAGAAACCCTGAAATGGGGCCAGCCGGCGTATCTGACGCCTGAAACCCGGTCCGGTTCAACGCTCAGGCTCGGGCGGCCGAAAACCGGCGGGTTTGCGGTTTACGCGCATTGCCAGACCACGATCATCCCCGATTTTCAGGCTCTGTTCCCCGATGATTTCACCTATGAGGCCCACCGTGCCGTGCATTTCTGCGACGCGGCAGACCTGCCGCTGGACAAGCTCGAATGGCTGATCCGCCGCGCGCTGACCTATCACCGGAAAGCGCCGCGCGCCGCGACTCAGGCCCGGTAGGTCAGCGACCCGGAAATCCGCGCCGTGCCGCTGGTCAGGTCCGACACCGCCACATAGCCCGGGCTGCCGCCTGACACGTTCTGCCCCAGGCGCAGCGCCGCGTCGCCCGCGGACAGGTACAGAAACGGCGCGCTGGCAAAGCCGACATTGCTGAGCCGCACCTGCCCGGCAAAGCGCGATGACGGATGGTTGCGCGCGCTGTAGGGCAGGCCGCGAATGAACAGGTCATTGCCGCCGGTCAGCCCGGTGGTGTCCACCTCTTCCAGCGTGAAACAGACAAAGACCTGGTCGCCGGTGCGGATATAGCGCCCCGAGGCGGTGGTGGCGCCGGCCGTGGCGCCGCCGCTTGCGGCGTCGCCCGCCTCGGGTGTCCAGACGCCGCTTTCATAGGTGTCCAGCAGGTCGGCCCCGGTGCCGCCCAGCCGGACACCGCCGGGCAGGGTGACGGCCCCGCTGGCGGCCTCGGCGCTCAGCGCCTGGGTCCAGGCGGCACCGTCGGGGGACACTTTCAGCGCGAAATCGGTGTCGCCCGCCAGCCCCATTTCGGCATGCCCGGTAAACCCCGACTGAAACAGCAGCGCGGCGGTGTCGCCGTCGGCGGCCTTGTTGATCTTGAGCTGATGGCCGGCCCCGTCATGGGTGAACAGCGCCGCGTCCGACGCCACCGCCAGCCGGTTGACCGCGTCCGCCGTGGCATTGACCCCCATCCGGTCCAGTTCGGGGGCCGCCGGGGGCAGAACCCAGCCCGCCCCGTCCCAGATGCGCAGCTCACCCGCGGTACTGTCCCAGGCCCGCCAGCCGGGGCGCGGGGCGGCAAACAGCCATGCGCCGTCAACCCAGGCGGCCACGCTGCCCGGCTGCCCGGCCCAGGCGCCGGTGGGCGCGGCGCCCAGAATATAGCTGTCGCCCTCGGCCGGGGCGGGCGGGGGCGTTTCGGCGCCGGTGGCGGCCACGCTGAGCTGCACCAGAATATCGAGCAGGCGCAGCGCCTCGTTATGGGTGACATGTTTCTGCGCCTGGGACGGCAGCAGATAGGGCAGGCCAAGCAGGGCTGAAGTGTCCGGCATCCGGGATCTCCTGGGGGTGTTTGCAAACCGCCATACCCTGCGCCGCCAGCGATCAAGCCTGTCTTAACCCGGCGGACGGTAGGGTTGCGCCAATTCACTGTTTGCCGCTGCAGGGACAGACCATGAAACTCCGCCTGACTGCCCGGATTACCGCCGGGGATATGCTGCTGGATACCGATCTGCGCGATCTGCAGGTTCTGGCCGGCCCGGGCGGGGCGGTGCTTTATGCGGCCACCGGCCAGAATGGCGGGATCAGCGCCTGGGCTGTGGGCCCCGCCGGCCAGCCCGCCGTGCTGAGCGACAGCGCCTATTTCACCGCAACCGGGGCCGGTATGGGCGGGCTGGCGGCCCTGTCGCTGGGCGGGGCGCCCGCGCTGGCGCTGACCGGAACGGCGGGACCGGGGCTGGTGCAATACCGCCCCGACGGGGTGGGCGGGCTGGCGGCCTCTGCCGCCACTGGCCTGCCGGGGGGCGGGTATGGCGCCCTGGCGCAGGCGGCGGTGTCAGGGGGCAAAAGCAGTCTCTATGCCGCCGATCCGGCCACCGGGCGGCTGACCGGCTGGGTCATCGACGGCACCGGGGCGGTCACCGGCGCGGTGACGCTGAAGGGCCGGGCCGCGGCCTATGACCTGACCGGTCCGGCGGTGCTGAGCACGGCCCGGACAGGGGGGGAGACCTTTCTGCTGATGGCTGACGCGGCGGGCGTGCGCAGCTATGCCATCGGCCCCGTCACCGGGCGGCTGAAGCCCGCAGACCGGTTCGGCGCGGCCGACGGGCTGGGCATATCGGGGCCCGCGGTGCTGGAAACCGTGTCGGCCTTTGGCAAGACATGGGTGCTGCTGGCCGCTGCCGGCAGCGACTCGGTCTCGGTGCTGCGGCTGGGGGCGGACGGGGCGCTGGATTACGCCGATCACGTGATTGATACGCTGGCCACCCGATTCGGCGGGGTTGCGGCGCTGAAGGTGCTCAAGGTGCAGGGCCGCGTGCTGGTGCTGGCGGGCGGGGCCGATGACGGGATCACCCTGTTCGAGCTGACCCCGAAGGGGCAGCTGGTGCATGTGCAAAGCCTGCCCCATGACACCGGGCTGGGGCTGGAAAACGTCACCGCGATCGAAGCGGTTGAAACTGACACTGATATTGCGGTTTTTGTGGCCTCTGCCGCGCCCGGCCTGTCGCAGTTCGCCATTGACGCGGATGCGTTGCGCGCGCCGCTGCGCCCCGCGGCGGACCAGACCGGAACGGTGACCGGCACCGCTGGCGATGACCTGATCGTGGCGCGCAAGCAGGCGGTCACCCTGGTCGGGGGGGCGGGAAACGACATTCTGGTCGCCGGTCCCGGCGGCGGGGTGCTCAAGGGCGGTGCCGGGCGCGACATTTTCGTGCTGCACCCGGACGCGGCGGTGGTCACAATCGCCGGGTTCCGGGCCGGGGTGGACCGGCTTGATGTCAGCGCGTTCCCGATGCTGCGCAGCCCCGGGCAGATCGCCTGGCGCGAAACCGACACCGGGGCGGTGCTGAACATCGGCGACAGCAAGATCCGGCTGCGCAGCGCCGACGGCACACCGCTTGAGGCCGCCGATCTGTGGCCGCTGGGGTTTGACACGCCCGACCGGGTGCCGGTGCCCGACGGCCCGGTGATCGTGCAGAGCTTTGGCACCGCGCGGGGCGAAACGCTGGCGGGCAGTGCGGTTTACGACATCGTCCGCGCGCGCGGCGGCGATGACCGGCTGCTGGGCCGCAAGGGGCAGGACCGCCTGGCGGGCGACCGCGGCGACGATGTGGCCCTGGGCGGGGCGGGGCGCGACACGCTGATCGGCGGGCGCGGCGAAGACCGGCTGGTTGGCGGGGCCGGAAATGACACGCTGACCGGCGGGCGCGGGGCGGATGTGTTTGTCTTTCAAGCCGGGCACGGGCGCGACCGGATTACCGATTTCGACCCCCTGCGCGACCTGATCCGCCTGGAAACCGGGCTGTCACGGGTCCGTCAGCTTGAGATCGGCAGCAAGGGCGGCGACGCGCTGATCGACACCGGCGCGGGCACGATCCGGCTGGAGGGGATCAAACCCGGCGATCTGGACGCGGATCAATTTGTGTTCGGGTGAGGGGTGCTCACCTTGCCGGCGGCTGCGGGTTCTTTCCCGGCCAGGCCCGGGCCGTTGTGTGAGAGCCCAGCGGCACCCATGGTACGGGCGACCAGCCCGTGCCGCATGCCGGGCGACATTCAACATAATCTTCATTATCGGTAAAGTTCAGTCTGCCTTTTTCAAGGCATTAAAGGCCGCGCCCGGCTGGGCGCGGCCTTTTGAAATTCTGTCAGACGACTTACCTGGACGTCGTGGTCGATGTCGTGGTCGCGCCGCCGTCGCCGCCGCCAAGGGCTGCGACCACCACCACGCCACCAATGATGGCGCCTGCGGCACCGGCGCTCAGGCCGGTTCCGGCCAGCGTACCGGTTTGGGTTGTAGTTGTGGTTGTAGTCGTGGTTGCGGTCTGTTCCGGAGTCGGCGGTGTGTTTTGCGCAAGCGCGACGGGGGCAAAGCCCATCGAACCCAGAACCAGCGCGGCAATCATCTTTTTCATCTATGCAATTCCTTTTGGCTGCGGCTTGGCCTGTATCTAACCCAGTTCGGGATTCCTTTCAATCTGCGCGGGGGCAGATCGGTCGGATTGTGGGCATTTTCTGCAACGCTCCGCCGAAATGCCTATTCCGTCAGCCGCCGGATGCGCAGATAGCCGATATGCGGCCCTGCCCATTGCCGCGATTTCCAGACGATGCCTTTACGCGAATCGACCCAGTAATCGTTAACCACCCGGCCCCCTTCGGCGGCGGTGCAGTCTTCCTGCAGGTGGCGCACACTGTAGCGCAGTTCGACGATTTCGATGGTCTCGGGGCCCAGGTCGCGCAGGTCGCAGGCCAGCGCCAGGCGCCGTTCGCTCAGATCGCCGGTGCGGATATAATGCACCTTCTGCCCGCCGCCCGCCGGACCGGTAACCCCATCGCCCACGTTCACCGCGCTTGAAACGACATCCCCGCCCAGCCCCCGCGTGGCGATCAGCACCCCGTTGCGCAGGCTCAGCGTGACATTGTCCTCGGTGCGCCACTGCACAACGCGCCCGGGGCTGTCATCGCGCCGTTCGGCGCTGTGAAAGAGATAGGCGAATATCCCCGACCGTTCGAGCGTGACCTCGATATAGGCGCCCTGCACGTCGTTCAGCGCCGCCCGGGTCAGGGGCGGGCGTTCGGCACTGGCCTTGCGGGTGCGTTTCTGCGCGATCGACTCCTGCGCCGCCGACAAAAGCTGCGGATAAAGCGGCGCCGCGCCCTGCCCGCCGCTGCAGGCGGCAAGGCCCAGCACAAGGGCGGCGGCGGCGGAAAGACCGGCAAATCTCATTCCCAGACCCTCGCCCACTGATCGTTCAGCGCCCTGGCATGGGCCGCGCGCACCTGCCCGTAAAGCCGGCCCGGCACGTTCAGCCGCTGGCCGCCGTCGCGCTGCACCGGGCGGATACCCAGACCCACGCTGCGCTGCGACGGCTTGCCCAGGAACCAGTTGACCGGAATCGAAAAGCGGATGCCCTTGTCAAACGATCCTTCGCCGAAATCTGTCGATGACACGTCGGTCAGGCTGAAAAAGCCGCCCACCGACCAGCCGTTGCGAAACGTCCGGTCCAGCACAAAGGTCGCGCCCAGATCGCCGGCCAGATAGCGGCCCACATGGACCTGGCCCAGATAGCCGCGGCCCATTTCCAGATAGGCCGAGGCGTGGCCGGTAAAGACGCTGTAGTCGCGAAAGCCCAGCCGCTGGTTGAAATCGCGCTGGCGCACGTAATTGGCCTCGGCCCCCAGCCCCAGACGGCTGGTCACCGGTTTCCACAGCACCTCGGCGCTGAGCCCGCCATACATCCGTTCCAGATATCCGGCGGTCACGCGGGCATACAGGTTGGTTCCCGGCCGCCACTGGCGCGCGACATAAAGGTTGCGCAGCGTGGTGCTATTCTGCGCGTAAAGCGTCTGGTCGGTGCGTACATGCGGCAGCACCGAATTCGACAGCCGCCCGTCCGCGACATTGCCCGCCAGGCGGTGGCGCAGCGCGCCGCCGATCGTCCAGCCCGGTGCGATTTCATAGGATGCGGTCAGCTCGACGCCCACATCCATGCGCACCGGCAGGTCCGGGTCGAAATAGGAGGGTTCGAAAAACGGGCCGGCCGCCCAGCGGAAATTGGGGTAAAGGCCGGTGGATGGCAGCGCCCCGGCGGGCAGCCTTCCGGCCTCGCCCACGCCGGTGACGGCATGCAGGGCCCGGCTGGCATCGGGCTGGAATTCCAGCGCCTCCAGATCCGACCGGCGGATGGTGACCGCCGCCAGCCCCATGCCGCCTGAAACCGGAACCAGCCGGAAGGTTTCGACCGAGGCGGGCATGACCTGGGCCAGCACCCGCGCGGCGCGGCCCACCGCGATGCTGGGCGCGCGGTAGCGCAGGTTGCGGAACCGCAGCTCGGCACTGTCGGCGCGCACGCTCAGATGCTCCAGCGCCAGCCCGTCGCGGTCCAGCACCCGGGCCACCGCGTCCCGCAGCTGGACCGGCGCCGCGGCGCTGGCGATCCAGTCGGTGGAATAGGCCAGCGGGTTGCTGACCCGGGGCGGGCGCTGTTCCACCGGCAGCGGCGCCGCGGCGGCAAGCCGGGTCGGCGGCACGCGCGGGTTCAGCTGAATCTGCGCGGTGAGCCCGAATTCGGACCCGTACAGGTAATAGGCCCCCAGCCGGGTGCGCCGGGAGGCCTGGTATTCGACCCCGAAATTGACGCTGGAGTCGCGGTCGAAAACCGACCTGGTCCGCGTTTCGGTCACATAGGCGTCCGAGGAATATTCGATCTTGATTCCCAGCCGGTCGCTGGGCTGCCATTCCACGCCGCCGAACAGGGACATGGGGCCGCGGAACCACTGGTCATAGGCCACCTTGCCGCCGGTGCTGCCGGCAACGAATCTGGGCCGGTCGCGGCCAAAGGGCGCGCCGACGCTGCCCTGGCTGCCCAGCCTGCCCCACCCGGCCCCGGCGGTCAGCTTCAGCCGCCCCGGCAGGCGCGCAGGGTTCAGACCCGGTGTCGCAAAGGTCTTGGTCGCCACGATATATTCGGCGGCATAGATCCCGGTGCCGATGAAATCCTGCAGCCCCAGCGTGATCTGCGGCCAGCGCCGGCTCTCTTTCATCAGGCGGAACCGGACATCGAACCCGCGGTCGTAATAGGTTGAATACCCGCCCAGGTTCAGGTTCTGGACCCCGTTATAGCGGAAGCTGGCCGACAGCCAGGGCAGCGCCTGAAACGTCGCGTTCAGCCGGCTTTGACCGCCGAACCAGGAATAGCTCGTGGCGAACTGCCCGTCCGGCAGCATTTCGGCCGAGGGCATGTCGATCAGCCCCGGCAGGCCGTAAAAATTCAGACTGGGCGGCGGCAGCGGCCGGTATGACGGGGCCTCTTCGTCCGTGCCCGCGGCCTGCGCCGGCGCGCCGGCGGCAAGGGCCGCGGCCAGCAGGGCGGCGCGGCCTTTGGGAAATATGCGCAAGCGGGGGGTCACGTCTGGTGCGGCCTCTGTCTGCCCGGGTTGGTTTGCTTAGAACACGAAGCGGCGGGGGCCTTCAATGCGCTGGCGGCATTTTTGGCGCGCCCGCCACCCGGTCACAGGCTTTTCCGGCCGGCGGCGTCTTCGCTGAAACCTTCGACCCAGCGGGTGACGACCAGCAGGGCGGCGTCATCGTCGCTGGCGGCCAGCGCATGGCGCAGCCCGCGCAGCACCGCGGCCACCTCGATTTCGGACAGGTAGTCTTCCCGGGCGCAGAAAATTTTCTGATAGGGCGTGCCGATCAGGTCGCCCGACAGGGTCAGTTCCTCTTCGATCTTTTCGCCCGGGCGCAGGCCGATGATCTCGATCTCGATATCGCCATCGGGATGATCGCCGTCGCGCACCGTGTAGCCGGCGCTTTCGATCACCTGGCGGGCCAGCTGCAGAATAGAGACCGGCTTGCCCATATCCAGCACGAAAACCTCGCCGCCGCGCGCGCTCGACCCGGCTTTCAGCACCAGCTGCACGGCTTCGGAAATGGTCATGAAATAGCGCCGCACGCGCGTATCGGTCACCGTGACCGGACCGCCCCGGCTGATCTGCTCCTGAAACAGCGGCACGACCGACCCGGACGAGCCCAGCACATTGCCGAACCGCACCATGGCAAAGATGATGCCGTCATGCCGGGTGGCCAGATCCTGTACCACCAGTTCGGCCAGCCGTTTGCTGGCGCCCATCACGTTGGCGGGGCGCACCGCCTTGTCCGACGAGATCAGGATAAACCGTTCCACCCCCGCCCCGGCGGCTTCGCGCGCCAGCGTCTGGGTGCCAAAGACATTGTTGGCCAGCCCCGGCAGCGGGTTGGCCTCGACCAGCGGCACGTGTTTATAGGCCGCGGCATGCAGCACCACCTGAACGCCGTGATCGAACAGCACCTTGCGCACCTGGCGCGGGTCGGTGACCGACCCCAGCACGGGCACGATTTCGATGCCCGTTCCCTCGCTCAGCTGTTCGAGTTCCTGATGCACGGTGTAAAGCGCCAGTTCGGACAATTCGTAAAGCACCAGCCGTTTCGGCTGGCAGGCCAGCACCTGGCGGCACAGTTCCGACCCGATCGACCCGCCCGCGCCGGACACCAGAACCGTGCGGCCCGAATAGCTGCCGGCCGCATCGCCCAGCGTGGTATCGGCATGTTTGCGGCCCAGGAAATTCTGCGGCGCCACCGGCGTCAGCTTGTCGATCAGCGCCTCTTCCCCGATGAGCTGGGCAAAAGATGGCAGCGCCTGCACCTCAAGCCCCATCTTCTGCAGCCGCCGGGCGATCTGGGCCTGTTTCGGCTGGCTCAGCGACGGCATCGCCAGCAGCACGCGGTTGATGGCACGCTCTTTCACCAGCCCCGCCAGCTGGGCCGGCGGAAACACCGGCAGCCCCAGCAGCGTCATGCCCTGCAGCGATGTGTTGTCATCGACAAAAGCAATCGGGTCGATACTGTCATGGGCCTTCAGCGCCTGGGCCAGCTGGGTTCCGGTGGTCCCGGCGCCGTAAATCAGCACCCGGCGGCGGGGCTGGGCGCGCCGGTACATCGCGGTCACCACCTGGAACAGCACCGCGCGGCTGGCCACCAGGAACAGGAAATAGCTGATGGCGAACATCACATGGGTGCCAAAGGGCAGCTTCAGCCCGGCAAACATCAGCAGCCCCGCGGATACCGCCGCCAGCCCCAGCGCAAAAATCGCCGTCAGCCCGACGGCGTGGCGTTCATAGGCATTGAGCTGGATACCGGGCAGGCCCAGCCATACCGACAGCCCCGCCGCGATGGCCAGAAGATAGGGCAGCACCGGCAGGCTCTGCCACAGCGCCTCGGTCGGCGACATCGGCAGCGCCTGAACGGTATAGGTGAAAAACAGCGCGACCGGGATCAGCAACAGGTCGATCGCAAGAAAGACATAGGCTTTCTGTTTTCGGGTCAGGGAACTGATAATTTTCAGCATTCAGGCCGCCGCCCCCACGACAGACAAAGGGCTTTATATGTTTTCCGGATCTCATTCTGCATGACGGCGGTTCGTTCCACACCGGACCGGACAACCGGCCGCATTTACCCAGGGATCCGTTTAATAACTCAACACCGGAACTGGTAACCCATTTTTGAGGCGGCGCAAACGAATTCCGGGACTGACCGGCCCGGCTTGGCGAAATGTTGCTGTTTTCGAACGGGAATCGCGCATTCCCGCCCGTGGCAGGGCAGATCAGCCGCGGTTTTTGCGAAACAGGTTGCCGATGGTCTGAAACACCAGGTCGAAATCATAACACATGTTCTGGTGGCGCTGGTAAATCAGGTCCAGCCGCGCCTTGGCCGGCACGCAGATACGGGTATAGACCGCGTCGGTTTCTTGGGCCGTGGCGCAGCGCGCCAGCAACGCCGCCTCGTGGCGGTGATAGACGATGCTGGCCAGCCCGGTGACACCGGGGCGCGATTTCAGCACCGCGCCGTAAAGGCCGGGAAAGCGGTCGACATATTCGCGCAGCGGCGGGCGGGGGCCGACAAAGCTCAGATCGCCCTTCACAATGTTCCACAGCTGCGGAAACTCATCGAGCCGCCGGGCCCGCAGCCACGCGCCGGTTGGCGTGATCCGCGACGTCTTGTCGCCACCCGAGACACCGGAATCGGTGTCCACGACCGTCATCGTCCTGAGCTTCCACAGCATGAACGGCCGGTCCACGCCCTTCATCCGTTCGGCCACGTAAAACAGCGGGCGGCCCTGTTTCAGATAAAGCCACACCAAAAGCCCGGTCAGCACCGGGGCCAGAATGATCACCAGCAGGAACACGAAAAACAGATCGAATATGCGTTTGCGCCAGGTCATCGGGCCCGCTCCGGGGTCTCGGCGGTCAGGGCGTGCCATTCGGCGACAAGGGTTTCGGGCAGCCCGCATCCGGCGCCAAGGGGCACAAGGCGCGCCAGCGCCGCGGTATCGAGCCCGACCTCGGGGATCGCGCCCGCCGGGGCCGGGCGCGGGGTCCAGTCCAGACCGGCCGCATCCAGCAGCGCGCCCATCGCCACCGTGCCGGGCGCGGCCACGTTCAGCACGCCCGGCACCTGCGGTGCGCCCGCCAGCGCCCCCAGCACACGGGCCAGCGTGAGCGGGCCGATATAGCTGCGCCGCGGGGTCGCGCCACCGGCAAGGACATCCAGCGCAAAGCCGGGGCGCCAGCCGCCCAGGATCGCGTCCGCCCCGGCGATATTGCCGATTCTGAGCGCGCGCACCGCCACCCCCAGCCGCGCGCCCAGGCGGGCGGCTTCCCGCTCCATCGCCACCTTGGCGCGGCCATAATCCGACACTGGCGCCGGCGGGGTATCTTCGCTCAGCAGACCGGGCCGGTTGCCATACACCGCCGCAGATGAGGTCAGCAAAACACGCGCACCTGTCGCCGCCCCCGCCCGCACCGCCGCTAAGGCCAGCGCGGTATTGGCATCGAAATCCGCCGCGCTTTTCGCCGCCCCCGGCGTCACCCCGGCCAGGCACAGCACCGCGTCGCAGCCCTGCGCGGCACGCTCCAGCGCGCCCGGGTCGGCCAGCGGGTCGCATATCACCGCGCCCGGCAGGGCGCGGCGCGCCTGCCAGACCCCCTGCCCCGCAGGCCAGACACCGCGCAGGATCGTGCCGATCCGGCCCGTCGCCCCCATCACCAGAACCCGCGGATTTGCCATGACCCTCTTTGTTTCGGTTGACCGCCCCCCGCCTGCCAGTATCTTGCAGCGGAAAAATTGCAACGCTTTTTCCGGGAATCCACGTCAGCTTCATGCGCATTCTTATTCATTTCGCCGCACTGCTGGGGCTGGTCTTGCTGCCCGCCGCATGCGGCCGCCTGCCCGCCGGGGCCCCCGTGGTCGAAGACGTTTTGCGCACCGCAGACGACGCTGCACCCGATTTCGCGCTTTACCCGGTGACCCGCGCCTTGCTGCCCACCGCCGCGAAATGGCCGGCCACCGGCAACGGCGAACGGCTCGGCTGGATCGGCGCCAGCCAGGGGCCGCGCCACCAGCTGATCCAGCCCGGCGACAGGCTGAATATCCGCATCTGGGACAGTTCGGACAATTCGCTGCTGACCGCGCCCGATCAGAAGGTGATCGAAATGCCCGATGTCGAGGTGTCGTCGAACGGGGCGATCTTTCTGCCCTATGTGGGCAAGATCGGCGTTGTCGGCCTGACCCCCGAAATCGCCCGCGCAGAGTTGCAGGGCGCGCTTGAGGCGATCGTCCCCTCGGCGCAGGTGCAGCTGAACCTGACCGAAGGGCGCTATAATTCCGTCGATCTGGTGGGCGGCGTGGCCAGCCCGGGGCGCTATGCGATGCCCGACCGCAACTATACCGTGCTGGGCCTGCTGGCCGATGGCGGCGGGGTGCGCGAGGGGCTGAACAACCCGCAGATCCGCCTGGTGCGGGGCGGCGCGATCTTTGGCACATCGGTTCAGACATTGCTGGACCGGCCCCGGCTCGACACCCGCCTGCGCGGCGGCGACCGGGTCTTTGTCGAGGAAGACCCGCGCTATTTCCTGTCCTTCGGGGCCAGCGGCGAAGAAGACCTGCACAGCTTTACCAGGGACGAGATATCGGCCATGGACGCGGTGTCGATCATGGGCGGGGTTCAGGACAGCACGGCCGACCCCAAGGGGCTGCTGATCCTGCGCGAATATCCCGCCTCTGCCGTCACCCCGGGGGTGCGCGGGCCGCGCCATACGCGGGTGATCTTCTCGGTTGACCTGACCTCGGCCGACGGGCTGTTTTCGGCCCGCAACTTCGCGATCATGCCCAACGACCTGGTGGTCGCCACCGAAGCCCCGATCAACGACGCGCTGACCGTATCGAACATCTTCGGCAACTTCTTCGGCGTCTTCAGCCGCGCCGGGGTGTTCTGAGGTGGTGGAACTTAGTCCAGAGCATGCCAGGCTTCCCCTCGTGAGGGGAAGCCTGGCATGAAAAAAGGAATTTATTGTCCCGGAAGAAAAAGCCCGCCGCTGTGCGACGGGCTGTAACTTTCTTTTTGCTATGAGGGGAGGCATATTGCCCGCAGTCTCAAAGCGCACAAATTATATGGCATCAGAAGTTCTAACTGTCAATGTATCCACCGTTCACGCCTGAGCAGGAACACCATCTCCCAAATGTTCTTTCGGCTCCGAGATTCGCGACTTATCTGCAAGCAACCGGCAACGGCAGGACACACGCGCTCAATTTATATCACTGGAACTTGCAGGTATCTGCAGCCTTACTGATACCTCTTCACGTTTTGGAAGTTGCCCTGCGGAACGGAATTGTTGAGGCTATCGAGACTGTACACGGCGGAGCATGGCCCTGGACAGAGGGTTTCATCCGCTCGCTGCCAAACCCGCGTTCACCTGCGTATAGCCCAAAACGTGATCTGTTGGCATGTGCAGACCGACAACCAACGGCGGGGAAGGTTGTCGCCGAACTGAAGTTCGTATTCTGGGAAAAAATGCTGACAAGCAGGCATCAAGGCAGGCTTTGGGAGAACAATTTCTTTACCGTTTTTACCGATGCCCCGCGCGGTGTTGCGTCAGGCCAGCGGCGCGCTGAACCCAGAGCCGATGTTGAAGAAATCAGAAGGCTGCGCAACCGGATTGCACATCATGAACCTATTTTCCAGCGGTCCCTCCAAGACGACTTCGACCGTATTTTGCGGTGCATCCGCTGGAGAAACAACACTGCTGCTTCATGGGTGGAAGAGGTTGAAACTGTCCGATCTCTGCTTGCGATCCGCCCCTGACCCCTACTCCAGCAGCCCCGCCAGATAGGCGCCATAGGCGTTCTTGGCGAACATCCTGGCGCGGGCGGCCAGCTCTTCGGCGCTGATCCAGCCCAGTTCATAGGCGATTTCCTCGGGGCAGCCCGCCTGCAGGCCTTGGCGTTCTTCCAGCGTGCGCACGAAATTGCCCGCATCCAGCAGGCTGCCATGGGTGCCGGTATCGAGCCAGGCATAGCCGCGGCCCATGGTTTCGACCCTGAGTTGCCCCTCGGCCAGATACATCCCCAGAAGCGAGGTAATCTCCAGTTCGCCCCGGTCCGACGGGGTGACGGCGCGGGCTCGTTCCGGCGCGGTTCCGTCCAGAAAATACAGCCCCGTAACCGCATAGTTCGACGGCGGAACGGCGGGTTTTTCGATGATCTCGCGCACCGAACCGCCGGCATCGAAGGCCACCACGCCATAGCGTTCGGGGTCGGCCACGTGATAGCCGAACACCGTGCCGCCGCTGGCATGGGCATCGGCGCGCGCCATCAGTTCCGGCAACCCGTGGCCGAAAAAGATATTGTCGCCCAGCACCATCGCGCTCGGGTTCCCGGCCAGAAACTTCTCGGCCAGGATATAGGCCTGCGCCAGCCCGTCGGGGCTGGGCTGTTCGATATAGCTCAGCGATATGCCCCACTGGCGGCCATCCCCCAGCGTGCGGCGGAACTGGTCGCCATCCTGGGGTGTGGTGATCACCGCGATTTCGCGGATCCCCGCCAGCATCAGCACGCTGAGCGGGTAATAGACCATCGGCTTGTCATAGATCGGCAAAAGCTGTTTCGACACCCCCATGGTGATCGGGTAAAGCCGCGTGCCCGACCCGCCCGCCAGTATGATCCCCTTGCGTGTACTCATCTTAGCCCGCTCCCAGTTCGTTCAGTATTGCGCGCAGACTGACCCGCCAATCGGGCCGTTTTATGCCAAAAACGGTTTCAAAATCGGAACAATCAAGGCGGGAATTGAGCGGCCGGCGCGCCGGAGTCGGGTAGTCGGACGACGGGATATCCTCTACCGCGCAGGCCAGCGCCGCCTGGGCAAAGATTTCGCGCGCGAAACCGGCCCAGCTGACATCCGGCGCGCCGGCAAAATGATAGGTGCCGGTTTTGCCGGGATCACCACCCAGCCCGCGCGCCGCGCCCAGACAGGCGGCGGCCAGATCG